>OGNE01000019.1_pt1 | contig 131127 bp, 112 predicted proteins | sample 1573401 | NCBI WGS metagenome assembly OGNE01 (sample SAMEA2581884, study PRJEB24529) | metagenome | biome: Human gut stool | place: China | collected 2011 | reverse complement strand
GATGCGGAACATACCTTCCGCAGGCAGAGTATGATGAGATGATGGACAGGCTGTATATTCTTGAATACATCAAAGATGGTAAAATTGACAGGGCAGAGGAACGGCTTGCATGCTATGAAAAAACATATAAGAAAAATCCGCTTAACAGTCAGTTTGTTTTGTTTATGAGAGGTCGACTGGCAGAACTTAAACTAAATAATACAAAGGCATTTGAATACTATGAGAATGCTGTTCAACAAACTATGCCGTGGTATGCAGATAGACAGAATATTTCCTGTTTGACAATATATGAAGCATACATGATATTGGGTGTGGCAAGGATAAAAGCAAAGCTTCATTATGAGACAGCGGCATACAATCTGTATAGGTTATTATTGAATTATTGTACGAATTCTAACATTGAAAAGTGGATTTTAGTCTGCATATATCCTAAGGCAATATGTGAAATGATAGATATTATCGGAATTGATAAGATGGGTATTATGGAAGTCAAAGATATGTTGGTGCATTGTGAGAATGCATTGAATGTGCTCATAGATACATCAAGACTTCATTATATCCGGCCTATACTTAGAAACATCATCAGTTTTAAGAGCAGACTTGGTAACAATGACGACAATATTAATGATTATGAGGAGATGTTGGAGGCTATAGAAAAGCTGTTTGATAAGTTTGGACATGAACGTGAACTGTTTGAGTGGTATCCATATTATGTTGATTGTGAATTTTGTTGTGTGAATGAGCTGATTGCTGAGCGTAGATGCATGACGGGAATATCCATAGAGGAACTTGCTGGTGATACACAGAGTTCGAGAAATGTTCAGAGAATTATAAAAGGGTATGTATCACCAAGCTATAACACATCAAAGAAACTCTTAGATCGTCTAGGGTTAAAGGGGGTCTTGAGAAGTGATGTGATTGTGGGAAGCGGAGTTGAGGCGTATGAGACTTTGGATAAAGCATTGGACTGTATTGCTATGAGTAAATTTGAGGATGCGGAAAGGCTAATTTCGCAATTACGGACGATGTTTTATTCAAATGTAGAAATCAATAACATTGTGTTGGAGTATCTTGAAATATGGCTCCAGATGTTGAAAGATGAAGTGGAATTTTCAGAGGTAGTGAATAGATTGGAAAGTCTGCTTCCGTTTAAATATAGCGAGATAGGAAAGTACAAATATCTTGTTAAGCATGAGAGAATGATTCTTTCTACATATATTGAGTGTCTTGGCAAGATGGAAAAATACGAAGCTATACCTGATTACGATAAAATGACATCATGGATAACCAATGAGCTTTCCAAGAAGCAATTTGCAAGTATTTTTGAAGATTTAAATATGCGATATGCAAATTTGTATGGAAATGCCGGACATTATGAGAAATCGGACAGAATTGCCGAAGAAGGCATCAGAATTGAGATAGAATGTGAAAGAATGCACTGCCTTAATACATTGCTGTACTGCCGTGCATGGAATGCCGGGGAAAGAGGTAATGTTTCGGAAAATGATAAAGAACTTTGCCGGTGTGCATACGAAATAGCAAAATTAAAAAAACAAAATATAAGAAGGGGGTTATATCGCAGATGGCTGGAAAAACAATAATTACTTTTTTACGGTCTGGTTACATGTATCATCATCAGAACACACACTAATTGAATAGTTGTTTGACTTACCATTAGTGCTGTTTCTTGTGATATCCGTTAAATTAAGAATGTTGAGTAGTAATATAATTCCTGCTGCAAAGGCTAAAAGAGTTTTTTTTAACTTCATAATGTGTTCTCCTTGATTTTCTAATAGTTATATTGTAAGTGACTAAAAAGCATTCCACCATGACAAATGAGGAAAATAAAAATTCTCTTCATTTGTCATGGTACAATATAAAGAATGAATTATAATAGAGTTATACTATATAGTAGAGCATATAAAACACATGGACAATGCATAAAAGGGAAAGAGAGGATGTCGCTTATGAAAAAATAACAGCAATTATGAGCATTATTGTTATGACTGTATTTTGTTTTACCTGAATCCGTGAAGTTGATCTCTTCACAGACTCCTTAAATGAATTAGTTAAAGATGTAACGAAAAATAAGGAAATTTATACATGAGTTCAATGAGTTGTTTGTTTAATGCATTTGGGGGAGATGGTTGAAAAAATAAAATATGCTGCTAATAATTGTAAACAAAATAATTTTACACAGGAGGTATTTATAATGAAAAAAATAAAATTCGTTATAGCTATTATTGGGTGTTTTGTGGTATTAAATTCTTTGACCATATCAGCATCCGCTGCTAATATATACGTTCAGACGTGGCGTCTTATTGATGCGGGTGGACATCTTGATTGGAGTGATGAAGGAACAAAGTATTTGAGTCAATGGAAATCTGCGGTTAATATGTGGAATGATTATAAGCCAGGAGTTATACGAGAAGATACAGGAAGTACAATAAATGATGTAGAAATTTCTGATGTATATGAGAAAAATAATACAAATGCTACGACATATTGGTACACTGGACTTGTTGCAGGGAGTATTAAATTTAACACTTACAATATGGATCAAAGAACTTCGTCTGAAAAAATCGCTATAGCCGCTCATGAATGCGGTCATGCACTTGGGTTAGCACATAGTACATCTAATGATATAATGTATGAACTTACACCGTTGGTAACAAAATTAAGTGAAAATGATAAAGCATCATACGATTATTCTTATACACGAGCAGCAATGGGATTGTCACTGACAAATATGAATGAGGCACGAGCGTTATCGGTTTATAAAGGATTGCCAATATATTATTGTGATTCCTCATATTGTATTGATGTTGAATCTATTAATGAAATGGTAAGCCATGCGGACTATGTTTTTGTTGGAACGGTGACAGATTGTACTTCAGAATCGTATAAAAATAAGATTAGTTTAACAGCGCAAGATGGAAACAGCAAATTGTGGGGCGAACCGTATACTAATTATGATGTTTCAGTTATTAATAATATCAAGGGGAAGTTATCAGATAAAATTGAAATTCAAAAATTTGGTGGTCTGGATCAATCAGGTGAATTTTATATTATTCCAGAAGGAGATGTTCTACTAGAAGAAAGAAATACATATGTTTTTTTTGCATATAAACAGAATGATGGAAGTTTAATTGTTCGTGGAAAAAATTCTAGTCTGATTTATAATGAAGAGCTTATGGATGAGATATCTAATGCGGTGAATTGATAACATAAAGTTAGAAATTAAATATAGTTTAACTATAACATAAAAATTCGAAAATGCGTCCTTACAATGTTTTGGAGGCATTTTCGAATTTAAAAAAAGAGGCAAGATTGAAACAAATTAGTAGGAGATAACCAAGAAATAAAGTGCATATCAAATAATGCAGCTAAAAATGTGGTTAAAAAAAGTAAAGCATGGGAAATTAAAGAGGATTTGATTTTTTATTTGCTTTGGCTATTGATAGATTATAAAGCGAAAGTCAGTCAACAGGCTTCATATCGTATTGGTATCTTTCGCGGAAAGGCAGATTTAAATATGAAAAACAACAACTCTTCTTGTGAATCTAGCAAGATTACTGTAAATATATTTGGAAAAATATTGAAGAAAAATATGGCATGGATGGCAGTTGTATTTGTGTTTGTTTTTATAATAGTATTAATAATTAGTCATTTTGTGTTTACTCAAAATAGAAATAGTAAAAGCAAGGCACCAACGATCTTAGCAAATAATTTTGAGTATACAATTTGTAGGACAGATGTAGAAGCGGGTATTTTGAAAGCTTGTGGTTTACCTACAGAACTTTCTCAAGAATTAGTTGGTGCATTTGTTGGTTATTTAGTTTGTTATGATGAAGTTTACTATCATATAACCGAAGATGAAACTGAAATTGTGATGTATGAATACAATCCGGAGCCGAGCCAAAATGTATATGTTGTACAAATGAGAGATATATATTGTTTTGCAATAAAGAGAGACGCTGAAGGTTTTCATGGTATTGACGGTAATTTATATATTCCGGATACACAAAGAACAAATTAAAAATTTGTAATAACCCAAAAGGCAGTTGAATATTTAACAATATCATGACATGTTTATTGTGTGGTAAAAACTGAGCACAGATAATTGAACGCAGAATAAGCAAAGCGACTGCGTTCATGAGCAAGTGCGAAAGCGGATTGCGAATGTCCGCTTTACTATGATAAGGCGTTGATTCTCTTCATGAAACTTAAAGGAATGATAGACTTGGATATTCCTGTCAATCAGCAGTATATAATCAGAACAGAGAGCAGCATCAGATATGACCTTGGATTAATAGATAAAAATCAGCATGTTAAAAATATTATAAAGGCACTCAAGTGTACGATACCATATGAGAAAATAGTATATAATGATAACCTTTTCATTACTCAGGAAGAGTGTATGTTCGTCAATTCCCTAATTTCGAGTAGAAGTAATTATGTTGATTGCAAGAAAACAGAGTTTATAGAATATGTATACAAGAATTGTAGCGAAAATAATCATGAATGGATGTATGATGTATTTATGAGTAATATAGCGAGCTGGTATGGAAATGAGGGCGATTATGATACGTCAGATAGATTGAGTTGTAAATTTATAAAAAAAGTTGTTTAGTAGTCGAAATTGGGTATGAAAATATAAACAGTTTCTTCATATGTTATTTTAAGTTATAACAAAATATGTTATCGTATTTATGCAGCATATCAAAATGGGATAACTGTATTAATTGCATTACATAAAACATCAGGAGCTATATATAAAATTGCAGGATACTTACGAGAACTATATAGGAAAAATAATTGAAAATGAGCGTACAAAGCGGGGACTTTCCGTGAACGATGTCTGCAATGGGATATGCAGTGCGGCTGCGTGTTCCAAGCTTGAGAGCGGGGAATACGCCGGAGGGATACATATTCTGAGGGCACTGTGCCAGAGGCTGGGGATTAACTCGGACAGATGCGGAACATACCTTCCGCAGGCAGAGTATGATGAGATGATGGACAGGCTGTACATACTTGAAAATATCAAGGATGGCAGTCTTGATATGGCACGGAAAAATATCGAAAGGTACAAAGCAAGCTACAAGAATATACCGCTCAACAATCAGTTTATTCTGTTCATGAATGGAAGAATTGCAGAGCTTGATGGTAAGTTTGTAGAAGGCTTGGAGTTCTATGCTGATGCACTACATGTCACCATGCCTGAATATGAAAATCTGTCATGTATAACAATCTATGAAGCGTATATGTTTTTTGGCATTGCACGTATCAGTGCCAAGCTTGGAAATACAGAAGCTGCATGCAGAATATATAAGCTATTGATAAGCTACTGTGAAGTCTCCGGTGCTGAGAAGTGGAATCTTGTATGCATATATCCCAAGGCAGTATGTGAGCTTGCAGCCTGCGTTGGTCTGCAAAACATGACTGTAGAAGATAAGCGTGATAAGCTTGAATGCTGTATAAGTGCACTTGATATGCTTAAGGAGACGGCGAGACTTTATTACATCAGACCGCTTCTTATGAACATTATTGAGCTTAATGACAGCTTAAATGATAATGTCAAGGAACTTGCTTGCAATAATGTCGAGGGCGATGTTTGTGGTGCTATCAGAGACAATATTAAAGACACTAATAAAAGCACTGTTAAAAATATCGCCTATGACACTTTAAGCTGCCGCGAGCTCCTAGAATGTGTGGATGAACTGTTTAGAAAGTATAAGCATGAGCGTGAATTGTTTGAATGGTATCCATACTATGTTGACAGCGGTTTTCGCTGTGTGAACCAGCTTATAGATGAGAGAAGACGCATGCATGGAATGTCGATAGAGGAGCTTGCAGGGACAAATCAGAGTGCCAGAAATGTGCAGAGGATTGTAAAGGGGCAGATTTCACCAAGCTACAGAACTTCAAAGGAGCTTTTAGATAAGCTTGGCTTGAAGGGAGTTCTTAGAAGTGATGTGATTGTGGCGGATAAGCTTGAGGCATATAGATTGTGGGATGAATTGGAAGCATGTATAAAACAACAGAATTCTGAGCGTGCGGACAATATAATAGAACAGTTGATAAATGAACTTGATATTTCGGTGGAAATCAATGATATTGCACTAAAGTATATAGTATTATATTGGCAGCTTCGTGAAAATAAAATAACAACCTCTCAGATGCTTGAAGGTCTTGAAAAGCTGCTTCCATTTAATATTGAGAAAATTGGAAATTACAAGTTTTTAATTAAACATGAAAAAATGATTTTACATGATTATATAGTCTGCATGGACATGATGAATAAATATGATAATTTGATTGATTTTGATAAATTAACCGTGGATATGCAGGATTCACTTTCTAAAAAACAATTTGCCGGTTCCTATGAGGAGGCATGTGTTAGGTGTGCCAATTTATATGGGAATGCTGCAAAATATGAGATTTCAAATAAAATCGCTGAAGATGGAATCAGAATAGATGTTGAATGTGAAAGAATGCGCCCTTTGAGTACTTTGCTGTATTGTGAAGCATGGAACAACAAAGAGCGTGGAGAAGTTACAGAAAATGATATAGCTTTATGCAGGTGTGCATATCAGATTGCAAAGCTGAATCAAAATGAAAAAAGGATGAGTATATATAGAGAATGGCTAGAGAATAGATAAACTATTTATTATTGTTTGAATCTGAATATATATCATTGGAATATACACTGACGGAATAATTATTTGTTTCCTTTGTATTATCTTGGATTTTTTTTGTGTTGCCAGTTAAATTGGTAATGTTGAGTATTAATGTGAGTTCAACAAAAAAAGTAAAAAATAATTTTTTAAGATTCATAATGCGTTATCTCCTTTAATAGTGTTGTTGTAATTCCTATTTTATATGAAAAGCAATTCTCTACCATGACAAATGAAGAAATTGTATAGTTTCCTCATTCGCCATGGTAGGAACAAAGTGAAAGTTTATAATTGAAATATACTATTAATTGTTAACTGTGTAAGGGCACAGATGGGGAGAAGAAAACAATAACTACACATTATAAACGAAAGGGATGACGTGTATGAAAATGGTGTAATACAGAATGTTGAAAATAGCATTGCACTTCAAAGTTCAGATGTTCAAAAGACTGCAGATGGATATTTTCAGGGTACAGTTGTATTAGCTGATATGGGTAATGACAATTACAGAATTTCATATACTGGAAGATGGCTTATAGAACCGGAAAATAGAAATGTGGATGTTGCAGCACTGTTTGTTGACAATATTTCGATTTTGCAAGGAACTGTAAAGGCTTATTACAGTGCACAGAAAAATAATAGGGGAGCACTGTCAGTGGTAAGCTTACATCAGATTTCTGATCTTTTAACCATGATATCATAATTTATTATTGAAGGAGAACAGTATATGAAAAAACGAGTAAATACTATTTTTGTTATTATTTGCATAGTAGATATTATTGTAAGTCTTATACTGATTGATGTTCCAGGGATAAACATCGCGGTAATTATAATAAGTTTGTTTTTTTTAGGAATCTTATATTATATTGTAAGAAAGCTTTTGTATTTGGAGGAACTGCTTTTAGCGATAAATCGACGTGAGGATAATAAGGAAATACATGAAAAAATTATGTGATTTTAAAAAAATCGAGGCGTTGAATATGAATAAGAAAATCAGGGGTAAGCTTTTAATGCTATTGTCGGCGGTTGTGCTTTGCACAGGCTGCAATTCCGGGAAGAATAGGCCGGAGGACGTTACTGTGGTGACGGGGAGTGAGGAGAATATTGTATATCAGCCGTCTTTTGTGCAGCTTTCCTGTGAGCTGAGCAAGGAGGATGCTGTTCCACCAAGAGCGTTCTCGCATATATTTGTTAATGAGAAGGCGGTGTATGGGGTTGTAGAGCATAGTGATGATATGACGCATACAAGAAGCAATTATGTTGTGATTAAGGATATCGAAGGGGATGGATATACTAAGAAGCAGCTTGGAACATTGGGAGATTATTTTAAGACTTCTCAGGGTTTTGCAGGTTCTGCCAATAAGAAACTGATGCTGTATGATGATAATTTTGATCTTATAAAGGAGATTGACCTTAATAATGTTGAGAAAGCATTGTCCGACAGGAATGAGAGACTTTCGGTTGGAGATGTGGATATTGATGAGCAGGGAAATATATGCATAGTCGGTGAGAAAACGCTTGTGTACATTGACACCGAGGGAACAGTGTCAGGGATGATGGATAAGCCGGCTAATATGGGAGGCATTGGTTATTTAGCTTTAGGGCGTATTCTGGCTGCATCGTCCGGTAAATGGTATTTTTTGTGTGTCAATAATGAGTATAAGGTCGATATATATAACATCGACAGGGAATCCGGAAGATTAGGAGACAGATTGGAAAATGTTCCTGACATCTATGAGGGCAATATGAGAGAGCTGGGTGTTTCCGAAAATGGTGTGCTATATATTATAACAGAGACTTATATATATGAATATAATGTTGATAATTCGGATTACACTACACTTGTCTGCCTTCAGGATTATGGAATCAACAGCTCGGAGGATTCCGGGGAATCAGGCTTTGGCAGGGCACAGTCGGGCACTTTTTATATAGCTTCTGTGGAAGATATTGATTTGTCGGGACAGGCGGCGGATGTGGCAATTGAGCTTGCGGTGCTGGAGGGAAAGCAGGCAGCAGATGTCACTGAGAGAAAACAGCTTGTGCTCTCAGCGTTTACTGCTCCTTCATGGATATATGCTGAGCCGATAAATAAGTTCAACAGATATAATACTGAATATTATGTCACGGTTAAACCATACTTTAATTATGATTATGATGAGTATGATACAGCACTCACAAGGTTTTACAATGACCTGATAACAGGAAATGGTGCTGATTTGTTCTGGTTTAATATTGATGACAATTTAGATATAGACAATCTTGCAGACAAAGGAATTTTAACCGACCTGTACACCTGCATTGATAAGGATGGCGATATTGGCAGGGCAGATTTTATACCGAGTGTTCTTTCGTCATTGGAAGATGACGGCAGGCTTTATGTTATGGCACCTGAGTTTAAGCTGGTGACGATTGTCGGAAGCGAGGGGCTTTTTAATGCTGATGAGGATTGGAATTTCACAACAATGTATGAACTGCTTGAAAAATATAGCGGTGCACAGCTATTTGCCAGAGAAAAGAACAGCTTCGAGCTTGAGAGATTTTTAAAATATTCAATGGATTTATTCTACGATAAGGATACCGGGGAGTGCAGCTTTGAGTCGGATGATTTTATAAATATGCTGAAGCTTGTTCAGACACTTCCAGATACATACACCTCTGTCCCTGATGATGAGATAAATGACAAGCTTAAGAAAAAAGAGGTATTGCTTGAAAATTTTGACAGCATGGATATCATAAACGTTAAAATGCTGGACATGCATTTTGACAATATTGAGAAGGTATACTTGGGCTATCCATCAAAATCACATGCAAGTGCACAGATAGTGTTTGATAATAATATGGCGATGAGTGCCGTGAGTGAAAATCAGGCTGCAGCATGGGAATTTATGAAGTATTATCTAACGAATTTTGAACCGTCCGGCATGCCGGTATTTGAAGATAAATTCGAGGCACAGCTATATGCTGCCATGCATGAATATGAGGACGGCGTAAATGGTCATAACCCTCTTAGCAGCAATCTTACATCCCAACAGGCTGATACCCTTCGCGAGCTTGCTTACACAGCATCGGGCTATAAGCAATACGATATGGCAGTTTACAATATAGTCTATGAGGAGGCTATGAGCTTCATTTCAGGTCAGAGTAGTGCTGCTGAGGCTGCTGCGGTAATACAGAACAGGGTACAGTTGTATCTTGATGAGAAAAAATAGAAGAAAGCCTGACAAATTTTAACGAATCCATGAAAATAATGAAAGTACTTGACTAAAAAAAGAAACAGTTATATAATATAAGTCGTACTATTGATAGTAAACTGTGTAAGAGCACAGCTGGGGAGAAAGGTTAGAATCAAAACTAAATGTTGGAAGATGGAGGAGCTCATATGTATTTGTATGGTATACATTCTGATGGTTCTTCGGAGTATCGAGAATGTAAATTAACAGATGTATATCAGTATTATAGAGAAATTTGTAAAAACTGTGGTATTAGAAGTGATAGACAGGATATTTCAAAGTATGTGAAGACATTACATTCGGCACACCATAATTAATAATTCGGCAATTAATTCGGATTTAGTTAAATTATGTAAAATCAGAGATATACTTTATTTTGTAAATATCTATTACAGGTTTGAGTGAGGAGAGGGAATATGAGAAAGAACATTATCATTATTATTTTTGCATCTGTTCTGATTTGTGGCTGTCACAGGGCAGATGGACAATTGCAGGAAACGGTGACCGATGAAACAACACACCAGGTTGATAGTTTTATTTCTCCAGAGCTGGTCTGGCAGGATAATTCCAGAGATTTGTACAGTGCAACAGGAATGCCGACAGCCCTGTCATTTGAGGAGCTTAAGAGTGATATATCCGGTGGCAATTCCATGGCGGCAATGGGAATGCAGCATGCTGCAGCATTAAAAAAACATTTTTTCATAGATGGGGATAGGGTTAACTGCTGGGATGAGATGGTATATATTGGCTCTGATGGAGAGAAAAAATCAATCAGAATCACAGAAGGCTTTGAAAAGCAGGTGACAGGAATAGGAAGTATCTGGGCAAGTGAGCACTATGTGGCATTCAGCTCGGAGCCTGCCGAAAACACTCCTCATGGCTTTAAGTATGTAATCTGCGAGCTTGACGAAGATATGAGTGAAGTCAGCCGGGTGGATTTGGATTTTTTTGTGTCAGATTATGTGACTCCGCTTTCCATGTCAGAGGATAAGGATGGTAATGTTCATCTCATTTACTCAAAACAGGAGGAAGAGTACTCTTACTCCTGCCATTATTGTATAGTTTCCGCAGATGGGAAGCTGCTTTGGGAAACAGAACTCGATAATGAAGAAAATGTGTCACTAAATCCACTTGGTGATGGCACGGTTGCATTATGGAATAGTGGTGAAATATTCATGGTTGATTCTGTAGCTGCAAGTGAGACAAGGCTTGAAAAACTTGAAGGCTATGGCGGATGCTTTACATACTGGGATGAAAATAATATCCTTTTTGCAGATAAAGATGGCGTTTATTTAAAAAATACTTCTGATGGCAATACACAGACTCTGTATCTGTGGAAAAATCATGGTATAAGGGTATCAAAAGCTGAGACTGTGTCCGGCTCGCAGGAACAGGGGATAAATGTACTGTACAGTGATTCTAAGGGATACGGATTTGTGCACCTTGAACCTACGACACAGGAGGTCGAGGTTAAGAGTATAACATTTGCTGTTGATCATTGGAATAAGAATGCCTATAGTGCAGCAGTTGCGGATTTTAACAGAATGTATCCTGCTTATCGGATAAATTTGACAGAATATCAGTATGATGACCAGAAAATGCTTACTGAGCTGACTGCGGGAGAAGGTCCTGTAATAATAGACACTGCCCTTGTGGAGTTCGAAGATATGACAAAATACTGGGAGCCATTGGATGATATATTTGACCAGATGGGAATTACCGATGAACTTATTCCGGAAGCTGTTAACATGGGGAGGGTCGATGATAAGTTCTATGGTGTCGTGACCAACTTCCGCATAAGAACGGTTATCACCGCAATGAAGGACATGGATGGGTGGAACTATGAGGAGTTCATTAAATGCATAGATGACAGGAAGGATTCATTGAAATCAATTTTTTATGGAAATTCTATGGATGATGGTACAGCTTTTGTTTTGAAGTATTTCATGCATGGTCTCAAAGATAATTATTTTATTGATTCTGTGAATGGCACAACATCCTTTGATACGGAAGCATTTCGCAATGTTATAGAATTGGGAAAGCAGTATCAGGGAACAAACGGAAAATATGAAAATCTTTTAGATGGCAGCATGCTGTGCCTTGATGTAGAAATTAAAAAACCACTTGATATACCGTACCTTCGATTACTTATGGGTGATGATGTGAATTTTATCGGATATCCTTGTGAGGATGGAAATGGGCATTACATGGCACCGACTTCCATGCTGGCTGTAAGGGACAATGCCGGCGATGAGGAAAAACGTATTGCACATTCGTTTATCAAGCTTATGCTTTCCTACAAAGAACAGCTCGAAGCCTCAGAAAGTGATGATTTTGATATAAGTGTGCGAAAGGATGTATTCGAACATCAGTTAAGTGAGATTGATACAAAGGTGTCGTGTTATATTATGGGACTGCCGGTTGTAAATATTGAAGAAGAACAGCTTGATTATGACAAGGACAGAAAACTTCTGCTTGACTTAATTGAAAAGTCCACACCTGATAGCAGTCTTCCGGTTGAACTTAATGATGTTATGGCGGAGGAACTGGTAAATTATTTTGAGGGAGACATGGATGTGGATAAGGTTATTTCAAACCTGAAGGGAAGGGTTGAACTGTATCTTGGTGAGAGAATGTCACAGTGATAAAGAAAGATAGGCAGGAAAATCCCAAACAGGGTACAGTTGTACCTTGATGAGAAAAAATAGAAGAAAGCCTGACAAATTTTAACGAACCCATGAAAATAATGAAAACATTTAACTAAATAAAAAGACGGCTGTATAATATAAGTCGTACTATTGATAGTAAACTGTGTAAGAGCACAGATGGGGAGAAAGGTATATTTAATAAAAATTTAGACGAAGAAGGTGATTAAAGAGAATATAAGAGCTTCAAAAGATGAATTTAATGTATTTATGAACAAATTGATATATGCTCGCTTTTATGCGAGCATATATTTTAGATAATAATTGAATATGGGGGAAAAGAAAATGAACAAAAAACTTATTACAGTTATTTTGTTTCTGGCAGCAATTACATTGTCAGCATGTAATAAAGAAAAGAATACCGGGTATTCTGCTTCGTATGAAACCATACAGGCTGGGCAGAGTGAGGATGTCAATTATCAGCTTATTAAGCAGAATGTTATTTATAAGGACGCAGATAGTAAGAATGTCGTTAAATACAATAAGATTTCAGGTGAAAAAGTATTAGATAACATTACGGATGAGAATGAAGTAATTCTCAATCTGGCTGTGTCAGGGCAGGATAAAATTTTTGTTATACTCAGAAATAATCTCGAAAACACGACAATGGTTAAGGTTTATGATATCTTTGGAAAATATATTTCACAGACTGAGCTTGCCATGCCGGATGACAATTCAGATGTTTACGCTATGGCTGCAGACAGCAGAGATAACATATATATTGCCTCACAGGGCAGTCTGTATGTTTACTCAGAAGCGGGGGAGCTTAAGCAGGAGTATAATGTAAATGAAATTATTACGAATGTGTTCGTAGTACCGGAGGATAAAGTATATTTTTCAACATTTTCAGGTAAAGAAAAGAATTTATATGTGATTTTGGAGAACGGTAAGGATACAGAGAAGGTAAAAAGCTTCCCGCAGCAGGTTAAGCTTTTAAATTGTTATAATAATATTTTTTATGTGGAAAACGGAAAACTGAACTGTTATGTTAACGACAGTGATAATCAGACGGTTATTGATTTAGCGGATTATGATTTGATTGGAATAAATCTCTGTTCGGTAGAAAAGCTTAATGATAGCTCTTATATATTTGTAAATGAAGGTGAAAATGGAATTGAGATAGTAAGCCTTACAAAGAAGGCAGATAATGAGGATGAAGTAAAAAAACAGGAGTTATGTATTGCAACGCTGACAACAAGCAGTAAATATGCAAGTTATGTTTCTTCTTTTAATAAATCTAATAAGGAGTACATTATTAAAAACGTGAAATACAGTGATGACAGTGATACAAGACAGAATCAGATAAATGCTTCACTTGCGGGTACGGATGCACCAGATATAGTGGAAGTTTTATCAGGTGCAAGCAAGGACACATTGAATGAATATGTCAGCAAGGGCTATCTTGAAAGTATAAATTCATACATAGAAAAGAGTAATAAAGTTGATTTGACCGGAATTATTGAGCGGGTTGTAGAGGATTTTACGATTGATGGAAATTTATATACATTTCCTACGGATTTTTCATTCTATACTCTGGCTGTGCCTGCAGATTCAATAGGAGACATTGATTCATGGACCATAGAAGAATTCTTGGATTACTGTGAAAATAATCCACAACTTTATATTGAGCCGGACTGGACGGCATTGGATTCCAAAAAATGTATTCTGGATATTGCAATTCTGAATGGAATATATGGTTTTGTTGATTTTGATGAGGGAACCGCCGATTTTGATAATGAACGCTTCAGGGATATATTAAACAGAATCAATGCACTCAATATCACACCGGTAACTTTAAGCGGAGAAGAACGGAGTGCAGCAGGGGATAACGTAGTATGGAGAAAATACATATATTCTGCACGCGATTTTGAGAAGCTTGAATGGCAGAACGGAGGCGGAAGGCAGTTAAAGCTTATAGGTTTTCCGAGTGGAAATGAAAGAGTAAGTGCAGGTATAATGTCTTATGGAAGCCTTGTTGCGATAACGGCTGCTTCTGAATATAAGGATGCTGCATGGGAATTTCTTGAGGCAGTACTGTCGAGGGCATTTATAGAGAGCGAGAGTGGGCAGTTCGTTACCGGAAAGGAAGCATTGGAGGCAACGCTTGCTAAGGAGGTTGAGACAGAGTACCTTAAGGATTCTGATGGAAATTATGTACTGGATGAGAATGGAGATAAAATAGCGGATGTGACATATGTTAATGGAAGACCTGTAGAGCCAATGACAACCGGGCAGGTAGACGAGGTCAGGACTGCTATAAAAAATGCAGTGTTTTATAATGATCTGGAGCGTGACTGTATAGCGATTGTATGCGAGGAAGCGGGAATGCTTATTGAGAATAATAGAACTATAGATGAGACCATAAATATAATCCAGAACAGAGTGCAGCTCATGCTGGATGAGAAATGAGGATTAATATTAGAAAGAACATTAGCATTATTATTTTTGCATGTGTTCTGATTTGTGGCTGTCACAGGGCAGATGGACAATTGCAGGAAGCGGTGATCGATGAAACAACACCCCAGGTTGATAGTTTTATTTCTCCAGAGCTGGTCTGGCTGGATAATTCCAGAGATTTGTACAGTGCAGTATATGAGATGGATGACGGAAAAGTCAGTGTTAAAAAATGAGAGAATGGTATAGCAGCTTACGTATCAGAAATGAGCATAGCCGGAAAGAGCGATAACTTATAACATTGTTTATCATTTTTTAATTGCAAATATCCCCCATATCATATATAATGATATAAGTTTTAGCCGGTTCACACAAAATATTTCCGGTCAAGGAGGAAAAAATGGTATTATTAGAGTCAGCAGCAGGCGGAGCTTCATCAATCCTTTTATTAGTAGGATATATTATTTTCTTCGTTGTACTTATGTACTTTATCGCAATCCGTCCACAGAAGAAGCAGCAGAAGCAGCTCAATGAGACACTTGCCTCAATGGAGGTTGGCGACAGCGTTCTCACAACAAGCGGTTTCTATGGAGTTGTTCTCGATATCACAGATGACGTTGTAATCGTAGAGTTCGGTAACAACAAGAACTGCCGTATCCCTATGCAGAAGACAGCTATCGTACAGGTTGAGAAGCCGGAGAAGTAATATCGGCGGTGTAAACATACATTTTTGAGTATGAATGCTGAATATGTACCCTCTTTGCCGGGCAGACCGGTAAGGAGGGTGTTTTTTTGGAAATGTTAGATAAGAACCTATCGAATGCATTATTTCTTGATAGGGAATGGCAGAAATTCGAGCTTGAGCTGCATGCCCAGTCCGGCTGCAAGTTTTTTCATCATTGCTAAGCTGGGATTTCTTGTTCCGTGTTCAATTCGGCTGATATCTGCCTGTGTTATTCCTGTCCTATCTGATAATTCTTTTTGCGTGATATTCTGGCTTGCTCTAGCATCAATCATAGCTTGAATTATGTCATATTCAGGCTGTAATTCATCATATTCTCTTTTTACTTCTGAATCGGACAGCGCCTTTTTTTTATATTCATTATACTTGCTCATTTTTATGCCTCCGTTCATAGTCATCTTTATATTTCCTGGCTAATTCGATTTGGTTTTTGGGTGTTTTTCTGGTCTTTTTGGTGAAATCATTTGTAAGTACTGCTGTATTCCCCATGTAGAAAAAATATAAAATTCTGGTTATGTCAGAGCTCTGTTTTGCCCGCAGCTCAAAGATGCCATCTTTAATATGTTCCGAGAATGGCATTCTAAGCTTAGTTCCATTAGTTTCCAGCAGATCAATGGTTCTAAGTGTTTTTGCCAGTAGCTTTGGCTCTAATGTGTCTAAGTATTCTTGTACAGGACATGAACCTTCTTCTGTATCGTAAAACTCAATATCTATCATATGTTCTCCTTTATATTTTATGTTGTATACGACATATTGTCAACAGGCTATATGTAAAAATCGGGAAAAATTCCGTCATTTACAGATGAAATAATAGCATCAAGCTCTTTTTTAACATTTTCTATTCCTGTTTTACTTTTCATCCAATTAGTGCGTCTGGTAATATTATCATCTGCTGTATGAGGTATTATTTTAATTTGTTCAGGAAATAAATAGTTGGCAATAGCAAGACTTCTTCTCATGTGATATGTTGTTGTAATTAGTAGAATCTTTTTGATATTATTTAATCCACAAGCTCGTTGTAGCTTAGTTAATGAAAATAAAATATTTTCAATGGTATTTAGTGAATCGTTTTCTATTATAATATTGTCTTTTGTTATACCTAGCTTTAAAGCTATATTGTACATATGCTCAGCTTCGCTCATTGTACCCTCTGTAAATTCATGAGCACAACCGCTGCTTAGCAAAAGTCTGGAACAGCGTCCGTTCATGTATTCTTTAACTGCGGTAGAGACAAGAGCTTGTACTGAATTTAAATCACCTAAAACAATTATACAATCAACAATTTCTCCAGTATCTTTCAGACCTTCAAAGAGAGCTCGGTCTATTATTTTTTCAGTAATTCTTTTATTTTTGAGTTCGGAAATTAATAATCTGCTATTGCCTGAGACATCAGTATCGTCTTGACTTGATGAATTTTTCGCTGTATTACATTCCGATTTTATTTTATAATCTAGTAATCTTAGAAAATATTCAGGAATTCTTCTATTTCCCATTTCCCAGTCAGTAATTGTCGGGTATGGTATGTCATATTTTTTTGCAAATTCTTTTCTATTTAAGCCTTCTTCTTTTCTTAATTCAATTAGAAGGTACATCTTTTCATCTTTTTCCATTTGAACCGCCTTAATGTCAAATAATTAATTATGCAATGCATATATCTATATTATACATTTATGCAATGCATAATTCAATAATCTTTTATTTATTTGAAAAAATAATTTTGCATAAAAACAGTACATAAGCCTTGATGTATTTTAATCAAATATATGTTATAATCGTAACTTGAAAATAAAAATAACTTGATGTACCATAATTAGAAAAGCAAAATAGACAGCCGGATACATAAGCGCGGCAGTGATTTGGAGGTATGTTATGGAATTTAATGTTACACTTATTCCCGGAGACGGAATCGGACCTGAGATTGTGCGTGAGGCAAGAAAGGTTCTTGACAGGGTGGCAGAAAAATATGGACACAGATTTACATATAAGGAAGTGCTTATGGGTGGCTGTTCGATAGATGCTTACGGAGTTCCGCTCACGGATGAGGCACTTGCCACAGCGAAGGCTTCGGATGCCGTTCTTCTTGGAGCGGTTGGCGGAAGAGTGGGAGTGGACAGCTGGTATGAGCTTCCTCCTAACAAGAGACCTGAGGCAGGACTTCTTGCAATCAGGAAGGGACTTGAGCTATTTGCCAATTTAAGACCTGCATACCTGTACAGCGAGCTTAAGGGTGCATGTCCTCTCAAGGAGGAGGTTGCTGATAAGGGCTTTGATATGATTATCGTCAGAGAGCTCACAGGCGGTCTCTATTTCGGAGAGAGAAGCACCAAGGAAGTTAACGGTGTTGTGACGGCGGTGGATACACTCAAGTATGATGAGAATGAGATAAGAAGAATTGCAATCAAGGCATTCGAGATTGCGATGAAGAGAAATAAGCATATTATCAGTGTTGACAAGGCTAACGTCCTTGACACATCGAGACTCTGGAGAAAGATTGTTGCCGAGGTTTCTAAGGATTATCCTGAGGTTAAGGTTGAGGATATGCTTGTCGACAACTGTGCAATGCAGCTTGTGAAGGATCCGGCACAGTTCGATGTGGTTCTCACGGAGAATATGTTCGGCGATATTCTTTCGGATGAGGCGAGCATGATAACAGGCTCCATCGGAATGTTATCATCGGCGAGCCTTGGAGCGGGCAGGCTTGGTCTTTATGAGCCTAGTCATGGTGCAGCTCCGGACATAGCAGGGCAGGATAAGGCAAATCCTATTGCGACAATCCTCTCAGCGGCTATGATGCTGCGCTACTCATTCGATCTTGACAAGGAAGCGGCTGCAGTTGAGGCTGCGGTCAAGAGCGTTATCTCAGAGGGCTACAGGACAGTCGATATCATGGCGGATGGAATGAAGCAGGTAAGTACTACACAGATGGGTGATTTGATTGCCGAAAGAGTATAATGCGGAAAATATAAGGCTGTTATTGTTGTATGCTGCTGTGAGGCAGTATTGCAATTAGTATAGAATTTATGTGAGTGATAGTTTTGAAAGATAAAAATAGTATTTTATATCTATATTTTAAAAATTCAGTAGATTAAAGTCTGAAAGTGTGCTATAATAAATCAATCTTTTATCTGTAGTGCAGATAATAGTTATCTATTTTTACACATGCAATTTGTTTCAGAGCGAAAATGAATTGCTTTTATGGCAGATTAGAAGTCACATTCGTGAATTTCTTATTATTTCTTCGTAACAGATCGCTCAGAAAAGAGGATTAGTATATTATGAGAAGTGATGCAGTTTTCAAGGGAACACAGCAGGCTCCACATCGTTCCTTGTTTAATGCGCTGGGACTTACAGAGGAGGAGATGAACAGACCGCTTATCGGTATTGTAAGCTCCTACAATGAGATTGTTCCGGGTCATATGAATATTGATAAATTGGTAGAGGCTGTGAAGCTCGGTGTTGCAATGGCTGGCGGTACACCTAGAGTGTTTCCGGCTATCGCAGTGTGCGATGGTATTGCGATGGGACATACAGGAATGAAGTACTCACTTGTTACCAGAGATTTGATTGCGGATTCTACAGAGTGTATGGCGCTTGCTCATCAGTTCGACGGACTTGTAATGCTTCCTAACTGTGATAAGAATGTTCCGGGTCTTTTAATGGCAGCGGCGAGAGTTAACATTCCTACAATTTTTGTCAGCGGCGGACCGATGCTTGCAGGTAAGGTTGCAGGCTGCAAGACCAGCCTTTCGAGCATGTTCGAGGCGGTAGGTGCTTATGCTGCCGGTAAGATTACCGAGGAGCAGCTTAAGGAGTATGAGGCAAAGACCTGTCCTACATGTGGCTCATGCTCAGGCATGTACACAGCCAACTCCATGAACTGTCTTACAGAGGCACTTGGAATGGGACTTCGCGGCAACGGAACGATTCCTGCTGTGTATTCGGAGAGAATCAAGCTTGCCAAGCATGCGGGAATGCAGATTATGGAGCTTGTAAAGAAGGATATCAAGCCTAGGGATATAATGACGGAGAAAGCTTTTATGAATGCACTAACGGTTGACATGGCACTCGGCTGTTCGACGAACAGCATGCTTCATCTTCCGGCGATTGCAAGGGAAGCAGGTGTTGAGCTTAACGTGGATATCGCCAATGAGATAAGCGCAAGGACACCTAACCTCTGCCATCTTGCACCGGCAGGCCACACATATATCGAGGAGCTTAATGAAGCTGGCGGTGTATATGCCGTCATGAACGAGCTCAACAAGAAGGAGCTTTTGAACACGGATGTAATGACTGTCACCGGAAAGACAATGGCAGAGAATATTGAAGGCTGTGTCAATATGAATACAGAGGTCATAAGACCTATAGATAATCCTTACAGCACAACAGGCGGTATTGCGGTTCTCAAGGGAAATCTTGCACCGGATTCATGTGTTGTAAAGCGTTCGGCAGTTGTTCCTGAGATGATGGTTCATGAAGGACCTGCAAGAGTATTTGACTGTGAGGAGGATGCCATTGCAGCTATCAAGGGCGGAAAAATTGTTGCCGGAGATGTAGTGGTAATCAGATACGAAGGACCTAAGGGCGGTCCGGGTATGCGTGAGATGCTCAATCCTACCTCTGCAATCGCAGGAATGGGGCTTGGTTCAAGTGTGGCACTCATCACGGACGGACGCTTCTCGGGAGCTTCAAGAGGAGCATCAATCGGACATGTGTGCCCGGAGGCAGCAGTTGGCGGTCCTATAGCTCTTGTTAAGGAAGGCGATTTGATTAAGATTAACATTCCTGAGAATAAGCTTGAGCTTGCGGTATCAGACGAGGAGCTTGCGGCGAGAAGGGCTGAATGGAAACCGAGAGAGCCTAAGGTTACTACAGGTTATCTTGCAAGGTACGCTAAGATGGTGTCTGATTCCTGCAAGGGAGCAGTACTTGAGAAATAATTGTTTGGGAGGATTCACAGATGCAGTTAAATGGTTCACAGATTTTGATTGAGTGTTTGAAGGAGCAGGGGGTAGACACAGTATTCGGTTATCCGGGTGGTGCCATACTCAATGTATATGACGAATTATATAAGAATTCAGATAAGATTACGCATATTCTTACATCCCATGAGCAGGGAGCTTCACATGCTGCCGACGGATACGCAAGAGCAACAGGAAGGGTCGGTGTATGCTTCGCTACATCAGGTCCGGGAGCTACCAATCTTGTAACAGGTATTGCGACGGCATATATGGATTCAGTTCCTATTGTAGCTGTTACATGCAATGTAGGCGTTTCACTTCTTGGAAAGGATTCATTTCAGGAGATTGATATAGCAGGTGTCACAATGCCGATAACCAAGCATAATTTCATCGTAAAGGATGTAAATAAGCTTGCGCAGGTTGTCAGGAGTGCATTCAAAATCGCTGCTTCGGGAAGACCCGGACCTGTTCTTATCGATATCACGAAGGATGTAACAGCAGCCAAGGCTGAGTATGAATACAAGAAGCCGGAGCCGGTTGAGCGTGTGAAGGATACAATAAAGACAGAGGATGTCGATAAGGTTATTGATATGATTTCCAAGGCTAAGAAGCCGTTCGTATTCGTAGGCGGAGGAGCGGTTATATCGGGAGCGGACAAGGAGCTTGCCGAATTTGTTAAGAAGCTTCAGGCACCTGTTACGGATTCACTTATGGGTAAGGGAGCATTTAACGGAACAGATCCTCTTTACATGGGCATGCTTGGAATGCATGGTACGAAGGCAGCCAACTTCGGAGTATCAGAGTGTGACCTTTTAGTTGTTGTGGGAGCAAGATTCTCAGACCGTGTCACAGGCAATGCAAAGAAGTTCGCCACAGAGGCAAAAATTGTACAGTTCGATATTGATCCTGCGGAGATTAACAAGAACGTCAAGGTTGATGCGAGCATAATCGGAGATATCAAGGAGATATTGAAGTGCGTCAATGCCAAGCTTACGCAGCAGAACCATGATGAGTGGGTTGCACATGTTGAGGAGCTTGCTGCAAAATATCCTCTTACATACCATAAGGATAAGCTTACTGGTCCTTACATTATGGAGAAGCTCTATGAGGTGACCAATGGCGATGCCATCATCACGACAGAGGTAGGTCAGCACCAGATGTGGGCAGCACAGTTCTACAAGTACAAGGAGCCTAGACAGCTTCTCACCTCAGGTGGTCTCGGAACCATGGGCTATGGCCTTGGAGCTAGTATCGGAGCTAAGTGGGGACGCAGGGATAAGACAGTCATCAATATTGCAGGTGACGGCTGCTTCCGCATGAACATGAATGAGATTGCGACAGCCACAAGATACAACATCCCTATTATTGAGGTGGTTGTAAATAATCACGTTCTCGGCATGGTTCGCCAGTGGCAGACGCTTTTCTACGGACAGAGATATTCCGCTACAGTTCTTGATGATCAGGTAGACTTTGTAAAGCTTGCCGAGGCGATGGGCGCTAAGGGCTACAAGGTTACGACCTGCGAGGAGTTCGAGGCAGCAATTAAGGACGCTATAGCACTCAATATTCCATGCCTGCTCGACTGCCACATCGAGAAGGATGACAAGGTATTCCCTATGGTTGCACCGGGAGCCGCAATATCCGAGGCATTTGGCGAGGAGAAATTCTTAGACTGCTAATCTGGGACAGGGGTCTGGTCCGTGTCCCAACGTGAATAGAAAATATGAAAACAGCAATTTTTCCATGTGCGGAGAAATTGCTGTTTTTTAGTGTTATGGTAAATATCACATGTGCTGGGACACGGACCAGACCACTGTCCCAAGCCGCATGACAAAAGTTACAATAAAAACTTGTTGACATATAATATTATATCACGTATAGTATTGAATAAGAAATAATATTATAAAAAGGAGGATTTCTATGGCTTTTCAGGTTAGTTCGGCGCTTCTGGATGCCTGCGTGCTGTCGGTACTGGCTCAGTCCGATGTGTATGGGTATGAACTTACGCAGAGAATAAAAGAGCTGATGAAGATTTCAGAATCCACATTGTATCCCGTGCTTAGACGTCTGCAGAAGGATGAATTAGTCACAGTTTATGATATGCCATACAACGGAAGGAACCGAAGATACTATTCGATAACGGATGCCGGGCGCGGTAAGCTTGCAGAGTATAGAATTGAGTGGGAAGAATATAAGAGCATTATAGACAGAATTATGGGAGGGAATAAGGATGACAAGAGATGAGTATCTTCAGATTTTGAGGGATAATCTGACGACTATGACAGATGATGAGAAGGATGATGTTATAAGATATTATCTGGAATATTTCAGTGATTCGGGCGATGAATGGGCAGCTATGGAGGAGCTTGGTGCACCTGAGAAGCTTGCGGCGAGACTGTGCGGCGGGAACGGAGCACAGAATAGTGAGAACTACAGTGCAGGGAATTATACAAGTACACAGAATACGGCAAAGGCATATGGCGGTTATAATGCTGGCAGCACAGGAGCCTATGATTATTCATGGGAAGAAGGAAACACCAAAAGGAAAAAATCACCCGGAAAAATAATCGCGCTCGCATGCACGGCTCCGATATGGGTTCCCTTGGCATTTGCGGGGCTGGCAATACTTTTCAGCCTGCTGCTGGTCGTTGTGGCTGTTGTATTTGCGGTGTTTGTCGTGTTCGCGGCGTGTGTGATAGCCGGAATTGCAAGCGTGGCAGCGGGATTTTTTGCTTTTGGCAAGTCACTTGCGGATGGGCTGCTTGTGCTCGGCGGCGGTCTGTTTATGCTTGGAGCCGGAATACTCGCATTTTTCCTTGGAACATACATTGTAAAGGGAGTCATGAGTGCTTTTAAGATGTTTTTTAATAAAAATTAAAAGCTTGCTTATGTATTTTATGGGATATCTGAAAAAGGAGTGAGGATACAATGAAAAAAAAGGTGTTATTGCTGACTGCGGTTGCATGCATATTTCTGGGAGGAGTGCTGTTCTCCATAGGAAAGGTGATGGGTGGAAGCGGAATAGTTTTTGATTTTACGGGAAAGGGCATAATCTCGGACGCGCAATTTAAGGAATTATCATTTAACGATATGGACTATGATGCGTTTAAGAGTGTCACTGTAGATGCAGCCAACTGTAAAATCTACATATACAGCTCGGACAACGGCAAATACGGTGTGGATTTAAAGCTGTACAACTATGACGATGACAATATACAGTTCGGGGTAGAAGGTGATGAGCTCATCATAAAAAATTCCATGAATGGCGCGAGGCTTAGCTTTATCTACAATCTGTTCAATGATGATGAGCAGTATATAAAATTATATATCCCTGACGGCGGGTGTGGGTTCATAGACGTGTCGACCGCCAATGAAAATATTGTCATCGAGGATATCTCTGCCACGGGAAAGGTGAGCGCAGGCACGACGAATGCCAGAATAACATTTTCAAATGTAAGCGGGGAGACGCTCAGTGCAGTGACTACGAACAGCAATGTCGTAGTGGAAGGAGTTACGGCTGAAGAACTTACAGTGACTACAAGCAACGGAACAGCACAGCTCTCAAGCGTGCAGGCAGACCGGTTAAATGTCAAAACAAGCAACGGCGAGGTCGAACTTGAGGGGGTGAGCGGTGTTGAAGCTCTTCTTAAGACCACCAATGCCGAGATAGCTTTAAGGGAAGTGTATTTTGACGGCGCGCTCGAGGCGCATACCTCGAACGGCAGCATAAAGGCATCGCTCTATGGCGAGGACAGCGATTACTACTATGAGCTTAAAACCAGCAACGGCAGCATTAAGCTTGGCAGCGATGTACACGGAACGAAGTATACCGGGGGAAAGGGTCAGTCAAAGCTTAAGCTGAACACATCAAACGCGGATATCACGGTGAAGTTCGATGCTTCTAAATAAATAGAACGTGGCAGTAATGTACGAAAATACGGCAGTTTTCAGTGCTTTTTGGGCTGCTGTAGGGCGTTATAAGAATTAGGAGTTGTAAATCATGCAGAAAATACTGATTGTGGAAGATGATACCAATATTAATAATCTGCTCTGTGAGGCATTGACGAAGGAGGGATATTCCTGTGAGCAGGCTTTTTCGGGCACGGAGGCGAGACTTCTTTTAAATATGAAGGAACACGGCTATGCGCTTGTGCTGCTTGACCTTATGCTGCCGGGTATCCCAGGGGAGACGGTTTTGGGGGAGATACGCAGCAATGGAAAGCTCCCGGTAATTGTGCTGACCGCGAAGGACAGTCTCGATGACAAGGTGCAGGTGTTGATTGACGGAGCCGATGACTATATAACGAAGCCATTTGAGGTCAGGGAGGTCATAGCGAGAATTAAGGTACAGCTCCGCCGTGCACAGGAGAGCGACGTTGCCGACGATATTATCACGTTCAAGGATATGGTGCTCAACAAATCCACCTTTCAGGTCAGTGTATGCGGAAAAATACTTTCTAAGATAACCAGACAGGAATTTGCGATTTTGGAGCTGCTGCTTAGAAATCCAAAGCGTGTATTTTGCAAGGAGGATATTTTTGAGTATGCGTGGAATGAGCCTTACATGGGCGAGACAAAGACGCTTGATGTGCATATCAGCAATATCCGCAAGAAGCTAAAGGAAGTCACAGCTGAGGAATACATTGAGACGGTGTGGGGAATAGGATACCGTTTACATGAATAAGCTTTACTCTTTTTTTACTATTTATTTGCGTTTAATTAGGATTGTCCGGCTATGATAAAGGCAAATAAAAAAAGGAGATGAAAAAACTTGGGTGAAATGTTACTGGAAACGAGAAATCTGACCAAGCAGTACGGGCACTATAAGGCAGTAAACGGTGTCAGCCTGCATATCAAAAAGGGAGCCATCTACGGCTTCATCGGAAGGAACGGTGCCGGAAAGACGACCTGTCTCAAGATGATAAGCGGACTTGCGGAGGCGACGGACGGTGAGATTGAGCTTTTCGGATATAAGGGAAAGGATCTGCGGCAGATAAGGTCGCGCGTGGGGTGTCTTATTGAGGCACCGGGGCTGTATGGCAGCATGACGGCGTATGAAAACCTGAATATCAAATGTAAGCTTTTCGGAATAAAGAAAAAAGGCTACATCGAGGAAATTCTGAGGATTGTCGGACTTGACAACGTGGGAAGGAAAAAGACAAAGCATTTTTCGCTGGGAATGAAACAGCGCCTTGGAATTGGACTTGCGCTTGTAGGTGAACCGGATTTATTGGTTCTTGATGAGCCGATAAACGGTCTCGACCCGCAGGGCATTGCCGAGATTAGGGATACGATTTTGAGGTTAAAAAATGAGCGCAGCATGACAATATGTATTTCAAGCCATATTTTGGAGGAGCTTTCAAAGATTGCGACGGATTACGGAATTATTCATAACGGAAGCCTTTTGCAGGAGCTCACGAGAGAGGAGCTTATGAAAAGATGCGGCGAGAGGATGGAGCTTACCCTGGACAATCCGAGGGAGGCAATTCCTGTTCTCGATGCCATGGGCTTTGTCAATTATCAGGTGGTGGATAAGGAGCGTATCCACATTTTTGAGAGATTAAACGAGAGTGCGCTCGTCAATATGGAGCTTGCGAAGGCAGGAATTCCGGTGAAGGGAATATCCATCACAAGCGAGGAACTCGAGACTTATTTTCTTAATCTGACAGGAGGTGCAGCTCATGCTTAACATGTTGAAAATGGATTTGTACAGAATGTTTTGCACCAGGAGCATGTATGTAATCTGGATTGTCATGGCTGTAGTGATAGTGGCTACAACTGCCCTGGTTAAAATGGATTTTGATGCGATAAATGCGGAAAATCCGGCACAGGAGGAGCAGCTTATCGAAGCGGGAACGGAAGATGTCAACGTAGGAATTAATGTGGAGCTGCCGACGCAGCGCGGTGAGAGCATTACGGTATTTGACGTGTTTTATGCCAATTCGACGTCGAGATTTTACGCACTGTTTTTAGTGATTTTTGCGGTCATATTTTCTACGGCGGATATAAACAGCGGCTACATAAAAAATATCGGAGGGCAGGTAAAAAACAGGGGAGCACTTATTGTCTCGAGGGCAGCTGCATTGGCAGTGTTTACACTTATTACGATGGCGGGAGTATTTTTATTACAGGCAGTGTCAAATTTCATCTATTTCAGGGAAGTTGAATGGGGAAATTTAAATGCATTTCTGGCATATTTTTTCACGGAAGCAGCACTCCACTATGCACTTGTGCTCATCTGCATGGCGATTGCGGTTATTCTCAAAAACAATGTTATAAGTATGGTAATCTCCATCTGTATTACCATGAACCTGATGAGTCTTGTGTACTACCTGATAGACCGGTTAATCGATAAGGTCGGTATTCACAATTTTGTGATAAGCAGGTATACGGTTACCGGGCGGATAGCGATGCTTGGCATGGAGCCGGGCGGCAGGGAATGTCTGGTGTCGCTGGCGGTTGCAGTTATATTCGGCATTGTGGTGACAACGCTTAGCGGTGTTATTTTCAGAAAAAGGGATATTTAAAATGTATATTGTGATTGGAATATTAGCGGGAATTATTATTTTGCAGGCTATTATTTTATGGAAGCATGTGCGGCAGGTGAAGGACATCTGCCGCCAGTTGTCGTTTCAGATGAAGCAGGACAGCAATATGCTCATAGGCAGAGAGTTTGACTTTGGTGGGATAGGCGGACTTGTTGACCTTTTAAATGAGCTTCTGGATATGAGGAGAAAAGAAAAGCGCCGTTATCTGGAGAAGGAGGCGCTGATTGCGGACACCTACACCAACCTTTCGCATGATATAAGAACGCCATTGACCTCCCTGGACGGATATTTTCAGCTGATGGAGGACTGCGAAAATGTGGACGACCAGAGGAGGTATCTGGGTATTATCCATGAGAGGATACACAGCCTTAATGAGATGCTCGAGGAGCTGTTCACCTTCACGAAGCTGAAAAACGACTCGTACAGTCTTAAGCTTATGCCGTGCTGCCTTAACAGGATTCTGAAGGAGACGGTTTTTTCATATTATGATGACTGGGTGAGGAACGAGCTTGAGCCGGATATTCAGATTGCGGAGGAGCTGCTCTTCATAAACGGTAATGTGCAGGGGCTTCGCCGTGTTATCCGAAATATTATAAAAAATGGTCTCGACCATGGGGAAAAAAAGATAAGCATTACATTGGAGCGCAGGGGCGGACAGGCGGTGCTTAGGATAAGCAATCTCGTAAAAAATCCCGGAGAAATCGATGTCTGCCATGTCTTTGACAGATTTTACAAGGCAGACAGGGCGAGAAGCAGAACCTCAACCGGGCTGGGACTTGCCATCGCGAAGGAACTGGTTGACAGAATGGGCGGTGAAATCGGGGCAAGGATAGAGGAAGATGAATTTATTATAGAGATGGTTTTTCCTATTATGGATAACCGGCAAGGACAATAGTCGGGGATATTTGGAATATAACAGATGATTTGATATAACTTAATCCTATATCACACTATAAAATCACCGTATTAACACTTTTCCTATAGGTTTGCTATACTTTCAGACAACAGATAGCAATAAACCTGATTCAAAGAGAAGATGCATAGGTACGGCAGAAGCTTCCCGGAAAGAGCAGATGGAGGGGGATATATGATTGAGTTAAGGAATGTAAGCAAGATTTTCAAGACCAAGGAGAGCGAGGTCAGGGCGTTAGATGATGTGAGTCTTAAGATAGAGGACGGAGACATATACGGAATAATCGGTTTTTCGGGTGCAGGAAAATCCACACTGATAAGAACAATAAATGCACTGGAGGTTCCGACGTCAGGGCAGGTTCTGGTGGATGACGAAGATATAAACGCTCTCAGGAAATCCGAACTTAGAAAGAAGAGAAAGAAGATTGGAATGATATTCCAGCAGTTCAATCTCCTCGAAACAAAGACGGTATACGAGAACATAGCACTTCCGCTGGTTTTAAATCATGTTCCTAAGGAACAGATAAAAAGGAAGGTCGAGGAGGTCTTAGAGTATGTTGAGCTTACGGATAAGCGGGACATATATCCGTCGAAGCTGTCCGGCGGGCAGAAGCAGCGAGTGGGAATCGCGAGGGCACTTGCAACGGAGCCTTCAATACTTTTGAGCGATGAGTCCACAAGTGCACTTGACCCAAAGACAACCAAGGCGATACTAAAGCTTCTAAAAAAGATTAACAGGGAGCTGAAGATAACTATAGTTCTCATAACGCATGAGATGAATGTCATACAGAGTATATGTAATCATGTGGCGGTCATGGAGAACGGACGGATTGTGGAGCGCGGTGAGGTGCTGGAGATGTTCAGCGAGCCGAAGCAGGAGATTACAAGAAATTTTGTAAAGACAGTCATAAATGACAGTGTTCCCGAGCTTCTGGTTGAAAGTATCAAGTCTGAAAAGAAGAATAATAAGCTGCTTAAGCTCAAGTTTCTTGACAGCGACAGCACGGAATCGGTTTTATCCGGCGTCAATAAGAACTATGATGTCGAGACCAATATTCTTTTTGCAAATATCAGCGAGATACAGGAGAGAGTGCTTGGAATAATAATTGTCCAGATTGTCGGGAGCGTGGAGGCAATCGCGGGGGCACAGCAGTATTTCACAAAACATGGCGTAGGCTACACAGAGATAGGTTTGTAAGATTAGAAGGAGGGAAAGAATATGGCACTTGAAAATTTTCTGGGTATATCAAATGAAAAGCTGATCACATCATTTGCTGAGACGCTGTACATGGTGGGTATATCGCTGATAATCGCGACCGTGATTGCGTTTATCCTGGCAGTAGTTCTTATATTTACGAGAAAAGGCGGACTATATCCGAATGCAGTGGTGTACAACATCATAAATGTGATAATAAATATAGTGAGAAGCACACCGTTCGTCGTACTTCTGGTTGCAATAATGCCGGTGACAAAATTTATTATCGGAACAAGAATCGGCCCTACCTCTGCGATAGTTCCGCTCACGGTGAATGCGATACCGCTTCTCACAAGATTATTTGAAAATTCACTATTAGATACCGGAAACGGAATCTTAGAGGCGGCTCTTTCAATGGGAGCGACACCGCTCCAGCTTGTAACTAAGTTCATTTTACCTGAGTCGCTCGGCTCGGTGATACTTTCACTCACGACAGGAATCGTCGGACTTATCGGGGCAAGTGCGATGGCAGGATATGTCGGAGGAGGCGGTATCGGGGCACTGGTATTGAACTACGGCTACAACAGATTTAATTTTACCCTGATGTATTCGCTGGTGGTTGTACTTATCATAATCACACAGTTTATACAGAGCCTTGGAAGCTATTTTGCGAGAAAGGCGCGCAGAAGATAAGGTCATTGGGCGGAAGCTTGATAAGGTTATCATAGTGAGTATTTTGAGCATATTTTATAAAAAAGGAAAAAGCAGTTAAATAGAAGTCTGAGCATTAATGCAGAAATCAAGCGGAAATCAGGCAGAAACAAGCAAAAAACAGATAAAAGAATAGGCAAAAAATAGGCAGAAAATATTAAGGGAGGACGAATTATGAGAAGGTTTGGAAAGAGATTGGCAGTGATTGGGTTAGCAGTGTTAACAGCAGTACTTGCGGCAGGCTGTGGTAAAAAGGGGAGTTCATCAGCAGGTGAGGAGAAGAAGGAGCTTACATATGCGAAGGGCTCAGGTCCATATACAATATTGTTCGAGGAGCATATAATCCCGATACTTGAAAAGCAGGGATATACATTTAAGGTGTCAGAGCTTTCACTTCAATATGCGGATGAGGCGATCGCAGATGGGGATGTCGATTTCTCAGTTGAGCAGCATATAGCTTATATGAATGCATTTAACAAGAGCTACAATTCAAATCTTGTTGCACTTACACCTATTCCTACTGTTCCGGCTTCAATTTTTTCGGAGACACATTCATCGCTTGACGAGATTTCCGATGGCATGAAGATAGCAGTTCCGCAGGATGAAGGAAATATGGCGAGAGCATTTGTAATGCTGCAGGACATCGGCTGGATAAAGTTAAAGGAAGGAACAGATTACGCCACAGCAAGTCCGGAGGATGTTGCTGAGAATCCATACAACCTTGAATTTCTTGATATTGCGACAAATATAATTGCCACTACACTTGCAGATTACGACTATGGTATTATAACAGGCAGTATTGTCTACAATGCCGGCATTGACCCTTCAACAGCACTTTTTAATGAGAATCTGACAGATGATTTCTGGCTTCAGGTTGTGGTAAAGGATGCCGACAAGGATACACAGTGGGCTAAGGATATTGTTGCGGCATACCAGTCTAAGGAGTTTACAGACTGGCTGAAAGCTAACAATGAGAGCGAGTACAGAAATCTGTGGTCAATACCGGAGTACTAAAAGTGAATCGAATAATTTAACGGTTGCAAATTTAGGGTTTTAAGTTTGACAATTACTCCACAGCATATAAGAAATATGGAAGGAAAATTGTATGGATAAAATAGAAGAGAAGATAATTAAAATCATTGATGACAACAGGGAAAAAATCGTGGATTTCGCGAGGGACATATACACACATGCGGAGCTTGGCTACAAGGAGTTCCGTACTGCAGGAAAATTTGCGGATGAGTTAAAGGCTCTTGGGCTTGAGACGAAGGAGGGGCTTGCGGTAACAGGCGTAAAGGGCTACCTCAATCAGGATAAGAAGGATAATGTGAGTCTTGCACTTATAGGTGAGCTGGACGCGCTCAGGATACCGGAGCATAAATATGCAAATAAGGATACGGACGGTGAACATTGCTGTGGACATCACAGCCAGCTTGCCGGAGTTGTGGGTGCGGCAATCGCGCTTGCAGACAAGGAGATTGCACAGGCACTTGACGGTCAGGTGGTTTTCTTTGCGGTTCCCGCTGAGGAGTACGGTGAGATTGAGTTCAAGAATAAGCTGAAGAACGAGGGAAAAATAAGATACGGCGGTGGAAAGTGCGAGCTGATAAGGATTGGTGCCTTCGATGACATCGACATCAATCTTGCACATCATACCGCCATAGGAAATGAGGTCGTGATAAGGAAGGGAAGCGGCAACGGCTTTGTGAGCAAGGTCATCCGCTACAAGGGCAAGGCGGCACATGCCGCGGGAAGCCCGCACCTTGGAGTGAACGCGCTCAATGCAGCAGCCATCGGTCTTACGGCACTTCAATATCAGAGAGAGACATTCCGGGATAAGGACACTGTGAGGGTGCATCCGATTATGACAAAGGGTGGTGACCTTGTAAATGTCATCCCGAATGAGGCGGTTATTGAGAATCTTGTGAGGGCGAACAACACGGAGGCAATTCTGGACGCTTCAGAGAAAACGGACAGAGCATTCTTAGCTGGTGCTGTTGCGGTGGGAGCACAGGTTGAGATAGAGACAATGCCAGGATATCTTCCGACAATTCCGGTTGATGCTCCGGATGAGCTTGTCGAGGCGGCACGTCTTGCGGCAGGGGATAAGTACAATGTAAATGTTTTTGATGGGACTAATAAGCCAAGCGGAGGTTCAACAGATGTCGGTGATGTACAGCATATTCAGCCGGTTTTTACGTTTAATACAGGTGGAGCGGCCGGAAGCGGACTTCACAGCGTTGATTTTGACATCAATGACGAGGAACTTGCCTACATAGTGACTGCCAAGATATTCGCGCTCACGGCATACAGGTTCCTAAAGAGTGGTGCAGCCGCCGCAAGAAAGCTTGTTGATGACTATAAGCCTGTTTTCACAAAGCAGGAGTATATTGATTTCATGGAATCAATGATTAGTACAAAGATTGGCGGAGAGCCACATTTTGACACACAGAAATAGGGACTATGGATAAATATCACGATGTTGTGGTGAAAAATTATTTTGCTCTCCACTGATACCTGATTGGGTATAATATTACAAATGATGAAAAAAATACCCTTGAAATGTTGTTTTTCAGGCATTTCGAGGGTATTTTTTGTTGTCAAAAGAGTATTATACCCAAAATGGCTCAGAAAACAGCAGAAAAACACAATAAATGGGTATATTTTGAGAAAAAGCTGTTGAAATACCCACGCGGACAGTTTGAACGCAGAATAAGCAATCCCCCGCTTCAAGTGTGTAGAGCACTAAGCGGGGGTAAGGGGGATGCTTATGTCAGTGGGAGTTAAAAGCTCCCACTGACAGTTCGCAAAGCGACTGCGTTCATGAGCAAGCAGCGAAAGCGGATTGCGAATGTCCGCTTTACTGAAGCTTTTGATTTTTAACAGAAATAGGCTGAGAATAATAGCAAAAAAACAGTTATAGGTGTAATCTATATCAAATTATAAAAATGCTGTATTAACACTTTTCCTATAGGTTTGGTATACTTTTAGACATAGAAAGGCATACAACAAAGGACGTGTCGGAAACAGGAGATTGATTTGACAGAATTAAGGGCGAATAAAAAGCCGGATTAAGTAATTGGTGGCTGTAGGAATCCGCTGTAAAAACAGAAATTTCTGAAGGAGAAATGACTATGAGTTACGGAATAAATACACGATGTATATACGGAGAGGAAAGAGAACAGGGGGACGAGAAGCACTACGGAGCACTCAGCTATCCGATTTACCAGACAGCGACATTCCAGCATCCACAGGTTGGCGTAAGCTCCGGCTATGATTACAGCAGACTTTCCAATCCGACAAGAAACCAGCTTGAGAGCGTGGTGGCATCACTTGAAAAGGGGACATATGCTTACGCATTTTCATCAGGAATGGCAGCGATAACAGTTGCGATGGAGATATTTTCACAGGGTTCACATGTAATAGCAGGTGATGACCTGTACGGCGGAAGCGTCAGACTTTTCGACAATATTTCCAAGAAAAACGGCTATGAGGTCGAGTATGTGGATACAAGCAAGGAGGATGTTGAAAAGTATATCCGCCCGGAGACCAAGGCAGTGTATATTGAGACACCGACTAACCCTATGATGAATGTGACAGACATTGCCAAGGTTGCAGAGATTACCCAAAAATATGGCATACTTCTCATCGTGGACAATACATTTTTGTCACCCTATCTTCAGAATCCGCTTGAGCTCGGAGCAGACATTGTGGTTCACAGCGGAACCAAGTTTTTGTGTGGTCACAATGATACCCTCTCAGGCTTCGTTGTTGTGAAGGATGAGGCTCTGGCTGAGAGGATACTGTACGTCTCTAAGACAACAGGTGCGAATCTTTCGCCGTTTGACAGCTGGCTTGTCCTCAGGGGAATAAAGACACTTGGAATCCGCATGGAGAGGCAGCAGGCCAATGCGGCTAAGCTGGCAGAGTGGCTTAAGGCTAATCCGAAGGTTAAGAGGGTGTACTATCCGGGCTTTGAAAATCATCCAGGACATAATATTATGAAGAAGCAGGCAAGGGGCTTCGGAAGCATGATTTCCTTCGAGATGGAGTCGAAGGAGAGTGCGGTGAAGGTTCTGAACAGCGTGAAGCTGATAAGCTTTGCCGAGAGCCTTGGAGGTGTGGAGACACTTCTGACATATCCGACACTGCAGACACATCCGGATGTTCCGGCGGAGGTAAAGGAGAGAAATGGAATTACGGAGAGCCTGCTCAGACTGTCGGTTGGAATTGAGGATATTGAGGATCTTATTGCGGATTTGGAAAAGGCGTTCGCGTAGCTAAGTATATAGAGCATGTTTTGCCTGCAACATCATCTTAATGGAATGCATAAATTAATTATTAGAATCATGTGACAGACTGTGTAGAAAAGGGGAAAAGTATTATGTACGATTTCGATAAAATAGTGGACAGAAGGGGCACGAGCTGTCTGAAATATGACTTTCAGGTGGAAAGGCGCGGCAGGGATGACCTTCTTCCGTTGTGGGTTGCTGATATGGATTTTGCGCTGCCGGAGGAGATACTTGATGACATCAAGGACAGGGTTTCGCATGGAATATTCGGATATACGGACCCTAAGCAGGAGTATTTTGACAGCGTAATAGAATGGTTTGATTCGCATTTCGGCTGGAAGGGAAGGGCGGAATGGATAACGGTCACGCCGGGGGTTGTCGTTGCGATATCAATAGCTGTGAGGGCACTCACAAAAGAGGGTGATGGTGTGCTCATCCAGCAGCCGGTGTACTATCCTTTTTCGGAGGCAATCGTGCTCAACAGGAGGAAGCTTGTGAATAACCGGCTTGTATATGAGGATGGGAAGTACAGCATTGACTTTGAGGATTTTGAGAGGAAGATAGTTGACGAAAAAGTGAAGCTTTTTATACTGTGCAGCCCGCACAATCCGGTAGGGCGTGTATGGACTGAGGCGGAGCTTAGAAAAATGGGTGAAATCTGTCTTAAGCACAAGGTTGTTATTGTCTCTGATGAGATACATTGTGACTTTACCTATGAAGGACATAGGCATATTATGTTTCCGTCGCTTGGGGAGAAATTTGAGCAGAATGTTGTCCTGTGCACTGCGCCGAGCAAGACCTTCAACATAGCGGGGCTTCATGTCTCAAACATTTTTATTCCGAATCCGGAAATCAGGAGAAAATTCAAGGGTGAGCTTGAGGCAATCGGTTTTTCACAGCCTAACATAATGGGGCTTGTGGCATGTCAGGCGGTGTACTCTGAGGGTGATGAGTGGTACAGGGAGCTGAAAAAATATATTGCGGGCAATCTTGATTATGCGAGGACATATTTTGCCGAAAATATACCTGAGCTAAAGCTTGTGGAGCCGGAGGGTACATATCTTATCTGGCTTGACTGTTCAAAGCTTGGTCTGAGCGTTGAAGAGCTTGAGAGCTTTGTTGAGGATAAGGCGAAGCTGTGGGTGGATTTCGGGAAGATTTTCGGCAGGGAAAGCGGACAATTCATAAGAATAAATATAGCCTGCCCAAGGGCAGTCCTCAAGCAGGCTTTGGAGCAGCTTGGACAGGCGTATAGGGATATAAATTGACTGTCAGATGTAGCATTTTAATGGATGTATTGTTGATACATTTGCAGCGCCTGATTATTGCAGGGCATTGAACCATGTGGCAAAAAGCTCAGGCCAGCATGCACATTCGGGCTGGATTTCCCTGCCGGTAAGGCAGGCGGTCTCCTCTGTTGCGAGTGCAAGACCGTGGCAGCCCTTGGCAAAGATGTGCAGCTCACATGGAATTTTATATTTTCTCAGTGCACCTGCCATGAGAAGTGAATTTTCTACAGGCACTGTGCCGTCCTCAAATGTATGCCAGATGAAGGAAGGTATGGTGTCCTCGTTTACTCTTTTTTCAAGTGATACAGTGTCATACATTTTTTCATCGCCGCCTACCAGTGCATTGAAGGAGCCGCGGTGTGCGAACTCACCCGCTGTTATCACAGGGTAGGATAGGAGCATGCAGGATGGTCTGTAATCCATGCTTTCTCCGCCGAGAACCTCGGTAATCAGTTCGTCCTTCCACATTGTGCCGAGGCTTCCTGCGACATGTGCACCTGCCGAAAAGCCGCATATACATAGCTTATCTGTGTCTACATGCCATTCCACGGCATGTTTTTTTATGTAATCGACAGCCATGGCAGCCTCTAAAAGCTGTGACGGATACCTGTCAGGTGCAAGGCTGTATGACAGAATGCATGCATTGTAGCCGTAAGAATTCATCTTGATGGCAATTGGCTCAGCCTCACGGAATGAGAGATGTGTGTAGCCGCCGCCCGGACAGATGAGCACGAGAGGACGCTTCTTGTCACCGCGGTATTCGCTGTGATGGTCGACAATATAAGTTGTAAGCTTTGCCACACAATCGCTGTGTGATATACCTGCCTTTGTATAGTCAGGCTTTAATTCTATTGTGGTGTGAATCATAATTTACCTCCTTAAGAGCCATTAGAGCCATTGGGGACGGTGTTTTTGGCTTCTTTTACTGTCCCTTGTGGCACATATTTTTTTTGGATACAAATATAGAACAGATATCTGCCATTAGAGGTTAAAAAACTTTATAGGCAGACAAACTGCAATCTTGTTCTGCAAGCTGTTTCAGTGTAAGCCCACGATCTAAACGCAGGTCTTTTATGCGTTCTTGTATGGATAATGCCATGCTATGCCCCCTGGTTTTCGATAAAATTGAAAATTATAATGCCATTATGTAGATTTGACAAGGATTCCACTCATCCCACAATGTTGGAAACACTTCAAACTCCTTAAAACCAAGTGAACTATAAAATTGATTCGTTTTGTCATACTGCTTGTATTTACCCTGCTGAACGGTCTTTACTTGAATAAACGAATATCCTTGTTCGATGCTTACTTGTTTGGCACATTCAAATAGTGATTTACCTATTCCGTTTCGATGATATTCCTTTAACACTCCCATAACGGCAAGTTCTACGGTATCTTTTCCTGTTTGCTTTAGATAGAGAAAGCCTATCGGATTTTCATCCTTATATGCACAGAAGAATATTTTACCGATACTTCCTTCTATATACTCGTCTCTTGATTCAGGAATACCAAACCAATCGGGCAATGCTTCAAGAATAAATCTGGCGATATTCTTTTTTTCTATGTCATCTGATATTTGCAGTATTTCCATATGCGAATTTTCTCCTCAAATTACGATTTTTCCAACACTATAAACTGGAATTTGTCGGGTTCTTTACATAGATAAAATATTAATTTTTCTTTCCACACCTAAAAAAAATAAAGTCTGGCTGATGAATAACTCCTCCAAACATATCTGTTCGCTTTTCTCTAATTGATTCTGGTACTTTTGATTCCTGACATTCCTCAATAATAAATCCAGCAGAAACAATATCATTTATTAATGTTGAAATCGTTCTATGATAAAGTTCATATTCATCTACTACCCAATGAATAACACGCTTACCCTCTATTCCGTAATTTCGTAGATTAGCATATAATCTTTCTCCAGTTTCTGTTCTGGTATATCTGTCAAAAGTCCCATCATATGCTGTACTTATTGGGTGTGACATCGAAAAAACACATTTGCCATTTTCATTCAAGTGACTATAAATCTGTTTCATAAGCCTTTCAAAATTTTCTACATAATCAAAAGCCAATGAACTTGTAATAACATCAAACTTTTCCTCTAAATCATCCAATTCTTCAAAAGCCAGTCTTCTGTATTCAATATTAGAGGCAGCATTATTTTTTCTTGCATATGCTAACATTTTTTCCGATATATCAATTCCAAGAACGGATAACGCCCCTTTCTTTGAATATTGAAGTGCATGTTGCCCCATACCACATCCAATATCTAATACTTTCTTTTTATATAGTTCAGGTATCATTCCTAATATTATTGGTGTCTCAATAATATCATTAAAATTGATTTCTTTGCTACGTATTTTCTCGAAGTTTTCGTAAAATAAATCATTATCATAAATATTTTGTTTTGACATTCTGCAACCAGCCTTTCATATAAAAAATTATTTTTTGTTTTCTTCTACTTCCATCTTCTTGTCTTTCGGGCAACAAACATCCTTCTCTTTCAGCTCGGTCAATTCCGATTTACTAATATCTTTATTTTCCATCTTCTTGTCCTTCGGACAAGAAGCACCCCTCGCTCAAAGAGCCCGGTCAATTCTTATTTATTTTCTGTCCCTGCTCATTATAGCACAAATGAATTGCAAAGACAATTTAAAGGTGATACAATAATTTTATGAATATAATGGAAGGTGAGGGATTGCATGGACAAGAAATTATATGATTTGATGGATTGGCCTGAGATTGAGGCCGTAGTTTATTCGGAATGCAAGCATCCGCTTGATATTTTAGGACAGCATATTACACCGGATGGTCTGCTGTTTCAGACATTTAAGCCGGGGGCTGTGGGTGTGAAGGTGGTACTTACCGGAAAGAATAAGACCTATGATATGGAGCAGGTTGATGAGGCAGGATACTTCGCACTGCTCATACCGGGCAAGAGAAGAGTGGCATACGAGCTTATAGTGGATTATGGAGACGGAAACATACAGCAGATAAAGGATACATACAGCTTTAAGGTGCAGATTCTTGAGTCGGAGCTTGAGCGCTTCGAGGCGGGAATCAATTATGAGCTGTACAATGTTCTGGGTGCACATCCGATGGAGGTGGATGGTGTACAGGGAGTTCATTTTGCAGTGTGGGCACCTAACGCGTGGCGTGTGAGTGTTGTCGGTGACTTTAACAGCTGGGACGGAAGAACCCACCAAATGCAGTTTATTGATAAATACGGTGTGTATGAGCTTTTTATACCGGGAGTAAAGCCGCTTGACATTTACAAGTATGAGTTAAAATATAAGGGCGGAATGGTAGGACTTAAGGCAGACCCTTATGCATTTTACAGTGAGCTTCGTCCGAACAACGCTTCAATAGTGTATGATATTGAGAAATATGTGTGGACGGACGGCGACTGGCTTGAGCAGAGAGAGCTTAACAAAAATAAGCCGATGTCCATCTATGAGCTGCATTTAGGCTCATTTATGAAGCCGGAGGACGGAAGGGAATTCTATAATTATCGTGAACTGGCTCCGCTTATTATCAAGTATGTGAAGGAAATGGGTTACACACATATTGAACTCATGCCGATAATGGAGCATCCGTTTGACGGTTCATGGGGATATCAGGTGACCGGCTATTATGCGCCGACTAGCAGGTACGGAACACCGGATGATTTCAGATACTTTGTAGACCTTCTGCACTGCGCAGGAATAGGTGTCATCTTAGACTGGGTTCCGGCACATTTCCCGAAGGATGATTTCGGACTGGCGAGGTTTGACGGAACGGCGCTGTATGAGCATCTTGACCCAAGGCAGGGCGAGCACCCTGAGTGGGGAACCTACATATATAATTATGGCAGACCACAGGTTCGCAATTTCCTCATAGCCAATGCACTTTTCTGGGCAAAGGAATATCATGTGGATGGGCTTAGAATGGATGCGGTTGCGTCCATGCTCTACCTTGACTATGGGAAGAAGAACGGCGAATGGGTTGCCAACATATATGGCGGCAATGAGAATCTTGAGGCAGTTGAATTTTTCAAGCAGCTCAATGCAGTGTACAGGAAGAAAAACAAGACTTCCATGCTTATTGCGGAGGAGTCTACAGCATGGCCGATGGTCACAGGTGATATAAAGGACGGCTCACTTGGCTTTGACTACAAGTGGAACATGGGCTGGATGAATGATTTCCTCGATTTTATGAGCGCTGATCCTCTCTTTAGAAAAGGTCGTTACGGCGAGCTCACCTTCAGCATGATATACGCTTACAGCGAAGATTTTATTCTTGTCATTTCACATGATGAGGTGGTTCACGGAAAGTGCTCCATGATAAATAAAATGCCTGAGGATGAGCTTGACGAGAAATTCTCGGACCTCCGTGCAGCTTATGGCTTCATGTACACCCATCCGGGCAAGAAGCTTCTCTTTATGGGGCAGGATTTTGGACAGTACAACGAGTGGTGGGAGAAAAAGAGCGTCGACTGGGACGAGCTTTCCAAGGAGCAGAATCAGAAGCTTCACAGGTACATGAAGGATCTGAATGCCCTGTATAAGAAAGAGCAGGCTCTTTATGAGCTGGATTATAACCCGGAAGGCTTTGAGTGGATTAATAATATCTCTGCCGACGAGTGCATTGTGTCGTATGTCCGCAGGGCTAAGAATGGTGATGAGCTTCTCGTCGTTGTAAGCTTCACTCCTGTGCTGCGCGAGAAGTACAAGATAGGTGTGCCTAAGGCAGGACATTATAAGGAAATTTTCAACAGCAATGCCAAGAAGTACGGCGGAACCGGCAAGCTCAATTCGCGCGTAAAGATATCGCAGGAGAGCGAGTGCGACAATCGAAAGGATTCCATATACATCACAATTCCGCCGCTTGGAATATGTATTTTCAGGCGCGTTGAGGAAGAATCCGTAACTGCGGATGAGGTTGAGATTCCTGAGATTGTCGATACACAGATAACTAAATCTGAGACAGTTTCTGATATGGAAAAGGAAAAGTCACAGAAGAAAGCGAAGCCGCAGTCTGTAAAGGAGAAGACACTGAAGAAAGAAGAGGCGCCGGAGGCGGCAGAGAAGGGAAATAAAGAGAGTAAAGAAAATAAAGAAGGTAGAGAGAATAAGGAAGGTAGAGAGAATAAGGAAGGTAGAGAGAATAAAGAAGGTAGAGAAAATAAAGAAAGTAGAGAAAATAAAGAAAATAAAGAAAATAAAGAAAAAGCATCTGCCGGAGCAGGAAAAAAGAAAGCTGTAAGGCGTGATGAGACACCAAAGGTAGATGGAAAAACGAATATAAAAGAGACAGAAGAGGGGAAGGCGGAGCCGGAAGAAGTAAAGAATGAAGTAAAGACAGAGAAAATGATGTCAGGGAGTTCTAAAGCCGAGAAGACAGATACAGCAAAAACAGATACAGAGAAGAAAAACACGGCGAAGGCTAAGTCTGCCGGGCGCTAGAGTAGTATCTGCCCATAAGCCGGCATAAGAGCGGTATTGGGCAGAGAAAACAGCGTGAAATTCAAGTTTCTCAAGAAAAACCTCTGCCCATAAGTTGGCATAAGGGCGGTATAGGGCAGAGAAAACAGCAGGAAATTCAAGCTTGATAAGAAAAACCTCTGCCCATAAGTTGGCATAAGAGCGGCATAGGGCAGAGAAAACTGCGTGAAATTCAAGTTTCTCAAGAAAATTTCTGCCCATAAGTCTACATAAATGCCGTGCAGGGCAGAACAGTAAAATTTTACAGCGGAGCAACCTAGGATATCAAATGAGTGGCAAAATACCTTTTGACTCTCATAGCATTTTATCAAAGATTAAATATGGAAGGAAAAAAACATGCCGGGAGAACAGTTGGAAACACAGGTTATGGACGCGGTTGCAAAAAGCGTGTCACATTGGGATAAGGTGCTTGATACTGTGATTGAGTATGCAATCAGATTTGGAAAAAATATATTGATTGCGTTGATTGTGTACTTCATTGCAAGCAGGCTTATCAAGTGGGTTCTAAAGCTCACAACAAAAGCACTTAATAAGGGAAAGATAGAACCGATTGTTGTAAAATTCATATATTCAATTATAAAAGTAGGTTTATATGTGCTGCTATTTATAGCAATTGTCTCAATTCTTGGAATACCGACGACAACATTTGTCACATTGTTTGGTACGGTTACGTTGTCAGTAGGTCTTGCGCTTCAAGGAAGCCTTGCGAACTTTGCGGGAGGTGTGCTGATACTCATATTCAAGCCTTTCAAGGTTGGAGACTACATTGTGGCGTGCGGTGATGAGGGTACAGTTGTGGGAATTGATGTTTTTTACACTAAGCTTGCCACGGTAGACAACAAGATGATTGTGATTCCTAACGGAACTCTTGCAAATTCAAGTGTCAAGAATGTGAGTGCGATGGATATACGCCGTGTCGATGTCCAGGTCGGCATAAGCTATGAATCGGACATCACCGCCGCAAAGAAGGTGCTCATGGGAATTATCGATAAGAATGATAATATCCTCAGGGATAAGCCGGTTAACGTATTTGTGGCAAGCCTTGACGCAAGCCAGGTCACACTGGAGACGCGCGTGTGGGTCAGCGCAGACAAATACTGGGATACTAAGTGGGCATTTACTGAGCAGTACAAGCTGGCACTTGATGAGGCAGGCATCGAGATACCGTTTAACCAGTTGAGCGTCACGATAAAGAATACGCAGGGACAGCAGTAATTAGCAGTAATCAATAAAGTGAAGACAGCATGAATGGCGGAAGTGTCGGAAACGGTGCTTCCGCTTTTTTATTTAAATAGGAAAATTCGTTGGTATTCCCTTAAACGGTTAAAATATGGAAAGATAATCATTGAAATGGAAATAAATATATTAAAATTCGGTTGACAAATAGAAACGAAACACCTATTATATAGATGAGAAAGGGCAGCATTATATAATCACTATCATTAAAGGGGGTGTTTTATATGACCATTCAGGAAATGAGAGACAAGAAGAAGGAGATGGGATACACCTATGCACAGATTGCGGATTTATCGGGTGTACCATTAGGAACAGTCCAGAAGATTTTTTCGGGTGAGACGGAGAGCCCGCGCTATGATACTATTCTTGCACTGGAGCAGTTATTCAGGGATATTCCTGTGGTGAGGGAAAGCTCTTCATATAAGTCTGGCAGCAGGTATGAGAGGAATGGCAGTTATACACTGGATGATTATTATGCACTGCCGGATGAGCAGAGAGTTGAGCTGATTGATGGGTATTTTTTCGATATGTATTCTCCGACTTTCGGGCACCAGTCCATCGGCGGGGAGATTCACCGCCAGATTGCCAATTATATAATGGAGCACGGCGGAAGCTGCAGACCGTTCATCGCACCGGTGGATGTACAGTTAGACTGCGATAACAGGACTATGGTTCAGCCGGATGTAGGTATCGTATGCGACCCTGATAAGATTAAGAGGTTTGGCATATACGGTGCGCCGGATTTCCTTGTGGAGGTGATTTCGCCTTCTACGAAGAAGAGGGATTTTACGTTGAAGCTGTCTAAGTATATGGAAGCAGGTGTGCGCGAGTACTGGATACTGGATTTCACGCAGAAGAGGATTCTGGTATATTACTTTGAGAGTGATGTCTACCCTGTTATATATGGATTCGACCAGCCTGTTCCGGTGAATATTTACAATGGCGACCTTAAGATTGACTTTTCTAATATTGCTAAGTGGCTTGATGAGGGGATGGAATAGGACTATTTTGTGCTCACAACGAATGTTGACCACTGTTTTCAGAAGGCTGGCTTTGACAAGGAACGCCTTTATTACACGCAGGGAGATTACGGACTTTTCCAGTGCAGTAAACCATGCCATGACAGCACCTACGATAATGAAGATACTATAAAGAAGATGGTGTTAAGCCAGGGCTTTAAAATTGAAAATATACAGCATGCAGATTTGGAAAAAGACGGAAATACAGAGAATATTCTTGTAAAGCCGCAAGATATCGGGATAAAACTCACAATACCAAAGGAGCTTGTTCCGAGGTGCCCGAAATGCGGCAGGCCGATGAGCATGAACCTTCGTGCGGACAACACGTTTGTGCAGGATGACGGCTGGTACAGGGCAGCGGACAGGTACGGGAAATTCATGGAAAACCACAGAGGACAGAAGCTTTTATTCCTTGAATTAGGGGTCGGCTACAACACACCGAGTATAATAAAATATAACTTCTGGCGGTACGCCGTCAACTGGAAAAATGCATTTTATGTGTGTATTAACAAGGGCGAGGCGTATGTGCCGGAGGATATAGCGGAAAAAGCGGTTGGAGTTAATGAAGATATCGCGGTGGTTGTGGATGAATTGAAGGCACTGTAACTACAAAGCTAATGTGAAAATAAAGAGGTAAACGGATAATTATACAGACAGGTATGCGGACGTACATTCCGGCATTCTATTTTAACCAGAGAAGCGGGCAATATGCGCTTGCACAAAAACAAAAATATTAAAATATGTGAAAGCGTATCTTGCACAAAAATGTAAAAATCTTAATTTGTGCAAACATATCTTGCATAAAAATATAAAAAGGTAAAATATGAATGGAGTTTGGAGCATATAGCAGGATAACGGATGCTTCACCGAAATATGTAATGTCGCTTGACAAGATTGATATGAGCCACGATGGAATAGTTCATATGAATATTATAGATTTTCTCCTCAGAAGAACGGATTTAATGTTGACATAGTGCTTGATTTTCCCATAAACAGCGGGTTCTCTCTACAATGGATTGCTCTTTTTGGCGGTGACTGCTATGATGAAGCCATCAAAACACAGGAGGAGATGTTCATGGATAAAAAGAAAACGGGTATTTTGATAAGGGAAGCGAGAATTAAGAAAAATTATACTCAGAGTGAGCTTGGGGATTTGATTGGTGTGAGCAACAAGGCGGTGTCGCGCTGGGAGAATGGTGACAGCTTTCCTGATATAGGCGTGTTGGAAAATCTGTCCGGGATTCTGGATGTGAAAATTCAGGATATTGTTGTGGGCGAGATAAGCGCAGATGACACAGGATGCGGTAAGGAAAATATCATAACCGAGGTCATCAGGATGGCGAAGCTTCAGGAAAAGTCAAAGCGGGAAAGAATTATATACTGCCTTGGAGGAATAGTTATACTGCTGTATAGCCTGTTTCTGGCGCTTACAGGCATGAATGGTAGATTTGTGCTTGAAAGCCATGTGACACAGGGAGTAATCTATGTTGCTTCGCTGGCAGTAATACTTGGAGCGTTATTGTGGCAGGCGTGCCGGGGCATGAACCATAAGCAGTATATTGCTCCGGGCAGGAGCAGCAGATGGATGTCAGGGATAGCTGTGGCTGCATATCTGTACGCTGTCCTTGTGACCGGAATTATCGTGGCTATGGCTGCGAACGGAAAGCTATCTCCGGATAAAAACAAGCTTCAGTCTGTGGGCACATTTTTGAAGCTACAGCTAATTGCGGTGTCCGCTGTGAATTCTGTTCTTGTGACAATGGAATTTGCGCGAATCATAAGGGAGGGCACTGCTGCGCATTATGGGATTTTTGTGTCGGTGTCCGCAATGTATATGGCAATGCTGTACGGAGATATGCTGCACCGGATGACCACGGCACATGAGGTGTTGCTCATGTACTGCGTGAGGACGGCGGCGGTCATTCTGCCGATTATATGTATACTCATCTATGACATGGTACACCGCAGGAATCCGCAGCACAGCTAATCCCCGAAATATAATTCTGATTTTAACTGAAAATGGATGACGTTCAGGGTACAAAATAACCAATTATGCATCGATATATATTTGCGGTTGGGGTAAATGCAACATTCCCTTTGGTTGCAAAGGAGATTTCCAGAGAAACTTTATATCAGAGTGGTCAAAGATTAGTATTGGTCCAGTGGACTAAAACAAAAGAATTATAAAAGCAATTAAGTATGATGAAATCAGGAGTGACATAAATATAATGCAATATAAAATTTTAATGGTTGATGATGATAGAGAATTGCTAAAAATGCTGAATCAATACTTTACATTGAAGAATTATACAGTATTGATTGCAGAAAATGGCATAGAAGCAATGGAAAAGATAAGTGCAAACCCTGATATTATTCTATTGGATGTGAATATGCCGGGAATGGATGGGATTGAAGTATGCAGAAGAATCCGAGACAGGGTTTCCTGTCCGATTATCTTTTTGACTGCAAAGGTAGAAGAACAGGATCGGGTAATGGGACTGCTGTCTGGCGGAGATGATTATGTTTTGAAACCATTTAGTTTGAAAGAACTCGATGCCAGAATTATTGCCCATTTGAAACGTGAGGAACGCTTACATAGGAAAACAGAACAACGGTTTTATGGGGATTTAGTAATTGACTATGCCGGCAAATGTGTACATATGAAAGAGAAAACTTTAGATCTTACGAAATTAGAGTATGACATTATAGAATTTTTGTCTATGAACCCTGAAATTGTGTTTGATAAAGAACGAATCTATGAAAAGATTGGAGGATATGATGCAGAAGGGGACAGCCGGGTGGTTACAGAGTTGATTCGCAGAATCCGCAAGAAAATGAAAATGTATTCGGAACACGAATATATTGAAACGGTATGGGGGATGGGATATAAATGGGCAAAATAAAAAATCTTTCGTTAAGGAAAACCATTGTTTTGTATATGATAATTAGTTTAATAATTAGTTTTTATCTTTCAGCACTAATTATGCGAATAGCAGCCACAGTACAAAACGACATTTGGTGGAAGTATGTAGACCAGGAAGAATATTTTGAAATGTCTGAAGGGGATGGTAGAAGGTATTTGCCAGATGTTCCGAGACCACATTCTTATGAAATGAAAGAATTTGATTATCATGTATCGGAAATATGTGATTTTCTTCAGACATTTACAGTGCTTATCGTATCTGTTGCAGGGAGTATTATAGCGGTATTTCTTTTTTATAAGCATAAATTGAAGTGTCCTATTGAAGAATTAGAACTGGCTTCACAGCAAGTTGGTCGAAATAATTTAGACTTCCATATCACTTATGAAAATGAAGATGAAATGGGCAGATTGTGCAAAGAGTTTGAACGAATGAGAGGACAACTTGCAGAAAATAATCAACAGTTATGGAAAATGCTTGAGGAAGAAAAGGCTTTGCGGGCTGCCATTGCGCATGATATACGTTCTCCGCTATCTGTGCTGGAGGGGTATCAGGAAATGCTTTCAGAATATCTCCCTAAAAAAGAGATAAATATGGAACAAGCCTTAGAAATGGTAAATGAAAGCAAAAAACAGATTGAACGTATGGATATATTTGTGGAAACAATGCGGAAGATGAGCAGTTTAGATGCAAGGGAGTTGGTGGCAGAAGAAATTACAAGCAAGCAGTTGGAAATAGACATACGGGCAGAGATGAATGTGTTTGAGAAAAAATTTGGAAAACTGTATGAATTAAAATGTTCGGAAACAGCAGAAAAATTTTCAGGAGATAAGGAAGTGATTTTAGAGGTTATAGAAAACCTTTTGTCAAATGCCTTTCGTTATGCCAAGACAAAAGTGGAAATGGAAGTGTTTCTTACCAGTTCTGAATTACAAATCAGAATAAAAGATGATGGAGTGGGATTTACAGTAGACAAGCAAAAGGCAACAGAACTTTTTTATCAGCAAAATGTGAAAGATAGTTTAAAACACTCAGGAATGGGTATGTATATCAGTAGATTGTATTGTGAAAAGCATGGCGGACAGTTACTTATAGAAAACGAAAAACAGAGTGGAGCTGTAATAACAGCAGTATTTCATCGGATTGCATGAGCAGTCCGATTTTTTTTTACGCTGTTGTCTTTTTGTTGTGATTTATATTTTATGATGTCTATAACGAAGGAAAGGAGGCAAACGTATGATTGCAATTATTAGAAGGGAGATAAAAAACTATTTTAAGCGACCATTATTTTGGATTGGTGTTTTGTTGGTCATTTATGGAGTTTTTAGCGATACAAGTCCTTATCTGCATACACGTTATCTTGCAGAAGGGGAGAAAATCGCCAATGATAAGCCCGCTATTTCTGATGAGGGTGAAGTGTATGAAGGGTATATACCGGCAGATCCGAAGAAACACCGGGAATTATGGCATGAACAGTTAAAACAAGCCCTGCTTGAAGATGGAGAAACCGATGCAGAGGTGCAAAAAGTTATCGGAAAAATAGAGAATATGGAATTAGAAGAAGCATATGATTATCTTAACGAAAAATATGAATGGTACGGAGCGAGGTATTTATATGAAGATACCTCTTACTTTAAGGGGACGGCAGAAGAAATCAATTCGTATTTAGATCAGAAAATGGAAAAGAAACCATTTTCATATTATTACGCAAGGAAATTTGCTGATTTTACAGGTCTGTATATGGGATTTTTTGCAACGATAATGTTTTCCGTTTTGTTTTTACAAGATACAAAAAGGCATACTTATGAATTACTCCATACAAAACCAATTAGTGCAGGAAAATATGTGCTTGGAAAAGTAAGCGCTGGATTTCTTACTTGTACATTTGTTTTAGCAGTTTTAAACCTACTGTTTTGGATATTATGTATTCTTTATACAAGAGATAGTGGATTTGAAATACATCTGTCAAATTTTATAATATCTACCGTACTTTATATACTGCCAAATATGCTAATGATTGTGAGTGTGTATGCTTTGATTGCACTTATATTTAAAAATCCACTTCCGGGAGTGCCACTTCTGATTCTTTATATGGTGTATTCCAATATGGGGGGAAGAAATGCGGAAGGAGTTTACGGATATTGTGGAAGACCTTTCGCAATTATGGTTCGATTTCCAGGACAGTTTTTTGATACGGCACCGCCGCCAATGGCACTTTTAAATCAGAGTTTTCTTATTTTAGCATCTGTAGCAACTATTTTGATTACGATGCAGATTTGGAAGAGGAGGCGGATGTGAATGAAGAAGGAAATGAAGATTATTTTGCCAGTTTATAAGATTGTTTATGCGTTCGCCTTTGTTGTAATTTTGAGTTTGATACGTGGAGTAGTATTTACAAATGAGATAGGGCTTTCCATAGAGGGACCATTTGCAATATTGACTGCTGTTTTTTGTGCAGATACTTATGTGCAGGAAATTACAAGCAACCGTTCCGAAGTTCAGAGGTTGTATCAGATAAAAAAGAGAATTTATTCTATTATACAGAGACTGATGATACAGGAAACTTTTTTGCTGCTGCTCGCTGTTCTTGGATATGGATTGTTTTTTGCGTTTCAGAAACCAGTTACACATCCAGTAACAGAAAGTGAAATACTTCAGTTTATCGCATATTTTGGGGCGATTGTAGTAACCATTTTCTTTTGGGGAATATTGGCTAATACATTGTCTATGCTTTTTCGCAATATGTGGATGGGAATTGGAAGTTGTCTTTTGATATGGGTAGCAACAAATTCATCAGGAGCGGACAAGTTTTTAGGTGCATGGAATGTATTTTCTTATTCTTTTAGAGATATAGAAAATGCTACTGATATTACATGGCTGTATGGAAAAGGCTTGTGTATTTGTATCGGACTGATTTTGTTACTGGCATTGCCGAAGATCGTAAGAAAGAGAGGGTAAATTTATGAGTATTCATATTGAGGATTTAACAGTAAGATTTAAGAATGGTGTCACAGCGATTGACCATGCAGATTTAGATATACCGAATGGAATATTTGGACTGTTGGGAGAAAATGGGGCAGGAAAGACAACTTTGATGAGGATTTTAACTACTGTGCTGAAACCTACAAGCGGAATGGTTACATTAGACGGGATTTTATATAGTGAAAGAAACTATGAAAAAATCCAGAGAAAAATAGGGTATCTGCCACAGGAAATCGAACTCTATCCGAACCTGACTGTGCAGGAATGTTTGGAATATATGGGGGATCTGGCAGGTGTCCCGAAAGCAGAATGTAGAAAGCGGATAGAATATTATTTGAAAAAGACCAGTCTCATAGAACATCGAAAGAAAAAAATGAAACAATTATCAGGCGGTATGAAAAGGCGGGTTGGATTGGTGCAGGCACTTTTGAATGAACCAGAATTTTTGATTGTAGATGAACCGACTACCGGATTAGATCCAGAAGAACGTATTCGTATCCGAAATTTATTAGTAGATTTTTCTGAGAACAGAACAGTTTTGTTTTCAACTCATGTGGTAGAAGATTTAGCTGCGACCTGTAACCAACTTGCAATTATGCACAAAGGCAGTTTTTTATATGCGGGGTCTATGAAGAATTTGACTGAAGAAGCACAGGGAAAAATATGGGTTTGCAAAGTACCAGATGAGGAAAAAGCGAGAGAAGTGGAATGTAAATATCGTATTACATCGAAACAGTACGTTGAGGGTGGATTACAGTTAAGAGTGATTTCTGAAATACAGCCAGAATTGGAGTGTATTTCAGTTCCGGCAACATTGGAGGATGCATATATTTATTTTACAAACAGATACAATAAGTAATGCATAGAATCTTTTGACAGAGAGAAAATCCAGAAGGTAATCAAAAAAGTGATTATCAATGGAGAGGACAATATAGAGATTGTATGGAATACAGATGAACCATTTTTCAAGTAAGATGGATGCTTATGGAGCTTGGAGTGCCGAGAAAATATGGCACTCCTTTCTTCAGCAGGTATAAGTATTGCTTTAAATATACAGCGATAGTAGGTATAATGGAAATTGCCTATTATGACAAGGCTGTTATTGGACAGATTGCGGAAAAGTCAAGATTGTCACCGGAGTATATTAGGGAAAATGCTGAATAAAATCTTATAAAAGATGATACCGCTTTGGCGGTATCATCTTTTTGGTTGTGAATGGAATTATAATGTTTATTTGAACAATGAAGTTACATATTTTAACGGTGATTGAGAATAATAAGCAATAATGTCCGGATTGTATATATTGTTTTTAAAGACATCAGACTTTGATATTGTGGGTGTGAATGATTGTGACTGAAATATATGCAATACATGAATGAAAATGACAAAAAAGACAAGCTGTATATTCTAAAACGTGCATAAAACGTCAAAATGCACAAAAAATGATTGCATTTTTGTGAATTAGTACGATTGAATTTGATTGAATATGATTGTAGAATAAAGTCATCAAAAACGGAGAGAGGAGGAAGACAGATGATATATACTGTGACCTTCAATCCTTCACTTGACTATATAGTGGGGGTGGACGATTTTAAGCTTGGTGTGACGAACCGTACCTCATACGAACAGATGCTTGCAGGCGGCAAGGGAATCAATGTCTCGTATGTGCTCAAGAATCTTGGCTTTGAGAGCACGGCGCTTGGATTTCTGGCAGGCTTTGTCGGAGAAGAATTGAGAAAGAGACTTACAGAGGACGGAATCAGGACAGATTTTCTTGAACTTGAGGATGGAATATCGCGAATCAATGTCAAGCTAAAGAGCATTGACGGCACCGAGATTAACGGCATGGGACCGGATATAGCGCCGGACAAGGTCAAGGCACTCAGGGACAGGATTAATGAACTGAAGGCAGGAGACATTCTTATACTTGCCGGAAGTATTCCGCAGACGATGCCTGATACCATCTACATGGATATCATGGCGGATTTACAGGGTAAGGGTGTTGATATAGTGGTCGACGCGACCAGGGATCTGCTCATGAATGTTCTTTCATATAAGCCGTTCCTTATCAAGCCTAACAATCACGAGCTTGGCGAGATATTCGGAGTGGAGCTTAAAAATAGAGAAGCTGTGGTTCCTTACGCAAGGAAGCTTCAGGAGAAGGGAGCACGCAATGTCCTTGTATCAATGGCAGGTGAGGGAGCAGTGCTTATAGACGAGAATGGTGAGGAATACATGAGCGAGGCTCCGAAGGGCAAGGTTGTAAATGCCGTGGGCGCCGGAGATTCGATGGTTGCAGGCTTCATTGCAGGCTATCTTGAGAGAAAGGATTATGGGTACGCATTCCACAAGGGTCTTGCGGCGGGAAGCGCCAGTGCATTTTCAGAACAGCTTGCGACCAAGGAAGAGGTGGAGGCACTTCTTAGGAAGCTAGAAGGCAGATAGGCTGACTGATTACAGGTGTCAGGAATAAAAGCATTTGATGGTTAAGCTGCTAAAGCAGTGAAGGTTATATAAAAGTATTAAAAGGTGAATGAAACAATAAGGCTACAACTATACATCATGCGGCAAAAGCATGGTGGGAAACGGAGGAGTTATGAGGATTACGGATTTACTTGATTCCCGAAGCGTGATGCTTGGGGCAGCACCCTCGGACAAGAAGCAGACGCTTGAGCAGGCAGTCGCACTCATGGTTAAGAGCGGAAAGATTGCCGATGAGGAAGCCTACAAAAAGCAGGTTTTTGCCAGAGAAGAGGAGTCTACAACAGGAATCGGCGAAGGAATAGCCATTCCTCACGGAAAATGTGATGCGGTGACCAAGCCGGGACTTGCAGCGATGGTCATTCCGGGAGGAGTTGATTTTGAATCGCTTGATGATGAGCCGGTCACACTTCTTTTTCTTATAGCAGCGCCGAATACCAAGGATAATGTACATCTTGATGTGCTCAGCAAGCTGTCGGTCATGCTTATGGATGAGGAGTTTACGGCGAGGCTGCGTGCAGCTAAGAGCGTTGATGAGTTTATGAGGATAATCGATGATGCGGATTCGGAGAAGGCAGGCATTGATGAGAGGCTTAGGTCTGATGAAGGAAACGTAAGCAGAATCCTTGCAGTAACCTCCTGCCCGACCGGTATCGCACATACCTACATGGCGGCGGAGGGACTTGAGAAGGCGGCGGCTAAGGCAGGCTGCACAATCAAGATTGAGACAAGAGGCTCAGGCGGGGCGAAGAATGTTCTCACGGAGCAGGAGATAGCGGACGCGGATTGTATTATCGTGGCGGCGGATGCGAAGGTTCCGATGGAGAGATTTGACGGAAAGCATGTTATACAGTGTCAGGTTTCGGACGGTATCAGCAAGGCTGATGAGCTCATTGAGAGGGCGCTTAAGCAGGATGCACCGGTATTCAAGGCGGGAACCCATTCGGAGGAGACAGTGCAGAGTAAGGGAAAGAAGGACAGCTTCGCCCACAGAATATATATGCAGCTTATGAACGGCGTGTCACATATGCTTCCGTTCGTTGTCGGCGGAGGTATCCTTATAGCAATAGCTTTTCTGATAGATGGACAGTGTGTTGACATCAATCTCTTGTCAGCGGCAGAGCGACAGAACTTCGGTACGATTACACCGGCAGCGGCATTTTTTAAGGGAATAGGCGGCGTGGCCTTCGGACTTATGCTTCCGGTCCTGGCGGGCTTCATAGCGGAGGCGATAGCGGACAGACCGGGACTTGCGCTGGGCTTCGTTGGCGGTATGATTGCGGCAGGCGGAAAATCGGGATTTCTTGGAGCGCTTGCTGCAGGCTTCATTGCAGGCTATGTGATTCTGCTTTTGAAAAAGGTATGCGATAAGCTTCCGGAGAGTCTTGAGAAGCTTGCACCTGTGCTTTTTTACCCGGTATTCGGTATACTGATTATGGGTGTAGGCATGAACTTTGTGGTTGAGCCTGTCATGGGTGCAATCAACACGGCACTTAATTCGGGCCTTGCGAGCATGAACGGAACCAGCAAGATTTTACTTGGCTTCATATTAGGAGCAATGATGTCGGTTGACATGGGTGGTCCCTTCAATAAGGCGGCGTATGTATTCGGAACAGCTTCGATTGTTGCCGGCAACTATGATATAATGGCAGCGGTTATGATAGGCGGTATGGTTCCTCCATGTGCCATAGCACTTGCAACAATTATTTTCAAGGACAGGTTCACAAAGGAGGAGAGACAGTCGGGTCCTGTCAACTTCATTATGGGACTTGCGTTCATTACGGAGGGAGCTATTCCGTATGCAGCCTCCGACCCGCTGCATGTACTGCCTGCCTGCATAATAGGTGCAGGAATATCGGGTGCGTTGTCAGAGCTGTTTAATTGTACACTTATGGCTCCGCACGGCGGAATCTTTGTATTCCCTGTTGTAGGCAATGCACTCATGTATCTGGTTGCACTCGCAATCGGAACAGCAGTGTCAACGGTATTGCTCGGACTTTTCAAGAAAAAGGCAGCATAACCTAAATATAATTACAGATGATTTAAAAAAATTACATTATAAATTATGATTTTGCCGACGGATAATTGCAGGATATAGCAGCCTGCAATGCCGTGGCAGCACCGGAAGGAGAAAAAAATATGAAGACATTTTCTTACACAATCAAGGACGCACAGGGAATCCACGCAAGACCGGCAGGGGAGCTTGTAAAGGCGGCAAAGGGCTTTTCGAGTGAGATTAAGATAAAAAAGGGTGGCATGAGTGTTGACGCAAAGAAGATTTTCGGCATCATGGGACTTGGAGCAAAACAGGGCGATACAGTAGAGTTCTGCATAAGCGGTGAGGATGAGGATATTGCCTGTGCAGCTATCGCAGCTTTTATGGAGTCTAATCTGTAAAATTATTTACTGCTTATTGGCGGTATATTGCAGGCGGTGTCCGTGATATGCAAAAAGAGAAAACGTAGGGCTATAGTGTGAAAATAAGCCTGACAGCATATTTTTCACACATGCAATTTGTTTCTGAGCGAAAACAAATTGCTTTGCTGGCAGATGAGAAATCGCCTGTGCGAAATTCTCATCGCCTTCTCGCGATAAATCGCTCGGAAATGAGGATTAGTATGCAGGTTTATCATGGTAAAAGTGTTTTCGGCGGGATAGCCATAGGAAAAATCAGTGTTTTTTCAAAAAAAGAGCATAAAATTGTCCGGGTTAAGATAAATGATACAGATGTGGAGCTTGCACGTTTTGAGGAGGCGAGGCAGACGGCGCTCACACAGCTTGCAGCCCTTTACGATAAGGCCTGCAAGGAGGTAGGTGAAGCGAATGCGGCTATATTTGAGGTTCACCAGATGATGCTTGAGGATGACGATTTCACGGATTCGGTTAATAACATCATTACAACGCAGCAGGTAAATGCAGAGTATGCTGTCGGTGTCACGGCGGATAATTTTGCCAGCATGTTTTCTGCAATGGATGATGAATATATGCGCGGAAGAGCTGCTGATGTAAAGGATATATCAGAGCGTCTTATATCTATCCTTAAAGGCGGAAGGCAGGGGCAGGTTAATGTCGATGAACCGGTGATAATCCTTGCAGATGACCTCGCACCTTCTGAGACAGTCCAGATGGATAAGGACAAGATTCTTTCATTTGTGACGGTTCACGGCTCGGTGAATTCACATACAGCTATACTTGCGAGAACCATGGGCATTCCGGCACTTGTTGATACAGGACTTACTCTTACGGAGAATCTAGATGGAACGGAAGCCATAGTGGATGGCTTTGACGGAGCTATATATATTGAGCCGGATAAGGAGACCTATGACAGGCTTTCAAAGCGTAAGAGGGAGGAGGATGAGAAGAAGGAGCTGCTTCTCACTCTTAAGGGAAAAGAGGATGTGACACTGGACGGACAGCATGTCATGCTGTATGCTAACATAGGCAGTACCGGTGACCTTGCTATGGTTCTAAAGAATGATGCGAGCGGAATAGGACTGTTCCGAAGTGAATTCATATACCTTGGAAGGGATGATTTTCCGACGGAAAATGAGCAGTTCCAGATTTATAAGTCGGTGGCAGAGACTATGGCGGGTAAGCGCGTCATCATAAGAACTCTTGATATCGGTGCCGATAAGAAGGTTGACTACTTTAATCTCGGTGAGGAGGAAAATCCGGCACTTGGCTACAGAGCGATAAGAATATGCCTTTCACAGCCTGAGATTTTTAAGACACAGCTTCGAGCAATTCTGCGTGCCGGTGTATACGGAAATATTGCAATAATGTACCCTATGATTACCTCTGTAAAGGAAGTGAGACGAATTAAGGATATCATGCTGGAGGTTAAGGCAGAGCTTAAGGAGCAGGGAATAGCCTATGCTGATGTGCTTGAGGGCATTATGATTGAGACACCGGCTGCGGTCATGGTCAGCGACGAGCTGGCAAAGGAGGTTGGTTTTTTCAGTATCGGAACAAATGACCTCACGCAGTATACCCTCGCCATCGACAGGCAGAATCCGAAGCTTGACGATTTCTACGACCCGCATCACCCGGCAGTATTAAAGATGATACGGATGACTGTAGAGAATGCACATAAGGCAGGAATATGGGCAGGAATCTGCGGAGAGCTGGGAGCGGACACAACACTTACTGAGGAATTTATAAGGATGGGTGTTGATGAGCTTTCGGTTTCGCCGGGAAGAGTACTGCCTATCAGAAAAATTATAAGAGAGACATCGCTGAAAAAATAGTTCCTTAGCTTACAGTGAATCCACGATGTGAACGCAGAATAAGCACTTCCCCGCTTCAAGTGTGTAGAGCACTAAGCGGTGGGTAAGGGGGATGCGAACTGCGTTCATGAGCAGGTAGCGAAAGCGGATTGCGAATGTCCGCTTTACGGCAGTAATGGACAGCAAAAAACGGATTTGCGGATTTCGCAGAGGTACATGTCCGGCGGTTGGAGGTAAAATAAATGTTGACAGAACGACGTCAGGAAGAGATTGTAAGATTGGTATATGAGAGGGAGAGCATAACGGTTGCGGAGCTCAAGGAAATCCTTAATACTTCTGAGTCAACAATCAGACGTGACATAATTACGCTTGACAAGGAGGGAAGGCTTACCAAGGTGTTCGGGGGAGCGATAGCACTTCACCCTGCACAGATTGTAAATAAAGAACTCTCCATGGTGCAGAAGCAGGAGCTGCAGACCACGGAGAAGCAGGCGATTGCGCGCTATGCAGCCTCACTCATCGAGCCGGATGACTGTGTGTATCTCGATGCAGGAACCACCACGGGCTGGATGATTGAGTATATCAGGCAGGAGAAGGCAACCTATATAACTAACGCACTTTCCCATGCTAAAAGACTTGCGGATAAGGGCTTCAACGTCATCCTGATTGGTGGGGAGCCTAAAAGCTCAACCGATGCCATAGTAGGCGGCGAGGCTGTTCTGAATCTTCAGAAATACCATTTCAGTAAAGGCTTTTTCGGTGTTAACGGCGTTGACAGGCTGAGCGGCTTTACTACACCGGACGTAAAAGAAGCCGTGGTAAAGCAGGCCGCCGTAAAGAATACCCAGCCTGCACACAGATACTTTCTGACCACCTCTTCTAAGTTCGGCGAGGTCTACGCCGTAACCTTTGCAGGCTTCGAGGGCGGCACGATACTCACGGAGGACAATGTGAGTGAGGTGCTTCCTAAGAGTATTGAAATCATAAATGTTACACAGCAATAAATCTGGGACAGGGGTCAGACCCCTGTCCCAGAAAATAATATGCGCCACGGAACTATTCATGCGCCACATAGAAACGGCGTCTGATGGGTTTCGTGGTGTTTTTTATAAGTTCCGCCACCGTTGCAAAATCAGCCCTCCGTGGCTGTTTGCAACTAAGACAGCCTCCATGCTGACTGTGGCTGGATAGTAAACAAAGTCCTAAGAACAACTAAGCTTTTCACAAAAGTCGCGGTATGCATAAATATGACAAGTTATGCACAACTGAATTTGCAGAGCATGTTTTGACACCCTAATCATAGAATATAAAATTATTTGAAAAACATATTGCAAACATGTGTTCGATGATATATAATATTAAATACAGAGTGACTGTGTAAAATCAATTTGAGGAAGGATGGGGAAGTGTATGACGAAGGAAGAATTATTTGCACCTATAAGGGAGTGTTATGGTGAACTGCGTGAGGCATTAAAGGGGAGCGATTTGGACAGGATAAGACAGCTTACATTGGAGGTTCATGCGATGGTTCATCCGGCGGAGATTTCCGGCAGGGAGGAAAAGACTATTGCGGATTATGTTCTGGAATATATGATGGATGGCAACAGGGATACGCTGGTTCCGCGTGAGGATTATGATGTCGATTTGCACTATGCAGGTACAAGAACTGTGCCGATGTGCTGGCAGTTCTGGCATACATACAGAATAGAGGATTTGGTGAGCAATATTCTGATGGTCAACCGGAATCAGATTTTTAACTCCGAATGGCAGAGGAAGATTGGTTCACCGATTACCGATACAGGGAATGCGCTGGAGCTTGATGAGGCTGTGGCTTTCGGAAAGGCTCTGAACGTGGATGCACTTTATGAGTATATGATTACTGTAGGGAAGAATACACGGAAGATATTGGCAGGGTTAACCTTGGAACAGATTAATTCGATGGTTCCGGCTGAGTGGGTGATGCGGATACTTGAGGAGGGCGGCGTGACAACGGATTTCCGTTCAGTGTGGCTTCTGGTCTACTGGGGAAGACTTACAAGGGGAGGCATGATTTTAACACCGATGACGGATCATCATATGATGCATTTGCCGCCGTGTATAAATAATCTTCCTATTTTAGACTGATGGATTTATTGTTGATGCTATCGAATATTTTGCGCGGCCGGGTGAAAAAGAAGAGAAGAGACGTGTTTTTTATCTCAGCAGGAAATAGCTTGCAAAAACATAGCTCTACGGAGCGTGGAATCCGCATAAATTCACCATTTTCTACGCTTTGTGGGTGTGATGTTTAAGGAATTTGAATGATAATTGACTCAGGAAGGAGGTAACCCGATGGATCAGATTATGATTGGAAAGTTCATTGCGAGTGAAAGAAAGAGAAAAGCTTATACGCAGAAGCAGCTTTCCGAAAAGCTTGGAATCAGTGATAAGACGATTTCAAAATGGGAGCGCGGAAATGGGTTTCCCGAGGTGTCATTGCTTTTACCGTTATGCAATGAGCTTGATATTACGGTAAATGAGCTTTTGTCTGGGGAGAGAGTTTCTGAGGAAGATTATCGAAAGAAAGCGGAGGAGAATATGGTGAATTTAATGAGAGAGGCTCAGGAGAGCAAAAAGAAAATAATTATGTCGGCTATGGTTGCGCTGCTGGTGCTTGTGGCTGCGGTACCGTTGTTTGTCATTTCAGGAGCTATTGAGATGGACAATTGGATAAGGATTGTACTTATTGTCATAGGAACTGTGGTGATTGTTTTTGGAATAGCGATTGCATGTGTGCTTGACAGGGAAGCCGGTGCTTATGAATGTCCGGAATGTAATACAAGATTTGTGCCGGAGCTGAAGGACTACATTATGGGAGTACACACAATCACGAAGCGTAAGCTCACATGTCCTCATTGTGGGGCACATAGATATTGTAGGAAAGTATTGACAAGATGATGTGACGGGAGCGTTACGGGACAAGGAAGTGTCCTTGTCCCATATATTGTGCGGGTGAAGGGAGATACACAGTTTATATGCTTGAGTACATAAGAAATGAATTGCTTGGATTGTCGGATAAGGGAAATTATGCCGCTTTTACGTCAGCGCTTATACCGGGCTGTGATAATGTTATAGGCGTGCGGCAGCCTGTGTTAAAGAAATATGCGCGACAGCTTGTCAAGGATAATGAAGATTTCAGGGCATTGCTCACTGAACCGGACATTTATCACGAGGAGACACTTTTGCGCGGCTATGTGATTGGATATGGCACGGCAAAGGAAAAGAATTTTGACAGGGCATTGCAGGATTTAAAAGACTATGTTCCGCTTGTCAATAACTGGGCTGTGAATGATGGATTCTGTATAGAATTTAGGGTGATTGACAGCTTCAGGGACGAATTTCTGCCGTATATCAGGGAGTGCGTGCTGTCGGGTGATGAGTACAGGGCAAGGGTAGGGCTTATCATGCTGTTAGACCACTATCTCAAGGTTGATGAAGCTGGCAGCCGCAAGCCCAGAATGAGAAAGGTAACTTCTGCCGATATAAATATCGGAGATGAAAAGTTTATCAGAGACATACAGTATCAAGATAATAGGAAAAATATCCCTGTGAATACGGGAAATGATTATGGGATTCGCAATCAGGTAATCACGGGAAAATATTTAGATGAGATATTATCACTTGTTAACAGGGATTTTTCCACCAACGGATATTATACCCAGATGGCGGCAGGGTGGCTGCTTGCTGAGTGCTTTGTGACATTTCCGCAAAGAATATGGGAATTTCTTACGGACAAAGAAAATCTTAGACTTGATGTTGTATCATATAAAAAAGCGATTAATAAGATATGTGAGTCATTGACACCGGACAAGGAGGTCAAGGAGATGATGAGGAATATATAAAATTATATATGAAAATCGGATTGTTTATTGGTTGCAGCAGCTTAGGCGGTGTCTGCACCACATGGAGGTTTAGAGATGGAGCTTGATATAGTTGGTCTTGTTGGTGCCTGTTCATACGCACTTGACTGTATAGAGGCAGAGCTTGTGCATGTCACTAACAGACATGGCAAGAGAGTTGCCTACATCAGCGTATGTATGGCAGAAAGGTTGGGAATAGAAGGAAGTGCATTGCAGGATTTGGCAATCTGTGCAATGCTTCATGATAATGCATTGACGCAGTATATCTCTGAGGAAATACAGGAAAATAACATTTCCAACATATCTCTTGGCGGCAGCACGCAGGGAGATAAAAATACAGTCGTTGAAGGCGGAGGTATGTTCAATGAAAGCGAAGATATAATAAGTGAAAGTGGGATGGCATACAGTCCTGAGATAATAAAAAGTATAGTCGGCTCCATACATAAAAAGATAGGGCTGCATTGTACATATGGTGAACAGAATATAAAAAAGCTTCCTTTTTATACAGATGTTTCAGGAGCTGTTTTATATCATCACGAAAATGCCGACGGTACAGGAACATTCGGAAAAAGGTGGGATGAGATTCCGCTCTTTGCGCGAATAATTCATCTGTGTGATATGGTTGATGTCATGGGTAATTCCTGTGATTTCAGCGGTGAGAGCTGGATAAGGGCAAAGGAATATGTGTGCAGGAACAGAAATATTCTGTTTGACAGCGAGTGTGCCGATGCTTTCCTTGAGGTATTTTCAGAAGAAAATTTTGTGAGCATGTCGCAGGACAGGTTTGAGGATGAGTTATGGAAAAAGATACCAAGGGACAAGAGAGACTGTGATTTTGAGACCTGTAAGGGTATCGCAGATTTTTTTGCCGGGATTGTCGATTATAAGTCGGAGTTTACGGGAAAGCATTCGCTCGGTGTGGCCAAGAAGGCGGCAGAGCTGGCAGAATACATGGGATATTCACAGGCTGATATTGAAAAATTCTATATGGCAGGTGCTCTTCATGACATTGGAAAGATGGCTATAGGCAATGAGATTTTGGAGAAACCGGGACGGCTTACGGATGAGGAATTTTCAAGGATGAAAAATCATGCCGGATATACATATATGATACTTTCTGAGGTCAAGGATTTTGATGAGGTGCGCGACTGGGCGGCACTTCACCATGAGAAGCTTGACGGAACAGGTTATCCCTTCGGGAAAAAGGCTGAAGAGCTGAATGAACCGGAGAGGCTTATGGCATGTGTTGACATTTATCAGGCGCTCACAGAGGCAAGGCCATATAAGTCAGGAATGTCTCATGATAAGGCATGCAGCATACTTGAAGATATGGTACAGAAAGGCTGGATTGATGCGGCTGTTACCGACAAGCTAAGAAGCTGCTTTGAGGTTGGCGGAAGGGATATGGTGTGAAGAAGTATGAATAATATACAGAATAAAGACGAGGGTCTTATTGGAAATGAAAAAATAGAGGAGGCGGTTCTGGCACTTCAGAATGAACCTTCAGGCGAAAGGCTTGCACATACGTTGACGGTTATCCGCAGACGTATGAAGGAGGGGGGACAGCTCATTGTCGCAGTTGAACCGTCACTTGAGAACATGCAGATGAGGCTTCAGACAGTTAAGACTGAGGACGGAGGAATATGGTGGTCTGCTTTTACAAGCTTTGATGAGGAACTCAAAGGAGCTGACAGCATAAAGTCTGCTTTTTTGACTGACATAGGGAGACTTTTTCATACCGCTCTTGAAGCTGCTGAGATAAAGGGAATTATTATAAACCCATGGAACAGGACGATAATGCTTGATAGAGAGCTTATAAATATTATTCTGGGACAGGAGAGCTGACCTGTGCTGCGGAGCGGTTTCCGTATATCAAATGAGGGGCAAAATACCTTTTGCCCCTCATTTGCAATATATCCTTATACAGCTTATATAACTTATTTGTTGCTGTTGTCTGCGGCAACAACGGCATTAATCTGCTCTAAGAGCTGGTCATAATTATCCTGATTATCTATACCTCCGAGAAATGGTTCGCCAACAATATTACCGTTTCTGTCGATAAGTATGGTAGTAGGGAAGGCCATGATATTGCCTGCGTATCTGCCTGCTTCGGTGTCAGAGTCAAAATAGATATTGCGGTAGGATGCACCTTGGCTTTCAAGAAGCTTTAAGGCTTCCTCAATACCTGACTTATTTCCGTCAAGTGTTTCTGTGTTGATACCGATGAGCTCGCCACCCATGCCCTTGAGAGTTTCATTGAGTTCATTAAGCTTGGAAAGCTCGGCAACACAAGGCTTACATCCATTGAACCAGAAGTTGACTACAGTTACTGCATTTGCGGAGAAGATGCTGTCATCAACATCATTGCCCTCAAGATCTTTTCCTGTAAAGCCCGGAAATGGATTTGAGTTTTCTTTGACAGATGTACCATCAGCGGATGCTCCGGCACCCGAAATCTGGTTCTGGAGTTCTGTTATTTCCTTTTCTATACCACGTATCGTTTCTATGTCGGCACTTACAACCGCAAGCTCCTCCTCCGTGAAAGATGCCTTGTTGGCTTCAAGAGTACTTGCAAGGAAATCGGCATATTCCATTTCCTGATTTTCACCGGTATTGTCCTTGCTCATGAATCCGAACATCTTGTTCCATACATCGCTGTGATCGCTAAACAACACGTTTTCCTGCTGATAGAGGTCATTCATACGCTCTGTAAGTTCATCTGTGCTCATTGAGGTGCCGGTATTGGCTGAGCTGCTTTCGGTGGAGCCGGATATGCTGCTGCTTGTAGTAGTGTTTATGTCCGTGCCGTTATTGCCTTTTCCCGAGCAAGCGGTTATTGCAAGCGCTATTGACAGGGTTGTTAATGCAGTGATCAGTTTTCTTGTTCTCATAATAAAAATCTCCTTATAAATAAAATATTTTTTGCTTTGTTGTCCGGTATTGCCATGACTTTAGATTATTTGGACGGTTGTTCAATATTCAGGTTCTTCTGTCCGCTTTTGCCGGTTGTGTCCTTCTGTGTGCTGCCAAAACCATATTTGTAGCAGATTGCATTTGTCGGACACGCTTTTATGCAGGCTCCGCAGCGTATGCATTCAGGGTGGTTAGGACTGGCTGTTACATCGACATCCATTTTGCATGCCCTAGTACATTTTTTGCAGCCGACACATTTGTTTGTGTCAACCTTCATCTGAAGGAGCGATACCTTGTTAAAAAGCGAGTATATCGCACCCAGAGGACATATCCATTTGCAGAAAGGTCTGTAAAAGAGGATGCTTAGCACAACGAAGATTATAAGTATTGAGCTTTTAAATGTAAACAGCTTTCCAAGTGCCGAGCGGATTCCGCTGTTGGTAAGCGAGAGTGGGATGGCACCTTCAAGCACTCCCTGAGGACATATATACTTGCAGAAAAATGGATCGCCCATGCCTATGGAATTGGTGACTACTATAGGCAATAGAATGACGAAAACCACAAGTATAACATATTTCAGGTATCTGAGAGGCTTGAGCTTTGCTGTGGAGAGCTTTTTACCGGGTATCTTGTGCAGCAGCTCCTGAAACCAGCCGAACGGACATAAGAAGCCGCAGATTGCTCTGCCAAGCAGTACGCCCATAAGAATAAAAAAGCCGGTTATATAATATGAAAACTTAAATTTGGATGAGCCTACCACCGCCTGAAACGCTCCAATCGGGCATGCACCTGATGCAGCCGGGCAGGAATAGCAGTTAAGGCCGGGAACACATACGGTTTTAGCATTTCCGCGGTATATGGTTCCTTTAAAAAGGTTCGGCAGATGAATATTGGTCAGTAAAGTAGCAGCAGCCTGTATCCATCCACGGAAACGAGCGATTGTTTTTGAAAATGTTTTTTTCTTATCCAATTCCTACACACTCCAGACATAATTTTATTGCCTTGCTCAGCACGGTGGCTGCTTCACCACGGTATGCGCCGTATATAAGCATTGCGGTACCGGCAATAAGCAGCGCTGTCTGTACAACAGCCTTTGTTTTGCATTTCAAATAAATTTCCCCTTTCATTTGTGATTTTCCTGCACAAGCAGTGCATTGTCAGAATGGCTTATTGACCTTTTGACGTTATTATCATACAATACAGGGTGTTAAATTTGTGTTAAGAAAAGAGAAAATTAAAAATAAAATTTTCAAATTACTTATTTGGAGTCAGTACAGCAGGCATTGCCTGCAGTAGACAGGAGTATAATTATGAGACTGCTCATTGTTGAGGATGAAAAAAAATTATGCGATGCGATAGCGAAGAGCCTTCATGGAGCCGGATATGAGGTTGATGTCTGTTATGACGGCGATGAAGCGCTAAGTATGATATTTGAAGAGAAATATGATTTGCTTGTGCTTGACCTGAATCTACCGGGGACGGACGGAATGGAGATATTAAGGACGCTCAGGCAGGAAAATGAGGAAACCAAGGTTCTCATTTTGTCTGCGAGAAGCCAGATTGCGGATAAGGTGGAGGGGCTTGACGCAGGAGCTAATGACTATATGGAGAAACCTTTCCATCTGCAGGAGTTAGAGGCGAGGGTGAGAAGCCTCACAAGACGCAGGTTTGTCCAGAAGGATGTGTGTCTTGAATGCGATGGTGTGAAATTTAATACAAGGGAAAGAGTTGCTTATGTGAACGGCGCTAGGGTGATATTGACAAGAAAGGAGAATGGCATACTCGAATATCTTTTGTTAAATCAGGGAAGGCCGGTAAGCCAGGAGGAGCTTATTGAACATGTGTGGGATGCGACGGCTGACAGCTTCTCCAATTCCATACGGGTTCACATGTCATCACTTAGAAAAAAGCTTAAGGCGGAGCTGGGATATGACCCGATTGTGAATAAGATTGGAGAGGGCTACAGAATAGGAGATAAGTCATGAGAAAAATATCTCTTCAGTGGAGACTTACTGTAATAACGGCATTGCTTATAGCGGCGATATGTATTTTTCTGAATTTTCTGTTGTACAGGAACGGAATATACTATATTGATTCGCTTCAGAATGTTGTGACTGACCACGGCGGTAGTGTTGAGCAGGAGACCCTGTATATTGATATTCCGGACAGTGAGTGGGATGATTTCGCTTCGCAGTTTGCAGTGCAGATATATGATACCAAGGCAGGCTATCGAAGAATGGGCTGGTTTATAACAGCGGTGGTAACATTTATCGGAGGCATGGTCACATATTTCGTGAGCGGACATGCTCTCAAGCCGCTCAGGGATTTTTCGGCAAAGGTTGAAAAGGTTCAGGTACAAAACCTGACAGCGTCCGTTATTGATGAAAAGGGAGCTTCAGAGCTTGTAAGGCTTGGAGATTCTTATAATAAGATGCTGATGCGCTTGTCGGATGCGTTTGAGGTACAGAGACAGTTCACAGGAAACGCAGCACATGAACTCAGGACACCGCTTGCACTTATGCAGGCGCAGCTTGATCTGTATAATTCCTCCGCACATCCGAACGTGGATTCTGAGACCGCCGAGACGATACAGATGGCTGCCGAGCAGACGGAAAGACTTACAAAGCTTGTTAAGACCTTACTTGATATGAGTGAGCTGCAGACAGTGGCACGCACTGACGAAATAGAGCTTGGAGCACTTGTGGAGGAGGTATTGGCTGACCTTGAACCGCTCGCAAGGGAGAGAGGCATCGCGCTTAATGCCGGGTGCTGTGGTGAACTGTATATGACCGGAAGTGATATACTTATCTACAGAGTTGTGTTCAATCTTGTGGAAAATGCCATAAGATATAACCGCGATGGTGGAAGCGTGTATGTGTCGGTTAATAAAAGGGATACTAATGCAGTGATTGCCGTAAGGGATACGGGAAGGGGAATAGCTCCTGAATATATTGAAAGAGTGTTTGAACCTTTTTTCCGTGTGGATAAGTCAAGGAGCCGTGAGCTTGGAGGAGTTGGCTTAGGGCTTGCGCTGGTGCGTGAGATAGTGAGGCTTCATGATGGAAGCATTGCCGTAAGTGAGAGCAATGAAGAAGGGACAACCTTTGAGGTGGTTTTTCCCTGTGAAACAATATAACGCATCATAGGCTATGCACATATACAGCTTCATAAAGTAAAGCGGACATAAGCATCCCCCTTACCCATCGCTTAGTGCTCTACACACTTGAAGCGGGGGATTGCTTATTCTGCGTTCAATATAGTAGTAATTAAGAAGATAAAAATAGATTGATTTTTTATTTGATTTTGTGTATAATCCGTTATATAAAACCCATTGGGTGTGGATTTTTCAAGATTTGAAATCTTTTTTCGCCACATAGCTTAACAGAAGGCTATGTGGTTTTTTTGTGCATTTTTTGGTATTGGTAAGGAGAAAATTATTATGAACCAGACATTTATGAAGGAGAGGAGAATATTTCCTCTTGTGTTGTCGATGGCTCTGCCGATGATGCTGTCGATGGCATTCAGTTCACTGTATAATATTGTGGACAGTTATTTTGTGGCGAAGCTGTCGGAGGATGCGATGACGGCGCTTTCGCTTGTATTTCCGGCGCAGAACCTTATGACCTCCGTGGCGGTAGGCTTCGGTGTCGGAATCAATGCTATGATTGCATTTTACCTTGGAGCGGGACAGCAGAAGAAAGCGAACCATGCTGCTGCACAGGGACTTATGTTCAGTGTGGTTCATGGTCTGCTTATCATGGCGCTGTGTCTTATAGGCATGCCGGCGTTCCTTGGTGCTTTCACATCGAAGCAGTCGGTTGTGGATTTGGGAGCTGAGTACTCTGACATAGTCTTCCTTTTTGCCGTGATAGTGAATGTCGGCATAACCTATGAGAAGATATTCCAGTCGGTCGGAAGAATGAAGGAGACTATGATATGTATGGTTATCGGCTTCGTGGCTAATATCGTGCTTGACCCACTGCTCATATTCGGTGTCGGATTTTTTCCGAAGATGGGAATAAGAGGTGCGGCCGTTGCAACCGGAATCGGACAGGTGCTGACGCTTATTGCATACATTGTTTTTGATAAGGTTAAGCCGCTTCCGGTAAGAATAAACAGGGAAAGCCTGAGCTTTGACGGTGAGGTGTGCGGACGCATGTACGGAATAGGAATCCCTGCAACGCTCAATATGGCTCTTCCGTCCGTGCTCATAACAGCGCTCAATGGCATACTTTCAGTATACTCGGAGAGCTATGTCCTTGTGCTTGGTGTCTACTATAAATTACAGACCTTCATTTATCTTCCGGCAAATGGAATCATTCAGGGAATAAGACCGCTCGTTGGCTATAATTACGGTGCGGGTGAAAACAGGAGGGTTGAAAAGATATACAGACTTTCGCTTGGAATGACAGCGCTTCTGATGGCAGCAGGGACAGTGGCATGCATGGCTGTGCCGCCGCAGCTTATGGGTCTGTTCTCTGACAGCGCCGACACGGTTTCTAAGGGATGTACGGCACTTCGCATTATATGTCTTGGCTTTATTGTGTCATCGCTGTCGGTGACCTACTCAGGAACGCTTGAAGCGCTCGGAGAAGGTGTTCCGTCACTTGTAATTTCGCTTATGCGATATATTGTTGTTATAATTCCGGCGGCGTTCATTCTCAGCAGGGCAATCGGTGCAGTCGGAGTGTGGTGGGCTTTCGTGATAACGGAGTGTACAGCGGCGGTGGCAGCATGTATACTGTTCCATAGAATCTGGGGCAGAAAATCGAAAGCCAATGCAATAGAATGATTTAAACCCAAAGGTTACCCCATTACCTGATTATTATTTGCTAAGAAAAGAAGTAAATACATATTTCCTGTCAATCAGATTTCCGACGATTCCGACCATTTTTCCCATAGTGAAAGCGGCAAGGACAGTTCCGATTCCAAGCCCGTAGAGGCGGCCGAGAAAGAGAAATGTCATGGCTGCTGTCACAGCAAGACATATCACATCAAAGGCTATCTTTATTTTAGGATAGCCCACCTTGGTTATGTCGGCAAGTTCTCGTGGGAAAAGGTCTGTCGGAACAATCGGAAGCTTACAGCGGTTAGAGAAGGCTATACCAACACTCAGGAGAAGATAACTTATCACAAAATATACAATTCTCCAACCGAGTGCAGTCGGAAGTATGTTAATCCACGCCTTATTCAGGTCGAGGAGCATGCTGAAAGCGAAGCCGACAACGAAGCTGAACAGGTACATCGGAACGAATTTTTTCCTCATAATCATAAGGCTTAAAATAAGAGTTCCCTGAAAAATATATGTCCATGTTCCGAGAGTGAGATTTGGAAGCACAAGCGAGAATGCGTAGGGAACACTTGAAATTGCCGAAATTCCCGCATTTGAGTAGAGCATAAGCACCACGCTGAAGCTGTTGATTAACACTGCGATGACGAGCGCTAGCTCACCGCGAAAGGTCTTTTTTTCATTAAATGTTTCCACAGATGAAGCTGCGGATATACTGTTGTCCATGTCTGTCTCCATTCCGCGGAGTTGGAATATTTGTCTGCTGTAAACTGCAGCCATGCAAACTGATTAAAACCTCCGCTTTTTTGATAATCTTTTGATAATCGTATACAGTATACCACTGAATTTTATAATAACAAATCAATAAATTATATAAAATTATAGATATTATCTATATATTTCATTGACTTCGATATACAGAATTCCCATTGTAAGAATTGGGGCATTTACATGAGTTGTATCTTCCCTGTTTTATGTTATACTGTTTATATAATAATGCAGAGTTTGATAATATTACGTAAGGCTTAAAGGATAAGAGAGTTGATGAAGCTGATAGAACTCCGGCAGAAAATATTGCTTATCAGGTTGGATGGACAATATTGGTCCTTAAATGGGAAGAAGATAGTGCTACATGCTGCAGTGAACTTGAAAGGAATCATAACACCATGAATATATTCTATCTGAGATATTTTGTTACGTTAGCCCATGAAAAGCACTACACGAAGGCTGCAAAGCAGCTATGTATCACACAGCCAAGCCTGAGCCATGCGATAGACCAGTTGGAGAAGGAGCTGGGCGTGCAGCTCTTTGAAAAGGTGGGGCGAAACACAACCCTGACGCATTTTGGTGAGGAGTTTTTAGTGTGTGCAGAACACACGCTTGCGACGCTTGACGAGGGTGTTGGGATGATAAAGAAAAGTGCGGCGGGTGACGGAGTTATAAGGCTTGGCTTTGTAAGACCGCTTGGAATAAAATTCATACCACAGCTTGCGGCGGAATTTTTAAAGGAAAATAAGGAAAAAAATATAAAATTTACCTTCAATACCGATGTGACAGGCAAACTGCTTGAGGGTATGAAGGATAAAAGGTTCGACATTCTGTTCTGTTCGGAGCCGCCAAAGACCCTGGGTTTTAATGCGGTTCCGGTGAAGAGACAGGAGCTGGTGCTTATCGTTCCGGATTCACATCCGCTTGCAGAGCGCGATGAGATAAACCTCTGTGAGACGATGGATTATGATTATGTATATTTTCACAACAATTCCGGTATCAGAAAGGTTATAGACGACATGTTCGCAAGAGCGGAAATCACGCCAAGGATTGCCTGCGAGACGGAGGAGGATGAGGTGATTGCGGGACTTGTGTCGGCAGGCTTTGGGATTGCGGTTGTGCCATATATGGATATGCTTTTAAAACTGGATGTCAAGATAATTAAAATCACATCACCTGCTTATGAGCGCAGCTTTTTTATGGTGAACGATGACAGACTGTACATGCCGCCTGTGGTTAAGAGCTTCTATGATTTCGTGCTGGACAGGTGCCGATTTTAAAATGCATAGCATAAAAGTAAGGAAAAATCGCGCAAACATATAGTGCCTCAGCGTGGTAAAGTTGATGAAACGTACACTATAACATAAATTTTTCTTACAAAATTTTTTCGGCTATATGTAGCAGACATACAGAGTTTATTATTAAAAAAATATGCTGCCGGCAAAGCAGCTGTGCATTATAAGGACATAACAGAGAAGTCATTTTTGAGTATGGAGGAATTATGCTTAGGATAGGTGTTGATTTGGGTGGTACGAACATTGCGGCGGGGCTTGTCGATGAGGAGTACAGGATTCTGGACAGGGTGTCGGTAAAGACGAAGCTTCCGCGGCCGGCAGAGAGTATCATTACCGATATTGCGGGACTTGTAAACCTGCTCTGCGAAAAAAATAATGTTGCGCAGAGGGACATTGAATCGGTCGGCGTGGGAGTTCCCGGAACGGTAAATGAGGATACAGGCTATGTTGAGTTTTCCAATAATCTGGGCTTTGAGATGGTTCCGTTTATCAGGCTTCTTGGGGATATGGTAGAGGCACCGGTACATTTTGGAAACGATGCCAATGCTGCTGCGCTTGGCGAATATCTGGCAGGTGGCTACAACGTGAAGTCATTCGTTATGATTACATTGGGGACAGGCATAGGAAGCGGAATAATTCTTGACGGAAAGCTCATCAAGGGAATTAACTTTGCCGCCTCAGAGCTTGGGCATACCGTGATTAAGCTGGGCGGAGAGCAGTGCACCTGCGGAAGAAAGGGCTGTTTTGAGGCTTACGCATCGGCGACTGCGCTTATAAGGGACACGAGGAGATTATTGCTGAAAAAGTCAAATGCAGTGGAGAGTATGCATAATACCGTGGGTAATATGATTGTGAGAAGTGAAATCTGGAAGCTGTGCGATGGCGATGTCGGCAAAATAGAGGCAAAGCATGTATTTGATGCGGTAAAACATGAGGATGAGCTTGCAAAAGAGCTGTTTTGGAATTATACTGAATATCTTGCGGAAGGAATTGCCAACATTATAAATATCCTGCAGCCCGAGCTGGTATGCATAGGAGGCGGGGTGAGCAAGGCGGGGGATATGCTGCTTGCACCTGTTAAAGAGAAGGTGGCAGGAAGGATTTTCTCAAAAAACTCTGCAAGAAATACGGATATCAAGCTGGCACGGCTTGACAACGATGCAGGCATTATAGGGGCTGCGATGCTGTAGAGACAATTTATATATTTGTTTTGTGCAAGGTGTAGATATGCTATATAATCAAAATTAAACGATGCTGAGGTCAAAAGGTATTTTGACCTCTATGATATCTATGATATCTATGATATCTATGATATCTATGATAACGAATTGCTACGCACGTAAGAAAAAGATTCGTGTATGAAAAATCTTGAAATAAAAAATATCTGGAAGTGGAGATTGGTTTGATATGAGACTGGTAATACAGCGTGTCAACCACGCAAGCGTGAGGGTTGACGGAAATGTGATTGGAAGTATAGGGAAAGGGCTGTTGATTCTGCTTGGAGTTGCCAATGGTGATACCAAGGAGATGGTTGACAGGTATGTGAAGAAGCTGTCAGGCTTAAGAATATTCGAGGATGCGGATGGAAAGACGAACCTCTCGCTTGCGGATGTAGGCGGGGAGCTTCTGGTTGTGTCACAGTTTACACTGTATGCCGACTGTAAGAAAGGAAACAGGCCAAGCTTTGTAAATGCGGGTGCTCCTGATTTTGCCAATGATATGTATGAGTACTTTAAGGAGAAATGTGTTGAGACGTTCGGCAGGGTTGAGTGCGGAAGCTTCGGAGCCGACATGAAGGTAGAGCTTGAAAACGATGGACCGTTCACGGTCTTATGGGACAGCGATTGGTGGTAGTAAAAATATATGTATAAGGGGGAATTATGAACAACTATCTTATAGTTACCGGTGGATATACGGACGATAATTTTGCAGTCCGGTGGATAAAGGATAATAATTTTGACTGCATGCTTGCCTCAGATTCCGGGATGGAATTTTTCAGGCGCACAGGTATTGTGCCGGATGTCATAATAGGGGATTTTGATTCGGTAAATGCAGATACATTGGATTTTTTTAAGAAAAAGAATGATATAGAATGGACGAAGCTCAATCCGATGAAGGATGACACCGACACGGAGGCGGCTATAAGGCTTGCCATTGAAAAGGGAGCACAGAGCATAACACTTCTTGGTGCGACAGGCAGCAGAATAGACCATGTGCTTGCCAATATTGAGCTTCTTGGAGTAGGACTTAGGCAGAAGGTACAGATGCAGATTGTGGATGCACACAACAGAGTCAGGATGATTGATTCGGGACTTACCATAAAAAGGGATGAGCAGTTCGGAAAATTCGTGTCCCTGATACCGTACAGCATGAGGGTTGAGGGGGTATGCCTTGAGGGCTTTAAATATCCGCTTGACAATTACTGCATGAGCAAGTTCAATTCGCTTGGAATAAGCAATGAGATTACGGAGGCTGAGGCAAGGATAAGCTTTTCCGATGGGATAATGGTTGTAGTGGAGGCAGTTGACTGATATGGATAAACATTCACAGAAAAACGGTATCATAGAAGGTACAATATGGAAGCAGCTTCTTATATTTTTCTTTCCGATTCTTGTCGGGACTTTTTTCCAGCAGTTGTATAACACAGTGGATGCCGTGATTGTGGGGCAGTTCGCCGGAAAGGAGGCACTGTCGAGTGTCGGCGGTTCGTCGAGCCAGATAATCAATTTCGTGGTCGGATTTTTTACGGGACTTTCTGCCGGTGCAACGGTTATTATCTCACAGTTTTACGGAGCTAATGACGCGAATAAGATACATAGAGCGCTGCATACGGCGTACGCATTTTCGATTGTGGGTGGAATAATAGCGGGAATAATCGGAATCGCACTCACAGTCCCGGTTATGAAGCTTATGAATACGCCGGAGGAGCTTATGCATGATTCGGCAATGTATGTGATGATATATTTTGGCGGACTGGTGTTTATTTTCGTCTATAATATGGGCTCGGCAATACTGAGGGCGATAGGTGATTCTAAAAGACCGTTATATTATCTGATAATATGCTGTTTCATAAATATCGTGCTGGATATTGTATTTGTGAGCGTGTTAAAGCTTGGGGTGCTGGGTGTCGCAGTAGCGACCTTTATTTCACAGCTTGTAAGTGCAGTGCTTGTGACAAGGGCGCTTATGTACCACACTGAGGGTATGAAGCTTGTGCTGAAGGAGATAAGGCTGCATGGGGACGTGCTTCCTGCGATGCTTAAGATCGGACTTCCGACGGGAATACAGTCAAGCATGTACAGTGCCTCCAACATAATAGTGCAGTCTGCACTCAACGGCTTCGGCGTTGACACGGTGGCTGCATGGTCGGCATTCGGAAAGATTGACAGCATGTACTGGATGATAAATACAGCATTCGGAATAGCGGCTACGACCTTTGTCGGACAGAACTTCGGTGCAGGAAAGTATGACAGGGTTAAGAAGGGAACGCTTCAATGTCTTATGATGGATATAGCGGCTGCGTTGCTTTTCAGCACGCTGGTGCTGACGTTCGGACAGTATATGCTGAGGATTTTTACCTCGGAGGCAGAGGTTATCAGACTTGGAGTGCGGGTTATGAGAGTTATATCACCTGCATACTTTATCTTCGCATTTATTGAGCTTCTGTCCGGCTCCCTAAGGGCACAGGGGCATGTGCTTGTGACAACAATTATGACGATGCTCGGAGTGTGCGCATTCAGGGTGGTATGGGTGCTTTTCATAGTTCCGCAAGGTAAGCTTGAGCAGATAGTGTTCTGCTATCCGGCGACATGGACAATCACAGCCGTAGGAATGATTATTTATTATATTTATAAGCAGCGCAGTATAATAAAGAAATATAAGAATACATTGCCCGCTTAAACTGGCAGGTTTTACTTTATAACTGAATGCGGTAATCGGATATAGAAAATGGAGTAATACAGATATATGGAATCAAAAAGAGAATTGACGAAGGATATGACAAAGGGACCGTCTGCGAGGCTGCTGCTCGTTTTTGCGCTGCCGCTTATGCTGGGGAATCTTTTTCAACAGCTCTACACGATGGTGGATACCATTATTGTCGGTCAGGGTGTCGGCATAAATGCACTGGCATCACTTGGGGCGTCCGACTGGCTTAACTGGATGTTTATAGGCTTTGTGACGGGAATCACGCAGGGCTTTTCCATTATTTTTGCACAGTTTTATGGCGCCGGTGATGCTAAGTCGCTCAGAAGCTCAATAGGTAATGCACTTGTGCTTACAGCGCTTGCCGCTATCTTCTTTACGGTGGTGGGACAGCTCGCGATAGTGCCGGTTTTAAAGCTCCTTGAAACCCCGGCAGATATTTTTGCAGGCTCGGAAAGTTATCTGAGGATTATGCTGGGAGGAGTGGCAGTGAGCCTTATGTATAATTTTGAGGCGGCGCTTTTAAGGGCATTGGGTGACAGCAGGACACCGCTCATGGCGATGATCACGGCGGCATTGACGAACGTTGCGCTTGACCTTCTTTTTGTCCTTGTTTTCAAGTGGGGAATAGCAGGGGCAGCATCAGCGACCATTATTGCCCAGGGAGTATCAGTTGTATACTGCTTTTCAGCTATAAGAAGAATAGACATGATAAGAATAAACAAGCAGGACATTGGCATACATGCAGCAATGTCTAAGAGGCTGTTGATAGTCGGTCTCCCGATAGTATTCCAGAATACCATGATAAGCATAGGAGGAATGATACTGCAGTCTGTCGTGAACAGCTATGGATTTCTGTTTGTTGCAGGCTATACCGCTGCTAATAAGCTATACGGACTGCTTGAGACGGCTGCAATCTCCTTCGGCTTTGCAATCACAACCTACACGGCGCAGAATCTTGGGGCAGGCAATTTTAAACGTATAAGGAAGGGCATGAGAAATGCGGTCATAATGGCGCTTATCACATCGGTTGTTGTATCCGTCTGCATGCTCATTTTCGGACGCCCGATTCTCAGGCTTTTCATATCTGACGAGACAGGGCAGGTGGAGGAGGTGCTTGGAATAGCCTATCTGTATCTCAGCATAATGAGCTGGTTTTTGGCTGTCCTGTACGCGCTTCATACCTACAGAAGTGCGCTTCAGGGGCTTGGAAATACGGTCGTTCCTATGCTGTCGGGAATTATGGAGTTCATAATGAGGACAACTGCTGTCATGCTTCTTCCGAGATTTGTGGGTGAGAAAGGTGTGTTCTATGCGGAGGTGTTTGCATGGACAGGTGCAACAGTGATTCTTGTCACGTCATACTATGCTGTGAGGAGAAAAATAGAAAAAAAGCTGAAAATTACTTAATTCCTATTGACATAGTAGGGATTAAGTAATATACTTGCAAAAAACATGAAACGTGAGGCAATGACTGGTGACAGCCACAAGCAGGAAGGAGATTATGTATGTCTAACATTTACAAGGGAGCAGTTGAACTTATCGGAAAGACACCTTTGGTTGAGGTGGTCAATGTTGAGAAGGAGCTAGGGCTTAAGGCTAGAGTACTTGTGAAGCTTGAGTACTTTAACCCGGCAGGAAGCGTCAAGGATCGTGTAGCTAAGTCGATGATAGAGGACGCTGAGGCTAAGGGGCTTTTGAAGGAAGGCTCTGTAATCATTGAGCCTACATCAGGAAACACGGGTATAGGTCTTGCATCCATAGCAGCATCTAAGGGCTATAGAATCATCCTTACAATGCCTGAGACAATGAGCGTTGAGCGCCGCAACATCCTTAAAGCCTATGGCGCTGAGATTGTGCTCACTGAGGGCGCTAAGGGAATGAAGGGTGCCATCGCAAAGGCTGAGGAGCTTGCCGCACAGACACCGAACAGCTTTATTCCGGGACAGTTCGTAAATCCTGCCAATCCTAAGGCTCACAGAGAGACAACAGGCCCTGAAATTTGGGAGGACACAGACGGGAATGTCGATGTGTTCGTTGCAGGTGTAGGTACGGGCGGAACCCTCACAGGTGTAGGTGAGTACTTAAAATCCAAGAAGCCTGATATCAAGGTGGTCGCAATGGAGCCGGCTTCATCACCTGTTCTTTCACAGGGCAAGGCGGGAGCACACAAGATTCAGGGTATCGGTGCCGGCTTCGTTCCAGATGTGCTTAATACGAAGGTGTATGATGAGATTTTAACAGTGGAGAATGAAGATGCTTTCGCAACAGCTAAGCTCCTTGCCAAAAAGGAGGGTGTTCTTGTCGGAATCTCATCAGGTGCGGCTCTCTACGCTGCAATCCAGCTTGCCAAGAGACCTGAGAATGAGGGTAAGACTATTGTAACATTGCTTCCGGATAGTGGGGACAGATATTATTCTACGGCGCTGTTTACAGAGTAGGATTAAATTAGATATGATATTGCTTAGCTGATAATGGAATATCGGCGGATGATTAAACTGCTGCTTAGACAGATTACTATTTAGTGGTCTGTTGGGCGGCAGTTTTTTTGTTTATGGAAACAGTTAAAAAATTTATATAATAAACCAGTAGTTTAGTATATTATGCATAAATAATGTTGAAATTGAATGAAAATATGAGTATAATAAACATAAAATAATCTAAAAACAGAAATATGAATATATCAAATTGCGGAGTATAAGAATGTTATCGAAAATAGAGTTAAAGTTAAATCACAGTGAGGAAATCGTGTACCAGATGTCATCGCTCTTTCATGGTGCACTTATGGAAATGCTGCCGGAGGAGTATGCAGAGTATCTTCATGTGTCGCAGCTTCATCCATATACGCAGCACCTTGAATTCAGGAATGGTGCATGGTTCTGGGTGGTGTGCTGTCTAAATAAGAAAGCAGCTAAAATAATTATATATGATACTCTCATGGGGATAGAGAGCATTTTTATAAAAAACAGAAAGCTTGAGATAAGAATTGTTGAAAAGAGCTATTCCGAACTGCCATACAAATCTCTGATGGACAGCTTCTACGATGATGAATGTAGCAGATACATTAATATTCATTTTATATCGCCTACGGCATTTAAGAAGGATGGGCGGTACATTTTCTATCCGGATATCCGGTGTATTTTCCAGAGCCTTATGAATAAGTATGATGCGGCTGTAAGTGATGAGGTGATGGCTGATGAGGATACCTTGGAACAATTGTGTGAGAATGCCAGAATCACAGGATATGATCTAAAGAGCGTCAACTTTTCGCTTGAAGGTGTCAGGATTCCTTCTTTTATAGGTAAGCTCACAATAAAAATGCATGGAACATCCACAATGGTGAATTTTGCAAATATGCTGTTCAGGTTCGGGACGTATTCAGGAATCGGAATTAAGACGTCACTGGGGATGGGAAGTTTTAAAATATTAAAAGATGAAGGGAGAAAGAGATGATAACGGACAGGCAGATAGAACTTATCGTTGGCGCTTTGCTGCATGATATAGGCAAGGTTGTGTATAGAAGCGGTGATGGACGCGACCACAGCGTGAGCGGATATGAATATCTCAGGGGGCTTGAAAATAATTTCCGGGAGAAAAAGCTTCCCGGTGAGGTTCTTGATTGTGTGAGATATCACCATGGAAAATATCTCAAGAATGCTACGATTCAGGATGATTCTTTGGCGTATATCACATATTTTGCCGACAATGTTGCAGCATTTTCAGACAGAAGACAGATGGCTGGTGGGGAAGATGGGTTTGACAAGAAAATTCCGTTGGACAGTGTTTTTAATATTCTTAATGGGAACAATGGAAAACAACACTATGCCATGAGATTTTTAAATCCGGATGAGGATATCAACTATCCTACAGAAGATAAGGTTGAAATGGATGAAGGTTTTTATAATAAAGTGGTAGCTGACATCACGGATAATCTGAAAGGAATTGAGCTTAGCAGGGAGTACATTGATTCACTTTTATCGGTGCTTGAGGCTAATCTTACATATATTCCGTCATCCACCTCGAAAAGAGAGCTGGCGGATATTTCCCTGTATGACCATGTGAAGATGACTGCTGCTATAGCTTCATGTATTGAACAATATCTTGCGGCAGAGGGGGAGCAGGATTACAGGACATTTTTGTATATAAATTCAGAAAAAAATTATGACATGCCAATGTTTCTTTTATATTCGATGGATATATCGGGTATTCAGAATTTCATATACACCGTCGGTGAGAGCGGAGCACTAAAGGGGCTTCGGGCGCGCAGCTTTTACCTTGAAATACTGATGGAGCATATAATCGACGAGCTGCTTGAAAAGCTTTCACTTTCGCGGGCAAATCTGATTTATACAGGTGGCGGACATTGCTATATTCTTATCCCGAACACGAAAAATGTCCTGCAAATAATAGAGCAATATGATGTGAGTGTCAATGAATGGCTGATGGATAAGTTCGGAACAGCTTTGTACATAGGAACAGGCTATGCCGTGGCAAATGCCAATGCATTCAGGAATATGCCGGATGGGAGCTATTCTGATTTATATAGGAATATTTCAAGAATGATTTCCGGAAAAAAGACACATCGGTACGATGCTGCACAGATTATAAAGCTTAACAGCCAGAGACATGAAGGTGAAAGGGAATGTAAAATATGCAGACGTATAGCAATTCTAAAGGATGACAAATGTGCCATATGCAATTCGTTGGAAAAGATGTCATCAGGTATTTTGAAAGATGACTATTTCACGGTGGTGTGCAATAGTGGGAAAGATGCTCTGCCACTTCCGGGAGGAAGATACCTTGTGGCTGATGATAAGGACACTCTGCTTGAGCGGATGAAGGGTGACAGCTATGTGCGTTGTTATACAAAGAACAATATATATACAGGAAAGCATGTGACAACAAAAATCTGGGTGGGTGATTATAGCGCCAAGGATACCTTTGAAGAACTTGCCGAGGCCTCAAATGGTGTAAAGCGTATCGGAATACTCAGGGCGGATGTCGATAACCTTGGAAACACATTTGTGAATGGATTTAACCGTGAAAATGGTGACTGCATGTATACAACACTCTCACGTACAGCTTCACTTTCAAGACAGCTATCTTTGTTTTTTAAGCTATATATCAATAAGATTCTTGCACAGGGAAAACGGAATATTTTAGGAGATGGAGGCGGTAGAAACATAGTCATTGTATATTCAGGTGGTGATGATGTCTTTTTTGCAGGTGCGTGGAATGATGTGATTGCGGCAGCGGTTGATTTACAGCAGGCATTGAAAAAATTCACACAGGGAACCTTGACATTGTCCGCTGGAATAAAGGTTTACAAGCCTTCATATCCAATCAGTGCTATGGCGAAGGAGACAGCGGTGTTAGAGGAGGCTGCGAAAGGCATCAAGGGGAAAAATGCAGTTGTACTGTTCGATGAGGCTACAAAACATATAAATGAGAAAAAAGAAAATGTCCAGTCTGTGGAGATTCACGGCTATAAATGGGAAGATTTTGAGAAATATGTTATTGGTGAAAAACTTACACTGATAAATGACTACTTACAGAATCAACAGGAGCTTGGAATGTCATTTTTATATCATCTGACGGAATTGTTAAGGGATGATACGCAGCCTATAAATACCGCCAGATATGTATATCTGTTGTCGAGGATGGAACCGAAGGAGGACAGTGATGTTGAAGTCAGGACAGCATACCGGCAGTTTGCCAAGAAGATGTATGAATGGAGCAGGAATCCGCAGGATAGGAGACAGCTTATAACTGCAATTTATATTTATGTATATCTAAATCGAAAAGATGATGGAGAGGAGAACGAAAAATGAGATTGACGGAAGAAAATTATGTTGAGCTTGCAGAGAACGCAATGAGGGATATCTGCAATGAGCGCGACAAGAAAGACAGAAAGGTGTCACCTGTCACTACTTCAAAAATCAGGAATCTTCTTGCAATGACGGCGGACATCTACAATGAGGTGATTGGCAGCCAGGATGATAAGCTTTCAAATGAGGTATGCGGAAAGATAAATTATCTCAAGATAAGATTTGTGTATGAGGCAGGCCGTGAGCCTAAGGTGAAAACACTTGTTGAAAAGGCAGAAATATTGCATCATATAGACGATATCAAGAATAGCAGGACACAGTTTATATTATTCAGCCGCTATATGGAGGCATTGGTGGCGTACAGAAAATTCATTGGTGGACATGACGAATAGGAGGAGCTGAAATTATGTTTGCAAAAATAGAGATAAGCGGAGTAATAGAGGTAATGACAGGTCTGCATATAGGCGGTTCAAGTGCTTTTTCGGCGATAGGGGCAGTTGATTCCTCGGTTATTTTAGATACACGGAGTAATATGCCGATGATACCGGGAAGCAGTCTTAAGGGAAAGATGAGAACACTTCTGGCAAAGAAATACAATGAGGTATTTGCAAGAATCCCGGATGATGATAATGAATGTCTGCTGGCATTGTTTGGTAGTGCAAAAAAGGGAGCGGTAAAGACAAGCCGTGTGCAGTTTTCGGATATGTTTTTGTCCAATTTGGATGAATTAAAAAGGGGTGGACTTACAAGAGCAACGGAAATAAAATTTGAAAATTCCATTTCAAGAGCCTCTGCTGTTGCAAATCCTAGACAAATAGAGAGAGTTGTCAGAGGAGCCAAGTTCCCGGTGCAGATTATTTACGAGGTGTCGGAGGGTGCCGGAAATGCAGACAAAGCTGCAATCCTACAGGACATGAAAATACTAAAGGACGGCTTTAAGCTGTTAGAGTATGATTACCTTGGGGGTAGCGGTTCAAGAGGCTATGGAAGGGTTAAATTTGAAGAGTTTGGCGTCGAGTGTGTTTTAGGAGAAGTAGACGATGACATAATTGATGAGTGTCAGAAAATTATGGAAGGTTAGATATATGAATTATTCTATATATAAATTGAAATTTAACACAGGTGTTCACTTTGGAACAGGTGTACTAAGTGAATCCGAATATACATTCCGCGCGGATCAGCTTTTCTCGGCACTCTATATTGAGGCATTGAAGCAGGGAAGTGAGAAAGAGTTATATGAGGCTGTCTGTTCAGGGAATCTGCTCTTTTCCGATTTGTTTCCATATAAAGGAACACAGTATATGCTGCCAAAACCCATGCTGTATGTTGAACCGGCAGACAGAGAAAAATCTGAACAGAAAAAGGCATACAAGAATATGAAGTTTATCCCCGTTAAAGCTCTTGACGAATTTCTTTGTGGCAGGATTGATGTTGAAAATAATGCGATGAGCGATTATGGACATTATGTACAGCATACAATGGCGTGTGTGAGAACCGGGGATGAGACGCTGCCGTTCAGGGTAGGTACATATTATTACAACAGCGGATGTGGATTGTATATTATAGTGGGATACAAGAGTGAGGCTGAAATGATACTTGCCGAGGATCTTTTAGAATCACTGTCTTACACAGGAATTGGGGGCAAAAAATCATCCGGACTTGGCAAATTTGAATTAAAAATTGCAAGCGGTACAGATAAGCTTTTAGACATGCTTTACAGAGATACAGGCAGAAGCATGCTGTTGTCGACTGCCCTCCCTAAGAATGGGGAGCTTGAAGCTGCTCTTGACGGCGCAACATATCTTCTTGAAAGACGCTCAGGTTTTGTCGCTTCCGACCGATATGCCGATGAGTGGCGCAAAAAGAGGGATTTGTATGTGTTTGCCTCAGGCTCATGCTTTGTAAACAGGTTCAATGGTGATGTCATAGATGTATCGGATGGTGGAGGGCACGGCGTGTACAGATATGCCAAACCGGTTTTTATAGGAATATAATAACAGTCGATTTGATGGAATTATAGAGGTGGACATGGAAGAATTTTTAAAACATTACAGAATGAGGATTGAGGCACTGTCACCGATTTACATAGGAAGCGGTGTAAAGCTTGGCACCAAGGAATATATTTACATGCCGTGGAACCATGAAGTCATTATACCGGATATGCAGAAAATGTTTCTGGCTGTGCAGAAAAAAGGGGTTATCAAGGAATTTACTGATTTTATGATGAATGCCGGGCAGAATGGCAAGACATTGTCTCAATGGCTTAAGGAGCACCGGTTCGGATCGGAAGATTATGAGGCATGGAAGCTGTATAAGATGGACGCAGGGGAGTCTTTTTTAAATCCTAAGGCGAGACCGAAGGAGATAGATGCATTTATAAAGGATGCCTATGGTTATCCCTATGTTCCGGGAAGCAGCATAAAGGGAATGCTGAGAACGGCTTTAATTGCGTGGGAGCTGCACAAAAATCCGGACAAATACTGTGATATAAAAGAAGAAGTAAAATCAGCTTCGGAAAGAAAAGCTAACAGAAGTCAATATCTCATGCCTGAGATAAAAAAGCTTGAGCAGAGGGTGTTATATGTTCTTTCCAGAGACGAGGAGAATGGAAAGAGCGCAGTGAACGATTGTCTGTCCGGTCTGTATGTGGGGGACAGCGAACCTATCGGACTGGGGCAATTGACGCTCAGCCAGAAAATTGACTACACTGTTGATGGGACAGAGAAGCCGATTTCGCTTCTTCGAGAGACATTAATACCCGGTACAAAAATAGATTTTGACATAACAATTGATACAACAATATTAAAGCAGTATGATATTAACGATATCCTTGAGGCTCTGGAGTATTTTAAAGATGTGTGCAATCAATATTTTTATTCCCGCTTTAAACGTACGATTAAGGATAGCAATGCCGTGCTTATCGGGGGCGGATGTGGCTTCCTTTCTAAGACGGTTATATATTCGTTATGCACATCCGATGGTGTAAAGGTTGTCGACAATATCTTTAAAAATACTTTAAACGATAAAGTATATAAGGATCATAAACATTACAAAAACCTGCAGCTACATTTGGCACCACATGTGTGCAAGTGTACCAAGTATAAAGGTGAGCTATATGATATGGGAATCGGACGTATCAGCATACAAAATTCATAGTTTATATGCCATTTTGCCCCGATGCCCTGAAAATATGGGGTTGCGGACAAAAGAAGCTGATTGTATAATGAGATTGTACATGGTTTGCGGTTTCCACCGCAAACCACGTTGGGAAGCCTTGATTCTAAGGCGATGTAGAAGACGGGATTGAGATTAGATATGCCCCGGGAGGGGACGAAAACTTCAATGGAAACAACGATTGTGTCACCGTCAACAAATTGAGATTAGATATGCCCCGGGAGGGGACGAAAACTTTTATCATCGCTTGAATGTTCTAAGGAAATAATTGAGATTAGATATGCCCCGGGAGGGGACGAAAACACGATGCTGTTCTAGCTGTTAAGAATGGTACAGTTGATTGAGATTAGATATGCCCCGGGAGGGGACGAAAACTAATATCCTGTTTCCGAATACTAACAGGACATTATTGAGATTAGATATGCCCCGGGAGGGGACGAAAACCAGCGCGAAAGACCCGTTGCTTTTCTGTAAAAGATTGAGATTAGATATGCCCCGGGAGGGGACGAAAACCCAGCTTTCCCTGCTTTTCCAGTGTATCATCACAATTGAGATTAGATATGCCCCGGGAGGGGACGAAAACCATCAATTATTTTGACTGTTTCTTCAACAGTACACGTATTGAGATTAGATATGCCCCGGGAGGGGACGAAAACATTCACCTTTAATTCATAAATCATTTGTCCTATGATTGAGATTAGATATGCCCCGGGAGGGGACGAAAACCGAGAACACGCAAAACAATAACAGCACCCACGGCAATTGAGATTAGATATGCCCCGGGAGGGGACGAAAACTAAATCAGCGTTGATGTACGGTGTCGGGTCTACCCAATTGAGATTAGATATGCCCCGGGAGGGGACGAAAACAATATACCCGAGTTATCATAATTAGACAGATTAAAGAAAATTGAGATTAGATATGCCCCGGTAGGGGACGAAAACTCTTCAAGCTGCAAATCTGTCATAATTGACTACCATTGAGATTAGATATGCCCCGGTAGGGGACGAAAACGATTTTTCACGGCTTTGCTCCGTTCTGGAAAGCACAATTGAGATTAGATATGCCCCGGTAGGGGACGAAAACCCTGTGTCTGAATAATAAAACTCTCCTGATTCATAATTGAGATTAGATATGCCCCGGGAGGGGACGAAAACCTTTTTGAGATGTTAGAAACAAATTAGTAACACATATTGAGATTAGATATGCCCCGGTAGGGGACGAAAACTCTATATTAATTTTTATTAAACAACATGAAAATTTGCATTGAGATTAGGAATGCCCCGGGAGGGGACGAAAACGACTTGAGCAAATTTATATTTGTTTTCAATGTCTTATCATTGAGATTAGGAATGCCCTGGTAGGGGACGAAAACCGTACATATCAGCCCTACACATATAGGCAATAAAAATTGAGATTAGGAATGCCCCGGTAGGGGACGAAAACGATGGCACGGTAATAATTGGTTTTACAGATGAAATTGAGATTAGGAATGCCCCGGGAGGGGACGAAAACAATTAGTGGCTTTTTTATTCGGGATGTAAACCGATTATTGAGATTAGATATGCCCCTGGAGGGGACGAAAACGAAAAATCTGCCTCCGTCCAGCCGTTCATCCTTCCATTGAGATTAGATATGCCCCGGTAGGGGACGAAAACTGAGTAGGATCAAAGTTTATGTGTATGGAACTGGACGATTGAGATTAGATATGCCCCGGTAGGGGACGAAAACCTGTGTGTATGCTCCTACATACGGCTTAAGCAGTAATTGAGATTAGATATGCCCCGGGAGGGGACGAAAACAAAATAAACGGTACCTCACAAAATGTGATTAAAATATTGAGATTAGATATGCCCCGGGAGGGGACGAAAACCCCGCTCATTCATCCCTTACAATTATCAAAAAATTCATTGAGATTAGATATGCTCCGGTAGGGGACGAAAACATAAATTCTTCAGAAAGCTTCTGGTATTTTGAAATTAGGAATGCCACATAAGGGGACGAAAACAAGTATTCTCCGTAGTAATCAGACATTTTTTTTTATTGAAAAGAAATCGCCTGCAAGGGGAATAAAAATACAACCTATTTATTTTCACTATTTAATACTCAGACAAAAAACACTAATATAAGACAAGGAGACTAGATGAGCTATCTCTATGTGTGTGAACAAGGTGCCCGTATCAGCTTTGAGGAGAATCGTTTTGATGTGAGATATAAGGGAGCTGTGCTGCAAAGTATTCCGGCAGAAATGTTGGAAGTTATTGAAGTGTTTGGAAAGGTGCAAATTACAACACAGTGTGTCACGGAGTGTCTTAAAAGAGGAATCAATATACTGTATTATTCATTGTATGGTGCGTATTATGGCAGATTGATTTCCACAACACATGTCAATGTCGGACGGCAGAGAAAGCAGGCGGATATTGAACGCAATGAAGAGTTCAAGCTTAATTTTGCAAAGAAAATCATAAATGCTAAAATAAAAAATCAGATTGTGATTTTAAGGAGATATTCAAGAGATACGGATGTCGACGTGTATCCTGTTGTGAGGCAAATGCAGAATATGAATGAAAAAGTGCTTAATTCAAAAGGGATAGAGCAGCTTATGGGATATGAAGGGAACGCAGCAAGACTGTATTTCGGGCAGCTTGGAGAACTGATTAATCCTGCGTTTTTCTTTACAGGAAGGACAAAAAGACCGCCAACGGATCCATTTAATTCAATGATAAGCCTAGGATATTCGATTGTGCTTAACGAACTATACGGAAAACTTGAAGGAAAAGGGCTTAACCCCTATGTTGGAATTATGCACAAGGACAGGGAAAAGCACCCTACGTTGGCAAGTGACCTGATGGAGGAGTGGCGCGCAGTGTTGGTGGATTCAACGGCATTGAGTATGTTAAATGGAAATGAGCTTAAAAGCAAAGATTTTTACATGGATTTGGAAAATCCCGGAGTATATTTGGAAAAGGAAGCATTGAAAAAATATATTGAAAAGCTTGAAGGGAGGTTCCGCACGGAAAATAGATATTTGACGTATGTGGAATACAGCGTGAACTTCCGGAGGGCGATGGATTTACAGGTGAACCAGTTTGTAAAGGCTATAGAAACTGAAAATGTGGATGAATATTTTCCTATAGTTATACGTTGATTGTGCGGAGAAGATAAGTGTATGGAAAATTATTTTTGGAATATGCAGGATATACAGCCGGTTAAAAAGATGTATGTTCTTATAATTTATGATATAGTAGATAACAGGCGCAGATACAGGTTTGCGAAAAAAATGAAGGGTTATGGCTTCAGAGTACAGAGGTCGGCATTTGAAGCACTTATCACGGAGACATTGTATAGGAAAATGTTGAAGGAGGTGCCAAAAATTATTGATTTGGAAACAGATAGTGTGAGAGTTTACCGGCTACGAGATGACAGCGAAGTGGAGTTGATTGGCAGGAATATAAAAATAGAGGATAAGGATGTAATTGTAGTCTGATATCCTATTGATAGTTAAATTATTTGATAAAGGAGCATTTAATGAACAGAGTAATTCTTTTTTCACCGGTAGGCGGAACAGACCCTATCTCACTTTCAAATTGCCATGATGGTTCACTTCTGCATATATGCAGGAACTACAGACCGGACAAGGTTATATTATATATGTCGAAAGAGATGCTTGATTATCAGGAGGCGGATGACAGGTATATGTATTGCCTGACACGTCTTGACAGGATGCAGAACAGGAATACGGAGTATGCGGTTATTGAGCGCAGGGAGTTGACGCGCGTCCATGAGTTTGATTATTTTTATCAGGATTTTAGAGGAATAATTAGGGAAATATATGATGAGCTGGATGATACAGATACTTTACTGATAAATATTTCGTCAGGTACTCCGGCTATGAAGAGCGGACTGCTTGTACTTCAGACGCTGGGGGAGTTTCCGGCAAGATTGATTCAGGTTGCTACTCCGGAGAACGGAATAAGTGAGCACATACATAAGGACTATGATGTGGAGACTCTGTGGGAGCTTGATGAGGATAACAGGGATGGAGCAGCTAACAGGTGCAGTGAGGTCAAGTGTCCTACCTTATCGAAGATTAAGAAGGAGGAGATAATAAAAAAGCATATATCCGTTTATGATTATCAGGCAGCGCTTGACGCTGCTGATTCTCTTTCGACGGAGGAAAATTCACGGTATCGCGACTTGATTTACCTTGCCTCGCGCAGACTCCTGCTGGATTTTTCCGGAGTTGATAAGATGATACAGAGGACGGGATTTAACTGTCTACCGGTACGGACATCATCTGAAAGAAAATATTTTGAATATGCACTCAATATTGATATCAGATTGAGAAAAAAGGAATATGTCGACTTTGTGCGCTCAATTACGCCGTTGGTTGTCGACCTTTTTGAGCTGATATTGAGGAAGCAGTGCGGGATTGACATAAACAGATACTGCGACAGCTATAAAAATAATGGAGCTGTTGCCAGAAAATGGTCTACAGCTAAGCTTGCCGACAGCAGCGTTTTAAATGCGCTCAACCAGTGTTTTGTCTCCAATGGACAGCAATTTAGTGGGAAAGATATTTATTCTATCCATTTGAGGGCACTGATTGACGGCTTTTCGCAGGATGAGCAGTTAAAAAGGCTGGTGGAAAATGTGCGTAGTGTTGAGGGAAGCATAAGAAATCTTGCCGCGCATGAGATAGTTTCGGTGACGGAGGAGTCGATCAAGAGAATTACAGGTTTTTCGCCGAAGGATATCATGGATATGATAAAAGAATTATTTAATTATACGGGAATGTCAATAAAGGGAAATTATTGGGACTCTTATGATGATATGAACAAAGTCATACTTGAAGAACTGTCTTTGGATTGACGAGTCTAATGATAAAAGCGTTATATTATCACGACTAACACATGTTGCATAAATCTAACTTTTGTGATACCATACTAATGCCTGGCGTTCACGTCACGGCATTTTGTTGTGTGGGACAGGGACCAGACCCCTGTCCCACACAATTGACTGTATAGAAAAGGGAAAGGAGAATGCAATACACATGATGATGGACAAAAGGCTGATTAATACGGTCAGCGAGAGCAAAAAATATATTGTGGGCAATGTAGCATGCCAGTGGGTGTCGCTTGCCGCTAATATAACGATGATGATGGCGGTGACGCGCCTGCTCATGCAGCTTTACGATGGGGAGGACGCAGGTATTGCACCGATTGCCGCAGTGATAATCGCAGCGGTTATTGTGAGATTTGTGTGCGTGAGGCTGTCATCCAAGCTGAGCTATCTTTCCTCGAAGGCGGTAAAAAAGACGTTAAGGGAGAAGATATATGAGAAGCTTTTAAGGATAGGACTCAGCTATAAGGAGAGCGTGCAGACATCAGAGATTGTACAGGTAGCTGTGGAGGGCGTGGACCAGCTTGAGACATATTTTGGCGCATATCTTCCACAGTTTTTTTATGCCATGATTGCACCACTCACACTTTTTGTGGTGCTAGTGAGAATAAATGTGCTGTCCGCGGTTGTGCTTCTTATCTGTGTTCCGCTTATTCCGGTGTCGATAGCGCTCGTGCAGACATGGGCGAAGAAGCTTCTGTCAAAGTACTGGGGACAGTACACGGCTCTTGGAGATACATTCCTTGAGAACCTACAAGGGCTGACAACACTCAAGGTATACAGTGCGGATGGATACAAGCATGGGAAGATGAATGAGGAGTCGGAGAGATTCCGCAAGATTACCATGAAGGTGCTCACCATGCAGCTTAACTCCATAACAATAATGGATTTTATAGCGTACGGCGGTGCGGCACTTGGAATGATACTTGCAATCAGCCAGTTCAATGCGGGAAAGGCTGACCTGGCGGGCTGCCTTTTAATCATTCTGCTTGCGGCAGATTTTTTCCTTCCTATGAGACAGCTTGGTTCATTTTTCCACATTGCTATGAATGGAATGGCGGCGAGCGACAAGATTTTCAAGCTTCTTGAGCTGCCTGAGCCGGGTAATGCCGGTGTTGAAAATGCACATGCAGATGAAAAAAATGCACAGACCGGCGTTAAAAAGTCATGCGGGGATGGGGATATCATCTGCCATGACCTTCATTATTCATACGAGAAGGATAGAGAGATTCTTCATGGCATTGATGTGACATTAAAAAAAGATAATTTCACGGCGATAGTCGGTGAGTCCGGGTGCGGAAAATCAACACTCTCGGCAGTGCTTATGGGAAGAAATAAGGGCTACACAGGTTCGGTGACAATCGGTGGTGTGGAGATGTCGGAAATTTCCGAGGACAGCCTTATGAGAAATATCACCTACATAAGCCACAACAGCTTTCTTTTTAAGGGAAGTGTCAGGGACAATCTTCTCATGGGAAAACCGGGGGCTAAGGATGACGAGCTGTGGTCGGCGCTAAGAAAGGTTAAGCTTGAGGCATTTCTAAGGGAGCAGCAGGGTCTTGACACAGCAGTCGGAGAGGCGGGAGGCAATTTCTCCGGAGGTCAGAGACAGAGGCTCTCAATCGCGAGGGCATTGCTTCACGACACGCCTGTGTATATATTTGACGAGGCTACATCTAATATTGATGTCGAGAGCGAGAATGACATTATGGAGCTGATTATGGAGCTTGCTAAGACAAAGACTATCATACTCATATCCCACAGGCTTGCGAATGTAAAGAATGCAGACTGTATCTATGTACTTAAGAAGGGCGATATTGCTGAGAGCGGTACCCACGGACAGCTGCTTGCACGAAACGGAGAGTTTGCAAGACTGTGGAATGCACAGCAGAGCCTTGAAAACTTCGGAAAGGAGGCTGATGCGTAATGAAGCCGGCAGTGGATGTTAATAACGAGAAAAATAGAAATTCAGATTTAAATAGTAAGAAAAAAGGCAGGGATGGCAACAGTCCTAAAGTGAGAAGCGGCTTTACGGTATGCATGAAGCTGATTGGTCTTGTAAAACCACTCACAGGCTTTATGGTGGGAGCGGTGACAATGGGACTTGCAGGGCATCTGTGTGCCTCGTTCATAACGATATTTGCGGGGTATGCTCTCCTGTCATATCTTGGCTGCAACAGCCTTAATGTGGCGGTGATATTTACGTGCATGGTGCTTTTTGCGCTTGTAAGAGCCGGACTCCGCTATGCGGAGCAGGGCTGCAACCATTTTATTGCGTTCAAGCTTTTAGCGCTTATAAGGGATAAGGTATTCGGTGCGCTAAGGTGCCTATGTCCTGCGAAGCTTGAGGGTAAGGACAGAGGTAATCTGATTTCGATTATCACATCGGATATCGAGCTTCTTGAGGTGTTCTACGCACACACGATTTCGCCGATATGCATTGCATTTCTCTTTACAATCATAATGTGCCTGTTTATTGGAAGCTATCAACCTGTATTCGGCTTGATTGCTCTGTGCGCATATCTTCTGGTAGGAATAGTTATCCCACTTTCCATGAGCAGACTGAGCGGGGATGACGGAATGAGGTTCCGTACCATGTCGGGTGACCTGAGCAGCTTCGTGCTTGAGAGCCTTCGCGGTCTTGACGAGATTATACAGTTCGGGCAGGGGAAAAGGCGTACCGCACAGATGAATGAGAGAAGCGATGCTCTTGCCGCGGATGAGAAGCGCATGAAGAACAATTCGGGAAGAAATACCGCTGTGACCAATACGGTGATTCTGGTCTTTGACATGATAATGCTGTTCACTGCAGCGCACTATTACAATCAGGGACTTGTCGATTTTGACGGAGTGATTATCCCTGTGCTTGCACTCATGAGTTCATTCGGACCTTGCGTGGCACTTGCCGCACTTGGAAGTACCTTACAGAATACCTTTGCCGCCGGAAACAGAGTGCTTGACATTCTGGAGGAAAGCCCGCTTGTTGAGGATGTAAGCGGAGAAACGGAAATAGGTTTTGATGGTGCAGACGCAGAAAATGTCACATTTGCTTATGATGGTGTGGATATCTTGAAAGCTTTCTCGGTTGAACTGCCTAAGAACAGTGTTGTAGGCATTGTAGGTAAGAGCGGAAGCGGAAAGTCAACCTTCCTTAAGCTTCTCATGCGGTTCTGGAGAGTTGACAATGGAAGTATCAATATATCCGGACATGATATTGAGCATATCAATACGGACAATCTAAGGAGAATGGAAGGCTTTGTGACACAGGAGACACAGCTTTTCCACGATACGATAAGAAACAATCTCCTGATTGCCAAGCTTGATGCCACGCAGGAGGAGCTTGAGGCAGCCTGCAAAAAGGCTTCCGTACATGACTTCATAATGAGCCTGCCGGATGGCTATGACACTCAGGTTGGGGAACTTGGAGATACACTTTCCGGTGGAGAGAGGCAGCGTATCGGACTTGCGCGGGCATTCCTGCACAATGCGCCGTTCATGCTCTTAGATGAGCCTACGAGCAATCTTGACAGTCTCAATGAGGCAGTCATTTTGAAGGCACTCAATGACGGCAGGGAGGACAAGACAATCGTGCTTGTATCACATCGTGAGTCCACGATGAAGATTGCGGACAAGGTGTACTCTGTTGAGAATGGACGGATGAGCTGATAGTGACAGGGGGGATTTTTATGAGTAATAAAAAAGATATTGCCGCCAAGCGTGAGGCTGAGAAGGCTATGGTCTCACTTATGATAAAGCTGTACTGCAACAGGAAGCATGGTACAAAAAAAGAGCTCTGCGCTGAATGTGCGGAGTTAGAAAGCTACGCGCGAAGCAGGAGCGACCGCTGTCCGTTCATGGAGAACAAGACCTTCTGCTCAAACTGCAGGGTGCACTGCTATAAGCCAGAAATGCGCGAAAAAATACGTGAGGTGATGCGTTTTTCGGGACCGAGGATGATGCTTCATCAACCTTGCGCAGCCATGCAACATGTGATATGCACATTGAAGGAGAAAAAAAAGCTGGAAAAGCATCAGGGACGGTAAAATTGGTACACAAAATATAATATTAAATATAGAAATTTACAAATACTATTGCTAAACATGATACATTATGGTATCTTTATCTAAAAGCATAGTTCTTATATTTCTGTATAATCTAATTATTCGCGTTTAAGACATTCGTGCTTTTGAATCCCATAGACAACAGCAGGAGCACGATGTTTTGGAAATGCATAATGTTTCCTGCAATACACAAGGAGGCATTACAATTGAATAATGAGAGAATTAAGCTTCAGTGGCATCCGGCATTCTGTGCCGCTGCGCGGCTTGAGTTCAATGAGGACAGAGATGCACTTGAATTTTATTCGGAGTATAATTTAAGCAGGAAGCCATTACAGATAGACCTGCTGATAATTGAGAAGAATAAGAACATCAGGATAAAAAATCAGATTGGTCACATATTCAGGCAGAACAATATAATTGAATATAAAAGTCCCGGAGATTCCATGTCGATAGATGATTTTTATAAGGCAACAGCCTATGCATGTATGTACAAGGCGTTGGGAGAGAAGGTTGATGCGGTTTCAGCCAATGAGCTTACAATCTCAATGATGCGTGAGTCATATCCTGCAGGCATGATTGCCACTCTAAAAGGACAGGGAATAGAAATCGAAAAGATGTATGATGGGATATATTATCTGAAGAATTTTTTTATTCCGACGCAGATAGTTGTGACAAAGGAGCTGTCTCAGGGACTGCATAACAGTTTTCGTGTGCTGTCAAGAAATGTGGATGAGAAGGATATAGAGACATTTTTAAAGGATGCTGAGGGCTACATAGGAAAGAGTGAGAAATCAGACGCGGACGCGGTGCTGCAGGTGAGCATGTCCGCAAACTATGAGCTATATGAGAAGGTGAGGAGGGATAATACAATGTGTGAAGCGCTGAGAAGACTTATGAAGGATGAGATTGAGGAGGCTTTGGACGCTGCGAAGCAGGAGGGCAGTGTGGAAGGACTGGCAAGTGGGATTGCGGAAGGACGTATTCAGGCACAGAGGGAGACATCGATGGCACTTGCGAAGATGGGAATGGCGGTTGAGAACATTGCCACCGCCGTAAATGCGAGTATAGAGCAGGTGCAGAGCTGGATAAGTGCGAAAGATAGTGCTTCCGCCATGTAATAATATGATACCATGTAATAGTTAGATACCATATAATAGCTTGCTATGAGCTGCAATAAAATAAACCGATGATTCCCATGAAGTATGTGAATTATCGGTTTATTTTTATTGAAAATATATTTTAAAATTCAGAAAGAGAAGTTAATTCTGATTCCCGCCGTAATGTCTGTATGAACAGTAGATATTCTAGCTGTGGCTATTCACCAAGATACTCCTCATACTTGGCAATGGCCTCCTTCATTGCAGCCGGGCTTGGTGCACCCTTGGTGAGTCTCTTCTCAACGCAGGTCTTCAAGGAGATGGCATCATAGATATCACTTTCAAATACAGGGCAGATAGCCTTAAGCTCCTCAAGGCTCATCTCGTCTATGGAGATTCCCTTGTCTATGCAGTAGAGGACTATCTGGCCGATTATGCCGTGTGCGTCGCGGAACGGAACACCGTGGTTTACAAGGTAGTCGGCAGCGTCGGTGGCATTTGTGAAGCCCGCCATCGCACTCTTTTCCATAACCTCCTTGTTGAAGGACATTGTGTCGAGCATTCCGGTGAAGAGGAGTATACAGCCCTTGGTGGTGTCGATTGCGTCGAAGGTGAGCTCTTTGTCCTCCTGCATGTCCTTGTTGTAGGCGAGAGGCAGTCCTTTCATGGTTGTGAGTAATGACATGAGAGCACCATATACGCGCCCGGTCTTTCCACGGACAAGCTCTGCAATGTCAGGGTTCTTTTTCTGCGGCATTATGGAGCTTCCGGTGCTGTAAGCGTCATCAAGCTCTATAAAGCGGTATTCGTTGGAGTTCCAGATTATGATTTCCTCTGAAAAACGGCTTAAATGCATCATGATTGTCGACATGGCACTTAAAAATTCGATTAAATAGTCGCGGTCGGATACAGAGTCAATGCTGTTGGCTGTCGCACCTGTAAAGCCGAGAAGAGAGGCTGTGTATTCACGGTCAAGAGGATAGGTGGTTCCGGCGAGTGCTCCTGCACCGAGAGGGCAGTAGTTCATTCTCTTATAAATATCAGCGATACGGCCTCTGTCCCTTGAGAACATTTCAAAATATGCACCAAAATGGTGTGCCACGGTGATAGGCTGGGCTTTCTGAAGATGTGTAAAGCCCGGCATGTAGGTTTCAGTGTTTTCTTTCATGATTCTGAGAATCACCTTTAAAAGACCCTTTAAAAGCTCATCGGTCTGTGTAAGCTCATCGCGTGTGTAGAGTCTCATATCAAGTGCGACCTGGTCATTGCGGCTTCTTCCGGTGTGAAGGCGTTTTCCGGCGTCACCGATACGGGATATAAGCTCAGCTTCAACGAAGCTGTGGATGTCCTCCGCTTCGTCATCGAACTGTAAGGCACCGTTGTCTATATCATTGCGGATTGAGGTGAGTCCGGCTATGATTGCCTCCTTGTCCTCACTTGACAATATTCCCTGCTTTGCAAGCATGGTTACATGTGCAATGCTTCCCTCGATGTCCTGCTTGTAAAATCTTCTGTCAAAGGGAAGAGATGCATTGAAATTGTTTACTAACTGATTGGTTTCCTTTGTAAAACGTCCGCCCCAGAGCTTCATGGTTGTGTCCTCCATAGAGTAATTTATTTTTTTATGTCTGTTATATCCGAAGATGTGTCATCTGGTGAAACATCATTGCCTGCAGCAGAGCCGTTATCTGTTACAGCGTTATTATCAGCAATAGAATTGTCATTTGCAACAGCGTTGGTACATGAAATAGAACTGTCACTGTCGGCTGCCGCTTTGGCTGTGCTTTCGGAACTATTATCCTGAATCCCCTTCGCCTTTGTAAAAGGAAGAAATCCATTGCCGGCTTCCTTTCTGTAGAAGCAGTATATGATGAAGAGTATTACAACAGATGTAAATGTAATCATTATGCCGGGCTTGAAGCCACGCGGTGTGAATGAGAGCGCAATCGTGTAGTCACCCGGTTCGAGCGCAACACCGATGAGAGCCTCTGCAATTTCAGTGATTTCCGTTTTAACTCCATTTACCTTTAGCGTCCAGCTAGGATCATAAGGGATTGACAGCATCAGAATTCCGGCTTCATTTACATGTATTGTTCCGGAAATTTTAGTATCGGAATAGGCTGTAACGTCAAGTCCCTGTGTATTTAAGATATTGTAAGCCTCAATAAATTTGTCCGCGTTCATAGTGTAGACGTATGCATTGAGGGCTTCTTCGCCATCCTTGTCAGCTATTTTTATAAGTGTTCCGGCAGTCTGCCAGCCAAGGTCAATTATTCTGCCGTGGTTGATACCGGCGAAGTTCTCATTGCTCTCGTCTATGGTAACCTTGGCTGTCTTTACTGATTTATTACCAATATATACATAGACATGCTCATCCTTTTCAACATCAATTGTTATTCCGCCCTTATCGTTATTATTGAAATCTATTGTTGTAAAGAGAGAGCTAATGCCTGTATTCTCCTGTACAAAATCATTTTGTACCGAGAAAGGATTGCTGTTTTTGTAATTCCAGTCATCATTTATGGTTGAGCTTACCATGTAGCCGAGAGGAAGAGTGTACTTTGCATGATATAAGTACTCATCGTCAGCTGTGCCGACAAGCTCCAGCGTTGTGGTATCTGTAAGCTCCTTGTTGCTCAAAATATATTTGATATCGAACATTGAGTATACAAGAGGGGTAGCACCATGGTCTGCGTAGGCATTCATGGAATGTTCAAGTCCGAGTCTTCCGAACAGCTCTGTCACGCCGGCATAAGCGGTGGACGAGAAGGTACTTGCACTGTTGAAATTGTGCCATGCGGCATCGTTTTTTGAGCGGTAGCCGAAAGCCTTGGCGATACGGTAGAAGGAATCGTCGGATTCGGAAAGCTCCGTGGTGAGGATCTTTACAGAGTCATAGTCCTTGAAATATGCGCTTCGCCCTGTGGTGCTGTAGCCGGTTTCCTCCATGTTCATCGTACATTCTATGCAGCTTACACAGAACAGAAGAAAAACGATAAAGTGTAGCTTGAGCTTATCCTTCTTGTAGAGAAGTGCCACAATCACATACAACAGCATGAAAAACGCATTCACAAACAGAATGCCATAGTCAGGGTCGTTATCCCCGCCGCTGTGGTCGAGCCACAGAAGGTAGATTAAAAATAATCCGAATGCCTTTGCAAGCTGGCTTGTGCTGTAGTCCTTCATATCCTTGTATGCGTCGAAGCACATGGTGAGCAGTATGAAGATGTAGACAAATGACTGCCTTGCAGGAAGTGAATTAGGGTAGTGGAAGCCATGCCATATAAAATTCGGTATATTGAAGCTGAACGCGAATATGAATACAAAGAGCAGAACGGATTTTGCAATCTTTTCGCGGGCGCTTATTTTCCTGTTAAAAATATATAGCGGGTAGAGCAGGAATACAGCCACACCGCAATATATGTTTGGAAGATGTTCAAGACCTATGCACACTTCTGTATTTGCAAGCTGTCTGTTGAGGACAGTAACAACGGAAAAATACTGGGTAAGTGTCTTTGGAAAGCTTATGTCGCTTGAGGCTGTGAGTCCGAGAGCATAGAGCTCAGGAAGCAGTATAACGGCGGACATGGCACCTGCAAGCAGTGAAAATATTGTAAAGTAACCAATTTTCTGAAGATATACTGTTTTTTTCTCAGGAACAGGCATTGTCACAAGCAGCACAAAAAAATAGAAAACAACACTTATGCATACCATGATGGCAATATAGTAGTTGGACAGTATTGTAAGTCCGAGCGTGATTGAGTACATCAGACCCTTATCTTCTTTTATAAGACTTTCAAGCCCTAACAGCACCAGTGGAAGCAGAAGCATGCAGTCGAACCACATGAGATTCCAGCTGAATGCTGCCGTAAAGCCTGAAAGAGCATAAAACATACCAAAAATTGATACCGTTATATTGCGCACGTTGAAGCGCTTTGCAATATAATAGGTAAAGGTTGTCGAGGCGAGAGCAAGCTTGATAAGAATAATTATGTTCATCAGCTCAATTATGAAGCTGTGAGGAAAAAATCCCACAAACCAGTTGAGCGGGCTGGAAAGATAATAACCATATAAAGCGGAAAAATTAGAACCCAGTCCTATCTCCCAGGAATAAAAAAGACTGCCGCCATTGCGTATCTTGTCCCACAGCTCCGAAAAGAACGGACAATACTGGTGGTACATGTCTGAACGCAGATATACATTGTCACCGAAAGGATATATTCCGCGGACCGCAAAAATTGCAATCATGATAATCAGCGGAAGGAAAAAAGAAATGAAATACATTGGATGTATTGTTTTTTTTTCTTTGAATCTCATGTCAAAAATAACCCCTATTTTTTCTTCTTAAATATAAATAATTTGCTGGCAACGTAGTTTATGATTACCACGAAAACTGCTGCAATTACCTTAGCTATAAGCTCAGGTACTCCTATTATTTCTACAGTGAGTGCCAGAAAGCCTGTCTCGAAAAGCAGGGAGATGATTCTCGCTGCTCCGAAGGAAATGACTTCCTTGAAAACGATGGCAGGCTCCCAGCTTTTGCTCTCGAATACAAATAATTTGTTGGTTATATATGCAAAAACTACCGCAAAAACCCATGCAATTACGTTGGAGGTGATATAGTATACCGCAAAAACCTCAGTAAACAGCCAGTAGAATACAAAATTTACAACGGTTGTCAACACGCCGAAAATAAGGTAACTAATAACTTCACGGGTAAAAAATTTCTCTATAAGCTTATTTATCAGATTTTTCATTACTAATGTCTTGTTCCTTATCTTTATTGATGTTACTTTCCTTTTCTATATAAATAGGGCGCTGCTTCACCTCTGTAAAGATTCTTGCCAGATATTCACCTATGATACCTATACTAAGCTCTATAATTCCGCCGAGGAAGAGCAGTATTATGATGGTGGAGGCATAGCCCGGTAAATCTTTTCCTAACACAAGTGTCTTTATAAGAAGATAAAATCCGTATAAAAGTGCAAGTGAACTGATTGTTGCACCTATGACGGAGAGCATGCGAAGAGGTGCAACGGAAAATGAGATGATTGCGTCCATCGCATATTTAACAAGACCGGAAAACTTCCATTTGGTTGTTCCGAGGGTGCGTTCAACATTTTCGTAAGGAATCCATTTAGTGTCGAAACCTACCCAGCAGAACAAGCCCTTGGAAAAGCGTTCTTTTTCAGGAAGCTCCACGAGGCTGTTGACCATCTGTCTTGACATGATACGATAATCTACCGCACCATAAGGCATCTTTGTGTTGGTCAGCTTGTTGTTAAGCTTATAGAATGACTGTGAAAAAAAGCTTCTGATTTTCTTTTCACCTGTGCGGGTTGTCCTGTAGGCAGCACAACAGTCATGCCCTTCTTCAATTCCTTCGATAAGCTTCGGGAAAAGTGCGGGAGGATGCTGAAGGTCTGCGTCCATCACGATGACATAGTCCGCGGTTGTATTTTTTAGTCCCGCAAACATGGCGGCTTCCTTACCAAAATTACGCGAAAAAGAGACATACCGTACATCATCATGGTCTGCGGCAAGTCCCTTTAGCAGGAGCAGGGTGTTATCCCTGCTCCCATCATTTACAAAAATGTATCTGAAAGAGTAATTATTGATAGCTGCCACATGCCTGGAGGTTTCCTCGTAGTAAGCTGCGATAACTTCCTGTTCGTTATAGCATGGTACAACAATATCGATAGTTTTCATTACTTCTTCTCCTCTAACATGGCACGAACTTTCATTGAAAGACCGAAGAGGTTGATAAAGCCCTCAGCGTCATGGTGGTCATAGAGCTCACCTGTTGTGAAGCTTGCAAGTGTCTCACTGTAAAGTGAGTTAGGGCTTGTTGTGCCTGCCTTGATGATGTTGCCCTTATAGAGCTTCATCTTAACCTCACCTGTAACCTTCTCGTCAAGAGACTCTACGAATGCCTGGCATGCCTCGCGAAGAGGTGTGAACCACTTTCCTTCGTATACGATGTTGGCGAACTTCTCAGAGATTCCTTTCTTAAAGGAAAGGCTGTCACGGTCAAGGATGAGCTCTTCAAGCTGCTCATGAGCTGCCATAAGGATTGTTCCGCCCGGTGTCTCATATACGCCACGGCTCTTCATGCCGACAACACGGTTCTCAACGATATCAACGATTCCGATACCGTGCTTTCCGCCAAGCTTGTTTAACTTTCTTAAAATATCGGAAGCCTTCATCTTCTCTCCATTAATTGCAACAGGGCGGCCCTTCTCGAATGTGAGGGATACATACTCAGCTTCATCAGGAGCCTTCTCAGGTGATACTCCAAGCACAAGAAGATGGTCATAGTTAGGCTCATTTGCAGGGTCCTCAAGCTCAAGACCTTCATGGCTGATGTGCCAGATATTGCGGTCGCGGCTGTAGCTGTTGTCTGCTGAGAATGGAAGGTCTATGCCATGAGCCTTGCAGTAGTCAATCTCGTCCTGACGTGACTGCATCTTCCATGTCTCGTTGCATCTCCAAGGAGCGATAATCTTGATATCAGGTGCCAGAGCCTTGATTGAAAGCTCAAAACGAACCTGATCATTACCCTTGCCTGTTGCACCGTGGCAGATTGCGACAGCGTTCTCCTTGCGGGCAATCTCAACAAGCTTCTTAGCGATGAGCGGGCGCGCAAATGATGTACCGAGAAGGTACTTGTGCTCGTATACGGCATCAGCCATAACTGTAGGCAGGATATAGTCATCTACGAATTCGTCAACAACATCAAGAATGTATAATTTCTCAGCGCCGGAGAGCTTAGCTCTCTCCTCAAGTCCGTCAAGCTCACTTTCCTGGCCGACATCTATGCAGCAGCATACTACATCATAATTATAGTTTTCTTTAAGCCAAGGGATGATTGCGGTGGTATCAAGACCGCCGGAGTACGCGAGAATAACTTTGTCTTTCATATTAATATTCCTCCTGATTGGATTACTTATGTATGCGTCCTGTGCGTCTGTATACGCCTTGTTGCAAACACTGAAATAAATATACATCAAAAATACATTATATGCAAGAGTTTATCCAGTTTTTTTCAATTTTTTGTTGCATAATATTCACAAATGATGTATATTTATAAAAAATCAAGCTGGAAGAAGCAGGGAAATATATATGCGGAAATATATTCCGGAAAGCTGCTCCGAAAAAATTCAGAGAAGATAGCTTTTGAATACGGATATATATAAATTAGGTATGGACTTTTGAAGGCATGAATAATAAGATAGGAATAAACAGAGATTTTATCTCTGTATAAGATTAAACAGGAGATGTGCGCTATGGTGAAGGTTGGTATTATCGGTTCTACAGGTTATGCGGGAAATGAACTCGTAAGGCTGCTGCTTGGACACAAGGATGTCCGGATTGTATGGTATGGCTCGAGAAGCTATATAGATAAGAAGTATTCACAGGTTTATCAGAACATGTTTAAGCTTGTCGATGATGTATGCCGGGATGACAATATGGAGGAGTTAGCTTCACAGGTTGATGTGATATTCACGGCTACACCTCAGGGATTATGCGCCTCCCTTGTGAATGATGATATTTTGTCTAAGGTAAAGGTAATAGATTTAAGTGCTGATTTCAGACTGAAGGACGTCAAGGTGTATGAGGAATGGTATAAGCTTGAACATGCGGCACCACAGTATATAGCTGAGGCTGTGTACGGACTGTGTGAGCTGAATCGTGACAGGATAAAGGATACGAGGATTCTTGCAAATCCGGGCTGTTATACAACCTGTTCAATTTTAACAATATATCCGCTTGTGAAGGAAGGGCTTATAAAGCCACAGTCCATCATAATTGACGCCAAGTCAGGAACCTCAGGCGCGGGCAGAGGCGCCAAGGTAGCCAATCTGTACTGTGAGGTTAATGAGAGCATTAAGGCTTACGGTGTCGGGACACATAGACATACACCGGAGATTGAAGAACAGCTTTCTTATGCGGCAGGTGAGGAGGTTAAGCTTATTTTCACACCACATCTTGTTCCGATGAACAGGGGAATACTGGTGACTGCATACGCTGATTTGAAGGCTGGGGTCACAGATGAGATGATACGCAGTGCTTATGAGAAGCATTATGCAGATGAATACTTTATAAGGCTGCTTGACAAGGATGTATATCCGGAGACACGCTGGGTTGAGGGAAGTAACTTTGTGGATATCGGCTATAAGGTTGAACCGCGTACAGGCCGTGTTATTATGATGGGAGCTATAGATAATCTTGTTAAGGGTGCTGCAGGACAGGCAATACAGAATATGAACATAATGTTCGGCTTCGATGAGAAGGAAGGGCTTATGGGAGCACCGGTGTTCCCATAGCAGCATAATGCTTCAGGCCTGCGGGGCTGCTTTACGGCGGAAAAATTCCCGGATATCAAATGAGGGCAGGAATGTCTTTTGACCCTCAATACCATAAATATAGAATCAGGAGGATAAGTATATGAAGTGCATTGAAGGCGGCGTATGTGCTGCGAAGGGTTTTAAGGCGACAGGTCTTAATGCCGGAATTAAGAATAATGTCAAGAAGGATATGGCACTTGTATTTTCAGAGGCACCTTGTGTCAAGGCGGGAACTTTTACAACCAACAGAGTGTGTGCGGCTCCGGTAAAGTGGGACAAGAAGGTTGTGTTCGAGTCTGAGAGTGCACAGGCAATCGTGGTGAACAGCGGTATCGCGAATGCCTGTACAGGTGATGAAGGCTATGAGAAGTGCCGCCTGATGGCAGCGCAGACAGCGGCGGAGCTTGGAATAAGTGAGGATGCTGTGCTTGTTGCGAGCACGGGAGTTATCGGAAAGCAGCTTCCTATGGACATTATAGGTAAGGGAATAAAGCAGCTTCCGGGACAGCTTGGGGCGGCAGCGGCAGATGCAGCGCTGGCTGCGGAGGCTATTATGACAACGGATACTAAGTCAAAGCAGGCTGCCGTTGAGTTTGAGGTGGATGGTGTTCCTGTACATATAGGAGGAATGTGTAAGGGCTCAGGAATGATACATCCGAATATGGCGACAATGCTCTGCTTTATCACCTCGGATGCGGCTGTCGATGAGAAGCTTTTGCAGACGATGCTGCGCTCAATAGTTGATGATACCTTCAACATGATTTCGGTTGACGGAGATACATCGACCAACGATTCGGTTCTCCTCATTGCAAATGGAATGGCGGGTAATAGGAAAATCGAGAATGAGAGCAGCACAGGATATAAAGAGTTTTACGATGCGCTTTTCTACATCCTGTGTGAGCTTTCAAAGAAGATAGCGGGTGACGGAGAGGGAGCTACCTGTCTTTTTGAGGTGCAGATGAGGAATGTAAAGACCAAGGCGGACGCGAAGGTGCTTGCAAAGTCTGTAATCACCTCCAGTCTTACCAAGGCTGCAATCTACGGACATGATGCGAACTGGGGAAGAATACTCTGCGCAATGGGCTATTCGGGTGTTGATTTTGACCCGGAGAAGGTTGATATATGGTTCAAGAGTGAGGCAGGAGAGTTAAAAATCGTTGAGAACGGCAAGGCAACGGATTACAGCGAGGAGAAGGCAACTGAGATTCTTTCCAAGGAGCATGTAATCGCAATCGCCGATGTAAAGCAGGGAACTGAGTCGGCAACAGCTTACGGCTGCGACCTCACACATGAATATGTGTCAATAAATGCTGATTACAGAAGCTGAACAGTTGACGAAGCTATTCATAAAAAACTGAATTGGGAGATTGAAAATGCGTAATTATGACAATGAGATGGCAAAGGCTAATGTCCTCATAGAGGCATTGCCTTATATTCAGAAATTTAACCGCAAGGTTATTGTGGTAAAATACGGTGGAAGTGCTATGGTTGATGAGGAGCTTAAAAAGAAGGTCATTGAGGATGTGGTTCTTTTAAAGCTTGTCGGTTTCAAGCCGATTATCGTACATGGCGGAGGTAAGGAGATAAGCCGTTGGGTTGCCAAATCCGGCATGGAGCCGAAGTTCGTGAACGGACTCAGGGTTACGGATGAGCCGACGATGGAGATTGCCGAGATGGTATTAAACAGAGTCAATAAGAGCCTTGTAAACCTTGTCGAGCAGCTTGGCGTGAAGGCGGCGGGAATAAGCGGAAAGGACGGAGCCACAATACATGTGAGCAGGAAGCTGTCGGGCGGACAGGACATCGGCTTTGTCGGCGAGGTCACTAAGGTTGACCCATCGCTTATAAATACGCTTCTTGAAAATGATTTTATCCCGATTATATGTCCTATAGGAATTGATGATGACTATAATACCTACAATATCAATGCTGATGATGCCGCATGTGCCATAGCTAAGGCGGTAAAGGCTGAGAAGTTAGCTTTCCTCACAGATATAGAAGGTGTGAGAAGGATTGCAGATGACCCTGAGTCACTTATTTCAGAGCTTAGCCTTACAGAGGCCGAAGAGCTTATAGGGAATGGAAATATCGGCGGAGGTATGCTTCCTAAGCTCAATAACTGCATTGATGCGATTGAGAATGGTGTATCAAGGGTACATATCATGGACGGACGTATTCCGCATTGCCTGCTTCTTGAGATTTTCACGGACAAGGGTGTTGGAACGGCAATAATAGACAGAAATGCAGAGAGGTTTTATGATGGAGACAAAGACAAATAATATTATAAACAAAGCCGAAGAGAATCTTATCCATACATACAACAGGGCTGATTTGGTGCTTGACCACGGTGACGGAGTGTATCTGTATGATGTGGAGGGAAATAAGTACCTTGATTTCGCGGCAGGTATAGCCGTATATGCACTTGGTTATAATTATAAGGATTATAATGAGGCACTTAAGGCACAGATTGATAAGGTTGTGCACATTTCCAACCTTTACTACAGTGAACCGCTTGCTGAAGCCGCACAGAAGCTTGTCAGGGCAACGGGGCTTAGCAAGGCATTCTTTACCAACAGCGGAACGGAGGCTGTAGAGGGGGCGTTAAAGCTTGCAAAAAAATACGCATATCTTCGTGACAACTGTACGGACCATGAGATAATTGCCATGGAGCATTCGTTCCACGGAAGGAGCATGGGAGCACTGTCTGTGACCGGAAATGCGCATTACAGGGAGGCGTTCGGACCTCTTATTCCGGGAATACGTTTCGCTGAGTACAATAATCTTGAGAGCGTGAAGGCTCTTGTGAATAAAAAGACCTGTGCGATAATATGTGAGACTGTTCAGGGTGAAGGCGGAATTTTTCCTGCCGATAAGGAATTTCTGGAGGGACTTAGAAAGCTGTGCGATGAGAATGACATGCTTCTCATACTTGACGAGATTCAGTGCGGCATGGGAAGAACAGGCTCAATGTTCGCATACCAGCAGTACGGTGTTATGCCGGATGTGGTGACATCTGCCAAGGCGTTAGGCTGCGGAATACCTGTAGGAGCGTTTGTGGCAGGAAGCAAATGCGATAAGGTTTTAGTTCCCGGTGATCATGGAACAACCTACGGTGGAAACCCTCTTGCAACTGCTGCTGCGTCAAAGGTATTTGACTTATTTGCGGAAAATGATATTATAGGACATGTGAATGAGGTGGCACCTTATCTTATGGAAAGGCTTAAGGACTTTGCCGGCAGGCACAGCAGTGTCAAGGCGGTAAGAGGGCTTGGTCTTATGTGCGGCATGCAGTTTAAGGATGAACTTCCGGTTGGAAATGTTGTAAGGGCTGCGAGAGAGCATGGGCTTATAGTTATCAGTGCGGGACTTAATACTCTCAGATTTGTACCGCCGCTTATTATTACTAAGCAGAATGTGGATGAGATGATTGATATTCTGGAGAAATGTGTATAAGACCGCCTCATAGTAATAATTGAAAGGTTATATTTTATATATGAGATCAGGTTCTGTTTTAAAAAGATTTATAGGTGCAGCTATGTGTGGAGCACTTGTTATGGCAGGTATATCCGGCTGCAGGATTCAGTATGTCGAGGATGAGACAGCATCGGAGGAGACAACTGCCGGGAGTATGGAGGAGGACAGGCAGGTTGACATCAATTTATGGTACAGCGATGAGATATATTCGGATTATCTGAGCATGTGTGCCGCACAGTATGAGAATGCCAATAAAAATGTCCATATCAATATTGAATATATACCTGAGACAGATTATATGTCCACACTTACCCAGGAAGCGGTAAAACCGGGAAAGGTGGATTTGTACCTGGTTGACAATGACAATTTAGAGCAGGTAAAGCTTGCCGGTATTGCCTCCGAAAACCGTCTTACGGACATATATAATGTGTATAACTATAGTCAGACTGCACTCAATGCCTGCACATATAATGATAAGCTTATCGCTTATCCGTTAAGCTATGATACGAGCTTTCTTATCTATAACAGGGATTATGTGCAGGATGCCGATATGAGTAATTTTGAGGCAATCAAGCTTTTTGCGGAAAATCTTGAGGTTCCGGCAGGCAGCAGCATAAGTTCTGTTTTTACATGTGACCTTAAGGATATTTTTTATAATTATGGATATCTGGGAGCGTACCTTGATATAGGCGGAAAAGCTGGAGACGACAAGACAAATATATTCAATATTACAACCGACCTCACAAAAGCGGCGGAATTATATAAGCAGCTTATTGAATATTTTTACATTGATATTAACAGTGTGGACTACTATTCATGTATCAATGATTTTGAACAGGGTTCCATTGTGTTCACCATCGGCGATGTACAGATGTATCAGAGGGCGAAGGTTCAGGATGGGTTAAATGTCGGAGTGGCAGCTTTCCCGGATATGAGTGAAGAGGTAAAGAGTGCACCGCTGTCTGTTACAACTGTGGTGGCGGTCAATCCTTTTTCTGATGATATAGCGGTTGTGGAGAGCTTTGCAAAGTTCCTCACATATACCGGTGCAGGAAAATTATATGAGACAGCGGGTGTGCCTTCATGCAGGAGAATAGACAATGAGGACGAGAATCTTGACAGGATATACGAATCCTACGACAAGTCTGTTCCTAAGCTTAAGCTTATGTACAGCGATGAATTTTATGCGCTGCTTGAAATTACAATGCACCAGCTTGCGGAAGGGACAGGGGATGTGCAGAGCCTTTCTAATGTGCGCGATTACCTTTATAAGAACTGGCAGTCTGACGGCGGAACAGATAGTGAGTCCGGCAGTGAAGAATAATAGATGAAAAATAGAGTTGGAAATGTTGAAAACCCGGTTGCAATAGCCGGGTTTTTTGGTTACAATAAAAAGGCAGGTTATCTTTCCTGAAATAGAGGGACCTTATGAGACAGACATAAGGAGAGAAGATGGCAAAAAAAAGATTTTATAAGGTTTTTATTTATGTGGCAGGTGTGTTTTCTATTGTGGCATGTGGCTTTCTATACTCATGTACATCAAAAAAGGGTGAAACCTATACCATAGGGCAGCATACGGAGAGTGAACAGTATGAAGAAGTAACCTCGGCTGGCTCATCGGATACTCATGCGGAGGAGACATATATAGCGGAAACACTTAAGACTATATTCGTATATGTATGTGGAAACGTAGTAAATCCGGGAGTATACGAGGCTTATGAGGATTCAAGAGTATATGAGCTGATAGATAAGGCGGGCGGTGTCACAGACAACGGCTGTCTTGAGGCTGTGAATCTTGCTGAGCATGTATATGACGGACAGAAGCTGTATATTCCTGATTACGAGGAGTATGAGGACAAGGGAAGTATTTCATATCAACAGGAAAATTCAGATAATAGAAGTTCAATGGTCAATATAAACAGCGCTGATGCGGAAGCTCTGATGACACTTCCGGGGATAGGAAAATCACGCGCAGAGGCAATTATTGATTACCGTAATACCAATGGTTTTTTTACATGTATCGAGGATATTATGTGTGTGGGCGGAATCAAGGAGAGTGCTTTTTCCAAAATAAGAGAATACATTTGTGTTAATTAAAATACATTGCTTGAAGAGTGGCTGAAAGGGGAAAAATGGCGGATAAGGTATTGGTAGTCGATGATGAAAAGCTCATTGTAAAGGGGATAAAATACAGCCTGGAGCAGGATGGCATGGAGGTATCGTGTGCTTATGACGGAAGGGAGGCGTTAGACCTTATAAAGGCTAATAATTACGATATTATTCTGCTTGATGTCATGCTGCCTGAGATGGATGGTTATACTGTGTGCCAGCAGGTGAGAGAGTTTTCGGATGTTCCGATTATAATGATAACGGCAAAGAGTGAGGATATGGATAAGATACTTGGTCTTGATTATGGTGCGGATGATTATATGACCAAGCCGTTTAATATACTTGAGGTAAAGGCACGAATCAAGGCGATTAAGAGAAGAAACAGGCATATTGCCACAGCTGATCCGTCGACACGTATTGTGGCGGGAAATATGGTCATGGACAGGAATAACAGACATGTGTATATAAAGGGAAAGGAAATCAGTCTTACAACCAAGGAGTATGATGTCCTTGAGCTTTTAGTGACCAATCCGAATAAGGTATACGGCAGGGAGATGCTTCTGAGCCTTATCTGGGGATATGACTATCCGGGAGATGCCAGGACAGTTGATGTGCATATAAGGAGGCTCAGAGAGAAGATTGAGTCTAATCCGAGTGAGCCGGAGTATGTCCACACTAAGTGGGGGATGGGTTATTTCTTTAAGCAGTGAATAGAAAACAGTCGCAAATAAAAGGATATGATATGAAAAATAAACTTTTGTCTATGCTGAGGACAATAGGAAAGCATATAGTAAGCATACGGTTCACGGCAGTGATTATGATACTTGCAGCTTCCGTAGTCCCGCTTCTTGCTGTAAGGGGAATAGTCGTAAACAGCTTCCTTGAAAGACAGATAAAACAGCTGGAAACGAAGCTTCTTAATACAGGTAATATCTTATCAGCCGATATCGGCAAGAGTGGATATTTTGACAGACAGTATGATGACAGAATCAATGCGCAGGTCGAGCAGCTTTCCTATATGTATTCCGGACGTATTGTAGTAGTTGCGTCTAACTATAATGTGGTTAAGGATACTTATGTTGATCAGGAAAATAAGACTCTTGTGTCCTACGAAGTAAATCAGGCTTTTCATGGTATAGTAACCAGCAGCTATGACAGCAAATACGGAATAATAGAGATAACACAGCCGATATATTCCTCTAATGGAAATAATATAATTGGAGTTCTTATGTTCGCTGTGCCTGATACATCCATAAGGGAGAACGTAAGATATATCGAACGCTTTATTACATCGGCTATAGACGTAACATTTACCATCATGGTGCTTGTGGCACTTGCGTATGCGTTTGGAATAAGCAGGCCTTTCATAAAACTTGCAGAGGCAATACATGGAATGACAAGCGGATATATGGATAAAAGACTTGATGAAGATAAGGGTCTTGGCGAGGTGTGTCTTATATCAACGGAGGTGAATAAGCTGCTTGAAAGGCTGAAAACACTTGATGATTCAAGGCAGGAGTTCGTTTCCAATGTTTCACATGAGCTTAAGACGCCGATAACCTCGATAAAGGTGCTTGCCGATTCACTTAATACGCAGCAGGATGTTCCGAATGAACTATATAAGGAATTCATGCACGATATTGTTGAGGAGATTGACAGGGAGAGTCAGATAATCAATGACCTTCTTTCCCTTGTCCGCATGGATAAGACGGCAGCGGGACTTAATCTTGCACCGCAGAATATAAACGAACTTGTTGAGCATGTCCTAAAGAGACTTAAGCCTATAGCCGAGGAGAAGAATATTGAACTTGTGCTTGAGAGCTTCAGACCTGTTGTGGCAGAGATTGACGAGGTGAAAATTACTCAGGTTGTAACCAATCTTGTCGAAAATGGAATAAAATATAATGTTGCTAATGGCTGGGTGAGAGTTTCAGTAAATGCAGACCATAAGTTCTTTTATCTGACAGTTGCCGATTCTGGTATCGGAATCCCTGATAATTGCAGAGATAAGATATTTGAGAGGTTTTATCGTGTTGATAAGGCACGTTCACGCCAGACAGGAGGAACGGGACTTGGTCTTGCAATAACAAAGACGGTGGTGCTTATGCATAAGGGTGCCGTCAGGGTATACAGCAAGGAAGGTGAGGGAAGTACGTTTACGGTGCGGATACCGCTTACCCAGGCAAAGAAATCATAAAGACGAGGAATGCAATGAAAACAATTTCACGTAAACATAAATTTTTATTGGCAGTCATTGCCGGCGTGCTGGTTATCTGGATGTATGCACTTAGTGCATGTTCTGATGCAGGTAAAGGTGCTGAAAATGATGTGGAAGAGCTTGGTGAAAATCAATATCTTGTTTATTATCTTGACGAGACCGGGCAGGCTCTGACATCTGAGGTATACACTGCAAAAGTGGAGGATGATCCGATAAAGCAGGCTCATGAACTATGGGAGGTCATGCAGAATCCGGAGGATGGCAGAAAGCATACAAGTACAGTGCGGAGGGATATTACTATTGTAGATACCAGACTCAGCGATGAGGTATTGTCGGTATATTTTACCGATAGCTACAGTCAGCTTTCTGTCGAGGATGAGGTTATGTTCAGGGCTTCGTATGTCAAGACCATGACACAGCTGCAGGGGATTAAGTATGTCAGCTTTTATGTGAATGAACAACCGCTTCAGGATGCAATCGGAAATCCGGTGGGAATTATGCTGGCCTCAGATTTTATTGATGACATAGGCTCAGGAGCATACAGGACATGGGTTGATTTGTCGATATACTATGGCAATGCCGATTCGGATAAGCTTGCTCCGGAGCGGATAACTATAGGCTATGGCAAGGAGGCCTCCGTCGAACGTGTTATCATAGAACAGCTTATCAAGGGACCTGGTGAGGAAAATCACATTAGAACGGTTCCGGCAACACTCACACTTCTGGGTGTTAAGACGAAGGACGGAATATGCTATGTTGATTTCGATTCCGTTTTGACGGATGAGATACTGCCTGTATCACCGGCTGTGACCGTATACTCGATTGTAAATTCGCTCTGTGAGCTTTCTAATGTCAACAAGGTCCAGATTTCGGTAAAGAGCAGTACGAATATCATTTTTAGAGATACAATAGATTTGTCACAGCCTTTGGAGAGGAGCTTGGATATTATTGAGACATCGAAAAATTAAAAGACCGATGGTTCCGGCACTTGTATTTACGGTGGCGGGAGTTCTGATTGGACTAATGCATGTGCCCCTGCCGCCGGTGTTATTGCCGGCGGCAGCACTCGGCGGTATCTGGTTGATGCCAATGCTGTCAGGGCGTAATGAATCTGATAAATGTAATAAACATAATTATATAAGGGGCTGCAACTATAGCCTTGAAAAGAGCTATAGTTATGGGCAGAATTATAGCCATGATAAGGATTATGGCTATAAAAAAGGCTGTGGTGATGAAAAAAAACGTAATTACAATAGAAGCCTGTATATTCAGCTATTCTTATTTCTCTTATTATTTCTGGTTGGTTTTATCACAACATATATCCATGAAAATTATGACAATAAAATATTTAGTGAAGAATTATTCAGTGAAGAGTTACCTGCGGCGGAAAAAGCAGAATATGGCGGTGGTGTGATTCGCATATCAGGGGTGGTTGAGAAGGTGTCGGAGGGGACATACTCAAAAAGGCTGATGTTAAAAAAATGCTGTATAAATGGCAGGAGGCTTGTAAACAATATTGTCCTTGAGATGTCGGACAATACATCTTATGGCTGGTCGGCGCGAAGAGGAGACCATGTGGAGGCAAATGTGGAACTTGAAGCTTCACAAAGCATGCTGCCTATTCCGGCTGCTGCAGCTAATCCGGGACAATTCGACCTGCGACAGTACTATAAATCGCTGGGATATCTCTATTATATTGAAGAACCGGAGGTTATTTCGGTGTCAGGAGGGAAAAACCGGATTGTTTACCGGCTTGACAGCCTGAAGACCTCCTTGAAGGCTGTGTATCGTAAATGCTGCACGGCAACGGACGCAGGGGTGTATGCGGCGATGGTAACAGGCGACAGGTCGGACATGGATTCGACTATAAGCGAGCTTTTTTCCGCGGCGGGAATAGGGCATATTCTTGCCATATCGGGACTTCACATATCGCTTATAGGCATGGGACTGTACAAGCTGTTGCGGAGAATAGGTTTTCTCTGTCCGATGTCTGCGATTATAAGCGGAATATTCGTTGTATTGTTCGGTGTTATGACAGGTAATTCCGTGTCTGCGACGCGCGCGATAGTGATGTTTGTATGCGCGGTGAATGCACAGGTGCTTGGCAGAAGGTATGATATCCTTTCAGCTGTGTCATTATCCGCAATTATACTTATATTGAAGAATCCGTATGTTATTGCCAATTCCGGTTTCCTGCTGTCGTTTATGGCTATTGCGGGTGTGGCGGTTGTCACAGATGGATTCTCCGTAAAATGGCTAAAGTGGCTTACAGGACCGGCAGCAATTCAGCTTGCGACATTTCCCATCATTCTGTGGTTCTACTACGAAGTACCTGTCTATTCTGTGTTTCTGAATCTTATTGTTGTCCCATTGATGAGTTTAATAATGATATCCGCGCTTGGCTGCGGAATGTTGGGGCTTATAAGTATACCGGCGGGGTGTTTTTTTGCCGGCGCAGGACATTACGTACTTATCCTGTTTCGATATGGCAGTGAACTTATGCTTTCGCTTCCGGGAAGTGTGTTTGTGGCAGGCAGACCGGAGCTGTGGCAGGTGATGGTGTACTATATTCTGTTATTTCTTTTTTCACAGAGAAAACGTGTTGTGGTGTGGATTGAAAAGAGAGCGGTAAGGAGATGTGGAGAAGCGGAATGTGGAGCAAAGAAACACAGAGAGGTGGGACGCGAAGCAGTGAAAGGTGGCGCAAGGAAATGTGAAGCAGGGAAATGTGAAGCAGAGAAGCCGGAAGCTGGGAAATGTGTCATGTGTGCGAATATATTTTTAAGGAGCCTGCTTGTCATTGCAGTCATAATTCTCCTGACAAGGGGGCGCAGTGGTCTTGAGGTGACATTCTTAGATGTCGGGCAGGGGGATGCAATATTTATCAGACTTCCAAACGGCGGCAATGTGTTTATCGATGGCGGAAGTACTTCTTCAAAGAATATCTATGAAAAAGTGATTGAACCGTTTCTAAAATATAAGGGTGTGAGAAGGCTTGATTTCCTGTTTTTGACGCACAGTGACGCCGACCATGAGAATGGCTGGGCTCAGGCGTTATCCGGTAATGCTTATATTCCCGATATTTATAATCTTGTGCTGAATGGGAGTGATTATTCTAGGTATCTGGAATTGAGGGAAAGGGCGTTAAAATATGGGGCATCAGAATATGGGGCATTAGAATATGGAGCAGTGGAGTATGGAATATCAGAATATGGAACAGTGGGGTATGGGGCATTAGAATATGGAACAGTGGAGTATGGGGCATTAGGAGGTGACACATCAGAATATGGTATATCCGGATATGGGATATCGAAATATGCAGGTGCTTTAGCGTGGCTGAATAATGCCGGAGCAGATGAAATCAATGCAAGGATGGAGGGGATTGTGGATATAGATGATGTAGAAGATATAGAAGATATAGAAGCTATTGCGACGACTTTGGAAGTCAAAGACACGGAAATTCTGTGCGCGGAGTATGGAATGGAATATGTATTTGGCGAATGCAGCATTGTGTCACTCAATGAACCTGGACATTCTGATGCAAATGCAAATGTTGACCGCAAAGCGTATAAAACAGGTTTCTCCAAGACCGGCACCGGAGAGTCGGAGAATGACAATTCGATTGTGCTGCTTCTTCAATATAAAGGAAAATCCATTCTGTTCACAGGCGATATGACCTCTAAGATGGAAGCTGATGTAGCGGAAGCGGTGAGGTACTGTGGGGTTGACAGCCTGTCGATTCTCAAGGTAGGTCATCATGGCTCTAAGTATTCCTCAAGTGAAGAATTTCTTGCCGGTATTATGCCGCAGGCGGCAGTCATTTCATGCGCCGCCAGGAATACATACGGGCACCCGCACAAGGAAACACTACAGCGCATGGAGGATGTCGGCGCGCTTGTGCTCAGGACGGACGAAGGTGGGGCGGTTATTGCGAAAATCAGGGCTTCCGGCGCAGAGATGCAGGTATATGAGTATTGCGGAGGAAAATGAGGTGTGAATATATAGCTGTGAACTTTCTTGATTGAGTTTGGTGATTATAGTATAATGAACAGAATAAGGTGCTTGTATATAAGAATGTGATAAGTATAAAAAATTGTGAAAATATATAATAAAAATAGGCTGGGAGGTGTAGTGATGGATAAAGAGATAGCGCTGATAGATTCGAATTTTTTTGAAAATGTTTCAGAAGTTCTCGCAAAAGCAAGAAAGAATGCCAAGACGGCGGTTAATTTGTCAATGGTCTATGCATACTATGAAATTGGAAAAATGATTGTTGAAGAAGAACAACATGGAGATAACAGGGCTGCTTATGGGAAATATTTGTTAAAGAGTCTTTCGGAATATCTTATTGAAAAATATGGAAAAGGATTTTCTGTGACGAATCTTAAGCAGATGAGACAATTTTATCTTGTATATATGACAGATAAAATTGGTCAGACATTGTCTGACCAATTCGAAAATCTGCCGACAGTGGATTCTGGAAGAAAGTTTTTCCTGAGTTGGTCACATTATCTGAAACTTATGCGGATTGATAATGTGGATGAACGTCATTTTTATGAAATTGAATCGGTAAAGAATGATTGGAGTTTAGCTGAGTTAAAACGTCAGTATGATAGTTCGTTGTTTGAAAGAATTGCACTTAGCACAAATAAAGAAAAGGTGTATCGCCTTGCATTGGAGGGTCAGAACATTGAAAATCCACAGGATGTTGTCAAAGACCCTTATGTGCTGGAGTTTTTGGGCTTGAAGGAATTCCCAGAGTATTCAGAAAGTGACCTTGAAAACCGTATTATAGATAATCTGCAACAGTTTTTGCTTGAACTTGGAAAGGGTTTTGCGTTTATTGGCAGACAGGTACGTTTTACTTTTGATGAGGAACACTTTATGGTTGATTTGGTGTTTTATAATCGCCTTCTGCGATGCTTTGTTTTGTTTGACCTTAAAATTGGTGAATTAAAACATCAGGACATTGGACAAATGCAGATGTATGTGCATTATTATGATAGAAAAGTAAAATTGCCGGATGAAAATTCGACAATTGGAATTGTACTTTGTAAGGACAAAAATAATGCGGTAGTAGAGATGACCTTGCCGGAAAATAATTCACAGATTTTTGCAAGTAAGTATGAAACGGTTTTACCAAGTAAGGAAGTTTTGAAAAAATTGTTGGAAGAACAAATGTCAGAGGAAAAGGAGACTATATAAATGGAAACAATATTCTACATTGTAGACAGCATTGACGGAGATTATGCAAATCTAAGGCGGGAGGATGACGCACAGGAAGAGCCAAAGCTTGTCGCAAGAGCACTCCTGCCGGAAGGAATACAGGAGAACAGCAGACTGAAGTATGAGCTGCTTGAGTATTCTATCTGTGATTGACTGCCGCGCACAGCGGTGACACAGCATAGGAAATAATGTATAAAGTTAGTGTCAATATGCAGGGCAGGTAAAGGAGACTTTAAAAGTTAAAGGTCTCCTTTTTGTTTTAAACCAATTGCAAAACAATGCTGTAAATATCAATCCGTACCCACTATTTATTAAAGACTGTAAAATAATAAATTGTATTGACAATTAACTCTACAAGTAGTAGACTAAAAATGAACTACAAAGTGTAGACCAATGAAATGGGCTGATATAGCGGACTAAAAGAATGAATAGGTAATTGCGAAGCTCGGTGTATTGCACAACTGTTTATTGGCTGAAATGAGTTTCGCAAACACCTAAAAAGAATGAAGCAGGAAAGGAGAACGTATGGCAGAGTACAGACTGGGCGAGGTCGAGATGAAGTTTGCGGACATCATCTGGGAAAATGAGCCGATTGCCTCAGGTGAGCTTGTAAAACTCAGCGGACAGAGACTTCAGTGGAAGAAGTCGACAACGTACACGATATTAAAAAGGCTTTGCGAGAGGGAGATATTTCAGAATGTAGACGGCGTGGTGACATCATTGATAAGCAAGGAACAGTTCCAGCTTAAGAAGGGTGAGGAGTTCCTTGACGAGAATTATGGCGGTTCACTTCCGTCATTTGTAGCGGCATTCGCATCGCGAAAGAAGCTGTCTAAGGATGATATAGCTTATCTCAAAAAAATTATTGATGAGAGCAGGTAATAGGGCAAAAACGATTTGCATTTATACAGGACAACGAAAAATGATTGCTTTTCAGGCAGGCTGATGTCTGGGAAACGGGGGTTAAGATGGCTGATGTTTTTTACAAAATACTTCAAATGAGCATATCCGCGAGCTGGTTGATTCTTGCGATAGTTGTGTTGAGAATATTTCTGAAAAAGGTTCCAAGAAAGATAATATGCTTTCTGTGGGCGCTGGTTGCGATAAGACTGGTGTGTCCGTTTGCGATTGAGAGCCGTTTCAGTCTGATTCCGGATACGCAGGGCATATTTGCAGATTATGAAAATCAATTAGAAAATGCCGGAACGGATAATGTCAATGCCGGATTGCCGGACATAAGTGGTGCTGTCGGGGGAGCTTTGGACAATGAAGGTGCCGCCGGCGGCAATGCTGATATGGCTTCCGGAAAGCTGAATAATGAAATTGATAATGCTGCGGGAAATATTACGGCCGGGAATACAGCCGGTGGAAATATTACAGGCGGAAGTGTTTCGGATGGAGGTATTGCAGCTGGGAATATCGCAGACAAAAACAATATGTCAGGAAATATCCCTAACATTTCAAACGGAAATGCAATGGCTGTTGACAATCCGGACAGGGTAAATAATGGTGGGCTTAATGATATATCAGGTGGAAATTTTGAAGGTAACCTTGATAATGCAGACAATAATCTGAGCGGAGCAGCTACGTCCGACAATCAGAAGGCTGCAGCCGGTAATCCGGGCTATACTGCGATATTGGCGGGGAAGCTTGGTGGTATCAGTCTGGGAAGGCTTGCATTTATATGGACTGCAGGATGTGTGATTCTGCTTTTATATGCGGTGTGCTCATATATACTGCTTAGAAGAAAGACCGGAGCAGCTTTTAACAATGGAGAAAATATCTATATATGCGATGACATCGACACACCGTTTATTTTAGGTACACTTTCACCTAAGATATACATACCGTCGCTCTTGACAGAGGAGGAGAGAAGCTATGTCATAGCGCATGAAAAGGCACATTTAAAGCGTCTGGACTGCGTGTGGAAGCCGCTTGGTTTTATACTGCTTGCGGTGTACTGGTTCAATCCGCTGAGCTGGGTGGCATATATACTTCTTTGCAGGGACATCGAGATTGCATGTGATGAGAGGGTAATAGCGGATAAAGATATCGAATATAAAAAGCAGTATGCCATGACACTTTTAAATTGCAGTTCGCCGAAAAAAATGGTGAGCGCTTGTCCGCTTGCCTTTGGGGAGGTGAGCGTAAAGACCAGAATAAAGACGGTGCTTAACTATAAAAAGCCTGCTTTTTGGCTTGTACTGGCGGCGGTTGCCGCATGCGTTGTCGTTATGGTATGTTTTATGACTAATCCTAAGAGCAGTGCTCCGGATAATGAGTCTGCTGCAGATGAAAATATCGATGAGAGCAGCAGTGCGGAACCGGATAGCGAAAAATTGGTGGCGGAAGGTGGCTCAGAAGTTATAAATAATAACGGCTGGAGCGTGTGGTTTGAGGCGATGCCGGGCTACAGCTTTTCATACAGTGAGGATGGCATTGACATAGCATATGACGAATTCGGTGAAAAAGTATACCTGCGGAGTCTGCAAATGTCATCTTTATCCGGTACCTATGGTGAACTAAGAACCAGTGACAAGCTGCAGAAATGGGGAATGCAGTATAAAGGGACACTTGAGGAATATATAGACGGTGAGGTAGGAGTAAGCATATACAAATATGATGAGACCGCCTCTGCATCGGAGTCGGAAGAGCCTGGAGAAGGATACTTTATTATATTCGGTTCAACACAAAGTGGTACAGTATGGACACTTACACTGCCTGTAGGGGCAACACGTACGGTTGCAGATAGGTTTATAAATGCTGCCCATTTGACACTTGAGAAAAATCAGTATGCTTACCATATAGAATATGCAGGCTGGAATATAGCGTATGAAGCAAATGATGGTTGGACAGGCAGTTATGATGGCAATATACTTAGTATAAGTAACTCAGAGGATTCAAGGAGCGTAAGTCTTGTTCCTTATAGTGAAGCGGGCAACCGCTTTCTCCCGGACAATGGCAGACAGAAGGAAAGCACTGAACTTTATACATGGAAAATAGAGAATCTCAGAGGAAGCCGTGACAGCTATAAAGAATATAATGGAAATATTGTAAGAAGCATATATTCCATCGCCGGGAATAATGATGACAATTGGAAGAATGGTTATGTTGTTATATACAGCGCTGCTGAAAGTGATATTGTGTGGTATATAAGATTTTCGGAGGAGTATTCGGAAAATGATGTATATGATATCATAGGTGGTATCAATATAAGCTCTGCCGATGCACTGGCGGCGTGGGATGGAAAGCTTAAGTATTATGACAGTAAACTATCGTTAACTGTGTACGAACAATATGAACGTGCACAGGACAGAATAGATTTTCTGGGGAAATGGGTATTAGATGAAAATGGAGCTGCAGTCCGGGTATTTGATTTGTTGACTGAAGAACTTAAGAGTGCAAATACTGGTCTTTATGAAAAATTAAAAGATCCGGTAAGCTCGGTACAGGCATTGCTGGAGTTTAATTACACCTCCAGTGTGGTTTATAATTACTATTCCGCTTTCGATGGTTCGCGCAAGGTGGTGGAATATACACTTGATGATGGAAGCCGGAGAGCGATTGAGGTGGATTATAGTGAAACAGACGGATTATGGATGCCTGCTTATGAATATGATGTAGATTCATCCGGATATGAGAGCATTGTTCTGGTTAATAAATACATGGATGGGATTACAGCAGATAGATTAAAACAGGTAACACAGATTTGGACAGGTGTTTCGGAAATGGGTGATACAATTTTTGATGTATCGGATAACTATGTTATTCTTGACTCTGTTGCAGATTCAGACATTGTGCTGTATGGAATGTACGGAGGGGAAACAATGGTCATAAGGGATGGTGAGCATGTAATTCCTGTCTGGACTAACTGGATGTCACCACACATGGTTATGCCGCAGATTCATTATGGAGATTATGATAATGACGGAGCATACGAGTATGCTATCTGGTCAAATATGGATACAGGTACAGGTGTTTCGGGTGATGAACTTTATATAATTGAAGCAGATTATGCTAAAGAAAATAGTGAAGAGGATTTTTACAGCATAAAGGAATATTCAGATTGGGGCGGTGATTTGGACAATGCTGTGAGCTATTATCTTGATGATACAGGAAATGTTGTCACCATGACATTGAATGGTGAGGATGTGGCTTCAGTTGATTTGTCAGAACATTTTGAGGAACACAAGGAATATAATGAGTCATTTGATGGAATTGATTTTGGTTCACATTATTCTTTTCATGAACAGGATGGAATATGGTATTTTGTAAATGCAGGACGTATATATGTGAAACGTGATGGAAAATCAGTGTACGATGAGGATATGATTCCTTATAACGTGGTGGTGAATGCAAGGGTAGTCTATGAGCCTGATCAGCAATTTCATCTTGAGGATATCGAGATTATCGTTGAGGAAAGAAATAATTAGGACGATGCGGCTAAAGAATGAGAGGAGTATTGGATGACAGAGGCTGATTTGCCGCTTGCCTGTACCTATGAAAAATGCTATATTAAATAATATATGAGAAAAATACGAGGTACAAGATGAAGATAAGAGACATAATAAACGGTGAAAAGCCCACACTGTCATTCGAGGTCTTTCCGCCTAAGAAGGATACGGATTTTGCGAATGTTGAGGCTGCGGCTTTCGGGATAGCGGGGCTTTCACCGAGCTACATGAGTGTGACTTATGGTGCCGGCGGAAGCACCAAGGGACATACGATTGCGCTTGCGCAGGCAATTCAGGAGAAATATAATGTTCCGACCATAGCGCATCTTACCTGCGTATGCGCTAATAGAGAGGGAATTAAGGCGGCGCTCTCAGAGCTGAAGAGTGCGGGAATTGAGAATATTCTTGCCCTGAGAGGCGATATTCCGAAGAATTATGAGGGGGAAGTGCTTACAGATTTTTCACATGCCTCTGAGCTTGTTAAGCTTATAAAGGAAAGTGGTGATTTCTGTGTCGGAGGTGCCTGCTATCCTGAGGTACATCCTGATTCGGCTAACAGGAAAGAGGATATTTTAGGGCTTAAGAGAAAGGTTGACGCGGGCTGTGAGTACTTGACAACACAGATGTTTTTTGACAATAATATATTCTTCAATTTCATGTACAGGCTCAGGGAGGCAGGTATAACTGTTCCTATTATTCCCGGAATCATGCCGATTACCAGGAAGGGACAGGTTAAGAATGCAGTGAAGCTGTCGGGCTGTAATGTGCCTGAGCGCTTCAAGAACATTGTCGACAGGTTTGGCGATTCGGAGGAGGCAATGAAGCAGGCGGGTATAGCCTATGCGACCGACCAGATTATCGACCTTATGGCAAATGGCGTCAAGAATATCCATGTATATTCAATGAATAAGCCGGAGATTGCCGAGGGTATACAGAGGAATCTTTCGGAGATACTAAAGGCGTGAAATAGAAGAAAAATATCCACAAAAGCCGGAAAACAAAAACAGAAAACAGGCAAAAGCGGAAATATGTGGGCATAGAAATCTGAAAAAGCAGAAAAACACCCGCAAAGACAAGATATTAAAAACATGAATTGGTGAGTTGAATGAGAAATATTACGGCTGATATCAAATCAGGCAGCTTCAAGCCTGTATATCTTTTGTATGGCAGTGAGGACTATTTGAAAAAATGGCTCCGCGACAGACTGAAAAAAGCGATAGTTCCTGACGGAGATACTATGAATTATTCTTATTTTGAGGGCAAGGCTCCTGACAGTAAGGCGGTGGCGGAGATAGCTGATACCATGCCTTTTTTTGCGGACAGAAGGCTTGTGGTTATTGAGAACAGCCAGTTTTTCAAGACGTCGGCGGATGATATGCTTGTGGAGCTTGTGAAGAATCTCCCGGACACAACGGTTCTTGTGTTCATAGAGAATGAGGTTGACAAGCGGAACAGGCTCTATAAGGCGGTCAAGGAAAAGGGCTATATAAGTGAGCTTAATGAGCAGAGCGATAATGACATAATCAAGTGGGTTGTCGGACTTCTAAAGAGAGAGAACCGCATGATGAATGATGACACAATCAGACTTTTTCTTACCAAGACGGGCAACTCCATGGAGAACATATCAAGGGAGTTTGAAAAGCTTATATGTTACACGATGGGGCGTGAGAGAATAACCTCAGAGGATGTGGAGGAGGTGTGCACCACACAGACCACGAACCGCATATTCGATATGATAACCGCCATATCGCAGAAGAATCAGGAAAAGGCGCTTGAGCTGTACTATGATCTGCTCACACTCAAGGAACCGCCTATGAGAATCATGTTTCTGATAGCGCGCAATTTCAATCAGCTTCTTATGGTAAAGGAGCTTACTGAGAATGGGAATGCTTCGGCGGCGATTGCTGGCAAGATGGGAATACAGGGCTTCCTTGTCGGAAAGCTTCAGGCGCAGGCAAGACCCTTTAAGACCGGTACGTTAAGAAGAGCACTTGAAGAGTGTGTTACGCTTGAGGAAGCGGTGAAAACCGGAAGATTAGAGGACAGATTAGCTGTTGAGATGCTGATAGTCAAGTATTCTGCAGCATAAAAAATAACCCATGATGGGCAGCCACCATCATGGGTTATTTTTTATAAATCAGAAACAGATTATCAATAAGCAGTGGTATAATAATCTGTTAAAATTCGTTATATAATAAGTCTGCTATGTGTTGCAGAAAGCTTAGATTAGTTCATGCTGTTAACAAGAGTAGCTAATCTGGAAACCTTTCTTGCAGCGTTGTTCTTGTGGTATACACCCTTAGAACAAGCCTTAGCGATCTCTGTAGATGCAACCTTAAGCTCGGCAGCAGCAGCAGTCTTATCGCCGGCAGCGACAGCAGCCTCAACCTTCTTTGTATAAGTCTTAATCTTAGACTTGATTGCCTTATTGCGGTCTGCTCTTGTAGCAGCAACTAAAATTCTCTTCTTTGCAGATTTAATGTTAGCCAATTCAATACACCTCCAAATAGTATATAAAAATATTCTAAGTATAAGTGTCTACATCAGAACAGACACGGTAGCACTAATGTAAACATATTTGTATATTATAGAGCGCATTTTTTGAATTGTCAAGCGCTGCAACGAATTTTTTTAAGAAATTTGGAGAAAATATCCTGGGAGGTGTTTGCAGCATGGGGTTGAAGATAAGAACAGATTTAGCGCTTGAGGCGAAGGAGAGCCTTGACGAGGACGGAAGCCTTAATGGGGTCGTGTTTGATGAGCAGACCGATGGGAGTACGGGAATTAAGGTGAGCCGGCTGAGGATACTGAATGAGACAGGCGAGAGGAGCATGGGGCGCGCAAAGGGGGTATATTACACCTTTGAGACGGTTTCATTGTCCGAAAATGATGGGGAATACCACAGGGAGGTGTCTGAATTTCTTGCCGGATATATCAGGGAGACTATAAAAAAGCATATGAAAAAGGAACCGCCGTATCATGTCATGGTGGTGGGACTTGGAAACCGTGAGGCAACACCGGATGCGCTGGGACCTTATGTGGTGAATAATCTGGATATTACGGAGAAGCTGACTGAGGATGACTGGCGCTTCGGATATGTGAGCGCCATATCGCCGGGAGTTATGGCACAGACCGGAATGGAGACGGCACAGATTATCATGGGAGTTGTAAAAGAGCTGAAGCCGGACTGCATAATTGTTATTGATGCCCTTGCGGCGCGAAGCACGGCAAGGCTTGCCAACACCATACAGCTCTCCGACACAGGAATCATGCCGGGTTCAGGGGTCGGGAACCATAGAAACGCCATAAATGATAGGAACATGGGGGTGCCGGTCATTGCGATAGGAGTGCCGACTGTCGTGGATGCCGCAACCATCGTGGGAGATGCGCTTGAAGGTCTGCTTGACAGCATGGATTATTCAAGGAGAAAACAGGTTGTTCAGGACTTTATACCTGAGAGTATGTTCCGGATGTATGTCACACCGAAGGACGTTGATGAGCTGGTCAAGAGGATAAGCTTCACGATATCTGAGGCGGTCAATATATCAATGTCGCAAAAATAGCAACATCATTTTGACGTGAAAAGAATATACTGCAATAAGCTTGATGTGTGGAAGTATGCTGTGACAGGACATAGATTCTTTAACAAAACAATGAGCAGAATTATCACGTTTGTCATTGTGACAAGCTGTGTGGTTCTGCCTGCTTTTGGAGCGCTGAGTAAGGCGGGGCTGAGACAGATAGTCACGATAGGCGGAAAAACAGCATGCAATACATTCTGTCCGGCAGGCTTTTATGATAAGCCGCTATATTATTATGCCGAGAACACACATCCGGCGGTCATTGTGTTTGGAAATATATTTCCGTTTGTCCGCTTTATGGCGGCGGGAGCGGGGGCGGAAGCCGGCTGTGAGGGCGGACGGACAGAGTGGGAAATGAGCTGTGTCTTGCCGGGTGGCATAGCATACAGGGAGGTTGTCGCGGCTAATATATATGTGGATAATGAAAATAATCCGGACAGTGTGCCGAATACGGACAATAAAGACATATCCGGTGATGAAAATAACTGCGGTTCAGGGGAAAAAAATCAGACTACAGCTTCAGGAGAGGGCAGCAGCGATAATGATGACAGCACACCGAGGGATAATGGAGACTCCGGCGATGAACAGGGCTGCACACAGGAGAATTATATTCTCCCTGCCGGAAGTATTCCATGGACTGATGCCACCGTTCCTTATGCCTATGAAAGCCTGATAAACTATGATTTTGTTCATGATAATTTTTATGTTATTCCGGCGCACACGGCACTTTCAAGGGATTTATTAAAGCCGGAGGAGTTTCTGAAGCTGGATTTGTCGGTGAAGAATAAAAGACCATGCATACTGTTGTATCATACCCATTCACAGGAAGCATTTGCGGATTCCGCAGGAAGTGACATGACGATAGTGCAGGTGGGCGACTACCTTGCACAGCTCCTTGAAGAAAAATACGGATTCGAGGTGATACATATAAATACGGAATTTGACATGGTGGAGGGGAAGCTTGACAGAAGCAAGGCATATACCTACGCTGAGAAGGAGATTTCGGATGTGCTGGCGGAGCATCCGGAGATTGACATGGTTATTGACCTGCACAGGGATGGGGTTAATGAAAATCTGCATTTTGTCACGGATATTAATGGTAAAGCTACCGCAAAGGTCATGCTTTTTAACGGAATAAGTTATTCTAATAATCAGGGAGATATAGATTATCTGTATAATCCATATCTGAAGGAAAACCTTGCACTCACATATCAGATGTATCTGCTGGGAAAGACATATTATCCTGATTTTTTCAGATGTATATATATCGAAGCGTACAGATATAACCTGCATCTGTGTAAGAGGAGCATGCTGATTGAGGCGGGAGCGCAGACTAACAGCTTTGCGGAGGTTATCAATGCGATGGAGCCGCTTGCGGAGCTGATAGCAAGAGAATTGGCTGGAACACCGGAGGCAGGCACATATATCCGGTAGGGTGTGGCTGCTTCCGGTGACTGAATTTATTGTACGACACAGTCGCCGAGCACATTGATTGCGGCGAGCTTGTCAAGCTCATTGTTAAATAAAATCTTTAGAGCACCATCCTCGCTGTCGCGGTTATTTACGATGGCAAGATTTTTAATACTGATATGTGACGCGGTTATTCTGCTTATGATATCTAACAGGGCACCCTCTTTGTCCTGAATATTGCAGTATACAATATGCTCACGTATAATCGGACCCTTTCTGCCGTCTGCGACAGAATTACGATATTGTCTTGCTTCGTCAAAAAAGGCATTTATGGCGGAGTGTTCTTTACTTGCTACAATATCCTTTATCTGTGAGAGATAGTCAATGTAATCGCCGAGCAGCTTTACGATAGCGTCCGTGTTGGTGGTGCATATCTGCTCCCACATCTGCGGGGATGAGGAGGCGATTCGTGTTATGTCCTTGAAGCCGCCGGCGGCGAGGAGCTTCATGGTTCCAGCCTCATCATCGGAGTGCTTTATAAGATTTACCAGTGAGGCGGCAATGATGTGGGGAACATGGCTTATTCCTGCGACACTGTAATCGTGGTGCTCAGGGTCGAGCACAACCGGGATGGCACCTGTGAGCCTGACAAGCTCTATGTACCTTGCGAGCATGTCCTGTGTAGTTGCCTTGGTAGGAGTGATGGCATAGAATGCATTTTCTAACAGTATGTCTGAGGCATTATCATAACCGGTCTTCTCAGAGCCCGCCATAGGGTGTCCGCCTATAAAGCACTCCTCAAGACCGAGCTCCTCCACAGTGTGATGTATATATCCTTTGACGCTTCCGACATCTGTTACTATGCAGCCTTTTTTTATGAATGGTATCAGCTTCCTTAAATATTCGGAATTGTACTCAACAGGGGTACACAGGAAAATGAAGTCACATTCAAGAAAGCTTTCATCTATTTCGCCTGTCGCTGTGTCGATTACACCATCCGCTAATGCCTGTTTGCGCGGAGCTTCGCTTCTATTGTATGCTATAGTATATATGTCTGGTCGGTTTTTCTTTAGTACCTTTGCGATTGAACCGCCGATTAGCCCAAGACCTATAAATCCTACCGTGAGTGTATTCATCTGCAAGTAAGCCTCCTTACTATAATAAATTCAAGGTTGTCTTATATTTGAAATTTTCAGAATAAAACAACAATACTTTATTGCGTTGATTTATTATAGCACAATGCTAATGGGATTTACAAGTTGTTTTAATACGGAGGATTGCCAAACGCTGTGTTGACAAATAAGATACTTTGAAGTAAAATAAATTTAAAGCATATTTCTTGAAAAACTATGTTCTAAGTGTAACTAATGTTGCGCATCTCTTATTCATGAGTCTATGCTTTTATTCCATTAACATTGAGCAGAGGACGATTGCATAAGGGGTGTCTGGCACCTGTCTGATGATGTCCTCTATGAATAACAGGGAGGTATCATTGATGAACCGTAAAAACAGTGGCAACGAAGAAATTGAAATTGTGAAGGAAATTAAGGCTAACCGCAAGTATAAGGATACGGTGTTCAGAATGCTTTTTTCAAATAAAGAGAGGCTGCTTGAATTATACAACGCTGTATCGGGAAAGCATTACGATGATGTAGATGGTCTTGAGATTGTTACACTTGAGAATGCGGTTTATATGGGAATGAAAAATGACTTGGCATTTCTTCTGGATACCAATATATATCTGTATGAGCACCAGTCAACGGTCAATCCCAATATGCCTTTGCGTGATTTGTTTTACATTTCGGCAGAGTACAGTGAACTGGTTGATATAAAGTCATTATATACGCCGTCTTTGATAAAACTGCCGACACCGAATTTTATTGTGTTTTATAACGGGGAAGCGGATACGGAGGATGTAAGTGAATACAGATTGTCAGATTCATTTATGACACCTGTGGATGACCCTGCACTTGAACTCAGGGTTCGTGTCTTTAATGTGAATTATGGAAGAAATGTCAAGTTAATGGAACAGTGTGGCTCACTGAGGGAATACGCGCAGTATGTGGCTTTGGTGAGAAGATATAAGAAAGAGACGGGTTCACTTGATGATGGAGTCAGATTAGCGATAGAGCAGTGTATCAGGGAAGGAATCCTTGAGGAATTTCTTCGAAAGAACCGTTCGGAGGTCGAGATGACGAGTATATTTGAGTATAATAAAGAGGAAGAGGACAGAAAGCTTTATCAGGCCGGCGTTGAACAGGGAATAGAACAAGGAATAGAGCAGACTAAGAAAAAAATGGCATGTTCGCTTTTAAAGGATAATATTCCGCTTGAAAAGGTTGCGAAGCTTCTTGAAGTAAAGGTGAGCGATATTGAAAAGTGGAAGCCGGATATGAAATAGCCTTAGCTGCGTAGCAGCGTATTGTACGAAGTAACGTATGGAACGAAGTTGCGTATAGTTTGAGAAGTCATATTGTGATTGAGGGCTCCTGTGAGGGAGCCCTCCTTTTATTTTGGTGATAAAAAGCTCTTCCATTTTTTCTGTTAATATGGTATTATATAGTGATTTATGATGTTTTTAATCTGCCGAAACCGGTATAACTGACCGGAATGTCATGCGGCGGATTATAATATCCGGTTGATTTAATTTTAAAATTAGAAATGAGGAATAAGATGTCCATAGACCAGAGTAAGATTCGTAATTTTTGTATTATAGCCCACATTGACCATGGCAAGTCCACCCTTGCGGACCGTATTATTGAGAAGACCGGACTGCTTACCAGCCGTGAGATGCAGGCACAGGTGCTTGACAACATGGATATTGAGAGGGAGAGAGGTATAACCATCAAGTCGCAGACCGTCCGTGTTGTATATAAGGCAGAGGACGGCGAGGAGTACATCTTCAACCTGATTGATACGCCGGGACATGTGGATTTTAACTATGAGGTTTCAAGAAGTCTTGCGGCATGCGATGGAGCGATACTTGTTGTAGATGCTGCGCAGGGAATTGAGGCGCAGACGCTTGCGAATGTATATCTTGCGCTTGACCATGACCTTGATGTTATACCGGTTATCAACAAGATAGACCTTCCGAGTGCCGAGCCGCAGAGAGTTATCGATGAGATAGAGGACGTTATCGGGCTTGAAGCGCATGATGCACCGCTTATCTCAGCCAAGAACGGAATTAATATCGAGCAGGTATTAGAGGCTGTTGTGCATAAGATTCCGGCACCTAAGGGCTCGAAAGACAACCCTCTTGCAGCACTTATTTTTGACTCACTATATGACCCATATAAGGGAGTTATAGTTTTCTGCCGTATCAAGGAAGGTACAGTAAGAAAAGGAACCAAGATAAGAATGATGGCTACAGGTGCAGAATTCGACACTGTCGAGGTAGGCTATTTCGGAGCAGGTCAGTTTATACCATGTGATGAATTGACAGCAGGAATGGTTGGATATATAACTGCAAGTATTAAGAATGTGCGCGATACGAGAGTGGGTGACACCGTGACGGATGCAGACAGACCTTGTGCCGAGCCGCTTCCGGGATACAAGAAGGTCAATCCTATGGTATACTGTGGTATGTATCCGGCGGATGGAGCACATTATGCAGACCTTCGTGATGCACTTGAGAAGCTTCAGCTCAATGATGCCTCGCTTCAATATGAGCCGGAGACATCGGTTGCGCTGGGCTTCGGCTTCAGATGCGGTTTCCTTGGACTGTTACATCTTGAAATCATACAGGAAAGACTTGAACGTGAATATGACCTTGACCTTGTGACAACTGCACCGGGCGTTATCTATAAGGTTCATAAGACTGATGGCACGGTCATGGAGCTTACCAATCCGTCCAATCTTCCGGACCCATCGGAGATAGAGTTCATGGAGGAGCCTGTTGTGTCGGCAGAGATTATGGTGACTACCGAATTTGTCGGGCCGATAATGGAGTTATGCCAGCAGCGAAGAGGTGTGTATCTTGGAATGGAATACATGGAGACAACGAGAGCACTTCTAAAATATGAGCTTCCGCTCAATGAGATAATATATGATTTCTTTGATGCGCTCAAGTCGCGTTCAAGAGGTTACGCTTCGTTTGATTATGAGCTTAAGGGCTATGTACAGTCCAAGCTTTGCAAGCTTGATATCCTTGTCAACAAGGAAGAAGTTGATGCACTTTCATTTATTGTGCATGCCGACAGTGCCGCAGAGCGCGGAAGAAAGATGTGCGAGAAGCTCAAGGATGAGATACCTAGACAGCTGTTCGAGATACCTATTCAGGCAGCTATCGGTGGAAGGATTGTTGCCAGAGAGACCGTAAGAGCCATGCGTAAGGATGTCCTTGCAAAGTGCTACGGCGGTGATATTTCACGTAAGAAGAAGCTTCTTGAGAAACAGAAGGAAGGAAAGAAGCGAATGAGACAGTTCGGTAATGTCGAGATACCGCAGAAGGCATTCATGGCTGTGCTCAAGTTAGATGACAACTAATATATATAATTGTGAAAATATGTGTATTATGTTGGACGTTGTTCAATTTTAATATATTGTATATGAGCTTGTCAGTTAAGCCTGGTTTAATTATTATGGCTAAAAAAGTCCGGCTTATAATATAGAAAATTGTATAAATGTCTGCGTATAAATATGAGTTTTACAATTAAAAAAACAGATAATTTGTAATAGATGGAGGAAGATATAATGGACTATAACAGACTTGCAGAGTTATGTCTGCCGGGTATTGATAAGACACCTGATTATTGGGAGAAGCAGTTCACGGCAAGAGAGCTTAAGAGGGGAGCACAGGTGACAAGACTTGCTCCAAGCCCTACGGGATTTATACATCTTGGAAATCTCTATGGAGCACTTGCCGATGAGAGAATCGCACACCAGAGCGGTGGAACCTTCTATCTCAGAATAGAGGATACAGATGCCAAGAGAGAGGTTGAGGGAGCTGTTGATATCATCATCAATGTCCTCCGTTACTTTGGCATCGAGTTCGACGAGGGAGCAGGAATCGATAATCCTGAGATTAACAAGTATGGACCTTATTTCCAGAGACAGAGAGCGGAGATTTACCAGACTTATGTTAAGGACTTGGTAAGAAAGGGTCTTGCATATCCTTGCTTCTGCACTGAGGAGGAACTCACTGCAATTAAGGACGAGCAGATGAAGCATGACATACTTACGGGATACCATACCAAGTGGGCTAAGTGCCGTAACCTCACAATCGAGGAGGTTGAGGCTAATATAAAGGCGGGCAAGCCTTATGTTATGCGACTTCGTTCACAGGGTACTGAGGGTAAGGAGGTTACATTCAAGGATACAATCAAGGGAGAGATTTCCTTCCCGGAGAATATTCAGGATGTCATCATTCTTAAATCGGATGGAATACCTACCTACCATTTTGCACATGCCATAGACGATCACCTTATGGGAACAACTCTTGTAATCCGTGGTGAGGAGTGGCTTTCAAGCGTTCCTACACATATTGAGCTTTTCAATATACTCGGATTTAAGAGACCTGACTATGCACATACAGCTCACCTTATGAAGATGGAGCAGCTTGAAGATGGCACAATGAGTAAGAGAAAGCTTTCTAAGAGAAAGGATCCGGAGCTTTCGCTTGATTTCTACCGTCAGGACGGATACCATCCTCACTGTGTAAAGGTATATCTTATGACACTTTTAAACTCCAATTTCGAGGAGTGGTATGACAAGCATCCTGATTCACCGATTGAGGAGTTCAAGTTCGACGTGCACAAGATGGCACAGTCAGGAGCTCTTTTTGACATGGATAAGCTTCATAATATATGCCGCAACGAGTTTGCCAAGATGGACACGGATGCAATCTATGATTTCCTATATGAGTGGAATAAGGAATACAACAAGGATATGGTTGACGTATACTTTAAGTCACCTGAGTACTTCAAGAAGGCTCTTGAGCTGTTCATGGGTGTAGGTCAGAAGAGAAGACGTAAGGATTTCGAGTATGCGAAGCAGATTATGCCGATGTTCTCGTTCTTCTTCGACGAGACATTTGTGCCTAACTATGAGTTTAAGTATGACAATGCGCAGGTTCGTGAGATTCTTGAGAAGTATCTTGCTTCCTATGACCACAGCGCAGATAACAATGGCTGGTTTAACAATGTGAAGGCAATCGCTGATGATTGCGGCTTTGCTTCCGATATGAAGGCATACAAGGCTGCCCCTGAGAGCTTCAAGGGAAGTGTTTCGGATGTAGCTGAGATTCTGCGTATAACAATTACAGGAGCTTCCAATTCACCTGATTTGTGGACAATTCTTCATATCATGGGTGAGGACAAGATGCGCGAGCGTATCAATAATATGCTTGGAAAGCTTAACTGATAAACGAGGTCTGAATGAGCTGTGATATAAAGACACAGAAGGGGATATATATACATATCCCCTTTTGCATTTCAAAATGTATATACTGTGATTTCTGTTCCGCACCGGCGGATGATGACACGAAGGAGCGATATGTCAATGCTCTGTGTGCTGAGATTGCGCATGCGGGAAAGGAAGCAGAAAAAAACGGTGACGATAGGAGCATAAGTACTATATTCTTTGGCGGAGGTACACCATCGATTCTTCCGGCACAATTGTTTGTAAAGATAATGTGTGTGGTGCGGGAAGCTTTTTCAGTGTCGGAGGATGCGGAGATCACTGTTGAGTGCAATCCGGGGACTTTGACTGCCGATAAGCTGCGGGCATACAGAAGCATGGGCGTGAACAGGCTGAGCATAGGACTTCAGTCTCCGGATAACAGGGAGCTTAGGGCACTGGGCAGGATACACACCTATGAGCAGTTTGAGGAGTCATATTATGCTGCAAGAGACGCCGGATTTGACAATATCAATATCGATATCATGTCGGCTATTCCTTACCAGACGGTTACAGGGTATCAGTCTAACCTTGAAAAGATAGCGAAGCTTAACCCGGAGCACATTTCGGCATACAGCCTTATTGTTGAGGAGGGCACGCCGCTTTTTGATATGGTTGAACGCTCCGGGGGTGACATTCTTCCAACCGAGGATGAGGACAGGCAGATGTACGCATTGACGAAGAAAATATTAGCGGATGCGGGCTACCACAGATATGAGATTTCCAATTATGCCAGACCGGGCTTTGAGTGCCGTCACAATGCATCGTACTGGGAAAGAACAGACTATATAGGCTTCGGTGTGGCAGCCGCCTCACTTTTAAAGAAGTCGGAGAGCTATCCGCAGTCAAGAAGGTTTACGAATACGTCTGATTTGGAGAGTTATATAAAAAATCCGATTGACAATCATAGTGAGGAGGAGCTTCTCACACAGAAGGATGAGATGGAGGAATTTATGTTTCTTGGGCTGCGCATGATGGCTGGAATTTCCACAGAGAGCTTCAAGGAGGTATTCGGGCGGGACTTTTATGAGGTGTATGGTGATATTGCGGCAAACCAGATGAAGCAGGGGCTTATTAAGCGCGAAGGAGGCAGGATAAGGCTTACAGATATGGGAATTGATGTAAGTAATACCGTTATGGCGGAATATATGCTATAATATAAAAGGATTCGGGTGTCAAAACATGCCAATCTGATTTATGAGTGTATAACGTATTATATTTATGCATATCAGCTCCGTTGTCCGAAGCAAGATG
>OGNE01000005.1_pt1 | contig 236376 bp, 207 predicted proteins | sample 1573401 | NCBI WGS metagenome assembly OGNE01 (sample SAMEA2581884, study PRJEB24529) | metagenome | biome: Human gut stool | place: China | collected 2011 | reverse complement strand
AGAGCACTTGACTTTTAATCAAGTTGTCCGGGGTTCGAATCCCCGATGTCTCATTAAAATGTGCCTCTTTTAGAGAGGCGCTTTTTAATGTCAGAAATCGTAGGTTTCGAACTCCGGACAACGGAGTTGACCTAGCGCTGGACCGAGGAAAATATGTGGGTATTATATGCATTTGGATCCGCATTTTTTGCGGGTATAACATCAATACTGGCAAAGTGTGGTATCAAAAAAACTGATTCAAACGTAGCAACTGCAATCAGGACAATTGTAGTTTTGATTTTTTCATGGATTATGGTATTTGTGGTTAAAGCGCAGGGGCAGGTCACAGCTGTGTCAGCAAAGACATGGATATTTCTGATGCTTTCAGGAGCCGCTACCGGAGCCTCATGGCTCTGTTATTTTAAAGCACTCCAGCTTGGCGATGTAAACAGAGTGGTACCGATTGATAAATCAAGCACAATACTGACCATTATACTTGCATTTATCTTTTTTAAAGAGGAGATAAACGTACTCAGGCTGGTATGTGTGGTGCTTATAGCAATTGGAACGTATATGATGATCACCAAAAAGGAGATATCACAGGAAGAGCAGAATAAGGCCAGGGGTTCTCATGGATGGCTGTTTTATGCAGTGCTGTCTGCTGTTTTTGCCAGCTTCACCTCAATACTGGGAAAGGTCGGCATAGAGGGAGTCAATTCTAATCTGGGAACTGCGATAAGGACGATAGTGGTGCTTATCATGGCTTGGATAGTGGTATTTGCCACAGGAAAACAGCACACCATAAAGCATATAGAGAAAAAAGAGCTTGGCTTTATCTGCCTTTCGGGACTTGCAACAGGCGGCTCATGGCTTTGCTATTACAAGGCACTGCAGGACGGACTTGCGAGTGTCGTAGTGCCTATAGATAAGCTGAGCATAGTTGTGTCAATCGTGTTTTCATATTTCGTATTTAAGGAAAAACTGACGATTAAATCCTTTACAGGACTGGTGTTCATCATAGCAGGAACATTGATTATGCTTGTTTAAATGCTTGTTTAAATATATAAAACATCTTGACGTTTTTCTGTTTTTCTATTATCATTGTTAACCGAGAAAATATTTATAGTTGACAATTATAACGGATGATATGTATTATAATGATACTTATTAAATGAGAGAAGAAATACAGGACACGAAGGAGATTAAAATGGATCCAATAACACTGGCACAGGAGATAATAGACGGAAGAAGAATCACAAGGGATGATGACCTATCATTTTTCCTTACATGTGATTTAGACGAGCTGTGTAAGGGCGCAGATATGATCAGGGAGAAGTTTATCGGCGACAAGGTAGATTTGTGCTCGATAATAAACGGAAGAAGCGGAAAATGCCCTGAGGACTGCAAATATTGTGCGCAGTCAGCACATAATCATACAAATTGTGAGGTTTATGATTTTTTACCTGAGGAAAAGATACTTGAGGCCTGCAGGATGAATGAGAGAGAGGGCGTAGACCGTTTCTCGATAGTTACAGCTGGAAAAGCGCTGACAGGTGAGGAATTTGAAAAGGCAATACATGCATATGAGACCATGAACAGAGAGTGCAAAATTGATTTATGTGCATCAATGGGCTTTCTTTCAGCAGAGCAGCTTCACAGACTGCACGAGGCAGGTGTCAGCAGCTATCACCACAATATAGAGACCTCAAAGCGTAATTTCCCCAATATATGCACCACACACACCTATGATATGAAGATTGAGACGCTTAAAAAGGTGAAGGCAGAGGGCATGTATGCGTGCTCAGGCGGCATCATCGGAATGGGTGAGACCTGGGAGGACAGGCTGGATATGGCAGTCAGCCTTGCAGAGGTAGGAGTGGATTCCATTCCGCTTAATGCGCTTATGCCGATTGCAGGCACTCCGCTTGAGGGACTTGAGCATATCAGTGAGCCTGATATACTGCGTACAGTGTCATTTTTCAGATATATAAATCCAGAGGCTGACATACGTCTCGGCGCCGGAAGGGCACTGCTTACAAATGACGGAGAGCTTGCATTCAAGTCTGGAGCATCAGCTACAATTACAGGAAACATGCTTACGACAGTAGCGTGTGCCACAATCAGAAGTGATAAGGAAATGCTTGAGGGCATGGGCAGGAATGTGACACCTGAGTACATGAAATAAATGTAATTATTCAGAATATAAAATATGTCAAAGATGCGTAAAATAGTATTAGTTTTGCGCATCTTTTTTAGTATAAATGACAGGTTTTGTTGCGGGGTAAAAAAAATTATTATATAATGAAAAAATTACAGGATATATGACAGAAAAGGAGCAGAATATGAAGACATTGATAGTTGTAGATATGCAGAATGATTTTATAGACGGAGCACTTGGCACAAAGGAAGCTCAGGCGATTGTTGGAAATGTTGCTGCAAAGATTAAAGAATATAGGGCAAATGGTGATGAAATAATTTATACAAGGGATACACATGATGAGGATTACCTTGATACACCGGAAGGAAAGAAGCTTCCTGTGAAGCACTGCATAAAGGGAACAAAGGGCTGGGAAATAGCTGATGGTCTCTATGTCGCAGGCGCAGATTGTATCGACAAGCCGAATTTTGGATGGCCGAACTGGAATGAGCGCAGCTTTGATGAGATTGAGCTTGTGGGATTGTGTACTGATATATGTGTTGTATCAAATGCACTTATTCTAAAAGCACAGTTTCCGGACGTGCCGGTTTCAGTGGATGCATCGTGCTGTGCAGGTGTCACACCGGACAGTCATGAGGCGGCACTAATCACCATGAAGATGTGTCAGATTGATATTAAATAAGCGGGTTACTATATGTCATTTTTAAAAATAAGAGGTTACAGGAAAATATGATTAAAGAAAATCCGTCATGCCGGGGAATGCGCGTGGCGGATTTTTCGTGTGTAAATTGTTTGTGGCTGATACATTTTAGATACAAGTATCTGTTAATATAGAAAAAGCAATGCATAATCCTGGCTGATACATGCTCCTTAGGATTGACAGCAAAAGAAGAATATGCAAAGATTTATATAAAGAACATAAAATTTTAGAAGGAACAACATGATAGAAATACTTATAGTGGAAGACGAAAAACCGATATCGGACCTCATCAGATTAAATCTCATGAAAGCAGGCTATACCTGCACCTGTGCCTTTGATGGTATGGAGGCAGCAGATATTCTGGAAGAGAAAAATTTTGATTTGATAATACTTGATGTAATGCTGCCGAAGCTAAACGGCTTTGAGCTTATGGAATACATAAAACCACTTGGCATACCTGTGATATTTCTCACAGCCAAAGCCTCTTTAGATGACAGGCTAAGAGGCCTTACGTCCGGTGCTGAGGATTATATGATAAAGCCTTTTGAGATAGTTGAGCTTTTAGCCCGGGTAAATATAGTGCTAAGACGTTATAATAAGATGGAGCAGCAGCTTACCTTTAAGGACATAACTATCGATACGAAAAACCAGAATGTATCAAAGGCAGGGAAGCATATAGAGCTTACACCAAAGGAATTTGAGCTGCTTGAGCTTTTGATGCGCAATAAAAATATCACACTTTTCAGAGAAAAAATATATGAAGAAATATGGGGAAGTGAGTACTCTGTCGAGTCGAGGACTCTCGATCTTCACATACAGAGACTGCGCAAAAAGCTTGATATAGGAGACAGCCTTAAAACCGTATTTAAGGCAGGATACAGGCTGGAAGAATAGAAAACTAAAGACCATTAAATATGGGTAAGCGTAATATACAAAAAGAGGGATAAATGAAATTCAGGTACAAGGTATTGTTCACAAATTTAATACTGCTTTCACTTGGACTGGGGCTGGTGGGATACCTCATGATACACAAGAATTTTGAGCTTGCGAAGCAGACACAGCTTAAAAATGCTATTGTGCAGAATAATCTGGTACAGTCCTCTGTGGAGTATGAGCTTTTGCAGCTTTTAAATTCAGTTTCCGATAATTCTGAAACTTCGAACAATAATACAGATAACAATAATGCAGATAACAGCAATGCAGAAAAGAGCAGCATTTCCGCATCATCAATAGCCGCGCAACTTCCGCAGATCGGAAGCCGTGTAAGCAGCAGTGTGCGCTCAAGGGATTCATTTTTCTATATATATTTTGATGGTGAAAAAGTATATACAGATGATAAAAGTGATGCAAGGATAGGTGATACACTTTTCAAAAATCTCACAACAGGAAACAAAAACTATGTGATTAAAGAAGAATCCCAAAAGCACTATATCTATGTTACTTCGCAGAGTGTGATAGATGAAAAAAATCTCTGGATAGTAAGTAAATGCGATGCATCAGAGGCGTATACACTGCTTGATGAGCAGATAAACTATTTCAGGCTGATAATAATAGTCATATTGATTGCAGAGTCGGCAGCAATGTATTTTATCAGCAGGTACATGACAAAGCCGCTCGAGAAGCTTAACCATGTCAGCGAGGAAATAGCGCAGGGGGATTATGCCACAAGGGTAAACGTAAAAAGTCATGATGAGATAGGGCTTCTTGCGCAGAAATTTAATATCATGGCGCAGGCAGTATCGGATCATGTGGACGAGCTTAACGATATGGTGCACAGGCGTGAGCAGTTTGTAGCGGATTTTACCCACGAGATAAAAACCCCTATGACGTCAATCATTGGATATGCAGACACGATGCGTTCACTGGAGCTTCCGAGAGAGGAGCAGATGATGGCGCTTGGATATATTTTTTCGGAGGGAAAACGTCTGGAGAGCATGTCGCAGAAGCTTTTTGAGCTGATATATCTGCGCCGGCATGATATTGAAAAAGCGCGGGTTCATATGGCAGATCTTTGTGCAGAGGTGGTAAAGGTTGTTGAGCCTGCATACGAAAACAGACATCTTACTATAGAAACAGAGATAGAGGATACTGTGTTGACTGTGAATAGAGAACTTCTGGTTACAGCACTTGTCAATCTGATGGATAATGCAAGGAAAGCATCAGAAGAAGGTCAGCAGGTTGAGGTTACAGGAAAATTTGTGGACAATAGGGCTTGTAATATACTTAAAGATAAAACGGATATAGGCGAAGCCGAATCAGCAGATGATGGGAAATGTATGACGGCATATGAAATCTGCATAATCGATCACGGAATCGGAATGACTAAGGAACAGGCAGAAAGAATTTGTGATGAGTTTTATATGGCAGACAAATCAAGAGCCAGAAAAGAGGGCGGTGCCGGAATCGGAATGTCGCTTGTGGCAATCATTTTAGAGCACCATAATGCAGTACTTTCAGTGGAAAGTAAACCCGGATGCGGAACAACGATGAGGATTTTGCTGCCGTGGTAATCTGAACGCAATATAGATAAAAAAATGGTAAATTCGTAAGATTTAAAGGAAGATATGAAAAAAGACAGCTTCAAATTAATAATAATGTCTGTTGCAGTAATCTGTATAGTAATAGCAGGCATCATGGTGCCTGGCATAGTGCTTGAGGCAAACCAGAAAAGTGAACATGATCATGTGGCGAAGGTCCATAAAAGCTATCTGCCTTCAGGCTCTGTAATGGCAAAGGAAGCATCTGTCAATCTGAAATTGTCAGAGAAGCTCTCGCTCATAGATGGGCAGTGGGACAGCACGACAGATGACGCCGCCTCTTATGAGATGGATGAGCAGGATTATCAGGCAGTTGCCGCATGCAGAAAAAGCATGGAAAAGCTTTATGACGAAAAGCTCTATCCTGTAAATCTTTCACCTGACTACTCTAACTGGTATACGTGGGAGGCAGCAGCGAAAAAGGCATCGGATAATACCTTTAACACATATACGGCATATTACTGGATAATCAGGTTTGAGAAGTATGATGGTACACAAAATCATACAATCTGGATGCTTGAGGATGGGACAATCATTATGGCAAAAGCACATATGAAGGATATTAGTGATATGAGTGAATATAAAGAGGTTTTGCAGGCAGATGATGAATCACAGGCAGAAAATGATATGTCTGCTTACAAAGGATATTTTGACTACAGCGGGATAGATTTTTCAAAGCTTAAACTGATATCCGGGGCAACAGCAGTGGAGCAAAAAAATAATGAAAGCTATGAGGTGATGCAGTTTTTACAGGAAAATGAATATGTGTATGCGATTCATGAGAAGTGATATAGACCCGGTTTGCATAAGTATGTGCAGACCGGGTTTTTATAATAAAAAAGCAATGTATGATACAAAAAGTTTACAACTGACATATATACTCATTATAACAACATGGAAGATAACTATTCTGAATAGTCACCGGGAAAGAACAAAAAGGGAGGAGCGCTACATATGGATAAAAGGGGTAACATGTCTTCACGAAATATGAGATTATTTGCAGCAATTATGACACTCATCGAGGCACTTGTCCTCACATCACTGGCAGGCTGTGCAGATAAAAAGGTAGATTATGGCACTGATACAGAAAAACTGACAAAAAGTGCTGTATGCAATGTAAAGGATTTTAGTACAGATGAGACCTACAGCGATGAGTTTTCCGTGCAGACAGAAATTGGAAATGTAAATATAGATATAAGTGTAAAAGTGGAACTGCCTGATTGTAAGACAATGTCAGTAGTTGAAGTAGAAAAGATACCTTATACTGCAAAGCTCAAGGAAAAGGTATTGAAGGCATACTTTGGAGAGTCGCAGATTTATTACTATGATAAAGAACATTGGACAAAAACACAGCTTCAAAATCTTATTGATTCCATAAATTCCTCAACAACACCAACGGATACATCTGGCACAGGAAACAGAGCTGAGTTTTTGAAGGAATATACGCATTATCTGGAAAATGCCGGGGATGAATGGACTATAGCTACAGAGTATGATTCATGTGATGAGTTTGTAGGGAAAAAAGGAAACACCTGGTATAACGTGAATTTTGTTGCAGATGGTGATGAAAATAAATGGCTGTCGGGAATTGGCGCAGGTCCGATTGAAGGATATACCAAAAAGGCAGGAAGTAATGAATATGAGTGGAGTAATATATTTAACGATGGATATGTGAAGCAATACTTTGGACCGGATTCACTCATGGAATATGATACGGTAAATGATATCACGGATTCACAGGATACATCGGGAGAGGAAATCGCGCAGGAGGAAAATGAATCGGGTATCACAATAGAAGAAGCGGGGAATATGATAGACAGCTTTTTGAAAGAGACAGGTTTTTCATCCATCCCGCAGACTGAGAGTTCGCAGCTGAAATGGAGTGGATATAACGAAAGAGCCAATCAGGTGTATCAGGAAGATGATATACATGAGTGTGTAAGTGGTTATAGATTTTACTACAATATCGGAGTTGGCAAAATATTATTTGATGATGCTTTAAACCCGATGGATTACAGCGGATACAATATGAAATATGGTGATAGTATAGAGGATACTTTTGATAATGAATTCTACAATTTTTATATTGATAAATATGGTATAGGTACTTTCTTTATAGACTGCCCGGTAAGTATAGTAAGAAAACAGGAAAATGTAGAAATGCTTCCTTTGGAAAATATATTTGATATTGCCCGGGATGAACTTAAAAACAATGCTGATGAATATGTACTGGATACAAATGTAAAATATTATACTCTAAAACTTGCATACATAAGGGTAAACAACCGGACTGATATGCAAAAATACAGTTATATTCCGGCATGGAGTCTGGAATTGCTGCAGAAAGACACTACAAATGCATGCCCTGTATTTATCAACGCGATTGACGGAAGTGTGATACATCCGGACGATCTGAGTTAAGATACAGAATGTTTACATCGGACCGTACCTTCACAGGAATAATTATGTTGTAGAAAAAAATGTGACATATCAGGGAGAATTGGCATATGAGAAAACACACAAGAATACTCGCAGCGGCTATGACGATCGTTGAAGCGATAGTAATCATCTCACTCACAGGCTGCTCAGGCAAAAAAGTAGATTATGGGAATGAGAGCGAAAGTAAAGAGACAAAAAATATGTCTGCCTTAGCTGATATAAAGGCAGACTCCGGCTGGAATGAAAACTTTACCATACAGACCGGTAATGGCGAGAAAACAGTATATGTATATGCAAATATTGTAGTTCCGGACTTCGATAACATGTCGGTTGTTGAGGTGGAAAATGTAAAGATAGATGCTGATTACAAAAAGCGTTTTCTGGATTTATATTTTGGTGGGAACGAGTACTATTATCACGATCCGGATCATTATACTGTTGACGAACTGAATGAGGTCATAGAGTACTGGCAGAAAGAACAGGATGATACTTACAGGGAGTGGTTGGAACAGCGGCTGGCTGAATACAGGGATAAGCTTGAAACGGCAAAGACTACTTATACCGTGGCAAAGGATCTCGAAAACTGTGAAGTATTTGCAGGCTACAAGGGTGATGTGTTCTGTGAGGTGGAGTTTGAGGCTCACAAGGTACATGCTTACGCCTTGCATCAGTCCGGGACAGATTACGGTCCACCATCTTTAAGGAATGAGGACTATGATACCATAACGCAGACTTTTCAGGATGATGATCTAAAGGATAAGGCAGACGAGACCTCAAATGAGGGCAGTAAATCTGCCGCATCAGCCAAAAAAGAAGCCGGGAATTTCCTTAGTAAATTGGGAATGCAGGATCTGGTGGAACGAGGTGAATGTGAGTGCAGCTGGATAGGTTTTAATATTGACAGCGAAAAGGAAAATGACTATCAGACAGCAGCGTGGGGATATATTTATTCATACGCGACCGGCATAGACGGCATCACATTTAAGGATGGATTTGATATGGATACCTATTTGTCGGTGTATGAAGCAAATGATAGTGATATAGATGATGTTACACTGCCTGACAGTACACTTCTTACAGTCACGGATGATGGAATAATCGATGTGCAGTTGGAATATCCGGTAAATGTAACACAGATCTATAAGGATGTGGAGCTTATTTCTCTGAAAAATATAGAGCAGATCATCAAGGCGGAGATTACGGAAAATCCTGATAAATATGATACCGCGGCAACATTCAATAAGCTGCAGCTTAGTTATTTGAAGATAAGAAGTGACAGTGAACAGGGAAAATACAGCTATGTTCCGGCGTGGGTACTGTCACGTATGGTAGACTCCAATGAGCAAAATGCTATCTTTGTAAACGCCATAGATGGCACGATCATAAATTTGGAAAATTCACTGTAAAGGAGAGGCTATGAAGAGGAAAAACGTTATTATATCGGCGTTGGTTCTTGCAATAGCATTAACCGGCTGTTCAGGAAAAAAAGTAGATTACAATATGGAAACTGAAAATATAAACACAAAAGCAGGAAGCGATATAAGTGCGTTTGACGACAGTACGAAATGGAATGACAGCTTTTCTGTTGAGACATCTGACAAAAGTGTGGATGTGGATATTTCAGCAGACATTACCCTGCCGGACTGCAAAAGCATGTCGGTTGTTGAGGTGAAGAATATAAAGGTGGGTGCCGATTTCAAAAAGAGTGTGATAGAGGCTTATTTTGGCGATAGTACCGTATATTATCACGACATACCTCATTATACGAAAGAAGAGATATATCACAGTATGGAAGTTGTAAAAAATGCGATTGCCGGATATCAGTACGATATTGATCAGGGACTTACCACAGAAGAGGGCGTCAGCAGGGTGATGAAAATTGAAAATGATCTGCTGGAACAGTATGAAAAGGCAGAACCGTCTGCACTGGATACGCGTGAAAAAGCTACAGATTATACGGATTGTAATGAGTATCTGGGATATATTGGTAATGTTTTCTGTGAGCTTAGATTTGGAATTGCTGAGGACGGTTCGCTTGAATATATTTCAGCACAGCCTCTTAAGGCAGGAAGTGAGGGAACATCATATGATAGCAGTGAGTATGGCTATTACGGACCACCATCCTTTGCAGAGGAGCAGGGTGTAGGGGGCCTTAATGGAGGTTCTACAGGTGGAGATACTACATCTTCATATGACAACGAGTGTGTATTGAACAAAGAAGAAGCTGTAAAGAAGGCAGAAGAATTTCAAAATAAATTAGGCAGGGCTTCACAGGTATATATAGGAACCTCAGACTATGAGTGGAGTGCAGGAGTGATAGAGGATGGCGATGATACCGTAAAAACTGATGATACAGAGAGCGTTATAAAGGATACAGCGTGGGGATATATCATAGATTATGGCGAGGGTGTAGATGGTATAGCGTTTTGCAAGTCACTTGATTTCACCCAGAATATGGATATATGGGAGAATCTCGATAACTATGATGATTTTATGCCATATGGCAATAGTTCCTTTATTGTGACGGATCAGGGAGTGACGGAATTTACTGTTTCTTACCCGGTTGATATTGTAAATGAGTCAAAAAACGTAGAACTCTTGTCAATGGACACTATAAAAGAGATCATCAAGGATGACATGACAAAGAATTCAGATCAGTATGATTTTACACAAAATCACACTTACAACAATCTAAAGCTCGGATATATCCGTTTGAAGGATGCATCTGACAAGGATAAATATACTTATGTTCCGGCATGGTGTTTGTCCAAACAGGATAAGGGCTACGACAGATATCCGGTGTACGTGAATGCGATAGACGGCACGATCATAAGGATTGATGATCTCATATAAAATTTAGCTAATGGATCAGGTTCATATTTTGATGGAAAAGATGTGAAAAATATATGATTAATAAAAAGAAAAAATATATAGGGCGTTTGACACTTACCGCTGCAATTACCTCTATTTTATTTTCAGGATGTGGGGCGGCACAAAAGGAGCTTGCACAGACGGACAGAGCTTCCTACGAGAAAATATCATACCAGACAGTTACGGTACAGAGCGGTTCACTCACACCTCAGACTACCATCAGTCTGAGCGCGCAGGGCTATACCAGGTTTTCCTATGGTGCGACAAACACGGAGCTTACGCTCGAAAAGGTAAATGTGGCAGTGGGTGATCATGTGAAAAAGGGCGATATACTGGTGGCTTTTAAATCCGGGGAGATACAGAAAAAGATTGAGGACTACAGCGGGCAGATCAGTCAGAATAAGCTTCTGGCAGAGCACTACAGGGCTATTATGAAAATCGATGATACTCAGGATTATTCAAGCGATATTGCCCAGCTTGATAAGGATACAGAGGTTGCGCAGCTTTATCTTGATGAGGCAGAGGAAAAACTGTCGAGATATCAGATCACGGCATCCGAGGATGGCACGATCACAGCAATGAACAATTCGCTTTTGGCGGGAGTTTTTGAACCGGGCAGCAATCTTATAACAGAAATCAGCGGAAACGGCAATTACGAGGCTGACAGACCGGAAGGTTATGACTTTAATGTAGGTGATGTATACACGGCAACAGCATTTGATATAGAGTTTGAACTTAAGGTAAAAGAGGTGGACGATAAAAAGGTTGTTTTTGAACCGGTATCGGACATGTCGGCAGTATCGGATGCACAGATATTTTCCATGGAAGTGACGCGCCCTGCTATAGAAAATGCTGTGTATGTGCAAAAGGACGCAGTACATGAGAAGGATGGCAGGTATTTTGTATACACACTGGATGAGAATGGATACAGACAGGCGGTATGGATAAGTGCCGGAGATCAGGTGGGAGACTACCGGATCATCACAGAAGGACTTAAAAGCGGGGATGAGGTGGTTTTGCAGTGAAGAACAGAAACCTTTTATCAATAAAAAAACTGGCAGTACTGGGGATATGTGTATCGTTTGTGGCAGGCGGCTGTGGAAAAATGACAGAAAGCAGCATACCAAAGCTTGAAGAACCTGTAGCGTTAAATGAAGCCTATAGACCTGTGGAATACGGTACGATCGGCTCTATGCAGGTGCTGATGGCTACTGCAGTTCCGAGGGATTACTGCAATTACTACAGTGCCAATGTAAATATTTCACAGATATATGTGGAGCCGGGAGATACAGTAAATGCGGGGGATGTGCTTGCAGTCTGTGATGTGGATGAGGCAAAAAAACAGTTGCAGGAATGTAAGGATGCGCTGGCGCATGAGAATGAGACATATGAGATATCCGCGCAGATCTCGGATACGCAGATCAAATTATGGGAGAGTCAGGCAGCAGAGCAGGAAAACAACACACTGATAGCCACAGAACAGGAAAATGAACGGTACGATAAGCAGCTTCACGAATACCGCGTGCAAAAGATCAATGAGCAGATGGCTTTATATCAGCAGATCGCTGATGATGGAAAGCTTAAGGCAGCCCACAGCGGTCTTGTCACTTACACTAAGAAGCTGACAGGTGGAAGGTCTGCTGCGGCATACGAGAATATAGTCATTGTCTCCGATACGGATGACCTTGTGCTGGATATAAAAGATACAGCCATAAATGAGTACAAATACAGTGATTATGACAAGAAATATGTGATAGTCGATGGAGAAAAATATGATGTCACTGAGTCTCAATATACATCAGAGGTTTTGGTACTTTCGAAGATAAACAACCGCTATCCGGATGTGTGCGTGGAAAGCAGGGAAAAGCTGTTTCTTACGGCAGGACAGATGTATCCGGTATATTTTGAAAAGACAAAAGCAAATCAGGCACTTGTCGTGGGAAAAGATTCCATCTATAAGGATGGCGATACCAGATATGTCTATGTGAAAAATGATGAGGGCGGCCGCGAGAAACGCATCATAACAACAGGTGAGTATGATGAAAACTATACACAGGTCACAGAGGGCTTAAAAGAGGGGGAGCTGGTCTACTATAATTCTACAGATCAGGTTCCGACAAGGTACAGCAAATATACGGTAACAAGGTCTGACTTTGATATAGCAAACTACGGTGTGAGCTACAGCAGATCTGACGCAGGGACGATAACCGAAACCTGTGATTATGAAGGGCAGATCGTATCGGTCAATGTGAAGCAGGACGATACGGTAGAAAATGGGATGCTGCTTTACGTGGTGGATACAGGAGAGGGCAAAGCTGCCATAACAGAGGCAAAAAATGAGATCGACGCAGAGAATGAATCCTATGCGCACAAGATCGCAGATTACGATAAACAGGTAAAAGATTTATCTGAAGGTGGTAGCAGCGCAGAAGAAAATAACCAGGAGGATGAAAAGTCGGATACAGCATATGAAGAGCAGCAGTTGAAATTGAACTTACAGCTGCTTGATCTGCAGAAAAACCTTGCCAATGCAGACCACACCTATCAGCTTTCCCGGCTACAGTCAGCATATGACAGCATAAGCGCAGGAAATGACGGCAAAGGAAATATTTCAGTATATGCCAAAAATGACGGCAAAGTTTCAAAGGTGAGTGTCAAGGCAGGAGATAATGTGGAGGAAGGCTCAGATATCCTGCAGATAACCGGAAATTCCACGGACGTACTGCAGGTTCTGGTAAAGGATAGCAATAGCTATAAAGTATATACGGACAATATAGCAGATGTGGGAGAGCGCGTATCACTTGAGCTGGACGGTACAACAATCTACGGAAACTGTATTGGTTTTGCCGGTTACGGCAGGCAAGCTCAAAGGGGATATATAAATCAGGATGATAAAGGTGTGCATATTACAGGAAACACAGATTCAGGATATGGAAATGCAGCATTTTATATAAAACTTGACAATGGAATACCGGATGATCTGACCAGGGCATCTGCTGTAAAGTTTTCTTATGTTTCTTTTAAAAAGGTGGTAGTGGTGCCGACTTCGATCATACACAAGCAGGTCAATCCGATGGACAAGGATGATATATCATACTATGTGTGGAAAATTGATGGGGACAGCGTGGTAAAGCAGCCGGTAATATTGAGCGATTATACATCAGGCAGCGATACACTTGTGCTTTACGGTATTGATGAGGGCGATGAAATATGTTTGGCTTCGTAATTAATAAATTAAAAAACAGAAAATGGTTAAATTTGTGTCTGCTTATGGGAGTGGCTTTGTTTATAGCACTTTTTGTGTGCCATGCTATGTTTGAAAAGGGCGCGGGAAATCAGATACTCGACAGACTTTTTACGGATCATGCCACACAGCAGAATGAGTTTCCTGCACAGATGAGCCGCGAGGGAACATATGCGGTGGCAGATTATCCTGATTCGCAGTCAGTACTTGATAAGCTGTCAGGATACGAGCAGAAGTGGACTGAATATGTGGATATAAACAAGGTTTCCTCACAGCAGCTTATCACACTCCCAGGAGGACGCGCGGATACAGAGTTTGGAGGACCTAACAATTATTTTACAATAGGATATCTGCCGGGACTTTCGGAGTACGCGGATGTTGTAAAATCTCAGACTGACACAGCCACATTTGAATGCAGTATAAGCGAAAAGACAATGGATCACTACGGACTTGTAGCAGGTGAAAAAATCTATTTACATGTACCTGATGGCAGTGGGAAAAAGGAAATTACTTTTGTCATATCACAGATCTGTCGTGAAAAAGATATAAACGATCCATATTGGGCCAAGATGCTTTCGGATATGGGCGATGTGATATTTGTTTCGCAGGATGTTTTTGACGAAATGATGCAGTATTACAGTGAGGACAATATCAGCTACAGTGATTTCCTCATGTTGGATTACAGGCAGATCAACACGGAAAATGCCTCACTTTATGACGGGTATATGGAGCAGTTTAAGGATGCTGACAAGCTCTACAATGACAACATCCGTGATACGCTGGAGCGCTTTTTTACACAGCAGAAGACGATAAAGCTGATGCTTTGGGCGTTGGAGCTGCCGTGTCTTGTGCTTTTGATTTTATTTATAAGAATGATATCTGTACAGATACTTTCGCTCGAGCAAAATGACATACTTGTTTTAAGAAGCCGCGGTGCGACAAAATTACAGGTATTTATTTTGTACTTACAGCAGTCGGGAATAATAGCGTTTGCGGGCTGTGTACTCGGAATAGTACTCGGATATATAATGTGCCGGGCTGCCGCATCTACAGACGGATTTTTAAGATTTACGGCAAAGGATATAAGCACTTACAAATTTGTATGGCAGATGCTTGTCTATGCGGTGGCAGCGGCAGTTATCATGGTGCTGTTTATCACAGTTCCGGTGTGGAAAAAATCAAAGGATGCCATATCAGAGCGCAGCAGTAGGGGACGAATATCAAAGAAAAAGCCTCTTTGGGAGAAATGCTTTATAGACGTTATACTTTTGGCTCTGTCAGCATATCTGCTTTACAATTACAACAAGCAGAAGAGTACGCTTGCGATATCTGTTCTTGAGAACAGGAGCATAGATCCTGTCATGATACTGGACAATTCGCTTTTTATATTTGCAGCGGCACTTTTGTGCGTAAGACTTACCGGACTTATTATTCTGCTTGTGGACAGGCTCTTTAAAAAGCATTTTTCTCCGGCAATGTATGCATCATTTTTACAGCTAAAACGAACCAGATACAATCAGGGATTTCTGGCAGTATTTCTTATCATGACAGTGGCTGGCGGTATTTTTGACGCGAATATGGCGCGCACCATGAACAGCAATATGGAGCAGCGTATCGTCTACAATGTGGGCTGTGATGCGATATACAACGAGGATTTCAGACTCAGGATACAGTACAATAAAAATGGCTCTGTAAACTGGATGTATGACGAGCCTGATTTCGGTAAATACGAGTCGCTCAAAAATGAGGGCATCTGTGACGGTGTCACGCGTGTGCTTGAGGACGAGAGGGTAGACATTTCCGCAGGCAGTGGTTCGGTTTCTAATGCATATCTTATGGCGATAAACACAAAAGAATTCGGTGAGACTGCGAAATTGCAGAGTGACCAAAATGATGATATTAATGACGCTCACTGGTTCAATTACCTGAATGAGCTGGCAAAAGAGCCGGACGGAGTCATCATTTCGTCAAATCTGGCAAAAGATCTGGGACTTAAAGTTGGTGACAGCTTAAATTACTCAAGGTATGTACCGGAGGCTGTCGATGAAGATCAGATCTACGCATCCGAGAATGTAAAGGTATGTGCCATAGTAAAAGGTTTTCCGGGCTACGAGCGTTACACCTATGAGACAGATGCAGACAAAAATGTGACCGAGCAGGAGAAATACCTGATCGTTGCAAATTATGCTACGGTTGTGGAAAAGTTCGGCATGACACCGTACAGTGTGTGGATGAACCTGTCAAAAGGAAAAACGGTGGATGATATTGTGGGATATCTGGGCGGTGAGAACAGTGAAAATTCAGACAGTACAGCAGACAATTTAACAGACACTCAAAGTGAAAAAGTACAGAGTGAAATATACAGGAATATAACATCCGCGCAGCAGCTTATAGACGAGAATAAAAACTCAGCCACAGTGCAGATCACAAACGGTATGTTTACATTAAGTTTTATACTTTCACTGATAGTGTGCTCAGTAGGATTTTTGCTGTATTGGGTTATGACACTAAAACAGAGGGAGCTGCAGTTTGGTATATACCGCGCAATGGGAATGAGAATGAGAGAGGTAAAAGGAATGCTTTTAAACGAGCAGATATTTTTATCATTTCTGCCGCTTCTTGCGGGAGCAGGTATAGGTATAACTGCAACAGCGATGTTTGTAAGGCTCATATCGATCATATATCTGCCGCAGAAACACAATATCGGAGTAAATGTATATATTTATCCATCTGATATGCTGGAGCTTACAGGAGTACTTTTCGTGGCTGTAGCCGTATGCTATGTGGTTATCAGCAGACTGCTTAAGAGTATGAAGATAGCACAGGCACTAAGGCTTGGAGAAGATAGTTAGCAGATAAAAATGATTTTGTGGTAGTCGGTAGAAGGTTTTTATAGCATGGTAAATGAGGTCGTGACATATGGAAAATGCGATAATTGCTCAAAATATAAAAAGATATTTCAAGGCGGGAGATGGTACAACAGTCCACGCACTTGACGGAGTATCCATGGAGATAAAAAAAGGAACACTTGCCATCTTAAAAGGGCGTTCCGGCTCCGGAAAGACCACACTTCTTAATATCCTTAGTGCGCTTGATATGCCGACAGAGGGAAGTGTGCAGTTTCTGGATAAAAATCTCGAGCAGATGACCGAGAAAGACCGGGAAATGCTAAGGCGGTATGAGATGGGATTTGTATTCCAGTCTATAGCACTAATTCCCACGATGACGGCATATGAGAATGTGGAATTTGCCCTTAGACTTGCGAAAAATAAACGTCAGATACAAAAGAATTTGACTGATATGGATAATGACATTGGAGATGCAAAAACCGATGTGATAAATGAGAATACGCATGACAGAGTATCAGAGCTGCTGGAGCGTGTCGGACTCTCAAAGCGCATGAACCATATGCCGGAACAACTATCGGGAGGTGAGCAGCAGAGAGTTGCGATAGCGCGCGCTGTGGTTCATCGCCCGAAGGTGGTCTTTGCGGATGAGCCGACAGGAGCACTCGATACCGCTTCTGGATTTGAAGTCATGCGATTGTTCCGTGAGTTGATAGACGATGAGGACATCACTATAGTCATGACCACGCATGATCCGAACCTGATGGAGCTGGGAGATGAAGTGTTTGAGCTTAGTGACGGCATAGTAATTTAAATTAAAAGGGAGAAACCAGATGATAAATTGTGATGGACTGGTAAAAATATATGAGACAGACGATAAAAAGGTGATGGCACTGGAGGGACTTGACCTGACGGTGGAAACAGGGGAGATGCTTGCGGTAATAGGAAAATCCGGCAGTGGAAAATCCACGCTCCTAAATATGATAGGAGGACTGGAAACACCCACGGCGGGAGTACTCACTATTGACGGAAAAGATATTTCCACATATTCAGAAGCTGAAATGGTGAGATACCGCAGGGACAAGGTGGGCTTTGTGTGGCAGAAAAGTGCTAAAAATCTGTTCCCATACCTGACTGTGCTGCAGAATGTCGAGGCAGTGATGATGTTTGAAAATGCAGGTAATACCGATAATTTAAAACACGGAGAAATTATAAAAAAACGCAAGGATAATAATAAAAGCTATGCCCTTAAACTGTTAAATGCAGTGGGATTACAGGAGCATAAGGATAAGCTTCCGGCTCAGCTATCGGGAGGAGAGCAGCAACGCGCAGCGATAGCGGTGGCACTGGCAAATAAGCCGGACATACTGCTTGCGGATGAACCGACTGGAGCTGTTGATACAAGGACTGCTGATACAATCTATGAGCTGTTTCATAAGCTGAACAAAGAGCTTGGTATAACCATCATAATAGTCACACACGATATGGCACTTGCAGGCCGTGTAGACCGCACAGTGCTTATATCTGACGGAAAGGTAAGTACGGAGAAATTGAAGAAACACCCTGCAATGGAATATACGGTATTGGATAAGGCACACAGGATAAAACTCACTGATGAGATGCTTGAGGCAGCGGGGATAGAGTCTAATAAGGTCAGGGTTGATGTGCAGGATGGAAAGCTTGTGATATCGCGGATTTAAGACATATTAAACGTTTAGTGTTATAGAGACACAAAATATATCATTTTCGTTTTTAACAGAGATAAAACCACTATTTCTATTTACACATTCTTTGACATTTTCAAGCCCATATCCGTGGATAACTCCGGCTTTTTTTACCGAAACCTGTGGAATAGGATTGGATATTTCATAAAGCAGCACATGATTTTTCTGGCGCAGCGTACATGAGATGGATGGTTTGTGATCTGCCGGAAAAGCATCGCAGGCTTCTATTGCGTTATCCATAGTGTTTCCGATGATTATGTACAGGTCAACAGGCGAAATGTTAAGGTCAGTGTCCAGCCATAGATTAAAGTTTATGGAGATTCCCAGACTGCCTGCTTTATTAGAGCCATAGTTTAGGATGCCGTCAACAATGGAATTACCGGTATCAATCATTTGGTCAAGGCTTGAAAACTTTTTCTTTAAGGCAGAGAGCTGACTTTCGGCTTCAGGTCGTGTTTTCGTAGAAACCAGATTTTCCATTGCCAGCATGTATTTTTTTATATCATGCCAAAGTGCGCGGGATTCGTCCTGACGAGCAATGATATCCTGATAGTAAAGCTCCTGTTTGGCAAGCTGCTCCTGCATACAGAGCTGATTTTTCTGTAATTCATAAGATTTCTTTACTATTTCCGTATATCCACAAACCACTATATTGATAACAAGCATACATATGGTGGTCATCACAAAGGTGGAGTATTTACCATTGTCAATAAAGGTAGTGTACTGGGCAAACAGAATAAATATGCTTGACAGATTGCAGAGCATGAGTGGTATGGCATGCAGTAGAGCCTTTGAATCAAATCGGGCATTGGTAAATAAAATAATTATGACCAGCAAAAACAGATGAATAATCTTGCTTGTGGTATTGTAGATAAGCCGTCCTTCACTTATTCCTAAAAGTTCATTTATTGAAATTCCAAGTCTGGAAAGTACAAACGCACCAATAACATCGGAAAACATCGACGTAACAAAAAATAATATAATAGTATAGGTGATTTGGAATATTTTGCATTTGAAGCAGAAAGTATAGCATAAAAACAAAAATAAGCTGATAATGACAAGCCGTATAAACATAGGTGTATATAGGGTTGATAGCATTATGACCGCAAAGAGTGATATGCAAAATAGGATAATATATCTGCGGGAAGGGTATACAGGTCTAACCTCTTTATGAAAGAAGTAGAAAATAAGCAGGCATTCTATAATAATGGTATATACTTCAATTGGAAAATTCATTTGATGGTACCTCGTATCAAATTGTTAAAGCGCTCTTGGAAAATGGTCTGTTTTTTCCGCGAAAGTGGAATTTTGCAGCCGTCAGTCATAGTGACAGCAAGTGGTGTAAAGCTGTCCACATAATTCAAATTGATGCAATAACTTCTGTGAATCTGTACAAATGAAGGATATGAAAAAACTGAAATCATATTTTCCATTGAATCCTTTATCTCCAATGTGGATGTATTTGCAAAATGAAAAATAATGTGCCGGTTCAGACTCTCAAAATATATGACATCGTTTATAGAAATCATTTTCTGAGTTGAACCACACGTTACCGCTGCCTTTTGCGGAAGAATCTCGTCAAGAGCCTCCCTGACAACACTTTGAAACATTGTAATCGTTATCGGTTTGCATAGAAATCGAAAAGCAATTCCATATCCTCGGACTGCATACTGCAGTGCGTTTGTCGTAAAAACTATTACGGGACGAGGAGAATATCCTGCTAAAATAGAGCCAATTTCAAAACCATTTGGCTTATCCATTTCTATATCAAGAAAAATTAAATCATAAAATTGGGATTTAAAAGCCTCAAGCAGGGCAGAGGCAGACAAGAAAGTAGAAATATTGTATGGTAATTTGCATGATTTGCAGTAATTGTAAAGTATATCAATATCTTGTTGTTCATCATCACAAATAGCAATATTCATAAAAATAATCCCCTTATCAAAACAATTAAGCTATGAAGATTATAGATTATAAATTTTGAATTTACAAGATTAATTTAGGTTTTTCAAATCATCCATCAGATTGAGAACAATATGTTTTTTGTCAATTGATAATTGTTTGGCATAGAGAGCTATCTGATTATCCAATTGCTGACTTTCAGAAGTATGTGTATCGGTGCCCCAAAACAATTCATTTGCGTCTATTTTGAGAGTGTTGATTATTTTTGATAAAACAGAAAGTGAAATTTTGCTTTCACCACGTTCGATTTGACCAATAAATCCGCAGGAGCAGTCTGCATATTCACTTAATTGTTCTTGTGTTAGATTATTTTTCAAACGGTAGAAACGTATGATTTTTCCTATATGCTTTATGAATTCTGTATCCTGCATGATTTACCTGCCTTCATATTTAAACTATAGATATTGTAGGTAAAAAAATTAATATTTTGAATATAGTATTACTATCATTTTGCAATAGTAATACTACTATATATGCAAAAGGTGTGTATATTTATGTCGTTAGTGCATGAGCTATTGTATATACAGTGATGTTGAGTAGAATTGAGAGTGTAAAGAGAATAAAAACAAAGGAGCAAAGAATTATGGTTAAAAAAGGTATAGTAAAATTCTCAAAAATCGTTGCAACATTTACAATGGTACTTGCTGTTGTCTCTGTGAATGCAACATGTTTCTTTTTTTCACATCAGCCAGATATCCCAGACTCATTGAAAAAAAGAAATGATTAAGAAAGCAAGTACACTAATTGTTGAGTTTTGGATTAAAAATGCAATAATCAAGACTGATGATAAGGAATCATACTGCTATGGTATGGAATTGATTTTGTCTACATTAATAAATGTTGCTTTTATGGTTATATTATCATATTACGTTATAGGATATCCTATAGCATTTATTCCGTACATAGCAGTATATACTCCGTTGAGGTTGACAGCTGGAGGATATCATGCAGGTAGTCATCTTAAATGTATCTTGTATACGCAGATTACCTTTATTGTATTTGTGATGTCTGCATTGGCATTGGGAAAAAAATATATATGGTGTTTGATGGTGCTATATATGGTAGCAGTGTTAACTGTACTGAGATTGGCTCCGGTTGAAGCAGAAAATAAACCATTAACAGGAGAAGAAAAGCATAAGCAACAATTAAATACATGGGGATTTCAGACTATCATTTTAATTTTAATTGTTATAGCAGCAATTTTTGGAGTACTGAAAAATGAAATAGTGCTTTGTGTTATGGCTGCTAATATTTCGGTAGCGATTTCGTTGATTCTTGCAAAAATTATTGATTAAATGTCAAACGTGTACAAATTTGTGTCATTCATGTATCTATCATTGCTATTTAATCATTTTAGTATAAGATAAAATTTAAACATTAGAAATTTTATTAGATAGGAGAAAATAATTGATAATTGAAGGTGAATGGAGAGAGACAAGTTTAGCATTTATTGATTTTATAAAAATTAATTATAATGAAGACCCATATGATTACTTGAAATGCATGGGATATGAAATACCTTATATAAACAATTTGAAATGTGGAATATTATATGATTACTTTAAGTCGTATATAGAATTATTCAGATTTTTAGCAGACATAAAATCAGATATAAATTGCTTGGTTTTTGCACCTAATATAAATAGCAATGAAATGAAAAAAAAGTTTATAGCTATTGTAATGTCTGATATTAACTTAAGTAAAAGTATAATTTTAGTTAATCAAGAACAGTATTCATATATATTTGATGTATATTTTCCAGATTATAAGTTAGTTACAGTTTCATATAATAGTAAACTTGACATAGCGTCATTTATGTGTTTGGACGATTATTTACATAGCTTGAAAAGCAAGAATAGAATTTTTTTAAATAAATGTTTAAAACATTTTAATGATTTTGGGGACGTTTCTTTTGGAAAATTAGATATTAAAAATGAAAAAAGTACTATGATAGATTTATATATTGAGACTTGCGATAGGCATAAAGATTTTAGAGAATGTGATGATTTTTTCCTTAATCTAGATGAAACTCAAAAAGTGGAATGGTATGGCATTTTCAAAGAAAGTGAATTAATAATGTTTTCAGGGTATTGGAAAAATAGCAATTCTGTTGTTTTTGGAATGTTTGGTAAAAATTATAAGTATGAAAAACTTATAAGAAAGTCATATGCTTATTTTGTGATGAATATTAATATGATTCAACAAGCTATAAACGATAATTATAAAATTATTTATAGTAGTTATGGTGAAAAAAATATTAAGAAACAAATGGGATATATGATAGAAAATTATGCGTGTGTTATGCCGGAAAATTAAAAAGAAAATATAGGAGTTAAATAGATGGATTCATATATATTAATTAATGGATTGTGTAACCAAAGTGTAGATTGTGTTAGCAAAGAAATTAGAAATTTGGAGGAGTGTGCGTGGAAAAAAGAACTTGGAGCCTCACTTGAACTTATAAAAAAAAGATTAAATATTTTTCCAAATGGTTTATGGAGACTGTACCATAATGCAAAATTAGTCTCATATATGTATTATATTAGGATTGATGAGAGAAAAAAATATTATTCTTGGTTTGATTATTGTGATAATGGAACATGCGAAAACTTTAAGAATGATGGAAAGCTATTGTTTGGAGTGTCTATTGGATCTATTGAAAAACATATGGGAAATTATTTGTTTAGTATGGGCATGGATAAAATTATTGAAGGATATTATAAAAATGTTGAAAAGGTTTGCATGTGTAGTCGTATTCCATCATTAAGTCGATCTTTTAAAAGAATTGAAGATGTACCGTGCCTTGAACTTAATGATGAAATTTTGATGAGAGACCATGTTGTTAAAATGTTTCTAAATAAGGGGTGCAAACCTATGGAACTTTGTAAGGATGGGTATTATCTTGATCAAGAATCGTTAGGGTATAGTTTGACGATGGGGAGGTTGGTTAATGGAAATAGTTCATTATAAATCTATAAAAGAAATTCCTCAGAATGAATGGGAAAAATATGGATTGGATTTTGCATTATCAGATGGGGTTTATGATTATGCTATATATAATGAAAAATATTCAGTCTATAGTGTAAGCTATTTGAAGATAATAAGTCGAAAGACTATTTTTTGTATTATGTATCAATTTAAAAATCTCGGTGAATCGGTAAATGAACAATGGTATGTACAATATTTAAAGAAATTTTTCGGAGAGCATATTGTAGAAAATATCAAAAAATTAGGATATAAAAAAATAGTTTTAATAATGTTTCCTAAAATGAAAGAAAATATTGTGGATATAGAAAATAGTGTTACAAGATATTTGCAAAATTTATTTTTGGATAAAAAATGGCTTTTAATTTATTCTTTGTTAGAGAAACCTAAATACAATAAGGGATATATATATAAACAACCACCATATATGTATTTTAAGATTGATGTTTCATCAATGGATGAATACTTAGAAAAAAGTAACTCAAAAGTAAGACATACTATAAAAAATGATAGGGGTAGACTTATAAAAAATAAGGTAAGTATAAGAAAGATAAATTATAAAACTTATTATAATGAAATTTGTGAATTAAATAGACTAAGTCTATATAAAATGCCAAAATCATTGCTGCAATATATTTTAAAACTAGAGAAAAATAATATAAGTGACACAATTGGTTTTTTTAAGAATGATAAATTGGTTCAGTATGTAACGATTTTAAAATCAGATAAATTTTCTTATACGATTGCGGGAAATATGAATGAAAGTTTACGGGAGTGGTCTGGAATTGTAAATGCTTATAATATTTTTCTTGAATATAGCATTAATAGTAAAATTAATATAGCATATTTAGGATATGAATGTTGCGAAGAAAAAATACGTAGGGGAGCTGACAAAATATTTAAATATTTATATGTTCCTGAATTATAGAAAATTGATAGGATGATAAAAATGAAAAGGAATATTAAGGTTTTTAATTATTCATTTATATTAAGAACAATCGGACTTGGAATGTTTAATACATTATTTAATATTTATATTTTGGAAAATAGTAACTTTTCAAATGCTTTTTTGGAAAAGTTTCTTGCAATTGGCAATTTTTCAATGGCAGTATCAAGTTATTTTATAGGTTTTACAATTGATAAGTATAACAAAAAAAAGCTGATGCTATTTTTCTCAAGTATATGTGCTATATGTATATTTGGTGAAGTTGTTATATCTAATGAAATTGTAATGTATGTTGTTTCAGTTATATATGGGATTGGTGCAGCAGGTCTAATAACAATAGTACCACCTATACTTATGACTTATAAAACAGAAGAAAATAGAAATTTTATTGTATATAATCGTGCTATTAATATTATTTCTTTAACAATTGGAGCGTTATTAGCCGGACTATTAACTGGAAAGCAATTCAGTATATCAATAAAAAATGTACTTTTAATTGTTCCGATTCTATACATTGTCTCTATTATTGTATTCACATTACATGATAACATAGCTAGTAAAAGTAGAGAAAAAAGTAAAGAAAGGAATTTTTACCTAAAAAAGTTAGTTTCGGAAAAATATTGGATACTTATAATAGTAGCTTTTCTATGTTTAGGATTTGCACCATTGTTGGTTAATTTTATTAATGTGTATTTTTATAATCGGTATAATATTGATGTTTCAAATATTGCATATATGTATGCATTAATCAATTTTTGTTCTGGAATTACAATTTTTTTTGTTTCAAAAATGGAATTTAAGTCAATAAAGTGTATTATGTCAATGGTTGTATTGATCATTTTAGATAATATAATATTGGTAGTATGGAATAATCTGTATATACAAGTATGCTGTGTTTTTGCATATATTTGCTTATTTGAATTACTAACGTCATATGTGTATGACATTGTCTTGTCAAAGACAAATTCAAATTTTCATGGACGTATAAGTGGGGTAATACAAGCTTCTTGTAATCTCTCTGAAACATTAGGCATATATATTGGTGGTGTGATGTTAGGGCTTAAATGTTATTGGCTTTTTTTTGGCATTAGTATTATATCGACAGTTGTTAGTATTATATCAATAATTATTCTTATGAAAGAAAAGGATGACTAATGGATGAAAAGAAATTAATAAGTCAATTATATTGTAAAATTCGCAATGATAATAAAACATCGAAAAGCATAATTAATGATTCTTATAGGAAACTAAAACACAATTTGTGTAAAATTTATAAAACAATGGATGTAGACTTTGATTCCGAAATGCTGAAAGTAATGGATGAAGTTATAATATATTGTTCGATTTATATGACATTTAGAAAATTTCTTAGTTTCGATATAATACGTGATGTATTATTAGAGAATTATGATAATGTAATGAAATCGTATGGAGAGGAATATTGGAAAAAGATGAATTGTCAAATGTTTTCTAAAGAAAATATAGAAGAAATAAAAGTAGCAGCTTTTAAAAGTCAATATTCGTTGTTTAAAGATGATTATTTGGTTTATTTTGTTGAAGGAAAGGATAATATATCATTTGGAAATAATACATTACGTTGTCCTATTCACATATTTTGTTTAAAGGCTGGAATTTATGAATTTTTAGAAGTATTATGTGATATTGATTTTATAAGGAGCAAATATTTAAAATCTGGATTAGAACGGGAAAAATGTCTTTGTAAGAAGGAAAATAATATGTGCACTTTTAGATGGAAAAACGAAATGAAAATAAGGAGATAATGAATAATATGAAACCAGTTATAACAGATAAATATGAAATGAGTTATATAAGAAAAATGGGAAATCCAAAAACACATAAGACAGAAAATGAATTGGTTATAATTTTGCCAGTAGGGTGCTATTGGGCAAAGAAAACAGATGGGTGTTCTTATTGTGGATATCAGACATTAGTGGATGAAATGCGTACTACAACAGCTCCATATACATATGTTGAAATTTTGCAAACAGAAATTAAAAAATATGCGGAAAATATTGATAGAATAAGTTTTTTTGTGGGAGGATCATTTTTTGAAATTCCATATAAAGAAAGATGTGAGCTGATAAGCGAATTAAATAATTATCAAAATATAAAAGAGGTATGTATTGAGACAAGACCTGAATTAGTTACAAAAGAAAGCATAAAAGATATTTTAGATTGTTTAGGTAACAAAAAATTACAAATCGCATTTGGAATAGAAAGTTCTAATGAATATATAAGAAACCAAATACATAAAAAAGGCTTAGACGAAAATACATATATCAAGGCTATGAATATTTTACAAGATCTTAATGTTCATGTATTAATTTATGTTTTTGTAAAACCACCAATTCCATATATAACAGATGATGAAGCTATTGATGATGCTATGAAAACAATAAAAGATAGTTTTGATAAGGGGGCTTATGCAGTAGAATTGGAATGCGGTTATATTGTAGAGAATAGTGATATGTATAATTTATATAAGAATGGTAGATATAAACCACTTTCATTTTGGAGCATTCAAAAATTATTAAAGAATGCTATAGCATTAAATAGGGGAATAGTGCGTTTGGCATATTTTTCAGATACACCAAAACCTATTGCAGGTCCATCGAATTGTGAAAAATGTAATGATAAATTTATAAAAATGTTCGATGAATATAGAGAAACATTAGATCCCAAAGTGCTATTTGAGGAAATTCAATGTGAATGCAAAAAATATATAATACGATGATGGGGATTCGCTTTTATTTTTTGGGGGTGGGGAAAGAAATTAAAAGTTAAGTAGGTATGGTTTAATAGGTATGATGTGAGTTTATGAAGAGAACGTTGAGAAAGTATATCCATATTAACTATGTGTTTTCACAATAGGCTGTTTTAGTAGAAAAAGTATAATTGCTAACTTCCTATATTTTTCCTGCTCAGCATAAAATATAACTGTAATCGAACCCAAACGAAGGAAGTTGGGACAAAGATTCTGTTAGATATGGGAGATTGACGGCCATAGAAGGAAGTGGATGCACAAGGCCATGTAAAGCGAAAAACAATGACGTTTTACTTCGTTTACCCTAATCATTTATGTTTAGCACCAGATGTAAAGAAATATCCATGCCATAGGCTCATTTAATTGAGATAATCAACTAGAAAATAAGGAAAAAAGACTTGACTATATATGGAGGTTTAATGGCAGCTAAGTGGTAAATTGATATCATATCTGGTGATACAATTAGGATACCGAATGTGGTAGAAAAAGAATACAATCTTGAGCTTGCTACATCTATGGTACATCAGTTTATGCCTGAATTTTCATCACAGAAAAATGCTATCATACTTTGTGACAGCGGGTATACAAAGCAGAATTGGCTGTATCAGTATGACTCTGTGTTTCATCTTGTTATGTACAAGGATCCACAGGGGGATTCTTTGTGGCATCCTCTCTGGCCGGGCTCTGAATATGTTGACCATGAGGACAGGCCTCCTGATGATGCTTAAAAACAAAGAGTCATGCTGACTTTCTGTTGTGATACAATTGAATATTGTTTTTGAGATAATTTTTCTCTTTCATGTTGTTTCTTTTTCTGCTTGGAATACACATGTTAGAATTAATGTATCTGTTTGATGATTGTCGGAATCTTCTGTAAGATTATTAAATCATTATAAAAGGGGTATAACCCCATTACGGAATTATATCCCTTTCTCTGTTATTATTCAGTTTCAAGAAGTTCGCAGTTGATATATTCGTCATCCATGCTGATGATTTTAAGTTTTGCTCCACGCATGACGTCTACTTCATAGTATTCTGGCTCGTCATTAACGTTTCCCATAAATACACATTTTGTTCCAGCAGGTACATGTATACGAAGTTTGATATCGTAATTTATTTCATGTCCTTTTACAAGGCTGGTTGCCAAAAATCCTTTTTCATAGAAATCACAGCCTGGAATGTTCCGTGCATTTTCTACCATCAAATCATAGACATGCGTGCATACACCTCTGTAAAGTACGAGATCTGTATTTGTGCTATTTGTTGAAACCATTTTGGCAATGTGTAGATCAATATGGTCCGGTCGATTCTCGCGGAATCTTTCATTAATGCTTTCTCCTGAATGTGCAAGGCAGTACTCATAACTAAAATGGTGAGTATCAATATATTTCTTTGGCTCTTCATTTATATGTAGATGAGCAAAGTTTGTTGCCGCCGATGTAGTAGGAGCAAGTTTATCCAACTTGCTTCCTGTATGTGTAAATTTGTCTTTAATGCGGTATAATAAATTCTTAATCATTGTTTTTATTTCCTTTCGTGATAATGTTTTTTTTGCATCTATAGTATTACTATCATCTATTTGAAGTAATACTGTTTTTCAGCGCGAATGTATTTTCCAATGGAATATATGATTAATTCATCTTTTCCATTGGCTGGATCTTTGAGAGAGCCAAACTCTTCCGGAAAGACGATAGGCTCTCTTGTTTCTGATACTGAGCGTCCGGAACTTTGTGTTCCGTCCTGAAGATTATTTGATATCTTAAGAACTTTGTGGGTGCCGATGAGATCGGATGCCCACTTTCTTGTTTCAACTTCTTGAATACTAAGGAAGCAGAATGTGCTTACACAGTCTATCAATGACTTACAGGCATTTTCGGAGTGAAACATTTCTGCTATGGAGCTTCTGCTCTGCAGTGCGAACATGCTACTCAGTGCCCGGCTTCGGCCCGTCATAAAAAACGTTTTTATCATATCATAACTTAGTGTCGTAAGCTGAGCAAATTCGTCAAGAATGTAATACTGTTACACACGATTAGATTGTCTTCGTTAGGACCACTACACATGATTGTTAAGGTTTCACATATTTCTTCGAAACCCTCGCAGAATATGCTACGTTCGGGTGCAGTGTCTGTGGTTGTTGGAAAAGGTTTGTTCATAAGGTGCTCTTCCAAACGCTTGAATACAGAATCCATGTTGTTAGTAGTTACGTTGTTTGCGAGCTTTTTAGCTGCGATCTGGTTTTTATTCATATTATTATCCTCCATATGAATATAAAGCTCTATCATTGGATAGAGGTGCTTATCAATCTATCTGCAGATTGACGTCTATAAGTTGCGGTGATATAAAGCTGATATAATCAGCTTCATATCTGTGTAGAGTATGATTTTTTTTCCATATCAAAATCACAGTAATAATATGGATTTCAGAAAAAAACACTAAAAAAATCATATAAATATAGAATGATATTTTAGTTATGTATTCATTGCCTACATATTAGTATCGCTTGTAAGCACAGTTTTCTATTATTTTTTTATTATTGAGTGTAAATATTTTTGGCACTATTCCTTGCTGACTTCGTTGCGCACCATCTCCAGCGCAATTCTTCAATTTGAGTTTAAAAAGCAAGCTCAAAGAAGAACAACTCGAACAATGTTTGATGAGAGTCACCTCAACCCAACCTTCTCCTCTAAGGAGAAGGCTTTGAATGGATGCAAATGTATCGTATGCTGCTTCTTATCAACTTTTTGAGCTTTCTTTTTGAAATCCCTGTAATGCATCAAATGTCGATAGTCCGGCTTATCACAGATGCAGATGCTTTTAGTTGTTCAAGGTGCAATTCGTTTGAAATGCTGACTATAGTTCAGAACCATGAATAACTACAAGGATACGGATTTTTTGAAGGACATAAAAAATCCTAACGAGCAGCCGTAGGGCTGTCCTTTTCGTTATTCAGAACCCGAACTAAATTCATCATGTCAAACGAAAAAAATGCACATTGAAAACTAAATAAAAGCCTCTGCATCAGCGATAATCCTCATAATCTTAATTTTTATCCTCACAGGGATTTCACAAGAAAGCCCAAAAAGTTACTTATTAATAAAGTTTAAAGAGCTCAAAAGAGCTCAGGAAGGAGTCAGACATGACAGTTGAAGTTACAGGTTACGCATTTAAAGATGATGAATTACATCTTTTCGCTACAGACGTAGATGAAAGAAATCTACAGTTACTCGAAAGAAACCGCGAGGATGATGGCTCAGAAAGAGAACTTGAGTTCATCTTTGATAAAGAATCACTTGATTATTTGTATAAGTGGTTACACAGACAGAAAGCAGTCAAAAAAGCTGCGCCTCAGAAACTGAAAGAAGCAGTTGCAGCTACACTTGGTACCATCTGTACAATCTCAGGTAAATACTTAGAGCTCGCTTAAGCGAGCTCTTTTATTTAATATTCACTTATTTACATTATTTAAGCGACATGGCGGTCACAGGAAGAAGATAATTATGACAGATGGGGTGAAGCTAAAGAGTAGTAGAAGAATGAAAAAACAAATACAAGAAGATTTTTTTAATTATATGTGTAAAGTGGCAAGGGTTGAAAGAGCAGATAGATGATTTTAGAATTAATATTATTTGAATGGCTGATATGTAAGCTGGAGATTGGTGATATCAAGTTAAAAAAATATTTTGCGTTTATGCTCATAATGTTAATGCAGTTAGGTGAAATTATTGTTATCTTTATTCGACCGACACAAAGCATATGGTATACCATATTAGCGCTTCCGAGTGCTTTAATTGCTACATGGATACTATTCAAAGAAACGATGTGGCGTAAATTAGCAGTGTTTTTGTTTGCATATGGATATATCGATGTAATAGAATATCCGATTAAAATTATAGTTGGCAGCAATAATGAGTTAGTGGTATACATAATTACTATTATTATAATTTGTCTTATTGGCAAAATAATAAATCAATTCAAAAAAGTGTCGTCCATGATAGCGCGTATTGATCCTATATATTTTATGGCTTCGTCCATGATAGAAATAATCAATATGGGAATAATTGTAATGACCGATGATATAATTTTACCTGGTCAGGATAGACTTAAAATTGTAATAAATGTATTAACAATGATTTCATTTGTTATGTTAGGAATATTTGGAATTGTTTTTATGTTTTTGGGTGCATATAAGAAGCAACTTGAGATAGATAATAAGATAAAACAAAACTATCTGATTATTCAAAAAGAACATTATAGTCAATTGTATTCTCATATGCGAGAAATACGGAAAATAAAACATGATATGAATGCTCATATAAATATATTGTATAATCTGTTAGATACAGAACAATACGATGAAGCTGTTAAGTATATATATGACATCAAAATGCATTATGATATAGGTAAAAAATTGGAATCATATTATGATAACGGAATAATTGATGCAATTATCTATTACTTTAATCAAAAAAATCCATTAATTAAGTTTATTTGTATGGGAAATTTTAGCGGCAGGAATGAAATTTCTGATTTAACAATTTGTACAATACTTTCAAATTGTATTTCAAATGCAGTCGAAGCATGTAGTAGATTACAGAAAAAAAAGAAAGAAATTATGATTAATATATCAAATGTGAAAAATTATATGGTCATTATGATAGAGAACCCTATTGAATGGGAAGTTGATATATCTAAGTTGGGGAGATATACATCAAAGGATGATAGATTATCACATGGATATGGGGTAAGTAATATAATAGATGAAGTCAGGTTGTGTGAAGGAAATTATAACTTTTGCGCAGATGATGGAAAGTTTAGTGTAAGTATTGCAATAAAAAAATAAATACCATTCGTTACAAAAAAAGTACCGTTCATTCTTAAGGTGTTGAAAACAAGTTAGAATAAGTGGTACTCTTTTTATATAAACGAAAGAGAGGCACTAAAGAATGAATAATACATCAATGAACAGTGACGTATGGCTTATAATAAAAAAACTATTAGGATTATAGTTATTGAAATCTGATAGATAAGGGAATAAAGAATGAGATACACTTTCATAAAACAACATGATGCAACAGACTGTGCAGCAGCTTGCATGGGCATGGTCTGTCTGCACTATAAAAAAGAGACAACAATAACAAAATTACGTGATATGATGGGAACAGACCTGAAAGGAACAAATCTCATAGGTCTGTCAAAATGTGCAGAGCAGCTTGGATTTAACTGCCAGGCGGTTAAGCTTGACAGGGAAGGATTCCTTAGCAGATATACACTTCCGGCGATTTTAAATGTTTACAAATATAGCATTATCGCTTATCATGGATATATCAATGGCTCTTATCACAGGTGTGATACTGTCTGCAGATGGGAATGGCAAAAATAAAACAAAGAAACTGCTTTTGGGTTATCTGGATGGTTTTTTACTGAAGGTGAAAAACACGGTGGAATGTATATTGGATTTGATTCAAAAAAGAAAAATATAGTTTGAGGATATGGTAGATATTAGGGGTAAAAATGTATAAAGTATTATATATAGGATTTCTGACTTTTCAGTTAATATCTGTTTTTTGTAATTTGAAAAGCTCAAAAAAAGACATATTGGAAGCTAATAATAGCAGAAAATTTAATATTATAGGAATAGTATGTCAGATCATAGCTGTAATATTTATTATGATCATTCTAAAAATGTAGTAGAAGACTATTGGAAAATATGAAATTTGCTGCCCAAATGCATCAAATGGGGAGCTACACTTTTTGGAGGATAAGATGATTCAATATTTAGGAGAACATAAACTTTTTAATGAAAAATACATTATATTTATTTTATTTTGTACATTCTTAATTGAATTTATAAATCATTTTTCTTATAAAAATAAAGAAAAAGTGTATACATTGGTGATTTCGTTAATGTACTTAGGGGGAGGCAATATTATTTTTAATACCTTATGAGAATTATATTGTTGATATTATGTGTACATTATTTGGAATAGTGTTAATTTTATGCTTAATCTTGAGATGCAAAAGTAGAAAAGGATAGAAATAAGTAGTATAAAAATATATGAAAATAAAACGTTTAAATTAAATAATGTTTAGAAAAGAGATTAATGGAGGAATGAATATGAAAAATAACCTTGAACTTATTTTATTAGTAGGTAACTGGGTAGTTGTTGCAATACAGGCATTTACTATATTTTTATATGGAAATAGTATAGGTTTATTTATTATTATGTTGCTTGCATTAATAGTACAAGTACTTGGTGTTTATGATAATAGAAAGAAATAATTATTAAAGATAAAATATATGAAAAAAATAAAACTTTTCGAGTGTTATATCGGAAGTCGGCAATCTGGTAAGCCTTCAGTTATCCATTCAGGAAGCAAATATTTCAATGAAGAGGCTTTCTGAAATCATGTATTATGAGAGAGAACAGAAAAGCGAGAGACAGTATCAGGAGATATCAAGTATAGATAGTGGCATCATCTACACAACTTGAAAAGGAGATATTAAAATGCAGTTTATGCTTCAGACAGACAACTTCATCCACAACGTAGAACCACCTTACAAGATGGATTCCATTTTACGTGTAAAGAACTGTCTCTATGCACGTTATATCGGACCGGAGGATAAGCTGAAATTTGCCTATGACAAGCTTGGAGTTTATGCATTTGAGAATGACATAGAGCTTGAAGACTGCAATTATACTATCTATGTGGACAGGAATGAAGAGGACGAAACCATGGTTGCGGATGTATTCATGCCTGTAAAGGAATAAAAGAAATATGAGCAAAAGAGTAAAGAGTTTAGATGAAATAAGGGAATCGAGAATACTGTTTGACTGGCTTTGGGAATGGAGTACTTACCGATGGCGGTATATGCTGCAGAAGTGACACTGCACATAGATGATGTAAAAGGAAAATATCTGTATCTATATAATAACGTAAAGCATAAATACGAACTTGTGAGTACAGAGGACATGAGCGGGCTTAATTTAAGCACACCAGGAAAGTATATGATCACGGCAAAGCCCATCAGAGAGGGCAACGCGGCGGTCAGGTATATACTGATTGCAGGTGGAATCGGCATAATTGCAGGAATAGCTATGTATGTTTATAAGGCAATAAATATTTAAGGATAGACAGAAAAGGAAAAGTAGTCTCAATAAATTATTTTATATGAGACTACTTTTGTACAAAACAACAATGAAAAAAATATATAAAGTTACGATAATGGTATATGCCATAATATTTATAATAGGATATCTCGGTGGGTTTAAATACATGAATATTGTATTAAACCATTATATAGAATATAGCGACTATATAATGTATGCTTTAATCTTTTTTTATCAATAGGTATATTTTATCCATTTTTGAGGGATGGATTTAAAACCTTTAATAAAGAGATTTTAAATGAAATTAGTACAGTATTTTTAATAATAGCATTTTTGTCCGTATTAATTCAAGTTTTGCTGGGAGAAGGAGAAGAGAAGGCGTTATCGGCTAGTATTATAATTAAAATTATAATATTTTCACCAGTATTAGAAGAATTATTTAATCGATGTGCAGTTATTACTATTCTAAAAACTATATTAAAGGCAGATAATGTTGTTTATATGTTAATAAGTGCAGTTATATTTGCGATGTTTCACATAAATAGCTTAAAACAGAGTGGATTTATGCCGGAAATAAGCAGTTTATTAATATATTTCATACTTGGAATGGGATGTGCATATGTATATTTACGCACTAATAATATCGTATCAGCAATCGTACTGCATATGTTTTGGAATGTGTCTATAGTTGGTGGGATAATAAGTGGCATTGCACATAGATGATGTAAAAGAAAGGAACACAATGCGATACACATTTATAAAGCAGCATGATGCAACAGACTGTGCAGCGGCATGCATGGGTATGGTCTGTCTGCATTACAGTTTTATCTTGGGCTTTAGATCCAGGTGGATCATTAGCTGCGTATATTGATAAGAGAGATAGTACAGGGACTAATGGTTGGTGCACAATTGGATAATTGAATTAATATGAAAATTTGTTACTAAAATCTAAACTTCCCATCCTATAAAGGATTGAATTATTAGAATATGAAATCTATTTTGAAGATGGGAGGTTTGAGTTAATGATTTCTTGCTATACAGGAGGTAAGTGCTATGGAATACTTGAATTTGGAAAAGGGAGGACTTATTACTATCTTGATTCCACTTAATCTTTTAATTGGAGAATATACATTGTTTTTTCGCTTGAATGGATGGAGCCGGAAAATAATTCACTTAATCACAGGTGTGATTGATCTATTTTTTGTGGTGGCAACAATTGCTAGTGGAGAGCATCCATATTATCCATTTGTGATTTTCGGTGGAATGTTAATTGGAATCATTCAAAGTGAATGGTGTTATAGAAAAATCAGTGAAGAAACAAATTGTTGGGACAAAATAGATATATTGTTTAAAAAGGGGAGAATTTTGTTGGGAGCGATATTAATTATTATTGAAATAGTGGTTAGAATGTTGTATCCGTCAATGTTTATGGGATTGCCATTAATAACACGTATCTTTTCGTATATCATTTTAGCGGTGTTACCTATTGAAATAATAGTTTTTAACAGTTTTCTTGTAAAAAAACATAATGGTATGGCAATTGAATATTTTTAGAAAGCAAGGTAAAAACATGCCGTTCATGACAAGAAAGTGTCGTTCGTGACAAAAGAAAATAGATTTTAGAGGAATAGTGTTTGGTTGATTGAAAAGTATGAGGTATTATATGGAAACGATAAAAATACAGCACTTATTTGGTAGAATTTCTATATTTTTCTTGGTGTTAATTGTGGTAGTATTTGCTGAGGAATATTCAATTAATAGGTTGTGCCTGAATATAAATGTATTGTGTTTGCATATAGACATGAAAAACACCTCTAAAAGCCCCATTTTGTTATATTCAGAAGACTTGGATGAAGGAAATGAGCGCAACATGCTCATGCCTAGAGTTTTTCCGAAGCGTCTTGGACGGGTGAACAGCGTTACTTCACTCCAAGTATTTAAAAACTGCTCAATAAACATGGTTTTGTCAATATAATAAAATCCTGACCTTCGTATATCTTTAAAATTTTCGATTCCAACAGGCAGTTTTAATATTTCCATGTGAGCCTCCCAAGTTAAAATATGTTCGATGCATTCACATATAGTATAACTGATTTTTAGAGGAATTACAATTTCTATTGATTATCTAAAGTTTAGGGCATTTATGGTTATAATTATTTTGTTTGAAAAATACTGTGAGTTTGTCTATAATTGAGCTATAGATAATTTCAAGAGGTATAATACAATATGATAAAAATAGGTGTTGAAAACAATTTAGAATAAGTGGTACTGTTTTTATATAATCGAATATTATTGATTGAATGTCAAACATGTACGAATTCGTGTCGTTCATGTATTTATTGTTGAAGATATATGGATTATAGGTTATAAAGAAATTAATAACAGTTGAAGAGTCAGGACCGATTGCAAACAGGAGTGAAAAAATAAGGGGAAATATGAAGAAGAATTTAAAAATTTTATTCATACAATTATGTGTTTTGGCAATAGGCTGCTTTATCGGAGAAGCAGTTTTCGGCTTGCCCAAATGGCTTGGACTTGTGATAGCAGGTCTTATGTTTTATTTGGTATTTTTTATAATACAGATTAAAGGTGCTATGAGTAATATCAAAGATGAAGTGTCAAGTGATGGCATAGCCGGAGCAAGAATATGCGGAGTCTTTATTTCTGCGATACTACTTGCATTTATATTGGGAATATATGTTTATCAGGTGGCTAATATAGCGATGACTATAGCCGGTGTGGTATTGCTTATATTACAGCGGAAAAAAATAAAAGGGTTTTTCTTTGAGAATCGCTGGGAGAATAATTTTTGGTTGGTGTATTTTGGTATTGCATTTATTATTTGTGGTGTTTTTTCTGTATTTGCGTGTCTGGATATTGCACCATGCACGGAGCTTTGTGGTGTTTACAGGGCTATCGGTATCATAGTGTGGATTTTGGTGATTTTATGGACACTTCCGCCTGATACATGGTTGGCCAGATTTGCCACAAATAACTATAAGAGATATGAAGATAATTATGATTAAGAAAGAAAAATAGAGATTATTTTCTAATGAAAATTATCGGACAAAATAAGGAGGATAAATGAAAAAAATAGTTTCTAATTTGTCAGTAATGATTTTTGTCATAGGATGTGCAATAATGGAAATAACAACATGGTTTATTGATTCATATGTTATGTTTTATATAGGAATAATTATTGTTATAGTGGGAATTATTGGAATGATTATTCAAGGAAAGTTTAAGAAAGTAATTGAGTTTATTATAGAGTATTTTTAGAAAGTTTTGCTTTCAATATTCTGATAAGTGCATTGATATCATTTTGGGGAGTGATTTGTGAATTTCTTCAAAAAATGCTGATATATTAGAAAATGGTGAATTAGGAAGTAATATATAAATTTTACCATTTGATAGTTTATATAAAAAGTTAAGAAAAGGAGAAAATGAAAATGAAAAAAAATCTTGAACTTGTTTTATTAATAATTAACTGGGTAATTGTTGCAATACAGGCATTTACTATATTTTTATATGGAAATAGCATAGGGCTGTTTATCATTATGCTGCTTGCATTAATAGCTCAAGTATTTAGTGTTTATGACAATAGAAAAAATAATTATTAGATAGGATAAAATATATGAGCAAAATAATATATGTGTTAATTGCAATACTAATTTATATGATTATTAATTTATTTATAGTAATAAAGAAAAATACAAAAATTTTACATTTTGCTGGTTCTATTTTGTTTTTACAAGTTTTTTTATTGTCGGTTGTTAATTCACATTTCATTACATTGAGTGAGTATTCTGTATGTGAATATATATTTTTATTTTGTATGACCATATATGCAATTTTAGTTTATTTTTTAGAAAACAAAAAAAGATGAAAAAATTCCTGAACTTTATTATAATATGTACAAGGCCACAGGCATTATGCCTTTTAATGATGGCACAGATATAAAGGATAAGCTTCTTGTGACAGATGGGCTGCTGCAGGGAGCAGAGGGAGTTAAACAGTGAGTAAAATACTTGTGGCAGAGGACGAAACTGCAATCAATAAAATGATATGCATGAATTTAAATATTACAGGCTACGAGACGGTGTCCATGCAGGACGGACAGGAAGTGCTCGATTATCTCGCAACAGGAGCATCGGCAGATCTTGCGATAGTGGATATCATGATGCCAAGGGTTGATGGTTTTGGTCTGCTCGAGCCACTTAAAAAAGCAGATATTCCGGTGATATATCTGACCGCGAGAGGCGATCTTGAATCAAAGGTAAAAGGCCTTTCAGGCGGGGCTGAGGACTATATGGTAAAGCCGTTTGAGATGCTTGAGCTTTTGCTGCGCATAGAAAAAATATTAAAGCGTACAGGAAAAAGCGATGATATCATTGAGCTTGATGACATTACCATTGATATGAAAAAGCACATAGTTTTAAAGAAAAAGGAGCAGATATCCCTGACACCTATGGAGTATGATTTGCTTTGTACCCTTGCGAAAAACAGAAATATCGCTTTGGAGAGGGAAAAGCTGCTGAATGCGATATGGGGAATAGATTTCGAGGGAGAGACGAGAACTGTCGATGTGCATGTGGCGGCATTACGCAAGAAGACAGGACTTCGTATAGTAGCTGTGCCAAAGATTGGATATCGTCTGGAGGTAGGAGAATGAAGCTTCGTAGCAGGATAACGATTGGAACACTTGGATTTTTGCTGATTTCTCTTACACTGTGCTGCACACTTATGATATATGTCAGCAAAAAAAATATGTTAAACAGTACCACAAGCTATACAAAGACAGAATTGGAAAAGCTTGTGGCTAATTTTTATACAAACAAAAGTGACATAGAAAGCACAGTTGAAGAGCTTACCGCGGAGACAAAGCTGAAATACTACTTTTTTAAGCAGACGCAGTATTCGGATTCTGACACGGAGTATGTGCTGCAATGTGGTGATGAGATAATATATAACGATTCCGGACTTGATGCGCCAACGATACTTGGGCTGAATGAGGATAAGAGTAATATTGAGATGCAGGGGGAGACGAAAAGCGACATCGTGCATACAGAAGGGGCAGACTATTACATCTGCGGAGTGGATATCAATATCAATGACAGAATCTATCAGGTATGTATAGTGCGCGATATAACAGAGCTTTACAGACAGATATACCGGATGATTGCGCTGTGTGTGGGGATTGGAATTGTTATCTCATTAGCTGCGGCAGTAAGTATGATTGCTTTCCTGAAAAAATTACTAAGACCGTTAGAGCTGCTTAAGGATGAGGCAGATGCCATATCACAGGGGCAGTATCAGCGTCAGATAGACGTAAAAGGAAAGGATGAGCTGGCATCACTCTCGCACAGCTTTAATACGATGGCAAAGGCTGTAGAGTCACATATCGCAGAGGTTGAGGAGACCTCGGAGGCGAGAAACAGGCTCATACATGCGCTCTCCCATGAGATGAGGACTCCGGTAACGGCAATTTGTGGCTATGCCTATTCGCTTCGCAATATGAAGCTGACTGATGCACAAAAGCAAGAAGCACTCGAATTTATGGACATTGAGGCAAAAAGACTCGGCAGCCTGTCGGGCAAACTGACTGCTCTGGTCGGACTTACAGCGGATAAGATAGAGCTTAAGGACATAGAGCTTGAGGAGCTGAAAAAACATCTTGAGATGATATGGCAGGGCCGGGACGATATATTTCTGACAGTTGAAAATGGCAGCATAAGGGGCGACAAAGATATGCTTGTCATGCTCATAATCAATCTTTGTGACAATGCAAAAAAGGCAGGTGCGACAAGGATTGAAGTAAATATAACAGGCAGTGGAATATCGGTAAAGGACAACGGAAGAGGAATTTCAAAGGAGGATATGAAGCATATATTTGAGATATTTTATCAAGGAGATGCTTCGAGAAATCAGGAGGGCTTTGGACTGGGACTGGCATTGTGCCAGAGGATTGCGGAACTTCACCACTCAAAGCTTTCTGTGGAAAGCAGCTTGCAGGAGGGCAGTATTTTTTCTTTACAATTCTCTTACAACTCTTTGATGACTTGAAAACATAAAAGGGGATAAAATCATATCATCAAAGAAAACGAGGAGGAACTTATGAAACGAAAAATAGTTTGTCTGATGGCTGCAATAATGTGTTTTTCAATGACAGCCTGTGAGAAAACACCTGACAAATCACTTGTCACACAGAAAAATATAGACAGGCTTGAGAAAGCCGCAAAGGAAACTCCAAAGGACGGAAGCACCTTAAAGGACATAATAGAGACTACCACCGATACTTACGATTTTAATTATAAAAGCGATGACGGAAAGGTAAAGATAGTAGCTGACAATGTGCCTGTTACTCTCCCTACAAAGGATACCATACCTATGTATCGAGTAAAAAGTGATGAATTATCGCAGGAGATAGCTGATAAGCTGTATGACTATTTTTTCCCGGATGGAGCTTATACTACAACAGGCTCAGACTGGACAAAGCAGAAAATAGATAATCTGATATTGGAAGAAAAAAAGTATATTGCAAATGTTAAAGATGATCCGGATACTTCAGAGTCTGATAAAGAGAGTATTATACAAACACATGAGAGGATTATCAAGGAATATGAAGAGGAACGGAAAACAGCACCTGATGAGAGCACATTGAAATATGTGCCAAAGGATTCCTCGTATGTGGATGTGGAGCAGGAGACTGTAAGCGGTACAACAAAAACCAAAGAATTAAATGTAAGCTCAAAGGATCAAAAAGAAAAACTTAATATCTGCTCATCATCTGACGAGGATAGTTTTAGTTCATCTGCCGGATATGAGAATGTTAAAGACTATCATTACGATGGTATATTGACGACACAGGCAGCTTCATGTACAGATGATGAAAAAAAGAAGATTGGAATAAGCGAGGAGGATGCCAAAAAATACGTTGATGACTTTGTACAGAAAATAGGTATGGACTGGGAAATTTATGATGTTGGTTGTGCAGCGGGAAACAAATATAAGGAAGATTTTGATGATACGGATAAATACAATCAGGATGCAGAAATGATTTCAGCAGACAACTATACAGCATATGTGTTTAATCTTGTGCAGAATATAAATGGTATTCAAAGCGCAACGACAAGCTCAGATTATGTACCTGACAAGGATGATACTACTCTTACATGGCTGTATGAGAAAATCCGTATTATTGTGGATAAAAATGGTATTGTTGCATTTAGCTGGGAATTTCCTCAAATGGTAGAGGAGGCGGTATCAGACAATGTCGGTATCATATCCTTTGATCAGGCAAAGGATATCTTTGAACAGATGATGCCTCTAACCACAAGAGGTGATTTGGAAGAACATGAAGATAGAGATGTTGAGATAAAGGCAACTGCAACAGTATATGAGGTAAGGCTCGGACTGATGCGTGTAAGGAGCAGCGGCAGTGACAGAAACGGACTTCTCACACCGGCATGGCTGTTTTACGGCGATTATAATATTGATTTTGGAGGAGAAAATTATTCAGAACAGCAGCCATGGATTCTTCTTGCAGTAAACGCGGTGGATGGAAGCGTCATTGATGTGACGGCTGGTTATTGATATGGATAGAGCGCAGGAAAGCAGTAAACAGCTACGGATAAATAATACAATTTCATCATGCATAAAGCAGGCACTGACAGGTCGTTTGTTTTTCCTTGCGGTCGCAGGAATCGTGTTTGCTCTTGGGATAGGCGGCTTTGCGGATTTCTGGAAAGCGGCAGGCGATTATAGGGAGGGGCTTATTGCCTATGGCACTCATCTTACGGTGCTGCAGAATGCCATAAAGTCTGATGCCCTGTGCCTGCTTCTTCCGGTATTTGCAGCCCTGCCGTATACCTCGGCATTTCTCGAGGAGATAGACTCCGGATTTATAAAGAGCTATCTTCCGAGAGCCGGGAGGTGGCATTACATCAGTGCGAAAATACTTGCGGCAGCTATAAGCGGAGGAGTGGCATGTACACTGGGAACAGGAGTGTACTACAATCTGCTGCGCCTTATAATACTGCCGATGGAGAAGCAGGGGACGGCTGAAAAGACAGACGCAACGTATGTCTTATTTTTTTGCATCGGAATGGTGTTTTCACTGATCGGAATGCTCTTTTCGATACTCACATCGAGCAGATATATGGCTTATGCGTCACCGTTTGTGCTCGAGTATACACTCATAATATTGCATGAGAGATACTTAAAAAAGCTGTATATCATAGATCCGAAGGAGTGGCTTTGTCCGTCGGCAGGGAACTGGGAATTTGGTGAGGCGGGCGCAGTGATATTTCTGATTTTTGTCAGTATGCTTATCACGGTGCTTCTGATACCGGCTATGGAGAGGAGGCTTGATGGAATATGAAACAGGTATTTATGGTGGCTTTGTACAATTTCAGGACATGGAAGAAAAATCCACGTATATTTTTAAGCTTTTCGATTGCATTCATATTCTGTTTTCTGCTATCGGATAAGATAGTTGCATTCGCGGAAAAATATGATACTTCCATGCAGATACTGGAGCCCTTCATATGGACCTTCGGTGATAGCAACTCAATACTGTTATCATCGATGATTCTGATATTTCTCTTTGCGGATATGCCGTTTGTCACAAATGCCACACCGTTTTTTCTTATGAGAACGACAAGGAAAAAATGGCTGCTCGGACAGGCAATTTACATACTTCTTGCCACATCCGTCTATATGGTATTTGTGATGTCTGCGACAGCATTTATCAGCATGAGAAAGGCTTTCGTGGGAAATGTATGGAGCAATACTGCGGTTGCACTGGGATACTCAAAGGCCGGTGAGGCGCTGGCAGTGCCGGCATCGGTAAAAGCGATGGGGATGTCTACTCCATACGGCTGTGCGGCTATAGTATTTTTGCTCATGCTGTGCTATTCGCTCATTCTGGTATTTCTCATGCTCTTATTTAACCTGAAATTCGGGCAGATAGGAGGAGTACTTGCAGCATTTGGCTTCAGTATATATGGGTTCTTACTGAATCCGCAGACAATCATAGGAATATTTAATATACCGGATTACGAAGCCTATAAGGTAAATGTATGGGTGGGCTGGGTATCTCCTTTAAACCATGCCACATTTTATATGCACAATTTCGGGCTTGATATGCTGCCGAGGCTGTGGCAGAGCTACCTGATCTGCATAGTGCTCGTGCTCGTCTGCTTTATCGCAGCACTTTGGGTAGTGCGAGGCTACAATTTCAAATTTACCGGAACAGGAGGAAAGTAGCATGGAAGCTGCAATAAAAATAGAAAATCTGCACAAATCCTTTGGAAAAGAAGAAATACTTCACGGTATCAACAGGGAGTTTGAGGCAGGAAGGATACATGGCATTGTCGGCAATAACGGCAGTGGCAAAACAGTCATGATGAAATGCATATGCGGCTTTTTAAGACCTGATGAGGGACGTGTGCTCATCAATGGAAAAGAGGTTGGAAAGGATATGGATTTCCCGTATGATATGGGAATTATCATAGAGACACCGGGCTTTCTACCGGGAGCAACCGGACTAAAGAACCTAAAGATTCTGGCATCTCTTAAGGGAATTGCCGATGAAAAGCGCATAGTAGAGACGATAGAGAGAGTCGGGCTTGATCCGGGGCTAAAGAAAAATGTCAGCAAGTACAGTCTGGGAATGAGACAGCGGCTCGGAATAGCACAGGCAATAATGGAGAATCCATCATTTCTGATACTGGATGAGCCGTTTAACGGACTTGATAAGCATGGTGTAGCGCAGATCAGAAATCTGATAAAGGAGCTGCGCGCGGAGGGAAAGACAATAATTCTCGCAAGCCACAATCAGGCTGATATAGATGAGCTGTGTGACACGGTCTGCGAGATGGATGATGGATATATGGAGGAAATAAAGTGAAAAAATTTGTGAGTATTTTGTTGGTGATCATAATGTGCTTAAGCTATCATTTTATACTCGTAGTGCATGCAAGCACACTTGATACCAAATCGGATAGTGCTGTTATGCAGGAGGGGAAGAGTATTCAGGCGCAGGCAGACAAGCCGGATAATAAGGCGGGAGCAGGCGCGAAGGACGATGCAGCTTCAAAGGACGATGCAGCCTCGGGCGTATCAATGTCTGAGGTATCACTTTGCATAGACAACAAAAATGTATACGAGGGCATGCAGCAGGCATACGCAAACGGCTATCAGCCGGTCTGTGCAAACGGAAATGTAACACTGGTGCTTCCTCTTATAAGCGATGGAAAATTACAGCAGGATAAAATAACGGCATCGGTAGATCTTGGGGCTACAGACAGCTCTCCGTTTGTATTTCGAAGCTATGAAAAGGAGTTTAACTGCAAGCCTGAATACATAAACGGTACAGGAGAAACTAAAGATATATTTCTCGTTTCCTTTGAGCTTACTCTTTCAGAAAAACGTGTTAATGGCATCTATCCGGTTATCATAAATGTGACTGGAAAGGATGAAAACGGCATAGAAGTACAAAAGTCATTTACGAATTTTGTGACGGTAGCAGACGGTATTGATCCAAATGCAGCAGCTTCTGGGGCGGCAGATACAACACAGGCGGAGGAGACACCCACTTCGGCTCCGGTAGTTTTGGTGGATAAGAGTGTCATAAATACAGATACGGTAAAAGCCGGTGAGGATTTCGAGGTAACAGTTACATTAAAAAATACGAGCAGGCAGAAATCAGTGCAGAATCTGGTAGCAACCGTGAATGTGCCATCTGCTGATATAGAGCTTAAAAATGATTCAAATACTATTTTTATAGGAAAAATCGGCACACAAAAGACCACAGAGCTGACACTTAAATTCCATGCTTCAAAAAGCACGGCAGACGGCAATTATCCGATAGAGATAGCCATGAGCTATGATGATCCAAAGGCTTCGACGCTCAGCTCGACAGGCAGTTTTGTGGTCACGGTGGAACAGCCGCTTGATGTGAAGCTTACCATGCCAAATATAGATAAAAATGTGACCGCAGGAGACACTATTCCACTGACATTTCAGGTGATGAATCTTGGAAGAAGTACTGTGTACAATGTCAGATGTGATGTGACAGGAGACGGACTTTCGCAGACCAAGACAGCCTTTATCGGAAATATGGAAAGCGGTACGGCAGGAGAAGGGGAGACGAATCTGTTTATAACCACTCTTGAGGGGAAAAGTCAGTATGGCGATACGACAGGAACAGTTACGCTTACGTATGAGGATGGATTTGGAAATGAGCAGACACAGGAGTTTAGCTTCAATACAACGATAAATAAGATGCCGGATGAAGCCTCGACAGGCGATGAGAAGAAAGAGAAAAGTGCTTCGCAGTGGTGGATATCACTTGCAGTAATAGGTGGACTTATAATCCTTGCAGGGGCAGTTTCAGGGGCGTATTACATGGGAAGGAAGAAATGATGACAGGCTACGGAATTAAAACGTGGAAAAGCATCGCATTTCCGGGAATACTGTTTATAAGTCTGGCAGCTTTTTTGTTTGCGGATGCCGTGCAGCAAAAGCTTGATTTAAGTAGCAGCATTAAGGAAAGTGCCAGAATATATGTGATGCCTGCCGAGGATGGTGCGCAGGATGCATTTACACAGGCAACTTCTGAGCTTGGTGAAATGGGCGCAGAAAACGGATCGTATGTGTATGATATAGACACCAACGTGCAGACACAGGCGGTGGATAAGGAGATAGGTGTAAGAGGCATACAGGCTGCGATGATAGAGGGGACAGTGATATGCGGAGAATATTATTCAGATGAGAGCAGCAGGCTTTCTGTTGTGATAAATATCCCTATGCTTGCAACATTGTCAGACATTGAATTGAAAGAGCAGCAGCCGGAGGTGAAACAGGAGGCAGCAAAATGGATAGGACACAGCATTATCATAGGAAAAAGTGCAGCAAGGATATCAGGTGTAGTGGATGATAATTCTGATTCACAAGCAGCGTGTATAAGTATTCCAGCTGCGGAAAATTTCATAAAAAATCAAGGAGAGACACCAAAAGCATCATCATACTGTGTAAAGGTTTCAGACTTAAAAAGCATCACAAAAATACAGGATAAGCTGGGCGAGAACGGCGTATCCACCACCATTGATGAGAAAAGTCTGACGGAGTGGAAGCTAAAAAGCGCCGGTATAACAAGCCGCATCATAATGGGCTGCATTGCAATAGCAGCAGCCGTGTGCATGATATTGCTTTCCGCCAGACTGGTAAGCTATCGCGAATCACCCAAGCCAAAGATGGTGCATTTTGTAAGAGTATGTACTGTATTTGTGATAGGGATAATTGCAGGGGTGATGATTGATAGGTTGGTGATAGGTCTGTTTTCGGCATAACACCACAGCTAATAACTCAAAACCATAAGAACAGGCGTAGGATTAAATTTCTGCGCCTGTTTTTTAGGAAAGCTTCTGACTAAAGCATTTCCGCTTGATTATTGACTAGATTAATATATTTGAAAAAAAGAGTGAAAAAGATCATACATTTTATTATAATATGTATAAAGTATCTATATGTATCACTGATACATACCGGTACACAATTCAATTAATTATAAACGGAGATTACATAAAATGAAACGATTTACCGCAATATTACTTACAGGCATGATGATATTTACCCTTGCATCATGCGGCAAAAAAGCACAGGATACACCGACAGAGCCTGCAACAGAGACACAGGCTGCAGAGAAGGTTGAGATGCCTACGGAAACAGAAGCTGTGACAGAGGTGGTAACAGAGGCCGCAAAAGAAACACAGCAGACAGAAGCGCAGCAGGAAGAACAGACTGCCGAACAGCCGGACGAGGAGCAGAACAATTCAGGTGATAATAATTCCTCTTATCAGTATGTAGAAAGAGCATCCTATGAGAATGGAGAATCAGTATCACTAAATCCTTCATGGCAGTATGCAGACCATTCAGCGATAAATTCAGGCTGTGCGGTCATGTACAAGGCTACAGCAAACCGCAAAAACATAGTAGTAGGTGTCAATGCCGGACACGGTACAAGCGGAGGAACTTCGGTGAAGACACTTTGTCATCCGGACGGCTCTGCAAAGACCACAGGCGGTACAACAGGCGCAGGCGCAACAAAAGCAGTAGCAGTTTCAGGTGGTATGTCCTTTAATGACGGTACACCGGAGAGCTCTGTCACACTCCGTATGGCGCAGATATTAAAGGACAAGCTGCTTGCGGCAGGCTATGATGTGCTTATGGTAAGAGACGGAAGCGATGTGCAGCTTGACAATGTGGCACGTACTGTCATCTGTAATAATGCGGCAGACTGTCATATCGCATTGCACTGGGATGGTGACGGACTAAGCTACGATAAGGGTTGCTTTTACATATCAGTACCGGGAGGCATAAAGGGAATGGAGCCGGTTGCATCACACTGGCAGCAGCATGATGCACTTGGGGCAAGCCTGATAGAAGGACTGCGCGCCCATGGAGCAAAGATAAACGGTAATGGCTCAATGGCGATAGATCTGACACAGACCTCATACAGCACGGTACCGTCAGTGGATGTAGAGCTTGGCAACGCATGTTCTGACCACAGCGATGCCACACTTGAAAATCTGGCAGACGGACTGGTGCAGGGAGTCGAGGGATATTTCTAGAATATAAAAAGTGTTATATAGAAGTGGTACAACAGATAGAGAAAGGGAATATTATGACAGACAACAAATCCGGGGAGATACTCATAATAGAGGACGATAAGGACATTAATGATCTGCTTGCGACAGCGCTTTCAAAAGCCGGATATAGAACAAGACAGGCATGGTCAGGCACAGAAGGAGAGCTTTTGCTTAAGCTGGACAGGGAAGCTTATGCGCTTGTGCTATTGGATCTGATGCTTCCGGGGCTTTCAGGGGAGGAGCTTCTGGCACGGATAAGGCAGATGGATGCGTCACTTCCGGTGATAATCCTTACAGCAAAGGATGAGCTGGATGAGAAAATCAATCTGCTCGTGGCAGGCGCTGATGATTACATCACAAAGCCGTTTGAGATAAAGGAGGTCGTTGCCAGAGTGGCTGTGCAGCTGCGTCATGCGGTGGCAGATGTGCCTTCAAAGTCGGGCAAGGCAGGAGAAAACCAGACAAAAGCAGAAAATGATACAGGACAGGGAGATACTGCAAATACATACATAGCGGGACCCGTTAAAATAGAGCACAGACAGCTTGTGCTCGATCGGATTTCAAGACAGCTTTATGTAGCTGATAATGCTGTTGACGGCATCACAAAGCAGGAGTTTGCCATACTAGAGCTTCTCATGGCGCATCCCAGACAGGTGTTTGCCAAGGAGGACATATTTGAATATGCCTGGGATGAGCCGTACATGGGCGAGACAAAGACTCTTGATGTGCACATCAGCAATATCAGAAAGAAGATAAAAAAGCTGACCGATGACGAGTACATAGAGACAGTGTGGGGCATAGGCTACAAAATGAAAGAGTAAAGGTAAACAAGCTTTACTCTTTTTTTACTTTTTGTTAGCGATGTATTAGGATTTTACATTTATATTATGATTAAAAGTTTGCTAAGGAAAAAAGAAAAGGAGATTTGATTGTGAGTGAAATATTATTGCAGACAAAGGCACTGACCAAGCAGTATGGGCACCAGAAGGCAGTTGACAATGTGGATATCCATATCAAAAAGGGTGCAATCTATGGATTTATCGGCAGAAATGGTGCCGGCAAGACTACCTGTATGAGAATGATCGGTGGTCTGGCAAAGCCGACAAGCGGAGAGATATCCATGTTTGGATACGCTGGAAAGGATTTGTCAAAGGTACGCTCAAGAGTGGGCTGCCTGATTGAGGCACCGGGTGTATATCCAAACATGACGGCGAAGGAAAATATCGAGATGAAGTGCCGTCTCTTCGGCATCAGTAAAAAGGGCTATGCGGAGGGCATACTTGATAAGGTAGGTCTGTTAAATGTGGGAAAGAAAAAGACAAAGAATTTCTCACTTGGTATGAAGCAGAGGCTTGGAATCGGCATGGCGCTGGTTGGAGAGCCTGACCTTTTAGTGCTTGATGAGCCTATCAACGGACTTGATCCACAGGGAATTGCAGAGGTGCGTGATACAATTCAGAATCTGTGTGCACAGCAGGATATGACTGTGTTTATTTCAAGCCATATATTGGAGGAGCTTTCAAAGCTTGCCACAGACTACGGCATTATAAATAATGGAGCCCTGCTTCAGGAAATTACCAGAGAGGAGCTGCTTTCCAAGTGCAGTGAGAAGATTACACTGACAGTGGACAATCCAAATAAAGCAGTGCCTGTGCTCGACAAGATGGGCTTTGTGCACTACATGATAGTGGACAAAAATCATATAGATGTCTATGAGCGTCTGAATGATAGCGCCGCCTTAAATACAGCGCTTGTCACTGCCGGAGTTTCGGTGGCACAGCTGGCGGTCACAGGAATGGAGCTTGAGACATATTTCCTTAGTATCACAGGAGGTGCGACAAATGTTTAATGCGGTAAGAATGGATGTTTACAGACTGACACATACAAAGTCAGCTTATGTTATATTGATAATTGCTATGGCGCTTGCAATCGCTACGAGCGGTATGACAGCTCTTATCAGAAGCATGGCGGAAGACAGCATCGTTGAAACAAATGAACAGGTCAACATGGTAAGTGAGTCAGACAGTGAGATAACAGGTGAATACGATACAGCATCAGCGGAAGCGTCGAATGGACCAACGGCAACAGTTGGGCTTGAGGTGGACGATTCCGACATGTCAGATGAGATACCGACCATAGCAGATATGGTTGAAAGCGATATAGCGGGGCTTGACCTGGCACTTTTACTTGCAATATTTACGGTGCTCTTTTCAACAGCAGACCTAAACAGTGGCTATATAAAGAGCGTAGGCGGACAGGTGAAGTGCCGTGGAGTGCTGCTGTTTTCAAAGATGATAGCGCTTTCGGTATTTACCTTTGTGGCCATGGCACTTGATGTGATCGTCCAGTGTATTGCGACACCGCTGTTTTTACATGGAGCAGAATTCGGAGATGCAGCGGACTTCTTTAAGATGCTTGGCAGCCAGTATGTGGTCACACTTTTGTTTGTATATTTTGTCATGGCAATGGCAATCATTATAAAAAACAATGTAATCAGCATGATTATCTCTGTATGTATGTGTACAGGTATCTTTACATTGATTTTCAGCGGAATTAATATACTTATTGAAAAAATCGGAGTAAAGAACTTTGATATAAATGATTACCTTATAGTCAACAAGATTTCTGAGCTTGATCTGAGTGCATCTGTAAAGACCGTAGGTGGTGCATTTGCGGTAGCTGCTGTGTGGGCAGTGGTGTCACTGATTGCAGTGTACGGTGTATTTAAACGCAGGGATATATAATGTGTTTTGAATGAGGAATAAAACATGATTTGGAAAATACTGACTGTAATACTTGCAGTTTCGGTAGCTGTCTTAATAGCTGTGCTCTTAAAGATAAGGGCACAGCTTCGTGACATTAATGAACAGCTTGATTTTTTGTGCGAAAAGGATACAAATATGCTACTTTTAACCGATACCAACATGGCTGATATCGGAAGGCTTAAGGAGCGCATAAACAGATTTTTAGAGCAATGGCACAGGCAGCGTGAGGCGGCGGCAAAAAAGGAGCAGATGATATCTGACACGTACACAAACCTGTCGCACGATATCCGCACTCCGCTTACCTCGCTGGACGGCTATTTTCAGCTGCTTAGGGATGAGACTGACAAGAGTGCGCAGGAGCATTATATAGATATCATCCAGGAGCGTATCACAAGCCTTAAGGATATGCTCGAGGAGCTTTTTATGTTCACAAAGCTTAAAAATGACAGCTTTAAGTTAGAGCTGTCTAATTGCTGTGTCAGCAGACTTTTAAAGCAGACAGTGTTTTCGTATTATGAGGAGTGGAAAAAGCAGAGCATTGAGCCGTCACTTGATATATGTGAGGACACGATATTTATCACTGCAAATGTGCAGGCGCTCAGGCGGGTGTTTCAGAATGTAATAAAAAATGCGCTGGTGCATGGGCAGAAGAGCATCTGCATACAGATGAGGCAGCAGGATTCGTGCAATTGCAGGGCTTCAGATGACGAGCGTACTTCAAAAAATAGGATTGTCCATATTTTGGTTTCAAATGATGTAAAAAATCCTGATGATATAGACGTGGACAAGGTGTTTGAGCGCTTTTACAAAGCCGATGAGGCGAGGAGCATATCATCGAGCGGGCTTGGACTTTCGATTGCAAAGGAGCTTGTGGAGAGAATGGGCGGGAGTATTGAAGCAAGGCTTGAGGGGAAGCGGTTTGTTGTGGAAATACGGTTTGAATGTGAATAGTTCACTTTTGTAATGTCGTAAAGTATTATATTAAATGCATAAAGAGTTAATCCTTATGCATTCTACACCGCTCGCGGTAGAGTTAAGAAATTAACTCTACCGCGTTTTTTAATTGTAAAGAATGGGGTGTAATACAAAGTGGCATTCGCTATAGGCACTATGTATTACACACACATTCACCGCACACACATTGTAACAAAAAACACAGTGGGTATGCAATAAAACACGGTGTTATGTGCCAAAAGTTGATTTACTAACATTTATAAGAAAGTGAGGACGCAAAATGAACACAACATCAACAGCATACTTCAGAAAAAGCGACAAATTATTCATCTCAACAGCTAGTGTGTATATTCCAAAGACGGAGTTCGCAGGAAGCAGTATTAAATGGTTTGATGACAGTAAGTTAATCAGAAAAAATAAGTAAAACTGTAAATCAGTTACGATTTTCAGAGAAAGGGGCCACTTATGGCAAAGCATATTTACGAGTATATTGGCAAAAAAGAGATTTTCAGACGTGCGCAGAATGTAAGTTACATTGAACTGCCAAAAATGAAAGAGCTTGTTTATTCAAAATTTGAAGGCTGTGAGTGGCTTGAAAACGAAAAGATAAAAATATCGTCACAGGCTTGTGGAACATGGATACTTATACAGAATCGTAGAGAACATGAAGAAGAAATTCTGTGTGGGTACGATGGAGAAGGAAATTTCTCTAGACATTATGTGAATGGAAAAAATATAGCAGTGAAAGCAGACAACAAGTCAAGTGAACGACTTAAAATTTTGCTGGAACTTGATTTGGATAATCTGCCTGAGCAATTACCGGATGAACTCAAGGGGATCAGAACTGCTTATTAAAGGTTTTATAGCTGTAAAAACAGCAGAAAAGAGGTTTTATGATGTACAAAATAACTATCAGCAACTTAAAAGGTGGTGTAGGTAAGACCACTACAACAGTAAATCTTGCATATTCTTTTATGCAGCTTGGAAAGAAGATTCTTGTTGTGGATGCTGATCCACAGGCAAATGCAACGCCATTCTTTTTACCAAGAAAGACAGAACGGTCAATCAAAGATGTGTACCGGAATCCGGCACACGTAAAGAGAAGCATTTATAGAACCAGGTATAGCAATATTGATGTCATACCGGGCAGTACAGAACTGGAGGAGGATGATGCATCACATATTGATGTGATAAAAAAGGCACTGGATACCGTGGCAGACAGATATGATATATGCCTTATTGATACAAGACCTGCCTTTGAGCAGCTGACCATTACATGTATTTGTGCAGCTGATTTGGTGCTAACTCCTGTATGCCTGAATAAATTCTGTCGTGATAATTTATCGGTTGTAGATGAAAAGATAAATGGACTTAGATATGTATATCCGGTTATGGATGGTGAGTTAATGGAGCCTGTCTGTTCACCGGTATGGAAAGTATTTGCAACTATGGTGAATTCAAACAGAAGGGCACAAAGAGAGATTTATGAGGACCTTGTTGGCAGACATGATTATCCATTTTTAACAACGTGTGTAAGTGCTTCGTCAGCAGTTGATAATGCCCTGTTGCTCTATAAGCCGGTAGCAAAACATAGAAAAAGTAATCCGGTAGCAGATGATTATCTGGAGCTTGCAAATGAAATTTTAAGCGAGAAAGCAGGTGAGTTCCATGGCTAAATTCGGAGCTGTATTTAACAGTGACGTAAAGAAAACTGACAGCAAACCACGAAGTGAGACCAGATGGATACATTACACCAAGCTTATTGACAATACAGACCAGTATCGTAAAAGTGCAACAGAGGATGATATAGCTGCTTTTGCTGAATTGATTAAATCGGCTGGCAGGGTTCTTCAGGATTTACTGGTCCGAAAAAGCGGAACTGACACATATGAAATCATTGCAGGTCATCACAGAAGACTTGCCTGCAGGTATCTGGTAGAGCATGAAGGACTTAAGGAGTTTGAGTTCCTTCCATGCAAGGTAGAGCATGTTGATGATGTGCAGGCAGAGTTCCAGCTTTATGCGACTAATGGTTTCATTCCTAAGACAGATGCAGAAAAGCTGCATGAAATAGAACGCATCAAATATCTGCTTGATAAATATCCTGACGAGTTTAAGCATGTGCATGGAGGTAAGACGGTTGAAAAAATAGCCCGCATTCTTAATATGGGGAAAACAACAGTTGGCGATTATGTAAATATTTCAAAAAATCTTGGTGATAAAGGAAGAGAGGCTCTGGAAAAGGGACATATAAATAAAAGCGCTGCGCTGGCACTGGCCTCACTTCCTGAAGAAAAGCAGGAAGAATTGATAATGGATGGAAAGACAACCATGAAGGAGATAGAAGCACATAAGGAAGCTTCCAAACCTAAAAGAGAGCCGGAACCAAGACAGGTCAGAATTTTTTATGATCTGTTTTTAAAGGACGCAGACCGGCAGTTTAATTCATCCAAAGAGCTGAGAGAATACCTTATGTCTCATTTTGCAAAATCATACAGTGGCGGATGTGAGGCAGGAATATCATACGACTGCTCGCCAAAGGGCATCATATTGTGTAACTCGGACAGACTGTCATGGACGGAGTTCCTTGACCTTGTGGATGGTGTTACAGGTTCAGACAGATATGAAAGGATGCAGGAGGAAGAACAGGGCATGACTGGCCAGTATGCATTTAGCAACATTGATATGGACATAGACGAGGAAATCATGTCAGAAGAGGATGAGGAAAATGTATTCGATGAGGATGAAAAGGAATTCAAAAAGAGTCTTGAAGTTATGTATGACCTGGCTTTTTACCTTACAGAACAAAGAGAGCGGCTTAAAATGATTAGACAGCGTGCAGAGGCCGGTGCAGATGTTCCGGTTAAAGTATTAAGAAGGCAGGAGTATATAGTACAAGGATTAGAAAAATTGGCTAAGGAGGAAAAATAATATGGGATGTTCGTATGCAATAGAAACAGATGAATATCACGGATTTGAATGTTCGGTATCGGGAGGAGCATGTATGTATCTCTATCCTGATTCAAAAAGATGTGCAAGAGAGTATGGAGAAGGTCCGGATGTTGGGAATACTGAAAATATGGAAGAATAATGGTACTTTTCGCAGGCTATGTTGCTATGCAATATAGCCGTGCGTTGCATCAAATGCAGAAAGTATATTTGCTGCCAGAAATGGCAGCCATCATAAAACCTTTGCGGCAGATTTTTATATCTGCCGCGCATATAGAAAAAGGGTGAATAAATGAGTGTAATAATTACAGAAGACAGAATAAAAAAAATACTGTCGAACCGCGAAAAAATGCTTAATGACATTAATAAAAAGATGGTTCTTCTTTTCCGCGAGGTAAGCCGGAGTGACATGGGGGTGTTTATGGATGAGCTTATAGCTGAAAAAAGCATCTCAGCTGCACATAACAGCCTGTTGCCCGGCCCTAAAGGTGGAAAAAAGAAAGACCTGTCTGACCTTATAATTAAACTTGAAAAAGACAGGGAAATAAGACGTAAAGAGCTTTTAACGATGCTCACAGAGCTGTCGAATCAGGAGGATATGGTTAATCGTGTATGGGCCTGTTATCTGGCGCTGGACGACCCTTATTATACGCTGCTGAGTCAGTTATATGTTGAAAATGATTTGTATGAGAACGTAAGAATACAGTTTGACATGTCACCGACCACATTTGAGCGTTACAGGAAAAAGGCGCTGCATCTGATTATAGAATACACAAAGAGCCCCCTGTCTGTTGGGGAGCTAATAACAGGAAGTTCCGGAAAAATTCATAAACCACAGAACCGGGCTCCTGCAGGAAGAGTGCCATCAGACATCATTGAAGGACAGATTGACATGATGGATTTTCTTGAGGTACCGGATTCCGGTACCGGGAATGAAAAGGAGGTAAAACATGTACATAAGCAGGAAATATAAGACAGTAACCTATGAAAACCGCTGTCAGATACAGGAAATCCTTAAAAATAATAAAAGCATTACAATTATGGAAATTGCAGAAAGGATGAAGTTTGAGTATTCAACGATATACCGGGAAATACGACGTGGAACAAATGAGGATGGTGTTTATGATGCCCAATATGCGCAGAAGCAGTATGAAATATCAATGAATAACAGGGGCCGCAAGGAAAGAGTCTTTGATAAAAATACTGCAATGTATAAATTCTTAAGGCAGAAGCTCATTGATGAATGTGTCAGTCCACAGACTGCATTGGATGAGCTTAAGAAATCAGGGATAAAGACAGATGAACAGTATCCATCAAAAGCCACGTTGTATCGGATGATGAGGAGAGGAGATTTTGAATGAGAGAAGTGATATTTTATTTGGCAATGATAATTGAGATTGCTTATGTGTTCATGTCACAGGTACCAAAGAAACTGGAAAATAAGTATCTGCTTATAGGGACAGCTTTTATCTGTGCTTCAGATTTTACATATCATATAGGGTATAATGCAATAAATATGTCTGTATCTGCATTATCAGGAACAATAGCAATTTCAATATTTCTTATTAGTTTTGTTGTTGGAGTAATAACAAAACGCATAGATTTTGAAGACTTATTTTTTTCATTGTTTATGGAGCTTTTTCTGCCGCTGTTGACAATGCTTTTAACTAAATCATATGAATTGATAATATTTGTAATTATAGCAGTAGTAGGGCTCGGAATGATTAAAATATTCATGGCGCATAAAGAAAAAAACAACCGGCAGGAAAGGGGTTTCTTACGAATAACTATTAATGGTAAAACAATCACATGTTCAGGAATTAATATTGTCATCAGCAATGGAAAGGTTATTGTAGATGGTAAAACAATTCAAGAGTGTAATAGTGGTGATATTAAAGTAACCATCGAAGGAGATGTAAACAAAATTGATTGTGGTGGATCAGTAGAAGTTCACGGCAATTCAGGAAGTATTGATTGTGGTGGCAGTTGTGAAGTCAGTGGAGATGTCAAAGGAGATATAGACGCAGGTGGTTCTGAAACTTGTGGTAACGTATCAGGTGATATAGATGCTGGTGGAAGTGTGAGATGTAGAAGATAGGAATCCGGTACACGGAGGTAGCGACAATGAGTAAAAATAAGACAGGTAAAAGAGGATTAAAGATTGGCAAAATAAGTTCTTCACATAAGGGTATATGTGTACATACCCCCAGTGGTAAAAAAATTTTTATTGATGAAAATACTGCAATGTATAAATTCCTAAGGCAGAAACTCATTGATGAATGTGTCAGTCCACAGACTGCATTGGATGAGCTTAAGAAATCAGGGATAAAGACAGATGAACAGTATCCATCAAAAGCCACGTTGTATCGGATGATGAGGAGAGGAGATTTTGAATGAGAGAAGTGATATTTTATTTGGCAATGATAATTGAGATTGCTTATGTGTTCATGTCACAGGTACCAAAGAAACTGGAAAATAAGTATCTGCTTATAGGGACAGCTTTTATCTGTGCTTCAGATTTTACATATCATATAGGGTATAATGCAATAAATATGTCTGTATCTGCATTATCAGGAACAATAGCAATTTCAATATTTCTTATTAGTTTTGTTGTTGGAGTAATAACAAAACGCATAGATTTTGAAGACTTATTTTTTTCATTGTTTATGGAGCTTTTTCTGCCGCTGTTGACAATGCTTTTAACTAAATCATATGAATTGATAATATTTGTAATTATAGCAGTAGTAGGGCTCGGAATGATTAAAATATTCATGGCGCATAAAGAAAAAAATGAGTAGTTTTGAAATTACAACTTTATAAAAAAATCAGATAAGGAGATATAAGAAATATGTTCAATTCAAAAATGTATAAAAAATATTATCCAATCAAGTCTTCATTTGATATTGCAAATATGAATGTGGCTGAACGGAAAAAACTTATTTATTGGATCAAGTCGTTGTCAGAAGATATTAGATTACATAATATGAATAGTTTAAAAAAGGCGATGCAATATAGAGAAAATAAATATCGTGTAGTTGAGGTTAATTGTACTTATGATAATATAGCATCTTTATGTAGACGATACGCTGCTCCATATTGCTGGGTTAATTGTACTGATGATAATATAGCATCTTTATGTAATAAGATTTCCTGTAATTCAGACTCAATAACGGACAATGAGATCAGTTTAATTAATGCTGTATTATATAGGCATAAGTATGTCAAAATTATTGGAATGTTTTGTTTTCCGGTAATGCGTTCATCGACAAATTGCTAATGAATGATCACATTCTATAGCAGTAGCAGGACTTGGAATGAGTATATTCATGGCGCATAAAGAAAAAAACAACCAGCAGGAAAGGGAAAAGTGACATGATTAATGAAAAAAGACTGAAAAAAGAACTGCAGAAAAGGTTTGATGCATTTGTGAGAAAATGTGGAATGGCAGACGACATGAAGTCAGACGGCTATGCAAGCTGTTATGATGATGTATCTGATATCATAGAGCAGCTTGCCGCCCAAAATGATATTGAACAACTTTCACACTATATATACTCACATTTGTGTAAATATAGGCCATTAAAGGGATTGCTCAAGAGTGTGAGGATTTTATCGAAAAACGGGACAAGACCGAAGCAGATAGTTATAAGGAGGAGATAAGCAATGCACTATATAATTGAGAGTTTTATTATTATTATTATTTTAGGGATATTGGTTGGCACTGCTTTAGGGATATTGGTTGGCACTGGAATGATGTTATGCTGTATGGCAGCTTCCAGAAACCGTGAGAAGGATGATGCAGAGCAGCTTAAATGGATACATCAGCTATCAGAGGAGAAAAAGAAGTGAATGTAAGAGTGATACCTAACTGGATATGGACTGAATGGGTGCAGGTATGTACACAGCTCAAAAAATATCCTGATGCTGTAAATAACATAAGAATCGTAACAGATAATGAAAGACTTAAAAGGTCTGAATGGAATCATAAAAAACAGTTAGAAAATGAAGTAACAAAGAGGAACAGATGAAGCTTAAGTACAGAATACTTGAAAAACTTCATAATTTAAGCAACAGCGAAATGGATCTGCTGGTATGGGCAGTGCAGCATTCTGATGAGGTCAGTGGAACCATGTATGGGGCATACTACAAAGATTACTGCGATGAGTATGACAGATGTAAGCAGTCTTTTTATAATGCGCTGTATGGCCTTGCTGATAAGGGAATTGTGACTTTCAGACGCAACCAGAATGACGCAGGCACTACAAGTGATTATGACATTACGGTAAACGATAATGCATATCCATGGAAGGGAAGCAGCGAGGCTACATACAAGAATGAGGGATATGTTGACCTGGCAAGCCCGGTGTTCCGTTCAGGCGAGTTCAAGGCATTGAAAGCAAAAGAGAAATATCTGGCCCTTGAATTCAGGAAGCGCAGCTTTGAGACAGGAAAAGGCTATAAGCATGGCGTCAGGGCTTTTTATGATGCCTGGGATAAAACACTTGGGGTAACTGACAGAACAGTCAGAGGCTATATACATTCACTGTCAAAGGTATGCGGATTCTTCAGCGTAGGAATCAAGGATGGCTTTTATCGCATAACATCAAGGATATGTTTTAAAAAGCCCGCTAAAGGCCAGGAAGGCCACAGGTATGACCAGGACATGTATAATGAGCAGTCAGTCAGAATGGATTTAAACAGAGATAACATCAAGTATGACAAAACAGGCTTTGATGATACCGTTTTTCTTATGTATCAGTATGCTGCAGCCTTTGCAAAAAAACATGCCGATGTAAAAACATACCTTTCAGCAGCAATACATAACAGTATAAGCGGACATAAATGGAGAGACAGGTCTCTGTCTGCACCGATAGTACATCATCATTTAAAAGCCATTCTGGAGGGCTTAAAGGATGTGCCGGAAACACAGTCTGTGAAATCAAACAGCAAATCAAAAAAGAACAGATTCAACAGCTTTGGCCAGCGTGACAATGATTATGGAGAGCTGGAGAGCCTGCTTCTCAATTCAACAATATAAATATGGCAAACAGCCTGGGTCGGATGACGCAGGCCTCGTAAACGTTCACATAAACATGCACACTTGCATTTCAAAACGCGAAAAATCCAAAAAATACTTCAAAAATGAATAAAAACATTTCCGGAAAGACCGGATGACATGCATGTCACGGCAGCCTTGAACATATCAGTCCAAAAATACGGATATATTTTTAAAGCAGTCCAAAAAAAGCGATATATATGTCATATGCCGGAAAACCAGTCCATAAATGCAGATATATATGGCATATACCAGTCCAAAAGAACGCCGGCATCAGATAAGCACAAATGCAGTGTTTAAGCCATAAAGGGCATATATTTAAACGCTTTTATATACATTCTTATATCTTACCTTTTCTTTTACTGGAATTATTTCTTATCTTTTCCCATATATGGGACTTGCGGGAGCTGCGCTCCGGATTAAATGATGCATGTTATCGTATAACCGGCTGAAACTCTTACAAGTCCCATTAATGAAAAAGAAGAATTAAAAGGGCAAAGACAAGCTTTAATAGTCAATGCGGCCAACACATTTACACAGTCACTTAAAGTTGAGCAGATAGAGAAGCTGCTTGATAGGCAGCTTCTTTTATTACACGAAAAAGAGTGTAAAATATATCAAGATAAACTGAAAAAGAGGATAAAATACATCATTCACAATACACTCTATAAGGTGTATTATAATATCAGAAACAAGGAGAAAAAACAGAGAGGTAAGAAAAATGAGTAAGAAAGCAGATTTCAATAATTTCAGATTCGAGGGACTAAATTACAAGGATGCAAGCAACAAGTACTATACTATGGATAGAGTATCAGCTGATGCAAGCAAAATCGTAGTAAAGGTAGCTTCAACACATATTATAGAGACCAAGTTCGGATATGCATTGATTCTTAATTATAACCACGTAGTATTTTTGAAGAGCTGGCAGGTGTCAGATAACTACTTCGGAATCGAGGTACTTCTTAACAAGGAGTACTGGAACGTTAAAGAGTGGGGCGAGTTTGATGAGTTCGGAGAGGATGCAGAGAACCTTGAGTGGGATGCATGGCTCGAAGTTGCCAAAGCTCAGAGTGGCGTAGACGAAGACGGATTCAAAATCAATCCGGTTAAGTGGGAAAAATAAAAAACAAAGAGAAAAGGGAGGACATACAGATATGGCATTTATGACAAAAGAAATCAGAGAGGGAAAAGACCTGTATGCAGCAAAGCAACATGAAAAGAATATAAGGATTGCAGTTGATAATGGTTGTCCCGAAAAACAAGCTGAGACTATTGCTAAGCTCTGTAGCGACAGACACTATATCCACACCAACAGCTCATCAGCTTTCTTAAGCGAGTCGGCTGACGGAAATAAGATAAATGAGCTATTGAGCAATCAGCTCGATATGGGGATTAACAAGTACCTTGAAGAAGCTGATTTGCCAAGGATTGATTTTACTTATGATTACGACAACGACGTATTGGATGATGCGTTATACGAGCTTTTGGACATGAGCTATGAAGAAGCTAAAATGCAGACTGATGATATTATGGAGCAGTACGACAAAGACATATTAGAATACATCAAGAAATTTGACGAAAAATATAAATGTCATTTCAGACCTACAGGAGTAGGAAGATTGTTAGGTGAGGAAAATTTATTTGATATAAAAAGAAAATAAAATTACAGCTGACCATATCGGCAAGACGGTGGAGAAAGAGAGTATACCATGAGAACATTTTTATCAATCAAAAGAGAAGAGAACACAAAGGATAAGTACTATATCGCAGGAGTAATTAACTCTGACATGTATCCAAGCACATATGCATCAGAGACCCCGGACGCACGCATAGTGGAACTGCCTGAGCTTGAGGGTAAGGGCTTTGCCGGATGCCACATTAAACTATAGGAGGCTCGGTTAGATGATTGTGTATAAAGATATTTTAACCAAGCTGTCGGAAGCTGGATACAACACAACGACAATCCGAAAAGAGAAGATTCTATCTGAATCGACCTTGACCAAAATAAGGAATAATGAGCCGATAAGGCTTGACTCATTGGAAGTGATAAGCAAGCTGACACATGAACCGGTCGAAAATTTGGTTGAGTTCAAGTAGTTTGTTCAATTTGGCTAGAATAAAATATAATGTAAAATATAGAAACCACCCGAAAGGGTGGTTTTTAGTGCGCAAAAATGCAGTGTTTAAGGCATAAAGGGCATATATATAAACGCTTTTATATACATTCTTATATCTTACCTTTTCTTTTACTGGAATTAATTCTTATCTTTTCCCATATATGGGACTTGCGGGAGCTGCGCTCCGGATTAAATGATGCATGTTATCGTATAACAGGTTATAACATGAATTAGTCCCATAAATGAAAGAAAAACTCAATGGCAAATGACAAGCTATTTGCTTAGACAAGCAAATGACTTATCAATATACCAGTGAGTAAGTGTAGCGAAGCTAAAGTCTAATACGGAATGTAATCGGAATACGGAATATATGTATTTCGATAGTCAAGATGATATCACAGTCATTGAAGAGATATGTTTTGATATTCCTGATTATATTGTTTATCATACATTTCAGTGCTAAATTAGCCAGTAATGTAAAGATTATGTGTGACATAATGTTACTTCTCCTTTCTGTTTATTTGCAATGAGTATGATTTTTTTTTGTTTCGTTTTTTACAGCGCGTTCATCTCATTGCACAATAAATATGGTTTTTGTAAAATCAACACTAAAAGAGTAAGAAATTTTGAGGCGGCAGAAGCGTATTTTTTATAATTTTCTTTTGCCAAAGTGTTTCAAATTTGAAACTATTTTCTGATTTAGAAAGTAAGTGGAGGTAAATGGAGGTAGATAGCATATTTATTAAGTGGTATTATATAATTGTGAAAAAAGATAAATATTGCACAAATACAACTTTGTGATCACGATTAAAGAGCAGCATTTTGTTGTGCAACTCTCACAAAAACAATCCAATGGGGCATTTTTACTTGACAAAAACACCCCATTGGATTACTTTATAAGTGAAGGGAGGATATATATGGGAAATGAAAAGACTGACTGGATGATATATTCAGACCGGGAAATGAGTGTTATGTCTGCACAGGAAGAAAAAGTATCCTTCAAGGAACTGATAAAATCCCTGGGAATGACACAGAAAGAATTTTCGGAGACATTTGGTATTCCAATGGGAACCTTAAGGCACTGGATATCTGGTGACCGTGAGTGTCCTGTATACACTAAAAGAATGCTTGCATATATGGTAGAATTAAAAAGACTGGAGGCAAAAAGGAATGAAGAATAAGATTTTGCGTACTATTCAGAAGGTATTCTGTGCGGTTATGATGGTTGTTGTGATCATTATTTCAACAGTATTTATTTTAATAGCACCTATAGCTCAAAGGGTTATCAGACAGAATATATTTGTAGCTATTCTAACCGGCGGTGATATTTACAGAAATCATGATAATGATTTTCAAGATACTTTCAATGAAGCATATCAGTATTATGATACGGAGCTTGAGGAACCTTATTTTGATTTTGATAATCAGCAGATGAACCAGTAAGAAAGGAAGGTAACAGCATGAAGAGAAAAATCATAACAGCAATACTTGCGATAACGGTTGTATTTTCGGCAGCTTCGTGTGGATCAGCCGAAAACAAGAGCAGCAATACACAGGAAGAAACAGTATCCGATACGCGAAACAGCACGGAAAGAACAGCTGAAGCTGCAGGGGATACGCAGTCTGAAGAAATGACTGCAACAGTAAATGATGGTGAAAACGTACCGGGTTCCGGTACATCAAAATCAGATACATCAGATACTGCGGCATCTTCGTCTGCTGACAGTAAAGACAATGACAGTACTGTAAAGAAGAACAGTTCAAAGAATAGTACCTCCACAGCCGTGAACCACAACAGCACACAAAGTACAGGTGCTTCAACTGCAAAAACAGACAGCGGTAAAAAGAGCGCGCAGTCTTCAGGTGCATCAAATCAGACCAAGCCGGCATCAGCCGCAGGCAGCAAAGGTACAGACAACTCATCAGGCACAGCGAATAAGCCAGCTGCTCATACCCATACATGGGTAAAGTATGTGGCCAATACAATTCAGCACAAGGAAGAGGGCCATTATGAGACAAAGGTGGTAAAGGCTGCATATGATGAGCCGCAGTATGATTATCATTATGTATGTTTGAAGTGTGGTGAAGATTTAGGAACGGATGATACTACAGATTTATTAGATCATGGAGATGTTTGTGATGGAAATTATACTACGAAATTGGTACAGGTCGGTTCGATACACCATGACGCAGTAACAGAGCAGGTCTACGTGGTAGATCAGGCAGCATATACGGAGAATGTCTATGGCGAAAGATGCAGCGGATGCGGTGCCACAAAATAGGGTGGTAGTAAGTGGTGGTAGATATCTTTTTCATGATAGTGTAATATATAATTGATGATAAAGGAATTGTACAGAGGTCTCGTGCAGTTCCTTTTTTGTTACAAATTGTAAGCCAAATGAATAACATGACAGGAGACATGATGAAAAAACTTATATCACGAACAGACATCATGCAGAGGGGACCTCCATAACGGCAGGGATTGACCATAGCGGTCAGTCCTTTTTTATTGCAAATAAATTAAGGAGACAAACCGCATGAAAAAATTTAAAAGAGTGTTGGCACTGGCCATGGCAGTTATCTTATCTGTGCCAACAATCATCACAACCGGTATGGGAACAGTGCCGGTCAAGGCGGCCGGTGATACGGTCGAACTGACGGTATCAAGTGAATCTGCCAAGTATGCCGGATACGAAACACACAAGATGTATGCAGGTGGCAATTATGCTTATTGTATACAGCCGTCTAAAAAGACACCAAAATCAGGAACATTTGAAAAGCACTACGATGTTGAGAATTATATGGCATATGCCGGAGATACATCGGCTGCCGAGAATTTAAGACGTATCGCGTACTACTGCTGGGGTGCACCGGGCTTTGATGCCAAATATTTCCCGGCCACATGGTATGACGGAAGTGCAATGAATGATGATAGATACATCGCATTAAGCCACATAATACTTGCTGATGCTGCTACATATGAAGGAGCAGAAGCAATGCATGGCTGTAACAGCTCCTTTAAGAACTGGGCATACCAGAACGTGCTTGGATTTAATACAAAGGGAGACCTTATTAATGAGGAGGCACCAAGATATAAACTCACATGTCTGCCGGTACCATCATCATTCAAGATTTATGTACTTGATACTGGAAGCACCCAAAAGATAATGGGGTATGAGTATAATCCTACAGGAAAACTTACTCTTCAGAAGGTTTCAGCAAATGAATTAATCACGAGTGGCAACAGCTGCTATTCTCTTTCGGGCGCTACATATGGCATTTATTCAGATGCAGGATGTACGAGTCAAGTTGGAACGCTTACGACAGATTCAAGCGGTAACTCAAATGTGATTTCACTCAATGAAGATACTTATTATTATAAGGAGCTTACGGCTCCAGCCGGATATGAAGTGGATGGTGCTGTAAAGTCTATAAAAGTATCAGCTTCGCAGACAGCTACAATAAAGGCATCAGATACACCTGTAAGCGATCCTGTAAGAATATCAATCAACAAGATTGACAGTGCTACCGGAGAGACTGCACAGGGTGGAGCAAGCCTTGAGGGAGCAGAGTTTACGGTTAAGTACTATGCAGGATTCTACAATGCAGGAAATCTTCCGGCAAATGCCACACGTACTTGGGTTATAAAGACGCTAAAGACTGCAGGTGGTAATTATATGGCTGCTTTACGAGATGATTGTAAAGTATCAGGAGATGATTTTTACAAGCTCGGAAACACAGCCGTTTTACCACTTGGAACACTCTCAATCGAAGAGACAAAGGCACCGGAAGGATACAAGCTTGATGGAGCATATCTTCAGGTTTCAGGAAGCAGTACTAAGATTACCGGAAAGTATGTGACACAGATTATACAGAACGGCAATCTTGCCCAGTTAAAAGGCGGCAACACCTTTAAGGTAAGCGACAAAATCAAGCGTGGTGATTTCAAGCTTACTAAGATTGACACAGACAATCAGAACAGAATGGGCGACATTCCATTCAGGGTTACATGCAAAGGAACCGGAGAGAGCCACATAATCAAAACTGATGAGAACGGTTATTACAGCTCAGAAAGCAGCTGGAACGCACACTCAAAGAACACAAACGGCGGCGGTGCGTATGACGGACTGTGGTTTTCTTCCGCAGATGGCAGTGCAAAGGTCGATGACTCGGTTGGAGCAATGCCTTATGGTGATTACACACTTGAGGAACTTTCCTGTGACAACAACAGGGGAAAAATCCTCTATAAGGGCGAGTTCTCTATCAGAAGAGACAAGGTTACAGTTGATATAGGTACAATCGAGAACCATTCAGAGCCAACACCTGTAATCACAACACAGGCATCTGATGCAAAGACACAGTACCAGATTATCAAGCCGTCTGCTGATACTGATATCGTTGATAAGGTAACAATCACAGATACAATGGCAGGCAGAGAGTATACAATCACAGGTACCCTCATGGACAAGGAAACAGGTGAAGCCATTACAGTAAATGGTAATCCTGTGACAGCTTCACAGACATTTACATCTGACGGAACAAAGAAGGTGCTCGATATGCACTTTACCTTTGATTCATCTGCACTTGGCGGAAAGACAGTAGTTGTATGCGAGAAGCTTACATATGGAGATTACGTGGCAGCCACAGAGGAGGATATGGAGAATAAAGACCAGACTATTTATTTCCCTGAAATCCACACCACAGCCACAGACAGTGAGACAGCTGATCACCTTACACTTGCAGACAGCAGGGCTGTTATCACCGATACTGTCACATACACTAACCTTTTAAAAGGTGAGACATACACATTAAGCGGTGTGCTCATGGATAAGGACACAGGCAAGGAGCTGCTTGTTGACGGAGAGCCTGTCACACAGGAAATGGCTTTCACGGCAGGACGTGCATCAGGCACAAAGAAGCTCAAGTTTGAGTTTGACACAACAGGACTTGCAGGAAAGAGCTTTGTAGTGTATGAAACACTTACACTTGAGGATGTGGAGGTTGCAGAGCATAAGGACATTAATGATGAGGGCCAGACAATCCACATTCCGGCAGCACAGACCACTGCAACAGATGACAGCTCTAAAATCAACGTGAGCGAGGCAAAGAAGGAAGTATCTGTCACAGATACAGTAGCGTACCGGAATCTGGTACCGGGCAAGGAATACACAGTCAGGGGAAAAGCCTTAGACAAGGAAACCGGAGAGCCTCTTACAGACGCAGACGGAAACGAGCTTGTATCGACAGCTAAGTTTACTGCAGCATCAGCAGACGGCAGTGTGGATGTGAAGTTTACATTTGACGGAACAGCCATGGCCGGACGTTCAGTGGTATTCTTCGAGAATGTCTACTACACTGACAAGCTTATTGCAGTACATGCAGACATTGATGATGAGGCACAGACAGTCCACATTCCACTCATTTTTACAAGTGTAAAGGATAAGGACACTGACTCGCACATGTCACTGGCAGGCAGTGATGTGACTCTTACTGATACAGTAGCGTACCGGAATCTGATACCGGGCAAGACATACACCATTTCCGGAACACTCATGAATCAGCGTACCGGCAAGGCTGTGACAGTAAACGGAAAGGCTGTTACATCATCAGCCGATTTCACACCGGATACAGCTGACGGAGAGACAACAGTAGATTTTCATTTCAACACAAAGGGTCTTGATGATACAACTGTGGTTGTATTTGAAAAGATGCATTATGGAAAGGCAGTGATTGCAGCCCATGAGGATATCAATGACAAGGGACAGACTATCTATATCCCATCCGTAAAGACAACAGCCATTGATAAAAAGACAGCAACAAAGCTTACCCTTGCTGAAAAGGATATCCATATCGTTGACAAGGTAGCGTACCGGAATCTGGTACCGGGTGAGAAATACACAGTCACAGGAACTGCAATAGACAAGACAACAGGCGAGCCATTAAAGGACGATGCAGGAAAAGATGTAACCGCAAAGGCATCATTTCAGGCAGAAAAAGCAAATGGTACAGTCGATGTTGCGTTTGTATTTGACGGAAGCACACTTGCAGGAAAGACTGTAGTAATGTATGAAAACATCTACTACAACAATAAGCTCGTTGGCGTGCATGCTGATATTTCCGATGAAGCACAGATTATCTATGTTCCATCAGTAAAGACTGCAGCAACAGACACAAAGACAGAGACGAAGCTCACATATGCTGAGAAGGATATCAAAATCACGGATACTGTCGAGTACACAAATCTCATTCCTGGAAAGACATATAAGGTCACAGGAACAGCGGTGGATAAGAAAACCGGAAAGGTGATTAAGGATGCAGACGGAAAAGCAGTAACTTCAGAAGCTGAGATAACACCTGAGACAGCAGACGGAAAAGTGGATGTTGATTTCATCTTTGACGGAAGTAATTTAGCCGGAAAGACCATTGTAATGTTTGAGGAAATCCGTTATGAGGACAAGCTTATCGGAGTACATGCTGACATAAATGACGAGGCACAGACCATTTACGTGCCAGCCATTGCAACAGAGGCTCTTGATGAGGTGACAGGCATTCATCTGTCAAATGCAGGGGATGATGTAAAAGTAAAAGATACAGTAACATATAAAAACCTTATCCCTGGCCTTACATACAGGGTAGCAGGAACAGTAATGGATAAGGACAGTGAAAAGCCATTGCAGAATGGCGGCAAGGATATCACGGCCGAGGCTGTATTCACACCTGAGACAGCAGACGGCACTGTGGATGTTGAGTTTACATTCAGTGCAAAGGAATTTGCCGGAAAGACAATGGTGCTGTTTGAGAAGCTTTATTTAGTAAAAAATGCGGATAATGCTGATGCAAACCCTGATGATACACAGAAGGCATCTGAGTCAGAAAACACACAGAATAAAACAGATAACACATCAAACAAGGTCGAGGTAGATAATGAAAATAACAATCCAGCCGACAACAGTGAAGTTAAAGAGGTGCTCATTGCGGTACATGAAGATTACAGTGATGAGAACCAGACCATCTGCGTGCCGCAGATTAAGACCACAGCAAAGGATGCAAAGTCAGGCACAAGCATGTTTTATGCTGAGAAGAGTGCAAAGATAGTCGATACTGTATCGTACCGGAATCTGGTACCAGGAAAGAAGTATAAGGTAGTCGGTACTGCAGTAGACAAATCAAACGGAGCACCGGTCATTGCAAACGGAAACAATGTCACAGCAGAGGCAGAGTTTATTGCAAAGGAAGCAACAGGCAAAGTGGATGTGGTATTTACATTTGATGCGAGCCTTCTTGCAGGAAGAACGATTGTGATGTTCGAGGATGTCTACTATGAGAATAATCTCATAGCGACACATGCAGACATTACAGACGAGGCACAGACACTTTATGTTCCGAAGATTGGAACAACAGCCATCGATGGTGAGCGAAAGGATCACAACTCAACAGCTGACAGCAGCGTTACTATTGTAGATTCAGTTGCGTACCAGAATCTGGTACAGGGACAGACCTACAGAGTAACAGGAAAGCTCATGGACAAGGCTACAGGAAAAGCACTTGTGATTGACGGAAAGGAAGTTACTGCAGTAACTGAGTTTACAGCGGCAGGTACCGAGGGCGTAGTTGACGTGACATTCAGATTCAACGGAAAAGGCATGACAGGAAAGCAGCTTGTAGTATTTGAGCAGCTTGATGTTGTGACTGCAGATGGCGCTTATGCCATTGCATCACACAACGACATCAACGATGCAGCCCAGACAATTACAATGATTGCTCCGCCAAAGCCAAAAACCGGTGATTACATGTCAGTGGTTATGTATGTACTTGCAGGAATAGCAGGAGTAATGGCAGTTATCTGTTCATTCTTCAGGAAGAAAGCAGTATCAAAGAAGAAACACTAGGGGGTTACCCAATTACCTACAAACAATGATTAACGCAGGGCTGTGAGGCTCTGCGTTTTTTAAAAGGAGAAATTATTATGCACAGAAAGAAAAAAATACCAGTTGGGTTCATTGTTACATTTGTAGCAGCATTTATGCTTGCATTATCGCTGACAGCGCTGCTTGTTAAATTTAAGCCGGATATGGCACAGTTTATGGGAATGATATTCTTCGGTTCATGGCTTCTGCTGAGCTTTATCGGAGTAGGCATTGTGGCACTTGCAAAAAAGAAAAAATAGGGAGGCATATAAAAATGGTAAAGTACAGAATACAGAACGTGGATGCGGTACGTTTCTTCCAGGTTATGCTTGCACTGCTTATTACTACAGTAATCATGGCAGGAGAAGTGTCACCGGTATACGCAGCGGATGCAGCAAATGTTGTAGCAGCAAAATTCACATCGCTGCAGAATCTTGTAGGTGGAGTTATTTCATCCATCGGTTCAATAATTACACTCTGGGGAATTGCAGAGTGGGGCATTGCCTTTCAGGGGTCTGAGGGTACAATGCAGGCAAACGCATTCAAACGTATTGGAGGCGGTTTTGTTATGGCAATGGCACCGCAGATACTGACAGCAATAATGTAAGGGAGTGGTTTAATGGACTGGATTACAAGCGGCCTTTCACCTTTATATACTCTTGGAGTTAATATATGGAATCTTATATTAAGTTTCTGTCTAGGGAAAGGTCTGAGTACACCTGAGAGTTTTTCGCCTTCGGCATGGGCATATGTTAACAACTTTCTCTATCCTTTTTTTCAGGCAATAGCAGCTACAATGCTGAATCTTTTCTTTTACATAGGAATATGCAGGCAGGTTGGAAACCTGCGGGAGAGCATGACACTTGAAACCGGAGTCAATATACTTATTAAGGTCCTCCTTGGAAATCTTGGAATCAATTCTGTTATGCTGTTCAGCAAATGGGTATTTGAAATTACCGGTACGACAGGCTCCGTAATGCTATCGACAGGAGAGTTTAAGGGAATTGAGCAGGGGGTACTTGACTCTGTTCAGGCAATGGTGCACATGATAGTAGGAATTATTTTTCTGGTGGTGGCTATTGTATGCTCAGCTACGGTATTTATAACCATATTTTCGAGAAGCGTACAGTTATACATGCTTGCAGCCGTAGGTCCGCTTGCGATTTCCTGTATTCCCGGAGGACCGGGAATACAGAATGCTGCAGGAGCATGGATTAAGACACTGTTAACGAAGTCATTATCAATTGTTATAATAGCAATTTTTATTATACTGGTGTCTAAGTTTGATCTGACGGATTTCTTTGCAGAGAATCTTCTTACGGATATAGTGCTGCCTACCAGATGCATACAGAATATGTTCATAATGATGCTGACAGCTGCAGGCGTAAAAGGTGCAGACTCATTCATGAAACAGACTTTTGGGATTTAAAGGAAAGGAAACATAATGGCAAAATTAGATGCAAATAGTGAATTTGAAAAGGGAAGAGCATTAAGCGTGCCTGTAGTAAAGGTGCCGCGGAGCGTCAAGGAGTGGCTGTGCATTGACAGGGCATACGAAAACGGCAACTTTAAGATTGAGCCAATGACAGGTGAAGCAATGTATGATCAGAGCTATGTGTTCGAGGATATCAATTATGTAAATAAAGATACCTCTAAAAAGGACAGCACACTGCTGGAGATAATGACACTGCTTAAATCTCTGGATGGACCTTTTAAGATTACACTTGCAAACGAACAGAGAGACCTGGATTCATTTGTGAATGAGATATTCAATCCAATTAACGGACAGGAATATCCTGTGGTAGAAAAAGGAATAGGAAAGTGGATTAACCAGAAGATAGATGAAGGAACGAGAGACATCAGAAAGACAATGATTCTTACTGTGACATGCCGTGCGCATACTCTGGAAGAAGCTGAAGCATACTTTGCAACGATTGACACTACACTGTCAAACATTTTCCGTAACTTAAGAAGCAGGATATACAAAATGTCTGCAGAAGAGAGAATGGTGCTGCTGTCGAGGATGTTACGGGCAGGGGAAGAGTGCCTTCCTCCAGCAAGAATATCACCAGATGACAGCGGATGGAAAAACCAGATACTTCCGGCATCGATACAGTCAGATACCGACTATATGGTTATAAATAATAAACAATACGTATCAGTGCTTGTGGGAACCGCATTTGGGCAGTCTCTTTCAGAGGACAAGGTAATACACAGCTTAAGTGATGTACTTTTTCCGACATACATTACGATAGACATGCAGCGTGTTCCAAAGAATGTAATTCATGACAGACTCGAAAATGCGCATGCAAATAACGAAAGGGTAATAGCCCAGGAGCGTACAAGAAATTACAATAATAAGCAGTTCGGAGCAACTACAAGCTACAGCCTGACCAAAAAGAAGACGAGCCTGGAAGATGACATGGATCAGCTTGATGAGAATGATGAGGAGGGAGTTTTTCTCGGGCTTCTGGTGCTGGTGTATGCAGATTCACTTGAGGAGCTGACACAGAGGGTGGATATTTTGAAGCAGAAGGCAAAGGGAAGCTCTTATGAGCTTGAACCATATTACCACAGGCAGCTTAAGGCATTGAACACTGTCCTTCCGATAGGAGGACGTCAGGTAAATCATATGAGGTTTTTATATACTTCGTCAGCTATAGCTTTCCAGCCGTTCTATGCAGGAGATGTGCATGACAGCAACGGAATCGTATACGGTCTCAACAAAACGACTAAGCATCTCATATACGGTAACAGAAAACTTCTTCCTGCACCTCATGGCTTTATGGTAGGACATACAGGAAGCGGCAAATCATTTTTCATTAAGGAAACAGAGATAGCACAGCCTCTGCTGTTTACAGATGATGATGTGATTATACTTGACCCGAATAATGAACAGATGGAATTCATACGCTCATTGAGAGGCGGAATGTATTTTGATTTTACACCTCAGAGCAAAATTTATATGAATCCTTATGAGATTCCTGACTATGTGGAGAATGGTGACAGCAATGTTCGGAATAAATTTATTGCAAGGATGACAAACTTTTCTAATTCGTTCTGTGCATCAGTCATGACAAATATTGTTGTAACCAGAATCCACATGAACTATGTCGGACGTGCAGTAAGGACTATGTATGAGGAATATTTTAACGAGACCTCAAAACATGCAAAGAAGAAAAAATACCCGACGCTGCCGCTGCTCAGGGAAAAAATTAAAGCACAGATTGATACTGTTGAGTTTACTGAAGACAAGAGAATAATTATGGAGATAGTCGACTCACTTGAGGATTACACCACAGGTGTATACGACATGTTTGCGCATGAAACGAACCTTGACATGAACAGCAGGCTTATAGGCTTCGGCCTTAAAAATATTGACAAGGAGATATGGGAGCCGTGCATGCTGACAATAATGCATTTTCTCTCCATGAGAATTGATACAAACCAGGAAACAAAGCAGGCACTCCACCTGATTGTGGATGAGGCGCAGGTGCTGTGTGAGAAAGAAACAACGGCAGCACAGCTTCTGTATGCAATTGAGACATACCGTAAGGTTGGAGCCATAGTTACGCTTGCCGCCCAGAATATTACACACGTGCTTGAAAATCCTTCGCTGAGAGACATGTTCTCAAACTGTCCGTTCAAGGTGTTCTTTGACCAGGGTGGGCTTGATGCAGCAAATCTTGCCAAGATTCAGGAATTCTCACCAACAGAGTTTAGGGCACTTGAAGAAAATACTGAAGGCTGCGGGGTACTTGTATGGCGTGGAAATGTATATCTGATGGATGCGAGAATGAGTGAGAGCAATCCGCTGTTTGCATCATTTGATACAAATTTCCATAAGCAGGCAGAAAAGAAAAAGAAACAGGAAGAGACTGACATTTCAAAGGAAACTTTTTATTTGTGATTTAAACCGGGGGAAATGACATGCGTGTAATAACGGCACAGGAATCAAAAATAAGAACCACGGAGCGTACAATAAAAACAGGTGGAACAGTCATAAGACATGTGAGCGGATTTACTGCATCGGCCGCGAAAAAAACAGGGAATGCTGTAAAAAATTTTGATGTACAGTTTAACGGCAGGTATGATGAAGAAGACAGAAATAATAATGCTTCAGAAAAAAAAATGCCTGAGCTTCAGAACGTTTTGGCAGAAGAGAGCAGAGCATTATATGGCACCCTGAGCAGACGTCAGAAGAAAAGATATAACAGAATGTACCAGAAGGAACTGTCTAAAAAACAGTGGTCATCTAATATCATTAAAAGAAACAGAGACCTTCGTGGACGTAAAACAGAAAAAGAAAATATATTGACTGCTAACTCAACGGAAACAGCTTCAAAATCTGCATCTGCCACTGCAAAGACCATGGTAAATAAGAATGTGCAGACAGCTGCCGGTACTGCAGTAAAATCTGCCGGTACTTCTGTAAGAACAACGGCAGGAGCGTTGAGCGGTACAGCAACATTTGGTGTGACGGCTGCTGTGACAGCTGCTGTTGATACAGCAAAAAATGCTGCACAGGCTGCATTAAAGGTTTCACAGAAAATGCAACAGCAGACGGCACAGATACAGGCTGAACAGACACAGCAGGCAAAGCATGAGACTGCAGCGGCTGTAAGTGATTACAGTGTTTCACAGGCCGGAGAAAATAACAATTTAATTATGCTTCTCATGGCAGCCGTAATCTGTCTTACAGTCATACTTACAAGCCTGACGGTAACAATGCAGGCAGCTGTCGATGCATCAGGCGGGCAGGGGGATAACAATGGAACTGTCTGCACACAGATAGTGGAGGCAGCACAGAATGAACTTAATGATGCCGACAAGACAGTCGGAGGATACAGGTACAAAAACTGGTATGGGATGGATGCGAACTGGTGTGCCATGTTTGTGTCATATTGTGCAGACAAGTGTGGCTTTATTGAAAAGGGTATAATGCCAAAGACTGCAAGTGTCGCAGCTTCAAAGCAGTGGTATATTAACAACAACCTGTATCATGATGCAGCAAGCGGATATGTGCCAAAGGCAGGGGATATTATTATTTTCGGAAACGGAATGAGCCATACAGGAATTGTGACAGGATATAACCCTGAAACTAAAAAGCTTACAACAATAGAAGGCAACAGCGGAAGAAGCAGCACCACACCTTACCATAAAGGAAGCCATGTAAAAGAACATACATATTCAATCACATATCCAAAGATAGCCGGCTATGGAACTCCGCAGTATCCGCAGGATGATACAGCGGCTGATGCGGCAGGACAGGAAAATAACTGACAGCGTACCGGAATCCGGCACGCTGGATTTTAAGGGAGGAATAATTTAATGACAATACCAATCAACAAGGACCCCGACACTGAATATAAAAATGAATTCATGTTCGGTTATACATTAAAAGAAGTGCTGTGTGTTGCGGCTGCATTTTTAATCATTGCAGGTGTAACAGCATTTGCATATTTCAAGTTCAACATGGCACTGAATGTTGGCTGTTATTTTGGAATACCGCTTGCATTCCCGGTTGTATTTTTGGGATTCAAGGAATGGTATGGAATGTCAATTACAAGGTTCATAAGTGAACTTGGTTATGAGAGAAAAACCGGAGAGCTTGCATTTGATGCAGACGAGCTTGAAGAATACATCACACCGGTTACACTGAGAAAGAAGTGAAGATAATGCGAAAAAATCCATATGAAAAAATCCGAAGGGCACTTTTTATCCTGCTTGTTGTTATGCTAGTGACAGCTGCATGTGTAATTGGTGTCATGCTTATAAAACATACTCATAATGCAGAAAAAAATAAAGTCAGGGAAACCACGGCAGGGACAGAAAATGCAACAGAAAAAATAAAAGAAACTGAGGCGGATACAGAATATTATTTTGATGAAAACGGATATCTTAAAGTGAAAAAAATCAAGGCTGACGGCTCAGGCAGTAACACGGAGAATGAACAGGACAATGCGCCTGATGTACGTGATGTTTCACCGGAAGATGATCCCAATGCGGTCTTTCCGGAAACCACTGATGCAGCGGCCGGACAGTCGGCAGAGCAGACACAGGACATATCGCAGCCACAGGCCGGGCAGACGCAGGCAACAGCCGGACAGTAAACCACAGGAGAAAAGATATGATGTTAGAAGAAAAAATTGCAAACGAATTTCAGAGATATTTTCTTTCAATGATGGCAACAAGCAAGGAAAATATTTTTGCACACTCTGATGAAATTGAAGTAAGAAAGCAGATAAAAAATGAACTCTATGAATTCATTGGCACACTGACTGAGGAGCAAAAAGAAATACTTTCAGTCCAGAGCAGCCTGATTGAATCTGTCTATAGGTACAGGAGCGATTTTTATTCAGCTGATGATGATATTTCATGTCAGGATTTTTTAAATGGCTGGATGAAAAGTGTGATGTCATGATATAAAAAAATATTTTACCGGGGTATCAGGGGCGGCGCCCTTGACAAGAAATGCATTCTGTCGGACAGAATGCGTATCTTGCAAATAATTAGTCTACGTTGAGAATGTAATAAAGCGTGTTTCTGCTCGAAAAATGACTTAAAATGCATATAAAAGACGTGTTTTGAAACGAATGTGAGACATGTATGCAACATGTGAGATAAAAAAGAAACGTAATTATACGCATTTGGAATACATTTTCAACGCATTTGAAACATAAAAGAGACACCTGTGATATGTCAGTGAAATGATGCTGAAACATAGTGAGACAATTCTGACACATAACAGAAACAGAGGCTTACCCCAACAGCCGGACTAGAAAGAATCAAGGGGCAAATCAAGTAAAAAATATGAACAGACTGGAAAAAAATCGTGAGCCGGAGGTGGTTTTTGTGAGCGAAAAAAAACAAAAAGAATATCCGCACAGACCAAGAAAAGAAATTGACATGGATCAGTATCTTATACTGTATAGACAGGGACTGCCCAACAGGCAGATAGCGTCAAGACTTAAGGTATCACCGCGCACCCTATACAGGAGGATGGAGGAGGAACGAAAGCACTTAAGGAGAAAGAAGGAAAGTGCAGATGGATAACATGACAGTGAGAAAGAATCTTGGAAAAAAGAAAAGCCGCACCTGGATAGATATGGAAAAGGTCTACAGGATGATAGACTCAGGCATGACCGTAACACAGGCTGCCGAGTCACTTGGTGTTTCGAAAGCCACTCTGTACAGGCGTCACAGGGAATACCAGAAACAGGCAGAGTACATGAATGATGACCTGCCTGACCTGCCAACTTAAAATGGTGGTAGTAAGTGGTGGTAGATATTAATAATTGCATGTTGTAGAATATAATTGTAAAAGAAACGGACAGGCAGATTCAACACCGCCTGTTCATTTTTATTGGAGGAAAAATGACTAACGAAAAAATAAAAAAGCTTCAGCTTGAGATTGCAAAAACGACAGAGGCACAAAAAAAATCAGAACAGAAATACAAAGAAAAAATCAAGGGATTAAGAGATGAACTGAAAAAAGAAGAGGAACGTCTGAAGCGCGAAAATGATTCGCTGATCGGAGACATAGTAAGAGACCTGCTTGGTGAAGTTGATGCAGAGAATATTGAAAGCTTCAGGGAGAAGATCCAGCTTCTGACAGGATTAGAGGATAGTGAAAATGAAAGACCGCAAGATAACCTTCAGGGTGACACAGGAGGAGTACACTCTTATTGATGAAATGAAAAAAACTGAAACAAGGTTCACATATGGAGGCAGATGGGATATGTCTGCCTATATAAGGAACCTTGTTCTGTCACAGACCGGAAAAAAAGACGTTCGTGTAGACATGGAATTAAAAGACCTTAACTATCAGGTCAGAAAAATCGGAGTGAACATCAATCAGATAGCACACAGGCTTAACAGTAATATCGGCGATATGCGTGATGCAGAATATGTTGTTGAGCTCATGAAAGAACTAAACGCCAGGCTGGAAAAACTCACGGAAAAAATAGAGAAATGAACAAATCCAAGCCGTTCAAATTGTAAAAATATTTTATTATATTGTTTGGAGCGTACCGGATTCCGGTACGCTCTTTTTGAAAGGCAAAATATGGCAATAACAAAACTTATGCACTTGAAGGAGGCACCGGCGGTGCCACACAGACATCTGGCCAATGCTGTGCAATATATTCTTGATGAAAAAAATAACGAAGCAAAAACGTGTGATGGTTTATATGTCGGTGGCAATGCGGGATATAACAGTGAAGATATCATAAAGACATTCCTGGACACAAAAGAACTGTATGGAAAGCTGCATGGCAGGCAGGGATATCATTTTGTAATTTCATTTGAGCCCGGGGAAACGGATGCGGATGAAGCCTATGAAATTACAAAAGAGTTTGCAAAAAAGTATCTTGGCGAAAACTATGATTATGTTTTTGCAACGCATACGGACAAAAATCATATCCATTCGCACCTTATTTTTAATTCCGTGAGCAGAACTGATGGATACAAATACAGATATGAAAATGGTGACTGGGAAAGATATATACAGCCGGTTACGGATGAAATATGCATGGAGCATGGCCTTAAGCCGCTGAAATTTGAAGAGAATAAAAAGAAAGGGCTCTCATATGCAGAATGGAACGAAAAGAAAAACGGCAGAATGAACTGGACACATGTGATAAGAGCAGACATTGACCTTGCCTTAAAACATTCTGATACACTGCCGGAGTTCATGGAGCATATGAAGATGGCAGGATATTCAGTAAGAGCCGGAAAGTCGAAGAAGAACGCGACTTATTTTACATACACATACACGGACGATGCCGGAAAAAAACACAGAAGAAGAAGCTATAACATGCCATCTGGATATTCGCCGGAGGAAATAGCAAAACGCATAAAGCAGAAAAGCGGAAGCAGGATGTATGAAGAAATTGCTGAAAATCTTGAGAAAAAAGAGAAGCTTGCATCCATTGATGAAATATACAAAAACACAGGCACATACCGAAGGCTTTATCAGGCTGTAAGCTTTTACAGGCTGCCTAATCCATATGCAGTAACGAAAGGGGTCAGAAGAGACATTATGGCCATAGACAGGCTTCTCGATGAGTGCTCATACATTAAAAAGAACAGTTTAAAAACCATGAATAACATACAGGACAGGGAATGCAGGCTTGAAGAAATGATAAATTCACTTAAAAGGGAAAAGTGGAATAAAAAGGATGCTTCAGAGGCATTGGACAGTGGACAGAAAAAACAGCTTGACAGAAAAGAGCAGATAGAAAACGAATTGAAGAATCCTGATATCAGTGATGAAGCTTTTGAAGCCCTTCAGGATGAATATGAACAGCTCAAGGAATATCTGCCGGATGATGATATTTCAAAAAAAGATATGGAAAGACTTTCACAAGAGATAAAGGAACTTGGAAAGGAACTGCGCATGTTAAGAAGAATTAAAAAGACTGAACAGGAGTTTACCGGCAGAAAAACAAAACAGGTTAGCCGCGTACCGGAATCCGGCACGTTTAACAAAAATATATAAAAATTTAAAGGAGAATGGAACATGAACGAAAAAATTTATCTGATGGAGATGCAGCACAGGATTGATGAACATGAGACTGACAGGCTGATTGCATATCTGAAAAAGACTGCAGAGACTGAGATAAAGGAGGATGAAAAATAATGATGAAATATGAAATTTTTAAGGATGTTGTGGAAAATGCGGTACTTGACTATCTGCCACCGGAGTTTCAGAATTCAGAACTTTATTTGCAGCGCGTGAAAAAAGTAAATGGCATGGATTATGACGGACTTGTAGTAAGAAAAGAAGATACAAATGTGTGTCCCGTAATTAATCTGACACAGCTGTATGAGGACTACAAACTGTCAGAGGATATTGAACTTGTTACAAAGAATGCTGCAGACACTGTACTGCTGGCATATGATGAAGCACCGGAGAATGAATACCAGGATGTACTGGATGAGGGATTCAGGCAAAATATCATTTATGAAATTTCAAATACGAAAGCTAATGCGCAAAGGCTGGCAGGGTGTCCGACAAGACAGCTGAATGACCTGACTGTTTCATATAACATATGTCTGTCTGATCATGACGGCCTGTCAAAAACTATTATGGTAAATAATGAAATTGCAGCTGCGCTTGGAATGTCAGAGACGGAACTTTTTGATACGGCAGAAAAAAATATGTCCAGACTTTTTGAGGTGAATGTAACCAACCTGTTTGATTATGTGTATGGCCAGCTTAAAGCCAGAGGAATGAGCGATGAGCAGATTTCAGACTTATTAGGAGGGGATGCAAGCAGACTGTCTGACGGATATCCGTGGATCGTTCAGAATACTTCAAATAATGGTGCAACAGTATTGCTTAACACAGAGGTATTTAAGGAACTGTCCGACCATGTGGAAGGAAATCTGATCATCATTCCGTCAAGCACGCACGAAGTGCTTGCCATGGATGCAAGGATGGTGCCTGACTGCGATGACCTTTCTGCTTTCATCCAGCAGACAAACATGGATGTTGTCAGTCCGTCTGAAAGGCTTTCAAACCAGGTGTATATGTACGACAGGAAAGAGAACTCAATAGAAATGGTAACGCGTAATAAGCTTGATATTATTCCGCAGGAATCAAGAAATATTTCTTACGAAAAAAATATAAAACCTGAAATCTAGCATTTATCCGAGGTGACAGCCAATGAAGCTATATGAAGTTAAGGCGCTGGCTCATGAAACACAGTCGCGCATCAGACAAGACTTAAATGCCTGGAACGATTTTCTTGAACATGCATCACGTGTGTACAGGTACCGTTTCATGGATCAGATTCTCATATATGCACAGCGGCCTGATGCTGTTGCATGTGCTACAATGAACATATGGAACTCTAAAATGGGCTGCTGGATTAAGAAGGGCAACCGCGGCATTGCCCTTATTGATGAAAGCAACAGCAGAAAACTTAAGTATGTATGGGATGTAGCCAGTGTTGTACCTAAAATGGGAGGACATCTGCCGAGACTGTGGATACGAAAACCATATCACACTGAAACGATACAGAATCGTCTGGTGAAAGTATATGGATTACAGCCGCAGACTGATAAATATGACACAAAGCAGCCATCTATAGAACATACAATGGATTATCTTGTGGAATATCTGGCTGATGAGTATGCAGCTGATATTGCACAGGAAAAGTATTCGTCTGACAACAGTCCTTTAATTGAACTTGATGAAGAAAAATACAAGATGGATGAGTACCGCAGAAACGTCAGGATTTTTTTCAGGTACGGCCTTAACCGGATGATAAAGGAAAGAATGGGCTTATCGACAGGCGGTTTTCCTGATTATGATATGTCATTTATAAAGGACATGCCTGAAAGTGATTTCTGTGAGCTTTCCTCACGCATGACGGATGCAGCACAGCAGGCGCTGCGTGAAGTTGGAATTGCAGTTTTAACATATGATAGGGTGCATGGTATTGACAGGGACCCCAGTGTGGACTATAATGCTTTAAAGCGTAAAAGTGCAGAGAGGGAGGAGAAAACATATGGAACTCGAATACATCAAAGCAGGGGATTACGAGATACCGAACCTTATACCGAACAAGGAACCACAGGAGCCGCTGACGAAATTCGGACTTATGCACAGGACCTGGCTCAAAAAGAATTACAGGGCGAAGTTCGATACGATGCTAATGTTCGGCGAACTTCAGGAACACTGCCTAAAGGTACAGAAGAGAGCACAGGACGAGATGGACAGAATCGTGCCGCAGATGAAAGAACAGGAAGGCGTGACAGAGCAGCTGAAGATGCAGGACCAGCTGAAATGGATACGAATGATGAACAGCATCCAGAACAGGGCAGAGGAAATAGTGAGGGATACAGTGATCTACACTTTATAGAAAATGAAATTGTACCGGAATCCGGTACCGATGAGGATGAGTATGTACCGGAATCCGGCACCGGATTGTATTTCATGCCAGAGCTGCCTACAGAGGATGAGCAGCGCATAAAGGTAGAAAAATACGGCTATCTGAATCCGCGGAAAGCTGATTATATACCTCATGACTATATAAGACAGGTCATGCTCCGTGGAACCGGCTTTGAAGGGGGCTTTGACAGAGTCGTACAGATTTTCCAGAATGAGATGGAGGCTGGTAAAAGAACAGCACTTATCAAAAAGGAATACGGACTTGGCGGGGCGAGCTGGCCGGTTGACGGCATGGGGCTTCATGGATATGACACATATGGTTCTCGGGGCATACGTTTCCAGTGGCGTGATGAGCAGGGCGAAGTAGAAGGCACACTGTCATGGAGCAGCGTTGAACAGGAAATCGGAACCCTTATACTAACCGGTGAGTACAAAAGCCGTGACAGACAGAATAATGATATTATTCCGGAAGCTGAGGAATCAGATAATATTTCTCAAACAACAGAAATGCAGGAGCAGTTCACGGATAAATATAAATCAGAGGCACCAGAGCAGCTCAGCTTTACAGACTTAACAAATATAGAGCCTGATAAGACGGAAAATGATACTCAGCCAGAGGCATTAGATGAAACAGAGGCTGAACATCCGGATAATGCAGAACAACAGAATAATGAAGATTTTACCGAAAGAGCAGCTGATTACACTGCTCTTTTAGTTTTGGCAGAAACTGATGCATCCACACTTACTAAGAGGCAGAAAGCACAGCGTAACATTTCAGCACTCAAAATCCTCAAGCAGATAGAAAATGAAAAACGTCCTGCAACAGCCGATGAGAGGACAATTATGTCCGCATATCTTGGATGGGGAGGAATACCGGAAATATTTGATCCTGAAAATGCTTCATGGTCAGAAGAATACGGCATATTAAAAAGCCTGCTGACAACCACTGAATATGACAGTGCAAGGGCGAGCACACTTAATGCACATTTTACTGACACAGCAGTCATAAATGCAATGTATGATGTACTCCGCAACCTTGGCTTTACAAAGGGAAATATACTTGAACCATCCATGGGAATAGGTAATTTCTTTGCAGGGCTGCCTGCAGATATGAATGCATCAAAACTATACGGAGTTGAGCTTGATCCTGTTACAGGAAAGATGGCACAGCTTATATATCCTGATGCACACATTGAAGTCAAGGGCTATGAAAAGACAGATTTTCAGAATGATTTTTTTGATGTGGCCATAGGAAACGTGCCGTTTGGCCAGTATAAAGTTCTGGATAAGTCATATGACAAACACAATTTCTATATACACGATTATTTCTTTGCCAAGACTCTCGATAAGGTGCGTCCGGGCGGAGTGATAGCTTTTATCACAAGCAAGGGTACGATGGACAAAGCGAATCCAGCCGTAAGAAAATACATTTCACAGCGTGCAGAGCTTTTAGGTGCCATAAGGCTTCCAAACGATGCATTTAAGAATGCCGGAACATCTGTAACATCCGATATTATCTTTCTAAAGAAAAGAGAAGCATATCTTGATATTGATGAGGACTGGATACATCTCGGCACAGATGAAAACGAAATAGAGATGAACAGCTATTTCATTGAAAACCCGCACATGGTGCTTGGCAAAATGGAAATGGTAAGCGGTCCTCATGGAATGGAGAGTGCCTGCGTACCGGAATCCGGCATTTCACTGGCAGACAGGCTCAGGCAGGCTGTACAGATGATACGCGGCGAAATTTCCATTGATGATACTGAAATATCTGATGAAGAGCTTGAGGATGAAAGCATACCTGCAGAGGCAGGAGTTAAAAATTTCTCCTACTGTTCAGTAAATGGAAAAATATATTACAGGGAAAACTCAATAATGCGTCCACAGGACATTCCGGAAAAAACAGCTGAGCGCATGAAAGGCCTGATTGATGTGCGGGACAGCGTGTCAGAGCTTATTGAATTACAGCTTGATGATGCGTCCGATGAAGAAATCAGGGCATCACAGGCAAGGCTCAACAGTGTTTACGACACCTTCATTAAAAAGTTCGGGTACTTAAATTCCAGGACAAACCAGACCGCATTCAGGGAAGACGCAGGCTACAGCCTTATATCATCACTAGAGGAGACTGATGATGACGGAAAGGTTGTGGGCAAAGCAGATATGTTTAGCAAAAGAACAATCAGAAAGGCTGTCCCTGTTACACATGTGGATACATCTGTTGAGGCACTGTCCGTTTCGATGGGAGAAAAAGCAGCTGTTGACCTTGAATATATGGAAGGGCTTACCGCAAAAAGCCGGGAGGAAATAATAAGTGACCTTAAGGGCATTATTTTTAAGGTGCCGGAATCCGGTACCTGGCAGACTTCAGAGGAATATCTTTCAGGAAACATAAGAAAGAAACTAATTTCTGCAGAAAAAGCATTACAGGGGGATGTATCATATTCCGATAATGTGGAATATCTAAAAAAGGCAATGCCAAAACCTCTTACAGCATCAGAGATAGAAGTGAGGCTTGGGGCTACATGGATTAACGCAGAGTATATAGAGCAGTTTATGAAAGATGTGCTGCATACACCACAGAGACTGTTTTCAAGGGAGTGGGTGTCGGTAAAGTTTGCACCTATAAACTGTGAATGGAACATAAAAGGAAAGAATGCAGATTCATATAATCCCCTTGTCACAGGAACATACGGAACCGGCAGAATTAATGCTTATCAGATACTTGAGAATACGCTGAACCTTAAGGATGTAAAAGTCTATGACAGGATACTTCAGCCTGACGGCAGCGAAAAGCGTGTAATAAACAGGGAGCAGACAATGCTTGCATCGCAGAAACAGGATGCATTAAAGGAGGCGTTCAAGGACTGGATATTCAGGGATCCGGAAAGAAGGGAGGTACTTGTAAAAAAATACAATGAGCTATTCAACTCCTCAAGACCGAGAACGTATGACGGATCACATCTCAAGTTTCCGGGAATGACACCTGATGTGGAGCTGAAGCCTCACCAGCTGAATGCAGTAGCACATGTCATGTATGGAGACAATACGCTGCTTGCACACTGTGTGGGAGCGGGAAAGACCTTTGAGATGATTGCTTCTGCGATGGAATCGAAGAGGCTGGGACTGTGCCACAAGTCGCTTTTTGTTGTTCCAAACCATCTGACAGAACAGTGGGCAGGGGATTTTTTGCGTCTGTATCCGGGGGCAAATATTCTTGCTGCAACTGAAAAGGATTTTGAGCCGGCACGCAGAAAACGATTCTGTGCGAGGATTGCAACAGGTGATTATGATGCAGTTATCATAGGACACACCCAGTTCGCTAAAATACCACTGTCAGATGAAAGACAGAGGAGACTCATGCAGGAACAGATAGATGAGATTACTGAGTCGATAAGTGAGGCTAAGGCATCAAACGGCGAGCATTTTACCATCAAACAGATGGAAAAGACAAAGAAAAATCTGGAGGTAAGGCTTGCTAAACTTAATGATGCAGGCAGAAAGGATAATGCAGTTACATTTGAACAGCTTGGAGTTGACAGGCTGTTTGTTGATGAGAGCCAGGAATTTAAGAACCTGTTTCTGTTTACTAAAATGAGAAATGTTGCGGGAATCTCACAGAATGATTCACAGAAGGCATCGGATATGTACGGAAAATGCAGATATATTGATGAGATAACAGGCGGCCGCGGCATAACATTTGCAACAGGAACACCTATATCAAACTCCATGACTGAGCTTTACACCAATATGCGTTACCTGCAGGCGGGCCGGTTAAAGGAGCTTGGATTTGAAAACTTTGATGCCTGGGCTTCAACATTCGGAGAGACACAGACAGCAATTGAGCTTGCACCGGAAGGCACTGGATACCGTGCAAAGACAAGATTTGCGAAGTTTTTTAATCTGCCGGAGCTTATATCCCTTTTTAAAGAGAGTGCAGATATACAGACAGCTGACATGCTTAAACTTCCTGTGCCTGAATGTGATTACGAGAATGTGGTTTTAAAGCCGAGTGTGTTTCAGCAGGATATAGTCAAATCGCTTGGGGACAGGGCAGAGAACATAAGAAAAGGAGGGGTTGATTCAAGCATCGACAATATGCTCAAGGTAACGAGCGATGGACGCAAATGTGCCATTGACCAGCGGCTCATAAATCCGGATCTGCCTGACAATGAGAATTCAAAAGTGAATGCATGTGCTGCCAGGGCATATGACATATGGAAGGAGACAGCGGAAGACAAATCAACGCAGCTTATTTTCTGTGATGCTTCAACACCGCGCAGTGACGGAGGTTTTGATGTGTACCATGCCATTAAGGACAAGCTGATTGCCAAGGGGGTGCCGGATAAGGAAATTGCCTTTATACATGATGCCAACACAAAAAAACAGAAAGCTGAGCTGTTTTCAAAGGTAAGAAGCGGCCAGGTACGTTTTTTGTTAGGCTCAACAGCAAAGATGGGGGCCGGTACCAATGTGCAGACAAGGCTCATAGCACTCCACCATATAGATGTGCCGTGGAGACCGTCAGACATAGAACAGCAGGAAGGACGAATACTGCGTCAGGGCAATCAGAATGAGAGAGTAAAGATATTCAGATATGTCACTGAAAATACTTTTGACTCATACTCATGGCAGCTTATCGAGAACAAGCAGAAGTTTATTGGGCAGATAATGACAAGCAAGTCTCCGGTACGTTCCTGCGATGATGTGGATGAAGCTGCATTGTCATATGCAGAGGTAAAGGCACTTGCAACTGGAAATCCATACATTAAGGAAAAAATGACACTCGATACAGAAGTTGCAAAGCTGAAGCTTCTGAAAGCAAATTTCAAAAGCCAGAAATACAGGCTTGAGGATGCAATTAATAAGGAGTACCCGGTCAGGATAGCGAAGCTTGAAGAAAAAATTGAGGGACTGAGGCAGGATATAATTACACGCGGTTCCGGGGAAATACTATCGGATGGTTTTGAAATCAGGATTAACGGTGTGACATATGATGACAAAAAGGAAGGCGGTGCAGCCCTTATAGCAGCTGCCAGGGAGTCAAAGACACCTGAGAGAACCATGATCGGGGATTATAACGGGTTTAAGCTGTATTCAAGGTTTGACGCGTTTTTCAATTTATATTACATACATATGCAGGGCAGGTGTGAACATACTATTGAAATGTCATCAGATCCTGCAGGAATGATTACAAGGCTTAACAACTGCATGGCTGGCTTTGAAAAACGTCTTTCTGATGTGCAGGATGCGCTGGATGAAACAAGGATAGAGCTTGAAACAGCAGAAAAAGAGGTTACAAAGAAATTTGACAAAGAAGACATTCTTTCAGAAAAACTGAAAAGACTGTCTTTTTTAAATGCCCAGCTTGATGCAGACAGAAAAGAAACACCACAAAATGCTCCACAAAACACACAGGTGCAGAAAAATGATATTAAAGAGAAATATATAAACATATGATGAGGGTGCCGGAATCCGGCACCCTAAAAATATAAAGGTACCGGATTCCGGTACGCAGGAGGAAAACATGGAAAAACAGGAAAGCCTTGAAATGTTTATGTTAAAGAGAAAAATATTAAAGGAACTTGAACAAATGGATGAGAATGAAGATTTTATAATGCAGATAGGACTGGCAGGAAAGGAGAAAAATGAGTGATACAGTATATGTATTAGACCAGGTTGGCATACGTCTGGTGAAGGAAAAAACACTTATATCTGATACACAGCTTAAAAGACCGGAACAGGTTGTAGGATTTGTATCAGACATATTAAGGGAATACGACCGTGAAGTAATGTGTGTCATATGTCTTAATGCAAAGCTTAATCCGGTAAACATGTGCATATGCTCAATGGGTGCAGTCGACAAAGCTATTGCATCACCCAGGGAAATAATGAAGACGGTAATACTGTCAAATGCCAATGGCTTTATAATCCTTCACAACCATCCGGGCGGCTCATCACAGCCTTCGCTTGAGGATATACATGTGACAGATGTTATGTCAAAGGCAGGTGAGCTTCTTGGCATTCCACTGTATGACCACATAATTGCAGCGGCCGGAAGTGATGAAATTTATTCTTTTTATGAGAAAGGATCAATGCCTCAGTCGCAGCTTAAATATGCGGACAGAGTCGCTGATATTAATCTAAGAAGTGACAGAACAGAAACAAACGAAATAAAGAAACAGCTGAAATTACACCAAATAAAAATATAACAGGTGCAAGGCATATGGAAACTAATTCATTTGCGTTTAAAGGTGCCGGATTCCGGTACCTGAATGAGAGGTGATAAAAAATGGAAAATGACAAGGCAATTAACTGCCTGATGGAGCTCCTGAAGGGTGAAAACTTCATGAGTGCAGATTATACAAATATTGCACTGCAGAATGGAACAAATTTAAATGTTTTAAGGGAAATCTATCTGTGTGCCTGTGACAAGATATCCGTCAAGGATGTTCAGGAGGTAATTGAAAACAGAAAAACTGATGTTGCAGGCTATCTGAGAAAAATAAGATATCAGAAAGCATGCGGAGTGATTATAGGCAAAGGTAACAATACACTTAAGGATATGTCAAAGCTTGCGGATGCAGTACAGGCAAAGATTAATACGCTGGGTGAGAGCATTATGACAGTAGAAAAGAAAACAGGTGAGCTCAGCGACATGTTTGTCGACATAAAGCCGCCGCAGGGAGCTGTGACCATGCCGTATGCAGGAGTACAGCAAACGGCCGCAGCTGACGTAAAGCGTGAAGATGAAAAAACAGCATCATTTAAACGCAAGAGACTTAACCGCAGACAGAAAAATGACATAGCGGAATATATAAGTCTGCTTAAAGAAGAAGGATATAAGTCAGAGCAGATAAGCTATGTGCTAAGCCTGGCTGAGGAGGGGGTTACACCGTCAGAAATGGAGGAATTCATACACCCGGGTATTTCCATCGATATGATGGAAAAAATAAGGCGCATGAAGAAAAAAAACAGAAATAAGGACGTGGAGGAAAGCTAAATGGATACGGACAGAGAATTTGAACATATGATGATGAGTGTCAGAAACAGTTCCGGCAGTATTACGCAGATGGTATATGCAGCAAACATGCTGCAGATTAAACTGGTTCAGTTTGTGGCAAGGCTGGCATATAAAGGGTATCTTTCTGTAAAATCCAGGGACGACCTGGCCGCGTTCGCAAAGCTGTCAGAAGGAAAATACACGATATACAGCATACCGGTTTCCACAGAACATGTAAATGATTTAAAACAGCTCGAAGCCCTTAAACTTGAGCTGCAGAACGTATCGGAAAAAAGCGAAAAGAAGCGGATACAGAATGACATCAGTATTCTAAAAGAGCGCATAGATGCAGATTCGCCTGTTAAACAGCTTAATGAAAAAGGACTAAAGAAATGCTGTGTACTGCCCAAGGTCGATGACTCGGTTGGAACAATACAGATTGCAGTAATGAATAAGGATGACCAGATATTCAAGTCATGGTTTGCATCTCATATAAGGGTACAGATGTCCGGTGGAAAAAAGGAAATAACTGATCTGAAAAATTTCACGGAAGGAAATTATACAATATTTAATCTTCCTTTCGAGGGAAAAGAACTGGAGGATGCCTGCCGTGACTTTAATACACTGAAAATGAATTATTCGATTCTTCCCGACCTTAAGGTAGGGAATGACAACAGCCAGATAGCAGTTGCAAACGCGGACAGAAACAAGTTTGAAATATGGATAAAAATGTACCGGGAGGACATGCTGAAACAGGATAAACAGCCTGGAAACATATATGAAATGGATAATGAATCATATATGGACACGGCTGCGATAAATGAAGATGAATATATAGATAATGCTTCTTTGGAATATCAGAAAGTAAACAGTGAATTTAAGCAGCATGAAGTGCCCGGGCCTAAAGTGAATGTAATGCAGAAGGATGACAGTGAGGAGTTTGCAAGGCTTAAGAAAGACGGCAATTATGAAATGCTCACTATAAACAGGGAGACGCTGGTTGATAACATGGCTTTCACGTCTGTATCAAAAAAGATGCGTGAAAAAGGGTATTTTGTATCACGTATCCCCGGCACATACGGAAAAAATGAAAAGCATCTCATACTTCCGGCTGAAAATGTATTTGTCGCAGATGAGGGCAGAACCTATGTAGGATTTATTCCAAAAAACAAGCCCTCGATGGTTGCAGAGAATGGAAATGTGAAAACTGCAAGCTATGAGAATATTCATAAACAGTATGAGAATGTCACAAGGAACATGACATATGTAAAGAATCTCAAGCCGAAAGTTCCGAATCTGAATACCGGTAAGACATTAAACCCGAAGGTATAATATTTTAGTATAAGGTACCGGAATCCGGCACCTTATATTTATTGGAGGAAATATGGCAAATTACGGAACAAGATATGTAAAGAAGAAAACACCATGGGCAGCATTTGCTTTCCTGCTTTTGTTTTTCCTGGTTCTTGGATATATAATATCGGGGCTTTATGTGGCACCTGCAGACCTTAAAGGAGACTATAATGCACAGATGCTGTGGGCGGTCACACATTTTTTTCAGATTGCAAACTCAAAGACTCCGGCATGGGTAGGTATTGGCTTTATAGGGTGGTTTTTCTTTGTAAATTATTACATGATCCATTACAGGAACTTCCACAGCGAGATGGAGCATGGTGACGAAGACTGGCTTGACCCGGTAAAGGCAAGCAGGGAGCTTATGGACAGTGACGATAAATATAACAGGATACTGTCAGAAAATGTAAAGGTAAGCATAAGGGGAAAGCTTTCAAACAACAACATGATGATTGTCGGTTCATCAGGCTCATTCAAAACAACATCTATAATGCACCAAAACCTCCTGCAGATGGGGTCAAGCTATGTGGTTCTTGATGTAAAAGGAGACACACAGAGAAAACTTGGAAAAATATTTGAAAAAAATGGTTATCAGATATACTCGCTTAACTTCAAAAACCCGGAGCAGTCGGACAGGTACAATCCGTTTGAGTGGATTCAGACAGAAGCGGACATGCTGAGAATTATAAAAAGCTGGCATGATGCTGTCAGACCAAATAAAGAAAACTCCGCAACTGACCCTTTCTGGGATGATGCGGTGGATTTAAAGCTGCAGGCTGTGTTTTATTATGCGTGGTTGGATGCAAGGGATAACAACAGGAAAGCAACGTTCAATGACGTAATCAGCCTTCTTGCAATGGAAAATGTCAAAACAACAGATATTACAGGGGAAGAGTCAAATGCGCTTGCTGACCTTATGAATAAGTGTGAATCAGAGCATGATGCAAACTATCCTCCGGTAAGGGCATTTAAGAAGTTCCAGGGAAAAGCTTCGGAGACTGAGGGCGGCGTTTCACTTATGGTATCTGCAATGCTTAATATATGCGAGACAGCTGAGGTAAAAAGAATATTTTCAGGAAACGACATTGATATCCGCACAATAGGACAGCAGCCAACTGTTGTATTTCTCGTTATGCCGGATAATGTTAATACATACACATGGATAACATCCATGTTTTATACGCAGATGTTTGATACACTTATCCGTCTGTCAGACGATGAAATCAAAGGGCCACTGCCGTATGAAGTACAGGTATGGATGGATGAGTTCTATGCAGGTGCGCGCCCGGCAGATACAGAGAAGCTGCTTGGAGTAATACGAAGCCGAAATATCAGCATGGTGCCGATACTGCAGTCCATAGCACAGGCCAAGGCAATCTATCCGAACGACAAGTGGGAAATCATGATGGACAACATGGCGGCATTTGTATTTCTGGGTTCCGGACCACAGGCCAAAAGTACACATGAGTATATATCAGAAACGCTTGGCAATGCCACCGCAGACAAAAGGGATGACAGGCTGACATTCGGGATTAATTCAAGTTCGGATTTGTCATATTCAAAAGCGGAATTAAAGCTGATGACACCGGGACAGGTAAGAAGAATGCCGCCGACAGAGTGCATTATTTTTTTAGAGTCGAGACCGCCGATATATGATACCAAGGCAATACCTTTTGATAAGCCGGAATACGGTTTTACGGCAGCTGACTGGCTGAAAGACAGATACAGTGCTGCTTTGGCACTTGGTGACTACGAACATCCGGTGCGTACCATATATGATGCAAAGAATTTCAGGTATATAACTCTTTCCCGGGATAAATGTCTGGATTTCGTTACAGATCGGGAAGAAATTGAACGGCTGAAGGTCATGGCAAAGACTGACAAAACCATATATTCATGCGAGGTTGATGAGCGTGACCTTTTATACCTGTCATTTGATTCAGCCAGAAAAAGGTCTGTGGATGAGATAGCAGAGCTATACAGACAGGCCGTAAAAGAGTCAGACGAGGAAGTGGAGCAGATAAAAGGCCTTGCACTTCTTCATGATGTTGATATGGAAGAATTTATTGAGAAGGCTGAAGAAACAGACAAGACGGGATGGACAGGAGATACCTTTGCAGACCTGTGTGGCAGATACTGGGACAAACTGAAGGAAATAGAAAAAGAAATAATTTCAAATGCGATGGATGACGGCCTGAATGAAGAGCAGATGATAAATATTTTTCTTGCACCTACAGATGACATGGACAATTTAAGAAGGGCTTATGTAATTAATAATAAAAGGAATGGAGATGACAGATAATGAACATAAAGGCTAATATGAGGGTGGATTTTGATTCATTTAAGAACACATCTACCGTTGCTACCGGCTGGGTAGAAATAGAAGGGATTTTTAAATTTCCGGTCTCAGTCAGAAAATGGCTTGACGATAAGTCCGGCAAAGAAATGATGTTTGTATCCTATCCTCAGAGAAAAGATGGAGACAAGTATTCAGGGGTGGTATATCCGCATGACAGGGAGGTCAGGAATGAGATAGACAGAGTGGTACTTGAGGTCACAAAAGAAAAGCTTTTTGCAGAAACTGTACCGGATGTAAATATAGATGATGTCAGAATTACGCCGCTTAACCAGAAAACAGACTCTGTAGTGCAGAAACTAGGCATTGCATCGGTCAAAATGTATGGAATGACGGTTAACGGCATAGTAATAAAGGAAGGCAGAAAGGGACGGTTTGTACAGATGCCCCAGTATCAGACACAGGGACAGTACAGGGATACCGTGTATGGTGTTACAGCTGCGATACAGCGGAAAATAGAGGAAAGGGTGCTATTGGAATATGATAGAATCATTAGGGCACAGGAAGAGGTGAATATGCAGGAAGTGCAGGAGACTAAGAATAATCAGGAGATAGAGCAGACAGATGAATACAGGGAGCAGATAAATGCAATCCATGATTATGAGAACAGAAATAATATTCCAGAAAATGACCGTATGACAAAATGGTATGATGAAATGAATGCAGCCGTTGCAAAACCCTGGTATAAAGAAAATGACACCGGCAGAGTGCCTATAAGTGAATCCACCATTGCCGCCCGTTATGCAGAAATTTCAGGGGAACAACAGACAGCAGGGAATACGCAGGCTATTCAGGAAGAACAGAAGAAAGACGAAGAGAATGAAAAAAAGACTGTCAATGCAGTCATTACATTCACTGTTGCAGAGAGCAGCGAGTTCCACAGCATGGGCACTTATATTGACAATATTTCCACTGTTGAGGAAGCAATAGAGAAATTTAATCAGATTGATCCGGCAAGACTTCACGGAATCCCAGCAATCGGAATTAATTACCATGTTGAGGGAACGGACAGTATTGAAGATGAGCAGGCAGATATTGTAATGGGTAAAATAATAGATGTGCCATCACTGAATGCTTATCCGGACATGAGGGATAATGAGACTGTAAAGGCGGCAATTGAAAAACTTATTGAAGCGTATCCTGAAAGCCTGGTTTTAAGTCCGACTGAAGATGATGTAATGCAGACTTTAGAATTGGCAGGAGTTGCTGCTGACAGAAAACGCCTGGATGGGATATATTCAGGAACTGAAGACAGGGAAGAGTATTTACAGTACCTGAAGAGCCTCCGTGAAGATTACGTTAAAAATGATACAGATGAAATTAAAATGTCATATCTTGACAAGGCAATTACATATGTAGGTCAGATACGCAAGCCCAAAACAAGTCAGGATGAAAACAAAGGCATTGATGGAGCAGAAGATGCTGCTGAAATACAGGAAGATGAAGAACCCATTTATAGCAGTGCGGACGTTATTACATTGATGCCTAATTTCTTCGCTGAGAAAAACAGGGATGGTGTACGTTTTACTATTAAAAACACAAAACTGAATATTGATAATCCCATTATAGTCGGTAAATATATAAGGGCGCAGTGTTTTACGGTTGAAAATGGAAACGACAAGGTATTTGCACGTTTCCAGAATGAGCTTAACGGCATGGAGCACATGAGAACCGGTCCTCTGCTTATCCGTCAGCAGATAGTCATGCAGGTATTCAAGGACGGAGTACCACAGCCACCATATCTGTATGCATCTTATAAATCTGATAATGTGACAGAGGCAATTGAACATTATAATGAGTGCAAGGGCTGGTGGACGGATCTGACGGGCCAGACAACTGCAGAGATATTCCAAAGGGCAAAAACGAAAGAAAATAAACAGAATGTAAAACAGAATAAGCCGGGACTATAGAATTTATGCACTCAATGAATGGACTGATATATTTGATAATGGTACAGTGTACAGCGTCAAAGTGTTTTAAAAAGTTTTTTAAGGCGATGTGAAATGTTTGTATAATAAATTATACATAAGAAATGAGATAGTCGCAGCTATTTTTATAAATAAAAAAGTACTGAAATTTAGAGAGGTAAAACAATATGGAAAATTTTAAATATAACAATAAATCATTTATTATGCCAACGTCTGCATTTGACCCATTCATGCCATCTTGGTTTGAGTGTTCTTCTTGTAGAAATCCATTGTTTGAGAAACAAATTATGAGTAAAATACCTCACATATGTCCTCATTGTGGAGTTCATCTTGAGTATATTATTTGCGATGAACAAGTATTTCATATTCTCTACAAAACAGGCAAAATAGTTAATGTAAATAAGGAATTTACAAGGAATGATTTGAATATTAAAATCAATGATGATATTCCAGAATATTTACTGAATATGAAGTTGATAGATATGTTTTGTAAACATATCATTAGAAATAGTCAAGACAATATTAAAACTAAAGCAGATAAATTATACGCAGAGTCATTGAAATTAGGTTATAATTTTTGTGAATGGGGAGTTCATTGTGGACATCCTAGTGATATTTCATTTCATACAGGTATAATCACAAAGATGGAGAAAGATAACTATAATCATGCTGTGAGAATTGTTATTTGTAAATATGATTTTTGTGACACTTCGATAGTTTGGGTAGATAATCTACATTCATCTATTAAGTATATCAGAGAATATGGTAAAGATGTTAGATTAAGAGATATACCATTTTATGTAGTAGATATATCTGATTATCAACACCCTATTATTCAGGGGTATAATGATTCTTTAAGAGATAATTATGAGGATATTTTAGGAGCTGTATCTTGTGCTTATAAAAGATTCAGACGCTCTAATTCTAAAGAGTTAATTGAAATCGGCTACACATTAAAAGATTTTTTGTGTGATAACCCTATGTTGTATACTGAGGTGAATACGCATTTAGGTCTAATTAATGAATGTGCTGCAAAATAGACAGTAGAAATATCAGCATGGTGCTAAATAAACCGGGGCTTTAGAATTTATAAGGTGCAGGATGAAACAGTCCTGCACCTTATTTTTGTGCAAAATATATAATAACTACTCTTTATATGTTTGTGATCACAGTGCATGATGGGAACATGACTGTGTAATCTGCATACATCCATTAGTGTGTAACATTTACCGGATGCCGTGGAATTATGATAATATTTTATTTTTGTAAATTATGAAATATACCAAACAGATAATATTGTGTAGTATGCATATAGGAATGCTATGAGGTTTAAGGTATACTTCTAACACAAAAATGCAAAGGAGGCATCAAAACTATGGGAAGAATTTTCAGGCAGCTGACAATAACCGACCGCCGTAAAATTGAGAAGATGTATCTCAGTGGGGAAAAGGCGAAGGATATGGCCGATACGCTGAGGGTGAATGTTAGCACGATATACAGGGAACTGAAGCGTGGAAGATACATGCACAGGAATTCTGACTGGACAGAGACAGAAAGGTACAGTGCAGACATAGCTGAAGAAAAATACCAGGAAAACCTTAAGGCAAAAGGACCTGTCCTTAAGATAGGCAAAGACATTGAACTTGCCAATTATATTGAAGAGAAGATAGCAGATGATGGATATAGTCCGGAAGCAGCGCTTTTGGATATAAAAAGGAAAAACCTTAATTTCAGCGTGACTATAACAAAGCAGACCTTGTACAAGTACATATATGACGGCATATTCATGAGGGTGACAGCAGACAATCTGGCTATAAAGAGGAAAAGAAAAAGCTACCATAAGATATATAGAAAAGCAAAGAGAGCCGCTGCAGGAACAAGCATTGAACAGAGACCGGCTGATATTGATACGCGTGAGGAATTCGGACACTGGGAGATGGACTCTGTTATGGGACAGCAGGGAAAGTCAAAGAATGCACTTGTTGTATTGACTGAGCGTAAAACGAGGTATGAGAAGATATTCAAGGTAAAGGATCACACAGCTGCATCAGTGGTGAAGTGTATTAACAGCCTTGAACGCAAGTGGGGGCACAGGCTTTTCTCCGATATATTTAAAACAATTACAGTGGACAATGGAACTGAATTTGCAGACTGTGAGGGGATTGAGAAAAAAGATAAAAAAGGAAAGAAGCGTACAGAAGTTTATTACTGCCATCCTTACTGCAGTGCTGAGCGAGGCTCAAACGAGAATCAGAACAGGATGATAAGAAGGCACATACCAAAGGGAACGAACTTTGACAGAAAGACAAAAAAAGACATACAGAAGGTAGAGGACTGGCTAAATAATTATCCGAGACCAATGTTTGGCGGAAGGTCATCACAGGAGCTGTATGAGGAAGAAATGAGACTTATCATTTAACCATGGAGAATTAAATATCATAAAAAAAATCCGGCTGTTACAGGCGGATTAGGTGTCGTGGGACAAAAACAAATATGGTGTATATGAAAGTGCATATTTGTGGTAAAATACGCACTAAAAATTTTTAAAAAAAATTTGCAATTAATGCTTGACATTTCATCACTTTTGTAATGTGATAAATAATATTGACACACATGAAACAAAATGATATACTGTCAAGGTGTTTGCGGGCATGGCGGAATTGGCAGACGCGCTAGATTTAGGTTCTAGTGGGAGACCGTGCAGGTTCAAGTCCTGTTGCCCGTACTGTTTACAAGGGTTTCAGAGGTTTTTATTACTTCTGAAATTCTTATTTTTTTATCATTTTTTCCTATACGAAAGGATACCACAATGCAGGCTTACAAGGATTTAGTAAAAGCACTTCCTGGCTTAAAAGAAGATATGCCACGCGCATTTTACATGCTCGCAGAGCTTTTTGATTACGGTTCATTTGATATATGCAGAAGTGACGACAAATATATAATCCCATATATCATGAATGACGCGGTGGAATGCTATCTGACTGTGGAAAATGCAGTGTTAAAGGGCGATTATCATAGCGAGGAAGAAATTATTTCGGCATCGTTGGTTTTAGGAAGTGAAAAAGGCTACGGACTCATTCTGCACCAGCAGGACAATGTGATCACACTCTGGTTTGATAATTTGCATGTGCATGAGGCATGCTTTAAATACCATGAAATAGGGCATTTCTGGGTAAAGGGACAGGAACAGTGGCGTATGCTTGTATATATGGTAGGAACAATCGCTGATAAGTATATGTACATGGGAAAGGAATACTGCAACGAGACAGAATGCTTTATCCAGAGCCTTATTTACTTTGCACCGTTTCGCAGATGGACACCGGTACCTGGCGATTTGATGGAGTATCATTTTCCAGCGCGTGTAGAGGGAATAGACATTATGGAGGAGCTTTGCAGGGAGGTTTCGGACACTGATTATCTTAAGCTCATTGCACGCTACAGGGCAAATCCATGTGAGAAAACGGAAAAGCTTTTGAGCAGACATTTAGCCGATGCAAAAAGAGTACCGCTTTATCAGTATATTTATAAGCTTGTGATAAAGGCATCAAAGGATTATCCGGAGAGAAATTACGGAAATCAGATAAATGAACGCATAAAAGAAAAGCGTAAAGCACTTGAACAGGAGCTTTTTCAAAAGGGGTACACCGGAAAATACCCTGTGTTTTCAAAGAAAAACACGACTGTGCACGTAATGGAGGAACAGCCCTACGTCACAGCAATTCTAGAGTGGGATGATTACAAATACAAGCAGCAGCTCATGATTTCTGAGTGCAGTGCAAAAAGGTATGATGGAATTAATGCAGGGTTTTTTAAGGGGATAGGCAGACACGGAAGAATTGTGCAGGTGTAGATGCATCAAAAGTATACATATAAATAAGAGTGTAAACATAAATAAAAGCCACGGAACAATCCGTGGCTTTCATAATACACTTATTACAAGGATGGGCTTGAGAAGACTCGAACTTCCGACCTCACGCTTATCAGGCGTGCGCTCTAACCGGCTGAGCTACAAGCCCTTGTGTTTTTCACAAAACGTATACTACAATATTTTTTGTAGGAAGTCAAGAGTTTTTTACTCGTTTTCTCCATCTGTTTTATTTTTCGGATATTCGTTTGAGTGTGCACTGATGACCTCATTAATCCAGTCTACACACTGTTTTTTCCCGTCATCTGTAAATGGAAAGGTATTGTCAGTCTTTTTGCTGTCGTCGGTCAGGTCAAAAATATACGGCCCAGGCCATATCCAGGCATGAAATATTGGCTCACCCTTTTCCTCGGGTGTATCCTCGGTGGCTTCCTTAAGGACAGGCTCCTCACGCTTTATGAGAAAGCGCATGCCGTTCATCCAACCGGTAAAGGTTGTTTTTTTATAGTAGTTGAGATTGAGTGCATCGTCGTATGTAAGCATAGGTGGCTCCTTGATATATAATGATATGTAATTATACACCAAATATCAGTTTAATGCCAGAATAACGCCGGTACTTAACAATTCAAAGTAATCATGCGCTGAAAATTAATATTTTAATGCCAGAATAAAAATGAATAAAAATGTATAAATAATGCTTATAAACTGAATAAATTACCCTTATTAATGAGTATTATAAAAAAATGACTAATTTTTATGCAGAAATCAAAATTATATAGGAAAATATATCCAATTGACAAAGTATGATTTCTGTGTATAATAAAAAAGAATTGTTCGCGTCAGAACGACAGTTGTATCAGACAGCAAGATTAGGGAGTGTGTAATGACAATGACGTCATTCGCACTTTTTTGCGTATTTGACAAAATACTTTGACGTGGTACAGTGATAATGCTTTAAAAAATAAAAATAATGCATTATCGATACAAATCCAAGAGGGAGAGAAAAATATGGGTAAGTACATTGTAAAGAGAGTTATTCTCGCGATTTTTACAATCTTCATTATCAGTCTTATTACATTCTTTGCCATGAATGCAATTCCGGGTGGTCCATTCAATTCGGAGAAGGCAAAGAGTCCGGCGGTAATGAAAGAGCTTGAGGCACGCTACGGACTGGATCAGCCACTTATAGTCCAGTACAAGAACTACATGGCAGGCGTGCTGCACGGAGATTTCGGTGTTAGTCTTAAGACAGACCGTCCGATCTCAGATATCATTGGGGAGAGCTTCCCGATTTCAGCGAAGCTTGGACTTTTAGCGGCGCTCACTGCGATAGTATTCGGAGTGGTGCTTGGTTCGATAGCAGCGCTTATGCGAAACAGGTGGCCGGATCGAGTTATAGTATTCTTCGTCACACTGATTACGTCGATGCCGTCATTTGTCATCGCTACGTTATTACTTTATTTCTTCTGTATAAAGCTTGGTGTGGTGCAGGCCTTCAGCTCAGGAAGCAACATGGTATTACTTCCGGTGCTGTCACTGTCACTTTCACCGATGGCATATATTACAAGACTTACAAAGACTTCAATGCTTGATGCACTCGGACAGGATTACATCCGTACGGCAAAGGCCAAGGGTGTACATCAGTACAAGATTATATTTGTACATGCGCTTCGTAATGCGCTCATTCCGGTCATCACATATGTGGGACCTATGATTGGTGGTATCCTCACAGGTTCAATGGTTATTGAGAGTATTTTCAATATCGGAGGACTCGGTTCCAAGTTCGTAAGCTGTATCACAAACCGTGATTACACAATGATTATGGCCACAACACTTTTCCTTGCTGTCATCATGGTAGGCGCGAACCTCATTACAGATATTGTATACAAAGTGATTGATCCACGTATTAAGCTTGATTAAGGAGAGATAAAGATGAAAGATAATATGAAGAGAGCTCCTTTCTCCACACAGATTGACCTTAGCAAGTTCGATATGAAGGATTTTGCCAAGGCATCAGATGAAGAAAAACGCCAGCAGGAGGTTATGGGTGAGTCAACTACCTTCTTGAAGGATGGTCTTAAGAGACTCCGCAAAAATCCACTGGCTATGGGTTCTATTATAGTTTTGGTTTTACTTATTTTGGTTATTCTTCTGGCACCAAAGATTGTGCCTTACGGCTATGCAGATATCGTTAAGGGTGCACAGAACTTAGGACCTTTCCAGTACAGCGAGGCTGAGCAGGCACAGATTGATGCAGGTGAGAAGCTGTTCCCGCACATTTTTGGCACAGATGAGCTCGGAAGAGACTATTTTATCCGTGTTGTTTACGGAGCTCGTGTATCGCTGGGAGTCGGTGTGTTTGCATCACTGCTTGTGCTTATAATCGGTATCATTTACGGTTCCGTATCAGGCTTCTGCGGTGGCAAGGTAGATATGGTTATGATGAGAATAGTAGATATCATTTATTCATTGCCGGATATGCTGCTCATCATTTTACTCGCAGTTGTATTAAATGAGGTGCTGACACCTGTAATAAAGGGTACAGTGCTTTCAAAGCTCGGTGTTAACATGATTGCACTTTTCATAGTGTTTGGATTGCTTTACTGGGTAGGAATGGCAAGACTTATAAGAGGTCAGATTCTTACCATCAAGCAGAATGAGTACATTCTCGCAGCAAAGTGTATCGGAACATCATCAGCCCGCACTATCAGAAAACACATTTTACCGAACTGTCTGTCAGTAATCATCATTACTACAGCGCTTCAGATACCATCAGCCATCTTTACTGAGAGTTATCTGTCATTTATCGGACTTGGTGTTTCGGCTCCTATGCCTTCACTTGGTTCGTTGGCAAATACAGCGCGTGGCGGACTCCAGAGCTACCCATTGCGTCTTATTTTTCCGGCGCTTACGATTTGTATCATTGTTCTTACATTGAATCTTATCGGTGACGGTTTAAGAGATGCATTTGACCCTAAATTATCGAAATAGTAAGGAGTGAGTAAGATGGAAGATAATAAGTTTGTTCTTGAAGTATCTGATCTGCACACTACCTTCAAGACCGATAACGGAGACGTATCAGCTGTAAACGGTGTCAGCTTTAAGCTTGAGCCGGGAAAGACTCTTGGAATCGTAGGAGAGTCAGGCTCAGGAAAGTCGGTTACAGCATATTCAATCATGCAGATTCTTGCTGAGAATGGTGCCATTACAGGCGGCTCAGTAAAATATAAGGGTGAGGATATCACCAAATTGAACAAAAAGAAAATGGCAGATTTCAGAGGAAAATGCTGTTCAATCATTTTCCAGGATCCTATGACATCGCTTAATCCGGTATTTACGGTAGGCTACCAGCTTGAGGAGGCAGTGCTTCTTCACACAGACCGTACAAAGAAGGAAGCAAAGGAGCGCGCTATAGAAATGCTCACACTTGTAGGCGTTAATGAGCCTGAGAAGCGTGTAAATCAGTACCCTCATGAGCTTTCGGGTGGTATGAGACAGCGTGTCATGATAGCTATGGCATTAGCCTGTGAGCCGGATATCCTTATTGCAGATGAGCCGACAACAGCTCTTGATGTGACTATCCAGGCACAGATTCTTGAGCTTATGCAGTCACTGCAGGAAAAGCTCGGCATGGCAATCATCATGGTTACACATGATCTGGGTGTCATTGCTTCAATGTGTGATGAGATCATAGTTATGTACGGCGGCCGTGTCTGCGAGAGAGGAACAGCAGATGCCATATTCTACAGCCCGGCGCATGAGTACACAAAGGGACTGCTTCGTTCAATCCCTACAAAGACCAATTCAAAAACCAGGCTTGTTCCTATCGGAGGCACACCAATCAATATGCTCAACATGCCAAAGGGCTGTGCATTCTGCCCTCGCTGTGATGCCGCTATGAAGATATGTCTCACCGAAAAGCCGGAGGAAATCTGGGTTGGAGAGGATCATCTCGCATCATGCTGGATGAATATTAAGAATATGATGGAGGAGGGAAAATCAAATGAGTAATGAGACAAATAACAACGAGTACCTGCTCAAGGTAGACCATTTGAAGCAGTATTTCCCTGTTCATGACGGATTTAAAAAGATGGAATTAAAGGCAGTCGATGATGTGTCATTTGCCATAAAGCCGGGTGAGACGCTCGGACTTGTTGGCGAGTCAGGCTGTGGAAAGACAACCGTAGGACGTACTCTTTTACGTCTGTACCAGCCTACAGCAGGACGCATTGAGTTCGACGGCAATGTATTGTTTGACAGTGAGAAGAAGATAGATGTGAATATGCATCCTTACCGTAAGCAGATGCAGATGGTATTCCAGGATCCGTATTCATCACTCAACCCTCGTATGACGGTTGAGGATATCATCGGAGAGCCTCTCGATGTGCACAAGCTTTACAATAATAAGAAAGAGCGCCATGAGATGATTATGGATCTCATGGAGACAGTTGGACTAAACGCAGACCATGCCACACGCTATGCACATGAGTTTTCGGGTGGACAGAGACAGCGTATCGGAATAGCAAGAGCGCTTGCAGTAGATCCGAAGTTTATCGTATGTGATGAGCCGGTATCGGCACTTGATGTTTCAATTCAGGCCCAGGTAGTCAACATGTTTGAGGATCTGCAGAAGGAGAGAGGGTTATCATACCTGTTTATAGCGCACGATTTGCTTGTAGTGCAGCATATCTCTGATAGAATAGCTGTTATGTACTTAGGTCATATGATGGAGCTTGCAGATGCTGATGAGCTGATGGACAATCCAATTCATCCGTACACACAGTCGCTGCTTTCAGCGGTTCCGATTCCGGATCCTGAGACTGCCAGACACAGCAAGCGAATCGTGCTTGAGGGAGATGTCCCTTCACCTCTTCGCATGCCTAGCGGCTGTCCATTCCGTTCGCGCTGTAAATATGCGACAGAACAGTGTGCAGCAGCACGTCCGGAGCTTACAGACAGAGGAAACGGACATATGGTTGCATGCTTCAACCGCTAATATAAGGTTTTTACCGGCATATAGCTTAAGCCACATGTGCTGGTTCTAACATAAATTTATTTTTCATATTAATTAGGAGGAAGAAAGATGAAAAAGAGATTAGTAGCACTTACTCTTGTTGCAGCTATGGCACTTGGCATGACTGCTTGTGGAAGCAAGAGCAACAACAAAACAAATACTAACGACACTCCTGATACTGCTGTATCAACAGCGGTAGACTGGACAAGCTATGACGAGTTAGTAGATTCTATCCGTACAGAAACAGATCTTGCAAAGCGTGCAGAGATGATGCACCAGGCAGAGGATATGCTTATGGATACATGGTGTGTTATTCCACTTTACTACTACAATGACCAGTATATGCTCAAGGATTATGTCACAGGCGTATACTCAACAGTAGAGGGTATGAAATACTTCTACAATGCAAAGAACACAAAGAATGCCGGAAAGTTAAACATCTTCATGGCATCAGAGCCAGATCATATCGATCCTGCATTAAACAGTACTGTTGACGGCGGATGTCTTGCAGTAAACAGCTTTGAGGGTCTTATGCGTTACAACGCTGAGGGCAAGCTTGAGCCTGCATGTGCAGAGAGCTATGAGGTTTCTGAGGATGGCCTCACATACACATTCACAATGCGTGACGGTCTTAAGTGGTCAAATGGTGATGAGCTTACTGCAAAGGATTTTGAGTGGTCTTGGAAGAGAGCTGCAGATCCTAAGACAGCTGCAGATTACAGCTACCTTTGCGCAGTATTCGCAGGATATGATGATACAAAGGGTCTTGCTGCTGATGATGTAGTTGCTTCTGATGATGGAAAGACTCTTACAGTCAAGCTTAAAGCAGTTACACCATACTTCCTTGACTTATGTGCATTCCCATTCTTCTTCCCTGTAAACCAGAAGTCAGTAGAGGGAAATGATGACTGGGCAAACGATGCAAGCGACAAGTTTGTTACAAACGGTGCATTCACACTCAAGGAGTGGAAACATGATTCAAGCATGACATATGTTAAGAATCCTAACTACTGGGATGCTGACAATGTAACAGTTGATGAGATGAACGTAATGCTTACATCTGATGATGTTTCAGCTTACACAGCTTACCAGAACGGTGACCTTGATTTTATTGATTCAATTCCTACAGCAGAGATTGAGGCAGCTAAGAAGACAAGCGAGTTCTACACAGTAGACAACCTTGGAACATACTACGCAGGCTTCAACATCAACTCTAAGCTCTACTCAGAACTTGGATTAGATGCTGACCAGGCTAAGGTATTCAGAAAAGCAATCTGTCTTCTTATTGATCGTCAGTACATCATCGATACAATCGCCCAGGGTGGACAGAAGATTGCCACAACATTCATCCCAGAGGGTGTTACAGATGGTAACGGTGGCGAGTTCAAGAACAAGGACTACTACAGCACAGATTACGATAAGAACTTCGAGGAGGCTAAAGAGCTTCTTGCTTCTATCGGATTATTAGATGAGAGCACAGGCCAGGTAAACCAGACTATCGAGTTCTCATACCTCGTAAACAACTCAGAGGCCAATGTAAAGATTGGTGAGGCTATCCAGGCTGATCTTTCAAAGGTAGGTATCAACTTAAAGGTTGAGCAGCAGGAGTGGAACGTATTCCTTAACAGCCGTAAGGACGGACAGTTTGATTTCGCCCGTGAGGGATGGCTTATGGATTACAACGATCCAATCAACATGCTTGAGATGTTCACAACAAAATCAGGTAACAACGATATGCAGTTCGGTCGTTAATCTGATTTTGCTATCATAACAAAGCCGCTCGTGCCATTTGCACGACGATGCGAATAACATGAAGAGTATATAGGAAGTCATACAGTTATTGTATGGCTTCCTTTTTTTGCTTTTAAAGTGGGCTTTTCAGAGCGAAAAAAGGCTCTTTAAAAAAATATGATAATGGTGTAGAATTGTTATTATATAGTTTTAGAATGATGTTTGAGGGTGTGTGATGATTTTAGGACTAAGTGATACGGAAAAGAAATTTAAGACAGCGATGGATACGGCGGGTGCCGACATGACAGTGGTCAACAGCTGGCTTAAGCTGTATGTCAAAACCAAAAAGAATTCCTCCGGTGTTGCAAAGCGCTATTATGGCGTGAAGACAGGCTTAAGCAGCCTGCTTTCAGATTTAAAGGAGCTTGAGCAACAAGTTATCGGGTATTGTGAGCTCACAGGAACAGACCGGAAGCACTTTGGAGAGCTGATAAAGGCTTGCAAAGCGAAAAGCGGCATGTTTGACGATGAATTTTTAATCAGCAAGGTGGACACGGATTTTCACACGACTCTGGACTCTGTTGTAAAGCAGGGGGAGAGATATCTGTCATCCTTTGACAACGGTATCATTTTACAGAGTGAGATAGAGAATCTGATACACCTGACAAATGAGGGGCTTGAAAGGAAAAAGCCTGATTTGTTTGCTCTGTCATATTTCTATCTGGGGCACAGCAACAAAGAGCTTGCAGAGCTAAATTTCACACAAAAGACTAAGAGAGTGCATGAGATATATTACGAGGAGTTCTGGAAGGATATATTAAAGCAGCTTGAGGCATGTGTGAAGCAGGCTGAGGCCATAAACGATAAGTATGAGGGCACGACAGATAGGCGCACGGCAAGGATACTGTCAGAGCTTAAGCCGCTGCTTGTGGGCATTGCAAAGCAATGGGAGCCGGAACAGACAGCAGAATACATACTGCGCGATATGTGCAGGATATTCAGGGATTGACATAGAAAATGCAGATTGATAAAGGAGCAGAATATGGATGTTATAATTTGGGCAATTATCTTAGGAGCTATTTTTTACATTAACAAAAAATCAAAGAGCGCAGGCAGCAAAAATACGCAGCCAAACAAACCGAGACCGCAGCAGAAGCAGATGCAGCAGATATGGAACAGCATGCAGAATACAGTTCAGTCGGGTATGAATGCATTGAACCAGACATATCAGCAGAGACCACAGCCACAGATGCAGCAGAGAGCACAGCAGCCTCAGAGACCACAGATGCAGCAGAGAGTACAGCCACAGCAGAGACCGCAGCAGAGCAATCCGGATATAGTGCAGAGGGCCGTGAAAAATAACGCACGCTTTGCGGATGATACGACACAAAAAGAGCTTGAGGCTATGCACGGACATAGCGAGGCACAGCAGAGAATGGCTCAGGAGCACTCAAGAAACTGCCAGACACTGCATACCAAAGCGGCAGACGGTGCAAAGATTATAGAGGCTGAGACACAGAGCATGTTTGGCAGTGTTGAGGATCTGATTGCCATGGGATACAGCGGTAATCTGGAGTTTGAGAGAGATTTCCTTGGGGAAGGCTTAGACATGATTAACAACTTTTAAATAATAGGAAAAGAGGCAGAAATGATGGACAGAACACCAAAGCCCGGAGAGCTTTACAGACACTTTAAGAATAAGCTGTATCAGATAGTTACAGTGGCAACACATTCAGAGACAGGGGAAAAGCTTGTGATTTATCAGGCTTTATATGATGATTTTGGGATATACGCCAGACCACTCGACATGTTTGTAAGCGAGGTGGACCATGAGAAATATCCTGATGTGAAGCAGAAATACAGATTTGAGAAGATCGTGCTTAAGGATAAGCCGGAGGATATGCCGGCGCCGGATGCAGATGAAGGTCAGGCTCCGGATCCACGTTTGCTGGAGTTCCTTGATGCGGCTACCTTTGAAGAGAAGTACAATATACTTGTCTCAATGAGGGATACCATAACCGACCGCCTTATAGATGACATAGCGGTGGTTATGGATATTGTAGTTCCGGAGGGACCATTGCAGAAGCGGTATGATGATTTAAAGAATACGATAAAGACCAGGCAGTACTATGAATTTTCCAACCGGCTCAGATAGCTGTTGTGGTATTTGCCGGATTCAGTGACATCCTCGCCAAACCAGTCAGGCGCTGTGAATTCATTTGCTGCGTCGACAGAGTCGAATTCAACCTCCACAAGTGTAAGAGGAGCCAGGTCACCCTCAAATACATCAAGCTCTGCGGTCAGACCACCGTCAAGAGGTATGAGATAGCGTGTCTTTTCGATGAGACGACCGTCAATCTTTTGGACAAGATGGTCGTAGGCTTCTTTTGTGAGAGGAAGATTGTACTCCTCGCGCACCATAAGACCGGCTCCCTTGTAGGTCATATAATAGCTGTCATTTGAGCGTCTGACTCTGACAACAGGCGAGGTGCACAGATAGCCCTGGGCGATTTTTTTGCTCGCGTAGCTGTCTAAATTGGAAGGAAGCTGTTTAAGTAAGTATTTTCTTTCGATTTCCATGGTATATCCTTTCAGGTTGCTGGTAGATTTATAGTTACGGTTTATATTTTTGTTTTACCCTAATATCATTTATATATGATTATAATGACCGGTATTTAAAAATTCAAGGACGAACCACAGCTTTTTATAGTATTATCAAAGAAAAATAAAGGAGAAAAATATGATTAAAGTAGGAATTTTTATGGCAGACGGCTGTGAGGAGATTGAAGGACTTACAGTAGTCGATATAGTTAGAAGAGCAAAGCTTGAGATTGAAACCATATCAATCACGGAAAAAGCCGAGGTAACAAGCTCTCATCAGGTGACATTTAAGACAGATACCACAAAGGCACAGGCTGATTTTGACAGCTACGATGCAATAGTACTGCCGGGAGGCATGCCGGGTACATTAAACCTTGGCGCTGATGAGACTGTAGTAAAGACAATTAAGAGATTTGCTGCTGAGGGAAAGCTTGTTGCAGCGATATGTGCAGCGCCTAGCGTGCTCGGTGAGAATCATATACTTGAGGGCAAAAAAGCTACCTGTCATCCGGGTTTTGAGGAAAAGCTGCTCGGTGCACAGTGGCTTGAGCAGCCTGTAGTTGTGGATGGCAATGTGATTACAAGTCGTGGAATGGGAACAGCTATTGCGTTTGCACTCGAGCTTGTCAGATACTTCACAGACGATGCCACAGTAGAGCATATTCGACAGGGACTGGTATACTAGACAGGTGCGCTTGGTATTATAACAAAAGAGGTCACACACCAACCCCATGGTGTGCAGCCTCTTTTTATGCTTGCATTTGAAGCGTACATTTGAAGCCTGCTATTGCAGAGCTTATTTCATCTGCTGCTCCTGCTTCATGATCATCTGCTTGACCATCTCGCCACCGATTGAACCGGCCTGCTTAGAAGTAAGGTCACCGTTGTAGCCCTCTTTTAAAGGAACTCCAAGCTCTGAAGCAACCTCTTCCTTGAAACGGCTCATAGCCTCTTTTGCCTCTGGTACAGAAGCCTTTTTACTACTTGATGCTGCCATAATGCAATACCTCCTTTTAAAACGTTATACACAAGCTGTATGTGTATGGAAATATTATGCCGTAAAATGACAAAAATATGTTTTGGTATTGCTGACAATTTATGGAATTATACACAAAAGCAAATTTAATGTAAAAAACACTGGAAATAGTGGATTTGTTGTGTTATAATCATCCAATGACTGGGCTTAGCAGTTTAAAAAACATGCCCACATTACATTTGATGTACATACCATTCATATATATTTTTAAGGAGGATAACGATTGACATGAGTGTACAGGTTGAGAATTTAGAGCATAATATGGCGAAGCTTACTATTGAGGTAGCAGCTGAGAAATTAGAGAAAGCATTGGATTCTGCATATCAGAAGCAGAAGAAACAGATTAGTGTACCTGGATTCCGTAAAGGAAAAGTGCCAAGAGCTATGATTGAGAAAATGTATGGAGCAGGTGTGTTCTACGAGGATGCAGCAAACATTCTTATGCAGCAGACATACGCAGGTGCAGTTGACGAGAGCGGTGTTGACATTGTTTCACGCCCAACAGTTGAGGTTACTCAGATTGAGAAGGGACAGCCTTTCATCTACACAGCAGAGGTTGCTGTAAGACCTGAGGTTACTCTTGGTAAGTACATGGGCGTTACAGTTACAAAGATCGACACATCAGTTTCTGATGAAGAGGTTGATGCTGAGCTTGAGAACCAGAGAAACAAAAATGCAAGAACAGTTACAGTTACAGATCGTCCTGTAGCAGAGGGAGATACAGCAGTTATTGACTTCGAGGGATTTGTTGACGGAGTAGCTTTCGAGGGTGGAAAGGGTGAGAATCATCCATTAGAGATCGGTTCACACACATTCATCGATACATTCGAGGATCAGTTAGTAGGAAAGAACACAGGCGATGAGGTTGAGGTCAATGTAACATTCCCTGAGAAGTATCAGGCAGCAGACCTTGCAGGAAAGCCGGCTACATTCAAGGTTAAGATCAACGAGATCAAGGCTAAGGAGCTTCCAGAGCTTGATGATGAGTTTGCACAGGATGCAGCAGGTGTTGATACATTAGCTGAGTACAAAGAGGAAATCAAAAAGAACCTCACAGAGAAGAAAGAGACAGAAGCTAAGAAGACTAAAGAGGATGAGGCTATCCAGAAGATCATCGACAAGTCAAAGATGGATCTTCCTGAGGCAATGATTGAGACACAGTGTGAGACAATGGTTGAGGAGTTCGCTCAGAGAATCGCACAGAGCGGTCTTACAATGGAGCAGTACTTACAGTTCTCAGGCATGACAGTTGACCAGCTTAAGGATCAGGTTCGTCCTGAGGCTACAACACGTATCCAGAGCAGCCTTGTACTTGAGCAGATTGCCAAGGAGGAAAATATCGAGGTTACTGATGCAGATATCGATGCTGAGGTAGAGAAGATGGCTAAGGCATACGGCATGGAGGCTGATAAGCTTAAAGAGTACATGGGAGATGCTGAGAAGGAGTCTATGAAGAAAGACCTCGCTATCACAAAGGCCGTAGATCTTATCATGGACAACGTTAAAGAGCGTGCAAAGGCAAAGAAAAAGGCTGATGCAGAAGAGTCTACAGAAGAATAAGATTTTTGAATCAAAATTTGATGGACTGGCTCAGAAGCCTATTTTCTGAGCCGGTCTTTTGAACTTTTATAAAGGAGGCATTTTATATGAGTTTAGTACCATATGTCATTGAACAGACCAGCAGAGGAGAGCGCAACTACGACATTTACTCCAGATTATTAAAAGATCGTATCATTTTCCTTGGAGAGGAAGTAAATGAGACAACAGCCAGCCTTGTTGTTGCCCAGCTTTTATTCCTTGAGTCCGAGGATCCGAATAAGGATATCCACCTTTACATCAATTCACCGGGTGGAATGGTTACAGCAGGACTTGCTATTTACGATACTATGCAGTACATCAAGTGTGATGTTTCAACAATCTGTATCGGTCTTGCAGCAAGCATGGGAGCTTTCCTTCTTGCAGGCGGTGCAAAGGGCAAGAGATATGCTCTTCCAAATGCAGAGATTATGATTCATCAGCCATCGGGCGGTGCAAAGGGTCAGGCTACTGAGATTCAGATTGCTGCAGAAAATATTTTAAAGACAAAGAAGAGATTAAACGAAATTTTAGCAGCCAATACAGGCAAGCCATACGAGACAATTGCAGCTGATACAGAGCGAGACAACTATATGTCAGCACAGGAAGCCGCAGAGTATGGTCTCATAGACAGTGTAATAACAAACAGATAATCAGAAGTTAGATGAATTTAAGAGGGTACCCCATATGGGATGCCCTCATGCAATAAAAGGAGTTAATAATGGCAGGAAAAAACGACGGAAAGATTCGCTGCTCATTTTGCGGTAAGACACAGGACCAGGTAAATCGTTTGATTTCCGGACCTAATGGAGCTTTTATCTGCGATGAGTGTATAGATATATGTGCCGAGATTCTTGAGGAAGAAGGCGTAGAGGGCCATGAGGACAAAAGCAGCGCTAAGGATGATATAAATCTTGTTACTCCGGAGGAGCTTAAGGCGTTTCTGGACGATTATGTAATAGGACAGGACCAGGCAAAGAAGGTGCTTTCGGTTGCTGTTTACAATCACTATAAGAGAGTTCTGGCAGGTGATACATCAGATGTAGAGCTTCAGAAGAGTAATATTCTCATGCTTGGACCTACAGGCTCAGGAAAGACACTTCTTGCGCAGACACTTGCCAGAGTGATAAATGTTCCATTTGCTATCGCTGATGCTACAACACTTACAGAGGCAGGATACGTAGGTGAGGATGTTGAGAATATCCTATTAAAGCTTATTCAGGCGGCAGATTATGATATCGAGCGTGCAGAGCATGGTATCATTTATATAGATGAGATAGATAAAATTACAAAGAAATCAGAGAATGTTTCAATCACCAGAGATGTGTCAGGCGAGGGTGTACAGCAGGCTCTTTTAAAGATTCTTGAGGGCACAGAGGCATCTGTACCGCCACAGGGCGGAAGAAAGCATCCGCAGCAGGAGCTTATTCCTATTGATACTACTAATATACTTTTTATCTGCGGTGGAGCATTTGATGGTCTGGAAAAAATTATCGACAGCCGTATGGATACATCATCTATAGGCTTCAATTCAGATGTAAAGTCAAAGACAGAGCTCAATGTAGGAGAGGCGTTTAAGCATGCACTTCCACAGGATTTTGTAAAGTTTGGATTGATTCCTGAGTTTATCGGACGTGTACCTATCACAGTCTCACTTGAGGCACTCGACAGGGATGCACTTATCCGTATACTTAAGGAGCCTAAGAACTCGCTTATCAAGCAGTACACCAAGCTTTTAGAGCTTGACGGAGTAGGGCTTGAGTTCACAGACGATGCGGTCAATGCCATCGCTGACAAGGCACTTGAGAGAAAGACAGGTGCCAGAGGACTTCGTGCCATCATGGAGGCTGTTATGCTTGACCTTATGTATCGTATACCGTCAGACAAGAGCATCAGCAAGTGCGTAATAGACAAGGATATCGTTGAGGCTAACTTAAAGCTTGATGGTGAGTGTGTGCCGGAGGCATATGTCGAGGAAAAAGCAGCATCATAAGTACATGGCGGTATTTTAACAAAGGTACAGCATCGGATAATATAAATTGCACAGCGGTTCGTTAAGCTTAGCTGTGCAATAATACAGGAGATATAAGTGGAAGAACAGATTATTAACATGCCTGCAGTAGCGCTGAGAGGGCTTACTATTCTGCCCGGGATGATTGCTCATTTCGACGTCAGCAGAGAGCGCTCACTCCGTGCTATCGAGGAGGCTATGGAGCAGGATCAAAAGATTTATCTTGTCACACAAAGGAATGTGGACAGTGAGGACCCGACTCAGGAAGATCTCTATCAGATGGGTATTGTTGCTGATATAAAGCAGGTTGTCAGATTACAGAATGATGTTGTGAGAATACTTGTAGATGGAATAAGCCGGGCAGCATTGCTTGGCTTTACCGGTAATGAGAAGTACCTTGAGGCAGAAATCTGTTATTGTGATAGTAATGCAGACAGCCTGCCGGAGGATCTCAGGGAAGCCATGCTTCTCGGAGTCAGAGAGGCTTTTCACAGATATGCGGCAGTCGTCGGCAAAATCAGCAAGGAGCTTATCAGACAGATAGATCAGTATGAGGATCTTGAAAAGCTCATAGACTATGTCACCAACAATCTGCCGGTGTCATATGAGCTGAAGCAGCAGGTGCTTGAGGCAGAGGATATCAATGACAGATATCAGGTTATAGTATCATTACTTCTCTCCCAGGTGGAGGTTATTTCCATAAAGAATGAGCTTCAGAAAAAAGTAAAGGTTCGTGTGGACAAGCATCAGAAGGAGTATGTGCTTCGTGAACAGCTTGGTGTGATACGTGAGGAGCTGGGCGAGAATGCTGACTCGGAGGCTGATGAATATGAGAAAAAGCTATCTGAGTTAGATGCGCCTGACTACGTAAAGGAAAAGACGAAAAAAGAGATAAAGCGCTTTAGAAATATGAGCAGCAGCTCATCAGAGAGCACAGTTGAGAGAGGCTATATAGAGACAGTACTTGAGCTTCCGTGGAACAGGATGTCTGTGGACAACAAGGATCTTGACCATGCAGCACAGGTGCTCGATGATGATCACTACGGATTAAAGGATGTTAAGGAGAGAATACTTGAGTTTCTGGCAGTCAGAAATCTGACAAGCAAGGGAGAGAGTCCTATAATTTGTCTTGTAGGTCCTCCGGGAACAGGAAAGACAAGCATAGCCCGTTCAATTGCGTCTGCACTGGAGAAGAAATATGTGCGTATTTCTCTTGGTGGTGTGCGCGATGAGGCAGAAATCCGTGGACACAGAAAGACATATATCGGTGCCATGCCGGGCCGTATAGTAAATGGCTTAAGACAGGCAGGCGTTTCAAATCCTCTCATGCTGTTGGATGAGATAGATAAGGTGTCAAGTGACTACAAGGGTGACACATCAGCCGCTCTTCTTGAGGTGCTTGACAGTGAGCAGAACTGCAGATTCAGGGATCATTACATCGAGATGCCTGTGGATTTGTCGGAGGTACTTTTTATTGCAACTGCAAATGAGGTTTCAGGCATTCCAAAGCCGCTTCTTGACAGGATGGAGCTTATCGAGGTGTCAAGCTACACTGAAAATGAGAAGTTTCACATAGCAAAGGAGCACCTGGTTGAGAAGCAAAAGAGTAAAAACGGAATTAAAAAGGAACAGCTTACGATAACAGACTCGGCTCTAAAGGATATTATCAGGCTGTACACCAGAGAGGCCGGAGTCAGAAGCCTTGAGAGGACTATCGGCAAGCTGTGCCGCAAGGCTGCTAGGGAAATCTTTAAGGACAGCGAAGCGGCTGTAAAGGTTACAAAGACCAATCTCAAGACGTATCTGGGTAATCCGAAGTACAGTCCGGAGAAGAAAAATGATCGCGCAGAGGTGGGAATCGTAAGAGGGCTCGCATGGACCAGCGTGGGCGGAGTCACACTCGAGGTCGAGGTGAATGTGCTGCCGGGCAAGGGTGAGCTTGTGCTCACCGGTAAGCTTGGTGACGTGATGAAGGAGTCTGCACAGGCAGCACTTAGCTATGTGCGCTCAATAAGCGAAGGCTATGGTATTGATGCAGAGTTTTACACGAAGCATGATATCCATATACATATCCCGGAGGGCGCAGTGCCGAAGGACGGACCATCCGCAGGTATCACTATGGCGACAGCCATGCTCTCGGCTATTACAGACAGAGCTGTCAGGGCAGATGTAGCCATGACAGGCGAGATAACACTGCGCGGCAGGGTGCTTCCGATAGGAGGACTCAAGGAAAAGCTGCTTGCAGCCAATGTAATCGGAATAAAAACAGTATGTATTCCAAAGGATAATGAAAAGGACCTGGAGGAGATTTCAAAAGAAATAACAGACGGCATGGAAATCGTGCCGGTGGAGAGATTTTCACAGGTGGAGAAGATAGCATTTGTAAAATAAGAATGAGGAAGAGATTATGGTAATTAAAAGTGTTAATTTAGAGACAGTTTGCGGAATTACAAGCACAATCCCTGACAATGAGTATAATGAAGTGGCATTCGCCGGCAAGTCAAATGTAGGCAAGTCGTCACTGATCAACGCACTCATGAACAGAAAGTCACTTGCCAGGATCTCTTCACAGCCCGGCAAGACACAGACCATCAATTTTTATAACGTCAATGGAGCCATGTATCTGGTCGATTTGCCGGGCTATGGCTATGCCAATGCCAATATCGAGATAAAAGCCAAATGGGGACAGATGATAGAAAACTATCTGCACACCTCAAAAAAGCTTCAGGCGGTGTTTTTACTTATAGATATAAGGCATGAGCCATCGGACAATGATATCATGATGTATGACTGGATGGTAAATCAGGGCTTCGCACCGATTATCATTGCGACCAAATCTGATAAATTGAAAAAAAGCCAGATTGTCGCACACATAAAGACTATCAAGGATGTGCTTCATGTAGAGCCCGGCACGGTAGTTATACCGTTTTCATCAATGTCAAAGGAAGGCAGGGATGAAATCTGGAATCTCATAGATTCACTGGTGTTTGACGAGGAGACGCTTCTTGCCATGAAACAGGAGGAAGAAGCAAAGCGCGAGGCAAAATCAGCAGCAAAAAAAGCCGTTTCATCGGAGCTAAACAAAAAGGAGCGCTGGAAGAAGACCGGAAAGCCTGTTGCCAAAAAGACTAAAGAACGCAGAGATAAGGCCAAGAGCAAAAAAAGCGTTAATAATCATAAAAAGAAATAAAGTCGAAATAGAGTCATAGAAATAAAGTTATAGAAAGAAAGGCGAATATTTAATATATGAAGAATAAATGCAAATTTGTAGGCATTATGTTTTTGTGTATATTGATAGTGTGTACGCTTGCGGTAATGGCATATGAACACACAGCAGGTACGAAAGGCACTGCCGGTGGAGCATCAAATGCTTCGGGCAATACAAAAAATACCGACGAAGCTGATGATATGCTTACTGTCGTGACATCCTTCTATCCTATGTACATTGCCACTTTAAACATAGTGGATGGGGTGGAAGGCGTGAGACTTGAAAACCTAAGCGAGCCACAGACCGGTTGTCTGCACGATTTTCAGCTCACACCGGAGGATATGAAGCTTTTATCCACTGCCGATGTTTTTGTAATAAACGGAGGCGGTATAGAGTCGTTTATGTCTGATGTGGCAAAGGCGTATCCGAAGCTTGATGTGGTTGAGGCCTGTGAGGATGTGGCACTTCTTTCTGAGGATGATGCAGACAGTGACCACGACCATGATCACGAAGCAGACACAGAATCGGACAGTGACCACGACCATGACCACGAAGCAGACGCAGAATCAGATAGCGCGCACGATCATGACCATGGTGACGAGAATGCCCATGCATGGATGAGCGTGCCGCGTTACCGCACCATGGTTCAGACAATCGCATCCCGGCTTGCCGAAAAGGATGCAAAGCATGCTGATGAATATTATGCAAATGCAAAAGCATATGATGCAAAGCTAGCAGTGCTTGAAGAAAAGATAAATAGCATAAAGAGTCTTACCAATGGACAGAATATCATCATATTCCATGAGGCCTATGCGTATGTAGCTGATGATTTTTCCATGAATGCATGCTATCTGTTAGACCTTGACGAGGAACGCTCAGTCAGCGCAGGTGAGATAAAGCAGGTAATAGGTGCCATAAAGAATGACGGAGTGTCGGTAATACTCGCTGAGGAGCTCTACGGAAAGAGCATGGGAGATACCGTATCGCGTGAGACAGATGTGCATGTGATTTATATCGACCCTCTCAACAGGGGAGAGTACGACAAGGACAGCTATCTTGATGGTATGGAGCACAATATAGAGCTTATCAAAGAGGCATTTACTAAATAAAATTGGAGAAAATATGCGGAAAATAATACAGCCATGTGGCTTTCATTGCATAAAAATAAATAACCTTGGAGTGAGCTTTGGAGAGCAGACAGTGCTTGAGGATGTAAATATGCACATACATTGCGGCTCCTTCAATGTCATAATAGGCCAGAACGGTGCCGGAAAATCTACACTCATAAAGGCGATACTCGGCGAGATACCTCACACCGGTACGATTGAGTTCAAGGATACTAAGGACGGACATATGGCTAAGCTTAAAATCGGCTATGTGCCGCAGTCTGTCAATATCGAGAAAAATACACCGGTCAGCGTGTATGACCTAATAGCAAGCTATCAGTACAATTATCCTGTTTTTCTGCCAAAGAGCAAAAAGATAGAGGCAAAGATAAGGGAGACACTCGAGGTATTTGAGGCTGAGGAGCTCATCGACAAGCAGGTGTGCAACCTCTCGGGAGGACAGCTGCAGAGAGTGCTTCTTTCCATGGCAATCATGGACGAGCCGAACCTGCTGCTGTTGGATGAGCCGGTGTCCGGAATAGACCAAAACGGCATGGAGCTTTTCTATAAGACCATGGATTATTTAAAGACTCACTATGACCTTGCAATCATACTCATATCACATGATTTGGATTATGTGGCAAAGTACGCAGACCATGTTGTACTGCTTGATAAGACAGTTGTAAAGCAGGGAACTGTGAAGGAAGTCTTCGAGAGCAAGGAATTTGAGAGAATTTTCTACACAGGAGAGGAATCCTGGGTGAGAGAGGAGGAGCACAAATGAATATAACCTCCTGGCTTCAATATGATTTCATGAGAAATGCCCTTATCGCTGTGCTCATCATCACACCGCTTTTTGGCATAATGGGAACCATGATTGTAAACAAAAAGATGGCATACTTTTCAGATGCACTCGGACATTCAGCACTTACCGGAATCGCTGTCGGAGTGGTATGCGGCATGGCAGACACCTCGCTTGCTATGGTGATATTTGCGATAGTGTTTGCACTTCTTTTAAATAAGATAGGCAGTCTGAACACTGCATCGACAGATACCATTATATCGGTATTTTCATCGTGCTCTGTGGCGATAGGTCTTGCGATACTGTCAAAGGGCGGCAATTTCAGCAAATACTCAAGTATACTGGTGGGCGATGTGCTAAGCATCACAAAGACTGAGATAGTTTATCTAATTGTGATTTTTGTGGTCACTATAGTGTTCTGGGTGCTTTGCTTCAATAAGCTCAACGCCATATGTATACACAGAAGCGTGGCAAAAAGCAAGGGTATCCATGTGCGTCTTCTGGATAATCTGTTTGCGGTGCTTGTAGCACTCATAGTTATGCTATCCATCAAGTGGATAGGCATACTTATCATAAATGCTCTGCTTATATTACCGGCGGCTTCATCAAGGAATATTTCGGAAAATATGCGTGAGTATCATTTCTTTTCAGTGATATTTTCAGTATTTTCCGGTATAGTCGGCCTCGCAGTGTCATACTACACCAATGTGGCAACAGGCCCGATGATAGTGATTATTGCATCGGTAATATATTTTTCGACATTTATATTTGGCAGAAAGCTGAAAAAATAACGGCTAAAGCTATAAGCAACAGATACAAAACAGCCGATACACAATATAAGAGATAAACTGTTTAGCTATATCAGACGCTATACAGGTTGATAATAGTATAGCGGGAAAGGATTCCCGCACGCACATTACCAGGGAGGGATGAGAGATGTTAGATGCTATTTCAAGTGTAGTTTCAGCAGTAGCGGCGCAGAGTGTCACAGCAAAGGACGAGGCGCAGACAAAGAATACTAATACCGCTTCAAAGAAGCAGGATGCAAAGACGGATAAGTCGGATGCAAAGACTGCAGGCTTCAGCGAGGAGGCAGCTGTATATGAGAAATCAGACAGCAAGGATGATTCAAAGGATACTGCAAAGAGCACAGTAAACCAGAAGATGAGCAAGGCAGACAGAGATGCACTGGTACAGGCACTTAAGGATGATGCCAACGCCAGACAGCAGCAGCTTATCGAGATCGTCAGAAAGTCCATGACAGGACAGGCTACAACCTGGGACAAGTCACAGGGCTTAAAGAGTCTGTTTGAGAATCTGACTGTAGATGCAGATACGATAGCGCAGGCCAAAAAGGACATCGCAGAGGATGGATACTGGGGAGTTGAGAAGACCTCAGACCGTATTCTTGACTTTGCAAAGGCACTGTCGGGAGGCGACAAGGACAAGGCTGATGAGCTTTTGAATGCATTCAAGAAGGGCTTTTCACAGGCAACAGGAGCCTGGGGAGACAAGCTGCCATCAATTTGCCAGGATACTTATGATGCCGTAGTCAAGAAGTTTGATGACTGGAAGAATGGCACAGAGGACACACAGGTACAGGGCTAGAAGCCGGATGTGTATGTAAAAGTGTCGTGATGGAACGAATATTATATAAGAAATCTGATTTATGAATTATGAAAAGGGGGCTGCACGCAGCGTGCAGTCAACTTTTTAGTGCTTGTATAATTTTTTAAGAGGTATATAATAGAAATATAGTATATAAGTATCATTATTCATGTGGAGGAAATATCATGAAATTAGACATGTCAAAGTGGAAAGCACTTAGCATCAAAAATCGTTTAAAGAAAGGCTTCAGACTGACTACATTTGTAGCATCGGCATCGGGGGTTATCGCGGGTATTCTTATGATTCTTGTATCAATGAGATATTCCAGCGCACTAACCTTTTACGGATTTTCACAGGGAGATATAGGAAAGGTTATGGTAACCTTCTCAGAGACACGAAGCGCTACACGAGCTCTTATCGGTTATACAGCTTCTGACACATTAAGTAAGATGTCTGATACACATGATTCTAAAAAGGAATCATTTCAAAAATACTGGAAAGAGCTGCAAAGCTCTATAAAGACAGATGAGGAGCAGGCTATATATGATGATATAAACAGTAAGCTCGACTCATACTGGAGTCTCGATGATGAAATCGGACAGTTAGGCAGGAATGCTACAGATCCTGAGACACAGAAGGAGGCCGAGGAGAGAGCAGTAGCAGAGCTTGCACCTGCATATGATGATATATATCAGCAGCTTGTTGCCCTTATGGATACAAAGGTAACAGATGGAGATAATTTAAGCAAGAGATTATCATTAGTATCATATGCCGTATTTGGTATTGTTATTGTTATCATTGTCAGTTCATATTTTATCTCGATGAAAATCGGGGACGAAGTTGCAGTTGGTATTTCTAAACCACTCGATGAGTTAAAACAGAGATTACGTACATTTGCACAGGGTGATCTTGAGGCTCCATTCCCGGCAGTTGATTCACAAGATGAAATTGCTGATATGGTAGGGGTTGCGAAAAACATGGCAGCAGACCTTAAGACTATCATATCTGACTCTGACAAGCTTCTTGGAAAGATGGCAGAAGGAGATTATACAGTTTCATCAGACATGGAAGATAAATATACCGGAGATTTTATTGGACTTCTCATGGCAATGCGTCAGATGAAGACACAGATGAATGATGTTATGTCACATATCAATGAGATATCATCACTTGTTACAGCAGGTTCTAACAACCTTGCTCAGGCAGCACAGGAAATAGCAGAAGGTACTATGGATCAGTCAGCAGCCATTGAGGAGCTTCAGGCTACATTTGCAGATATCACAGGCGGTGTTGAGAAAACATCTGAGAAGCTCAATGATACATACAGGATTGCACAGGAGTATGCTGAGGAAGCAGATCACAGCCATACAGAGATGCAGGGCATGGTTGATGTTATCGGACGCATCAATGATACATCTAAGCAGATTGAGAATATCATTTCTGAGATTGAGGATATTGCCAGTCAGACAAACCTTCTTTCACTCAATGCAGCTATCGAGGCAGCGCGTGCAGGTGAGGCAGGTAAAGGATTCGCAGTTGTTGCGGGACAAATCAGAAGTCTTTCAGAGCAGAGTGCCAAGGCTGCGGTTGACACACGTCAGCTTATAGAGAGTGCCATTGCGGTATCTAACGAGGGTAATGAAGCTGCAGAGCGCGTAAGTACTTCTATTGAAAAGGTTATCAATGGTATGAAGGAAGTTGCAGATTCTTCTCAAAAACTCAGCGAGATTGCGGAGGAGCAGGCAAAGGCTATGGAGCAGGCAGAGGCCGGTATTAATCAGATATCAGATGTTGTACAGTCCAACTCAGCAAATGCAGAGGAAACATCAGCAACAAGTGAGGAGCTTTCAGCACAGGCGGAGACAATGAACGAGCTGATTAGCAAATTTATATTGGAAAAGAAATAGAAAAATTGTACATACGAGTTTAGAGAAACTTTTTAAAAAAAGCCCCACAAGCATTATTGATATGCTGTGAGGCTTTTTGTTGTGGTGCGTTAGAGGGTTACTTTTTAAATCTAGTAAACATGTACTATGTGAACATAGTTTTTTGTGCGATACGTGGAAAATCTGAAAAGTAATGAAAATGAACAATTAAATGAGAATATTTAAATTTGCTCTTTTTGGCAGGGTGTGTTATAATCCTTGTATACAAAAAACAGAGGTAATACAATATGGGTAGTAATAACGATATTTCATTAAAAGCATTAGCCAAGATTAATCTGGGGCTCGATGTTGTGAGGCGCAGAGAGGACGGATATCATGAGGTCCGTATGATTATGCAGACCATTCATCTGTATGACAGGCTTGATATCAAAAGGACAAAGGAGCCTGGCATACAGATACAGACCAATCTGTCTTTTCTCCCTGTAAACGAGAACAATCTCATATACAAGGCTGCAAAGCTTCTGATGGATGAGTTTTCTATAACTGACGGTGTATCAGTGAAGCTGGACAAGCGTATTCCTGTTGCAGCAGGGATGGCGGGGGGCAGTACTGATGCGGCGGCTATGCTTATAGGTGTAAACAGGCTTTTTTCACTGGGACTGACAAAGAGAGAGCTTATGGAAAGAGGTGTGCAGATAGGGGCGGATGTACCATACTGTATTATGAGAGGCACGGCGCTGGCCGAGGGCATAGGAGAGGCGCTTAGTCCTCTTCCTCCAATGGTAAAGTGTCCGGTGCTTATTGCAAAGCCGTCCATCTCGGTATCCACAAAATTTGTGTACCAGAATCTGAAGCTTGATGATACGACTATTCATCCGGATATAGACCGCCTGATAGATGATATAAAGGCTAAGAATCTGCATGATATCGCAGCACATATGGGAAATGTCTTAGAGACCGTGACCATACCAAACTATCCGGTGATAGACGAGATAAAGAAGCATATGCTTTCAAATGGCGCGGTAGGAGCCATGATGAGCGGTAGTGGTCCGACGGTTTTTGGTCTGTTTGACGATGAAGATACTGCAAAGAAAGCGTACAAAGCCATGAGAAGCTCACATCTTGCCAGACAGGTGTATCTGACATCTGTATACAATAATCGCAAATAACGTGATATCCGGATAGCACAGCGGGTGCTTTATAGTTACTTTTTTCTTATATGTGAGAATTATAATACAAGAGATAGGAGAAGTTTGATGACTGATAATTTAACTTTAAATATGGATGCATATCTGCCACTGCGTGATGTGGTGTTTAATACACTTCGTGAGGCAATTTTAAAGGGCGAGCTCAAGCCGGGAGAGAGACTTATGGAGCTGCAGCTTGCGTCAAAGCTTGGAGTCAGCCGTACACCTATACGTGAAGCAATCAGAATGCTTGAGCAGGAGGGGCTTGCAGTCACAATGCCGAGAAAGGGCGCAGAGGTTGCCAAGATGACTCTCAAGGATATGGAGGATGTGCTTGAGGTGAGAGAGGCTCTCGATGAGCTTGCAGCCAAAATAGCCTGTAAGAAAATCAGTGATGAGCAGCTTGCGAATCTAAAAACTATAAAGGACGAGTTCAAGAGGAGCATGGACTCAGGAGATGTGAAAAAGATAGCTGAGGAGGATGTGAAGTTTCACGATGCTATCTATGAGGCGACCAACAATGCGAAGCTTGTATCTATGATGAACAATATCCGCGAGCAGATGTACCGCTACAGAGTGGAGTATTTGAAGGACCCAAAGAATTATCCGATGCTTGTGAAGGAGCATGACGCCATCTACAGGGCGCTTGAGTCAAGAAATATGGAGCTTGTGACTACAGAAATGCATACGCATGTGGCAAATCAGGCGGTTGCTGTGAAGGCTGTGATACAAAAGCAGGATGAAGAGAAGAAATAAAACAGAAATAAAACAAGATTATAGCAGACAAAGATAATAAAATACAAAATAATATAACAAAACCAGGGGCTGCCGGCCGCACTGACGTGTGAACGGTGCCCTTTTTTAGTGGCTTAGTTAGTGGCTTAGATAGTTACAAAATAAACAATCAGGGATATTTGCGGGCTTGTATGGTCATACTATATCAGGGATTTTAAATCTGACGGGATTTATTGGGTATATAGGAGAGTTAAAGATGACCACAAACATAGATGAGAACATAAAAAGCTTCAGGCAGATATATTCTGACTGCTCAGATATCAAGATGCAGGAGATGTATCTGGGGCGTGATGCCTCAATAAAGTGTTTTGTTGCATATATTGAGGTGACATGTGCAGGCTCCGGTATCAATAACAGTGCATTTGGACGATTTACATCATACCTTGAAGGGATAGACCGGGATCAGGTTAAGGAAGTACTTGACAAAAATCAGGCAGCTCTATCCGAATTTGCGCATCTTCATACGGTTAGAGAGGCAGCCCAGATGATGCTGACAGGAGACGTGATATTTTTTGTGGATGGCTATCCGGATGCCTTCAAGCTTCCCGACAAGGGATATCCTGCCATGTCAATTCAGGAGATTGATTCGGAAAAGGTCATAAGAGGCTCAAATGAGGGCTTTGCTGATTCCATAAAGATAAATACTGCACTTATCAGGCGCAGGTTAAGGAGCACTCGCTTAAAGTGTAAAGAGGTGAAAAAGGGGCTTCGCGGACACAGCAATGTGGACATACTATATGTGAGAGACCTCGTAAAACCGGGACTTGTAGAGGATGTGGAAAGGAATCTGGACAGCTATGTGATAGACCATGTGGGGGATTCGGGAGTTCTTGAACAGTTTGCTGAGGCAAAATGGTATTCACCGTTTCCACAGCTTCAGACCACAAAGCGGCCGGATGTGGCAGTAAATGCGCTTCTAGAAGGGCGAGTGGTGGTGCTGTGCGATAATTCACCGATAGCGATAATACTGCCAACCACCATGAACAATTTTTTAAAAACCGCAGATGATTACTATAACAGAACGATAGCGGCAAGCTTTGCCAGATTGATAAGGTACGTGGCAGCCTTCATGTCATTTACATTGCCGGGGCTTTATCTGGCGGTCACAAATTTTCATACACAGATACTGCCGACACCTCTCATACTGGCGTTTTATGAAGCAAGACTCGGCTGCCCGTTTCCACAGCTCATAGAGGTGCTCATGATGGAGCTGTCCTTTGAACTGCTTCGCGAAGCCGGCATAAGACTTCCCGGAGCCATGGGAAATACGATAGGCATAGTCGGAGGCCTCATAATCGGACAGGCAGCAGTGGATGCAAATTTAGTGAGCCCTATAGTGGTCATCCTGGTTGCATTCACCGCACTCTGCTCGTTTGCCATACCGAGTGAGGAGTTTGCATTTTCATTTAGGATACTCAAATTCGCTGTAATAATTATGTCGGCATGGCTTGGATACTTTGGATTTTTAATAAGTCTGATGGTGATACTTTTGCATCTTGCAAAGCTCAAAAGCTGTGGTTATCCATACATGATGCCATTCGTGGGCAGCGAGCTGACAGGCGGCGAGGATGAAAAGGACAGTATCATACGATTTCCGCTTCGCAGACTATGGAGGCGGCCTGTATTTGCAAGAGAAAAGGAGTGCAGAAAGCTGAAAGGAAATAAGGATGACTAAAAATATGAGCACAAGCTACACATTTGCACAAAACGAAAGCATATCGCCCCGCCAGCTATACAGACTATACGTCTTTAATCTGCTTGGAGTCGGCACACTGGTGCTTCCAAACAATCTGGCGAAACTGGGAAAGTATGGTTTTATCTCAATCGCACTTGGTGTTTTCATGGCATGGCTATTTATGTGGATAGTAAGCGAGGTACGAGAACAGAAGAAAAGTATATATGACAGAAGCTTTGGTAAAACAACACATGCAAAAATGTTAATTTATGATTTAATTATTGTGATATACGAACTGTCACAGGCCGCATTTCTTGCATGGATATTTGTAAAGCTGATACGTGACAGCCTTATACCGGATGAGTCATTTACAGTTGTACTTCTTGTGATAATGGCAGTGTGCGCTTATGCGCTAAGTGGCGGAGTGGAGTGCCGTGCCAGGGTATACGAGGTAGTATTTTTCTTTGTGCTGATACCGCTTGCTGCTATGCTTTTGTTTGCGCTATCGGATGTGAGATTAGACTATCTGATGATTAAGGACAGAGTCGGTGTGGACTTTGGCATAGCGGATATATTTGCGGGCGCATACTATGTGTTTGCAGCATCCATTTCCGTGTTCAATATACTGTTTGTAAGGGAGCGCACTGCCTCACAGATACGATGGAGTGTGAGTAAAGCAATACTCACATATGCAGGCATTCTTTTTTTATTGTATGCAGTATTGCTTGGGAGCTTCGGAAAATATTCATTGTCAGAAATCGAGTTTCCGGCTGTCGTACTGATGAGTGATGTGCAGATAAAGGGAAGCTTCTTTAAGAGGGCAGATGCACTGATGCTGTCGGTGTGGTTTTTCACGCTGTTTTCAGTGCTCATTATGAGCCTTTATTATGCGGTTTTAAGATGTGAGAATTTTGCTGAAAATACGAGAGAAATTATATTTACATTTAATAAAAACCGGCATTCCTGTAGCAATAAGCAATTTGGCTCTGACAGACAGAAAAGTCATGACAAGGAAAAGAGCACTATGAGAAGCTGGTGCATCATTTTTGTCATAGCAGTCACAGTGACCTTAGCATATATTCTTGAAAGTGGAGATGAAATCGTGAAAAAATATCTTGGATTTTTAATGTGCATAGCGATACCGGTCATAGTAGTGCTGACGATAGGTCTCATGCTTACCGGCTGTAGTGCAGTGGAGCTTGAGGAGCGTTGCTTTCCGACACTTGCTGCGGTGGATGTTGTAGCTGTAGATACTGACGAAATAACCGATAAAGAAGTAACAGGTAAAGATGTAACTGATTACAAAGAATATGTTAGCCACAGAGATGATTTGGCAAATGAAAGTAGCGGATATATAGAGTTTTATTATAACATGGACAAATCCTATGAGCCCGAATATGCAGATGATATCAAAACAGCTGTGGACAGCTTCGAGGAGCGGCTGTCACAAAAAGCCGATACCAATCATTTGAAGGTGATTTTAATAGGAAAAACACTTAGAAAAGATAAAGCAGCTTATTCAGACTTCATGGAATATTGCAAGACATCAAAAAAATTTCCGAGAAACACATATGTGTGCATAGCAGATGATATAAATGATATCTTTGATAACATGGGTGATTATTATGAGCAGAAAATAAATAAGGAGAATCATGAGGATGGTGAACCGATAATTACACTTGGCACCTTATTGGATGACTATACGAATGAAATTCATGGAGCATGGTAAAAATTTCAAAAAGGATGAATAATCTTTTCAAATAAGGCAATACTTGTTTACATGAGAAAGAAAATAATAATAACAACCATAGCAATAATATCTCTTACGGCAGCGATAGCTGCAAAAAATCATACACCTGCCGCAAACACCAATAGTATAGCGTGTACAGCCGACATGCAAAAATCCATCGCCGGCAAAATCCTGCGTTTTCACGTGCTGGCAAACAGCGACAGCGAAGCAGACCAGAATGTGAAAAAGCAGGTGCGCGATGCAGTAGGGGCTTACATAGAGCCATATCTGCTGGAGTGCGAAAATATCGAAGAAACCAGAGCCACCGTAAATGACCATATGGACGAAATAATAGCGGTATCAAAGGAGACGCTTGCAGAAAACGGTTTTACATATGGCGCATCGGCAGAGCTTACACACACCGATTTCCCGGAAAAGACGTATGGGGACTATACATTTCCTGAGGGAAATTACGAGGCGCTTGAAATAACACTGGGCGATGGAGCCGGTCATAACTGGTGGTGCGTGCTGTATCCAAACATGTGCTTTAGGGGCAGTGTGTACGAGGTGGTGGAGGACGAAGCAAAGGAAAATCTTAAGGAGGTACTCACTCCGGACGAGTATGAGAGCATATTTGACAGTGGAAAATATGAAATAAAACTAAAAATCCTTGATATTTTCAGATAAAACAGTTAGTATATTCATGCTGAAAAAATATATTAAAAGAAAATATGTGATGACAAATTATTAAAGCGTGAATTAATTTAGATATGCAAGAGGATAAGGAGAAAGAAATGACAAAGGATGTAGTAGTATCATTAAAGGGCCTGCAGCTCGCACCGGATCAGCAGTCGGATGCTGTAGAGGTGATTGCCCCGGGAGAGTATTATATAAGAAATAACAAACACTATGTGCTTTTTGAGGAGATAATGGAGGGTGAGACCCAGACACTCAAAAATATGCTTAAATTCAATGACAATTATCTTGAGTTCACCCGCAAGGGACCTATGAGTGTACATATGATATTTGAGAAGGGAAAGAAAAACCTGACATATTATTATACACCGTTTGGAAGTATCCAGATAGGTATTGATGCCACAAGCATAGAGGTAAAGGAGACTGAGGACGAGATAAGGGCAGAGGTAAAGTATGCACTTGATGTCAACTATGAATTTGTAGGCGACTGTCACATCAATATAGCTGTGAAGAAAAAAGGCGCAGCAGTCAAAATTGCATAAAAGTCTGCCAAGTCTATGGGGTAAAAAATATATAAAGCATATAAAAAACAGAGCATGTGAGGATGAAAGCCATCCCACATGCTCTGTTTATGTACATGAAAATTAAATCATGATATTATTTCTGCTTAGCCTTTTTGGCAGCCTCTTTAGCAGCTTTTCTTTCAGCCTTTGCAGCCTCCTCAGCCTTGAGCTGTTCGTTGGCCTTGCTGTAGTTTTCTGCCATTCTTGCACGGAAGCCTTTTTTCTTCTTAGGCTTCTCAAGAGGACCTCTGATACCGCGGACAGATGTGATGTACATACCGCTGATAGAAGCTTTGACCTCTTTCTTTAAAGGAATCTCATCAAAGATCTGCTCGTCTGCGATAAGAGACATGACTCTTGGTCCGACCTTGGCCTTGACTACAGGAAGCTTTGAGCGGCGCATAAGCTTTGGTGTCTGCTCAATAATCTGCTGTGGGAGACCGGCATCCTTTAGCTTCATACGCTTTTTGTCAATGATTAGCATATTGACTGTCTGTGATGCAGCAGCTATCTGTTCGTCCTGCTCTTCCTTCCTTTTTTGTGCTTTTTTACCGAGGATTGTTAATACTATAAATGCTACCACAAGCACTACTGCGATAACAATAAGTACGATTAATGCTGGATTCAAAACGTATCCCTCCTAAAAATTTGCTTATTTAAACTAATTCTATCAAATATGCTAAAAAAAATCAATCTTTATTGCAAGAATAGGTAAAATCGTAGTATAATAGAACTATATTTTGGAAAAGGTCTTTAGAAGACGCAAAGGGGTATTTATTAATGAAGAAAATTGCTCTTCTGGCTGATGGCTGGAGAAGATACGTAACATATTCGTGGGTTGAGGGTATCATGGAAGGCTCTAAAGAGCTGGGACTGGATGTGTGCCTGTATTTTTACAACACCAACGGAACCTGGAGTCAGGATTCAAAGTTTAACAAAGGCGAGTATGCGCTGAACGATTTGCCTGATTTAAACAGCTTCGACGGAGTGGTATTTGACTGCACCAATACGACCAACCTGGATGAGATACAGTATATGGTCAGAAAGCTTCAGTCGGTAAATGTGCCGGTAGTGAGTATCGGGTATAAGGTTGATGGGTTTTACTATGTAGGCAACGATAATAAGAGGCTGTTTCGCAAGGTAATGGATCATATGTACTATGCGCATGGCTGCAAAAGCTTTGTGTTTGCAGGTGGTCCGCCGTATCATTATGAGAACAGAATGCGTTTTGAGGCCTTCAAGGAGGCTTTAAGTGATTATGGCATACCACTTACAGCTGATATGTACATGTTTGGTGATTTTGATTATCAGACAGGTGTCAGGTATATGAGTGATTGGCACGAGAGCAAAAAGCCGTTACCGGATGTCTTTTTATGTGCAAATGACAATATAGCAGCAGGACTGTGTGCGACAGCAGAGGTTCTTGGATACAAGGTACCACAGGATTTTAAGGTCACAGGCTTTGACAATCTGGATAAGGCTGCGTATTTTAACCCACAGATTACAACAGTGGATAACAACAGGGGCAATATAGGTAGAAATGCTCTTGAGATATTTAAGGCGCTTTGGAATGGCACGGGCGATGTTTCTGATAAATACCTTGATTCTGAGTTTATCCCGGCTGAGAGCTGCGGATGCCCTAATACCGGCAGAGTGGATTATCGTAATTACATAAAGAATATTATCAAAGGCTCCGTTGCAAAAGAGCAGGAGGAGGATGCAGTAATGATCCTCCAGAAAGAGCTCGAGGAGTGCAATGAATACTATGATTTGTTTGAGAGATACTCTGACTATATACAGAGCATGAAGTGTGACGGAGTGTATGTGGTCGGTGTTTCTGATCTGGCAGCTGCAAGGAACAATGCACACTTTAGGAAGCATGGCTATGATATTGACGACGAGGTTGTACTCTATGCGGATGACAAGGACAATGGAAAGCTTGAGTTTAAGAGTGTAAATGACCTTATGCAGTACATGCAGAGTGTAGATAAAAACACCTGCTATATGTATTGCTCGCTGCATTTCAGGGACGAGATAGTGGGCTATGTAATACTCAGGAATCCTGAGTTTTTGTACGACCATCCTGAGCAGTTTGATATACAGTCTGCCCTGCTCAAGAGGCTTGAGAATCTTTTTAAGCAAAAGGTACTTGAGAATACAAATAATGAGCTTAAGAATCTCTACAACCATGATGCGCTCACAGGCCTCTACAATCGTGTGGCATGCAATGAGATGGTCATTCCCTTGTTTGCTGAGCTTGAAGCTCAAAATGTCGGCTGCACCATAGTATTTCTCGATGTGGATGATTTCAAGGACATAAATGATACTTACGGACACCAGTATGGGGATGAGCTTTTAAAGACTGTGGCAAGAGTGCTTGAAGAACAAAAGCCTAAGGATAGTATGGTATATAGATTCGGTGGAGATGAATTTATCGTGTTTATCCCTGGGAACAGACATGACACTGCTGAGAAGTATATAAAGCGCGTGTATGATGTCATGGAGCAACACAGCCTGTTTATCAGTCACGGCATCATATATACAAAGCCGGGCAGTGGTAAGAGCTTTGATGATTATCTCGTAAGTGCTGACACAAAGATGTATCAGCTTAAGCAGCAGCACAAGCAGAAAAAGGATAGCAATTTCTTAAAGGGAGTGGATATTTCATCCGTTCCGATGATGGTTGACAATAATATACAAATAATGGATAGGGAAGGTCATGTGTGCAGGGTATTTGATTTTTTAAAGCTGAATAATGTAAATTCAGTCCGTCTGCGCATATGGAATGAGCCTGATAAGGTGCCGGAGTCTAAGGGGTATTGCAGTCTTACATATGTTCTCGAGATGGCTCATATCATTAAAAAATACAAAATGCATTTTCTGCTTGATTTTCATTATTCAGATTACTGGGCAGATCCGGGACAGCAGAATAAGCCTGATGCGTGGAAGAATTTAAGCTTTGATGAGCTGAAGGAGGCAGTGCACAAGTACACATATGATGTGCTATACAGATTAAAAATCATGGATTGTGTGCCGGATATGGTACAGATTGGCAACGAAATAAGGAGTGGTATGCTGTTTCCGGATGGTGCAGTGCCACAGTACAGGCAGCTGGCTTCGCTTGTAAATGAGGGAATCAGAGCTGTCAGGGAGCTGCTCCCGGAGACAAAGGTCATGATTCATCTGGATCAGGGAGGCAGATATAACTGTATTATGCCTTGGTTTGATTCTATGTTTAATGCGGGCATGCTGCCGATTGACGCGATTGGCCTTTCCTTTTATTCGTTCTGGCATGGTACCTTCATGGATTTGAAGGATACTATGAGCAGGCTCATAAAATTATATAATCTACCGGTTTATATTGTGGAGACAGCTCATCCGTGGAGGCATTGCAAGGGAGATCATATCCCGAAGGAACTTATGGAGACTGCAGGCCTTGATGCAGGCAGCGCAGAGCAGAAGAAGTCTCTTGAAATAATCATGCAGATAGCAGTAGAGGTGTCAAAGGATACCGGAAAGACAGGTGTATACTACTGGGAGCCTGTCGGTGTGCCTGGTAAAGGCATGGGAACCTGGTTTGAGAATATGGGTATGTTTGACGAGCATGGCAGGGCTTTGCCGGGCTGGGATGCAATCAGGGACTTTGATCCGAAAAATCCGCCGATTAAAGAACTTGACAAGTATATTGAATCACTTTATGAGTATGAAGAAACACCGGAGGTGGAGGATTTCATGAAGCTTCTTATGATTCATGGAAATCTAATCTCAAATCCTGAATTTAAGGATGGATTTAATAATTGGCAGATTGAGACAAGCCTCGAAGAAAGACAGTATACACTGGGGAAGGATGGAGTGTTTATATCTTCGGATGCCAATTTTGACTATTCGATAAGCCAGACGGTGGATATTGAATATACCGGTGAGTATATAGCAGCGGTTGACTATAGAGGAACCAATACAACAGGTGTCGAGGTCGAGCTGTTTATGGATGTGGAGGATGAAAGCGGCGTTCATACATATACAAGCGACATTTTCCCGGATGATATCAGGTTTGTGACACATCTGCTTAAGCCGGTAAGGCTGCAAAAGAATGCCAGGGTGACAGTAGGGCTTAGGATGCATACTCCTCCGGTGTTTGCGAAGATAAAGAAATTTTCACTCGTTGTAATTTAACCTGATATGTGATATTGTAGACAGGTATAGTGTTTTGCGGATGCGTTTTTGCCGTGGCAGGGCATTGTACATATAAATAACATGACTTACAGATTTCAGGAGGATTCCAATGAGTGAGAAAAAGAATACAGGTAAGAAGGCAGTCATAGCAGTGATTGTGATTGCACTTATCGTGGTGATTATTGCGCTTGTTGCTGTGATAAGCGGCAAGAGCAAAAAGGGTGGCTCAAAGAGCGCAACAGAGGCAGGCACCGAGGCCGGCAGCGAGACGATGCGAAGCGGACAGTTTGACATAGACTACGCAAAGCAGGTTACAAAGCTTGCAGACTATTCAGGTGTTGCAATTACTGTCTCGAACGATTATGAGATAAACGATACAGCAAAGCAGACATATCTGACCAATGTGCTTCAGTCATATGGTGCAGATGCGTACAAGCAGGTTACAGATCGTGATACAGTTGCAGATGGCGATTATGTCAAGGTTGATTACACAGGATATAAGGATGGCAAAGCATTTGATGGTGGCTCAGCTACAGATGTGCTGCTTGATGTGACAAACAACAGCCAGGTCGGCGGTTCATCATTTATCGATGGATTTACAAAGCCTTTAATCGGAGCCAAGGTGGGTGACAAGGTTAAGGGTGATGTGACATTCCCTGAGGATTATGGCAACGATGACCTAAACGGACAGACAGTTACATTTGAGTATACAGTAAAGGGTATTTACTCAGCAGACCCTGTTGCACTTGCAGACATGACAGACGAGCAGGTCAACACGGTATTTGGAAAGGCCGGAGTGACAACTAATGCCCAGCTTACCACACAGATTGAGAAGGATTTGAAGCAGCAGCTCTACAGCGCTGAGGTGGACAAGATAAAGAGCTACATGATTGACAACAGCACAGTCGAGATTCCAGATGAGTATTTACAGGCCAGACTCAATGAGTATATTGCTTCATTTACCAAAGAAAATGTCAAGGATGGACAGACACTTAAGAAATATTTAAAGTCCAACTACAACATGACAGTGGATCAGGCCACAGAGAAGTGGAAGGAAAATCTGACAGACCAGATAAAGACAGAGTTCATCTTTGGGCTTATCGCTGAGAAGGAAAATATCAAGATGGATGATGATGCCTTCAACAGCTATGTGGATTATATCGTATCAGCCAGCAATGGCCAGTTCAGCAAGGCTTCTGAGGTATACAAGTATTTTGGAAGCGGACACAAGGATGAGGGAAAGACATACCTTAAGAACCAGTACCTTGTAAACAAGGCTATCGATACAGTCACAGAGAAAGCAAATGTGACATTTGAGGATGGCAGTGCAGCGCCGGATACTTCAAGTGGCAGCGCGGATGCCGAATAATAACGATAAATATGCTGTCTGTGGTGATGCGCAGGCAGCTTAAATGGAGGATTAGATAATGGAACTTACAAACATACGCGAGATTTTCCGCAACAAGGACAAATTCGCTGACAAAGAGGTGACTATCGGAGGATGGGTTAGAAGCAATCGTAATTCAAAGAATTTTGGATTTATCGTGGTAAACGACGGTACATTTTTTGAGCCAATCCAGGTTGTATACGGAAATGGCTTAGACAACTATGATGAGGTTGGCAAGATCAATGTCGGAGCTGCAATTATCGTAAGAGGTACACTTGTGCTTACTCCGGATGCAAAGCAGCCATTTGAGATTCAAGCCGCAGAGGTGACTGTTGAGGGTGCATCTACACCGGATTATCCTCTGCAGAAGAAGAGACATACATTTGAGTATCTTCGTACAATCTCACACTTAAGACCTCGTACCAATACTTTTGAGGCAGTTTTCAGAGTGCGCTCACTCTGCGCATATGCTATTCACAAATTCTTCCAGGAGAGGGATTTTGTGTACGTGCACACACCACTTATCACAGGAAGTGACTGTGAGGGTGCAGGAGAGATGTTCCAGGTGACCACACTTGATTTGAATAATCTCCCTATGACAGAGGATGGAAAGGTGGATTTCTCAAAGGATTTCTTTAATAAGCCTACCAACCTTACTGTTTCAGGACAGTTAAACGGCGAGACATATGCTATGGCATTCAAGAATATCTACACCTTCGGACCTACCTTCCGTGCGGAGAATTCAAACACCACACGTCATGCGGCAGAGTTCTGGATGATTGAGCCTGAGATTGCTTTTGCAGACCTTGAGGATGATATGATGCTTGCAGAGAGCATGCTCAAGTATGTTATCAACTATGTGCTTGAAAATGCACCTGAGGAGATGGCATTTTTCAACAATTTCGTGGACAAGGGACTCCTTGACAGATTAAGAAATGTTGTTGAAAATGATTTTGCACGTGTGACATACACAGAGGCTATCGACATCCTTTCAAAGCACAATGACAAGTTTGATTACAAGGTATCATGGGGCTGTGATTTACAGACAGAGCATGAGAGATACCTTACAGAACAGATTTATAAGCGCCCTGTATTTGTCACAGATTATCCGAAGGAGATAAAGGCCTTCTACATGAAGCTGAATGACGACGGAAAGACCGTTGCAGCAGTTGACTGTCTCGTGCCGGGAATCGGAGAAATCATCGGTGGAAGCCAGAGAGAGGATGACTACGACAAGCTCCTTGCCAGAATAAATGAGCTTGGACTTTCAGAGGATGACTACAAGTTCTACCTTGACTTAAGAAAATACGGCTCTGCAAGACACGCAGGCTTTGGACTGGGCTTTGAGAGATGCGTAATGTATCTTACCGGCATGGGCAATATCCGTGACGTTATCCCATTCCCTAGAACAGTTAATAACTGTGAGCTGTAATCACGAATGAATTTCATACATGAATAATTACCGCCCTTTGCACATATATTTGATGTGTGGAGGGCGTTTTTATGTGGAGAAAAATCAAAGGTCCTGTGATAACAATATGTATCATGCATCTTACGGCGCTTTTGTGCCTTATCATACTTTCCATAGTACAGTGCTTTGTCGACATGGCGGAGTGGATAAAGTTTGCACTTGCCATGGCGGTCAATATAGTGGTGGGGCTTGTGTGCGGATTTTTGCTCAAATGCTGCTTTCACCGCAGACGTTTTATCAGGGTGACGGTCGTAGCATACTGGATAACGTATGTGATAGCAACAGTGGTCATAGATATAGGTGAATCAAAAAATATATTCGAGCTTTTGATAATACTCCTTCTGGTAATGTTTTCAGCGCTTGTTTTTCGCTAAAAAAAGGACTTTTCATATTGATAATGCTGTGATATAATGGTGTGAGCAAATATGATGTGTCAATCAGACATCGCTAAATGAAAAGGAGATAAAAATGAAACACGTAAAGACATTAAATACAAGAAAATTACAGAACACAGTTAAAAAGGGCGGATGTGGCGAGTGCCAGACATCATGCCAGTCAGCTTGCAAGACATCTTGTACAGTTGGAAACCAGACTTGCGAGCAGTACAAATAGTCATAGGTGAAGCGGATTTAAAGAGTGTGCGCTGATAGGTGCACACTCTTTTCGCAGTGTAATTTTAAAATGTGTATAGAAAGAGAGGAATATTGTAGTGGTTCATCAGTACAAGAACAACGGCTATAATATTGTCTTAGATGTCAACAGTGGCGCAATTCACGTGGTGGATGATGTCACATATGACGTTATTGAGCTGTTTGAGGACAACTCAGCTAAGGAGATTATTGAAAAGCTTGTGGACAGGTATCCACAGACGGAGATAGAAGAAGCAATACAGGAGGTAAATGAGCTTAAGGATAATGAAGAGCTCTTCACAGAAGATACATACAAAGAGCGTATCATAGATTTCAAGAAGCGCCAGACAGTTGTAAAGGCACTTTGCCTTCACATAGCGCACGACTGCAACCTTGCCTGCAGATATTGTTTTGCAGAGGAGGGCGAGTATCACGGCAGACGAGCTCTCATGAGCTACGAGACAGGAAAACAGGCACTTGATTTCCTGATTGCCAATTCAGGCAGCAGAAGAAACTTAGAGGTAGACTTCTTTGGAGGAGAGCCTCTCATGAACTGGGATGTGGTGAAGCAGCTTGTGGCATATGGAAGAGAGCAGGAGAAGCTTCATGACAAGCATTTCAGGTTCACACTCACCACAAACGGTGTGCTCTTAAATGACGAGATTATGGAGTTCGCCAACAAAGAGATGGACAATGTAGTCCTTAGTATCGACGGACGCAAGGAGGTTCATGACCGCATGAGACCTTTCAGAAAGGGTGCCGGCAGTTATGACCTTATTGTTCCGAAATTCCAGAAGTTTGCAGAGAGCAGACATCAGGACAAGTACTATGTGAGAGGTACATACACACATTTCAATACTGATTTTTCAAAGGATGTGCTTCATCTGGCTGATTTAGGCTTTAAGCAGATTTCGGTTGAGCCTGTTGTGGCACAGCCTACAGATGAGTATGCACTTAAGGATTCTGATTTACCTGTGCTCTTTGATGAGTACGACAGACTTGCAGCAGAGATGGTAAAGAGAAACAAGGCAGGAAACGGCTTCAATTTCTTCCATTTTATGATAGATTTAGAGGGAGGACCTTGTGTATATAAGCGTCTTTCCGGCTGTGGCTCAGGAACTGAGTACCTGGCAGTGACTCCATGGGGAGATTTATATCCATGCCACCAGTTTGTGGGCAATGAGGACTTCCTTATGGGTAATGTCTGGGATGGCATCAAGGCCACTGACATCCAGGATGAGTTTAAGTGCTGTAATGTTTATGCCAAGGAAAAATGTCGCAACTGTTTTGCCAGATTCTATTGCAGCGGTGGCTGTGCCGCCAACTCATACAACTTCCACGGCACAATCACTGATGCCTATGATTTAGGCTGTGAGCTGCAGAAGAAGCGTATAGAGTGCGCTATCATGATTAAGGCAGCAGAGGCTGATATGGCAGATGATGCACAATAATTTGAATTTGTCACGGGAAACGGATAGCGGTATTTGTGACCCGTGTGCGAATATATTTGCCATCTGTATACCTATATGGATGGTAGCAAAATGACAGGAAGGTATAAGAAAATGAAAAAAGGAAAGAGTTGGGTGATTATCCTTGTGGCAGTCATTTGTATCGGCTTGCTGGGCTGGTATTCCACTGCAGTAATCACCGACACAAAGCAAAAGCAGGAGGCAACTGCTAATGGTGAGAGTACCAAGGATAAGGATTATCAGAATATCAAGCTTGGTCTCGACCTCTCAGGTGGTGTTTCAATCACCTACCATATCAAGGACAAGAATCCTTCAGACAAGGACGTAAATGATACTATCGCAAAGCTCGAGGAGCGTGCAGAGAGCTACACAACAGAGTACTCTGTATACAAGAGCGGGGATGACCGTATCACTGTAGAGATTCCGGGTGTTGACGACCCTAACAAGGTACTCGAGGATCTTGGAAGTCCGGGATCACTGTACTTCATCGCCCAGTATGACAGTGACGGAAATGCCAACTATACACAGGACACATCGGTTGAGGGCGGCTACAAGCTCAACTATGATATTGACACACTAAAGGCCAATGGCTCAGTCATACTCGATGGTAACGATGTAAAGGATGCAAGCGCCCAGTATGACCAGTCATCATCTACATCAACCAAGGAGCCTGTTGTTTCATTAAAGCTCAAGGATAAGGCTATTGACACATGGGCAGATGCCACAAAGAAGGCAAAGGATGCAGGACAGTCAATCGGTATATACTATGATGATCATTTCATCAGCGTTCCTACAGTAAGCGCCGTTATCTCAGATGGTAACTGTGTAATCAACGGAATGAAGGATTACGACGAGGCAACAAGCCTTGCAACATTTATCCGTGTCGGAGCCATCAACCTCCAGCTCGAGGAGTTAGAGTCAAATGTTGTTGGCGCACAGCTCGGTGGAACAGCGCTCACAAATGCAGTAAAGGCTGCAATCATCGGAATTATCTTAATCATGGTATTCATGATTGTACTCTACGGTATACTCGGTGTGGTTGCATCTATCGGACTTGCACTTTACTCAATGCTTACAGTACTGTTTATTTACTGGTTTGAGATTACACTTACACTGCCGGGTATCGCGGGAATCATCCTCGGTATCGGTATGGCAGTAGATGCAAATGTTATCGTATTTGCCCGTATCCGTGAGGAAATAGCAGGCGGCAAGTCAGTGCTTGCGGCAGTAAATGAGGGCTACAAGAAGGCTCTTTCAGCAATCCTTGATGGACAGGTTACCACATTTATTGCAGCCCTCGTGCTTATGGTGCTCGGTTCAGGTACAGTAAAGGGCTTTGCATACACCCTTATGATTTCAATTATTCTGTCACTGTTTACAGCTCTTTTTATTGCAAAATACCTTACAAGAGCATTTTACGGTGTCGGTGTCAGAGCTGAGAAGTTCTACGGCAAGGCAAAGAAGAGAAAGGTTATCAGATTTGTACAGAACAGAGTTAAATACTTTGTTATCTCAGGTGTAGTCATACTTGCAGGTATCGGCGGCATGATTTATTTCGGTGCTACAAGCGGCAATGCATTAAACTACAGCCTTGAGTTCGTAGGTGGTACATCAACCACTGCAGACTTTGGCAAGGATTATACAGCTGCAGAGGTTGAGAAGGACATCGTGCCTTCAGTATCAAAGCTCCTTGGCAACAGCGCAGTACAGGTTACTACAGTCCAGGGCAGCCATGATGTTACATTAAAGACACGTACACTCTCACTCGATGAGAGACAGAATCTCGCAGATCTCCTTGAGAAGGATTTCAAGGTTGATAAATCAACTATAGAGACTCAGAGTATCAGCTCAACAATCAGTGGAGAGATGAGAACAAACGCTGTAAAGGCTGTTATTATTTCATGTATTTTCATGCTGTTATATATCTGGTTCAGATTTAAGGATATCAGATTTGCTTCAAGTGCTATCCTTGCGCTGGTACATGATGTACTTGTTGTTGTCACAGCATATGCACTTATCAGAATCTCAGTCGGCAGTACGTTTATCGCATGTATACTTACAATCGTAGGTTACTCAGTCAACGATACAATCGTTATCTTTGATCGTATCCGTGAGAACCTTCACGGTATCAAGAAATACTCAGCAGATGAGCTTGCTGATATAGCAAACGAGTCCCTTACACAGACACTTTCACGAAGCATCAATACTTCGCTTACTACATTTGTTATGGTATTGTTACTCTTTATCTTTGGTCATACATCAATCAGAGAGTTCTCATTACCACTCATGGTAGGTGTGCTTTGCGGAACATATTCTTCAATCTGCATCGCTACAGAGCTGTGGTATGTGATGAAGCTTTATCTGGGCAAGAGCGCCATCAAAAAGCAGGCGGCTGCACCGGCTAAGGGTTCTAAAAAAGCTAAGAATTAATAATTTACGGCCCGGCCTTTAATGGCCGGGCTATTTGTTTTTTGTGGACTTATTAATATATGATTATATATTGTAACTATTCAGTACAGAAATATGCGGTAGTGCATATTTCGTAAGAAAACGTATATTATGTAGGAGAATCATTTATATGAAAATTTTTCTGATTTATCTGCTTCTTATGAATATAGCAGGCTTTGCTGCCATGGGAATTGACAAGTATAAGGCTAAGGCACACGCATGGCGAATCCCTGAGAAGACATTATTTGGACTCAGTCTGCTGGGCGGAAGCGCTGGCACATGGGCAGGGATGTATGCCTTCAGGCACAAGACAAAGCACTGGTATTTTGTAAAGGGGATGCCTCTTATTTTCTTTATTCATGTGGTAATTGCGTGTGTTATCTACAGAAATTTTTATTAGAAGACGTAACTAAAAATATTATGATACCTTTTGACCCTTTAATCGTTATATTATATTTAGGTAAAAAGTAACAAAAAACTGTGGCATATAAGTGTATAATTGTGTATAATAGATAACAGATACTAAACCACTACACAACTATAAGGGAGGGCAAAATAATGTGGGCATATGAAAGTGCATTTTATCAGATTTATCCGTTAGGCTTCTGTGGGGCGCCATTTGAGAATGATGGTGTTTTGGAGCACAGAATTTTGAAAGTGAATGACTGGATACCTCATATCAAAAAGCTTGGGGCAGATGCAATCTATTTTTCACCGGTGTTTGAATCTGATACACACGGATATAATACAAGGGATTATACAAAAATAGACACAAGGCTTGGCACTAACGAGGACTTTGCACAGGTTTGTGACAATCTGCACAAGGACGGCATAAAGGTAGTGCTGGATGGTGTGTTCAATCATGTGGGAAGAGGGTTCTGGGCGTTCCAGGATGTGCTTAAAAACAGAGAAAGCTCACCATATGTAAACTGGTTTGGCCGTATAGCCTTTGACGGCAACTCAAACTATAATGATGGATTGTGGTACGAGGGCTGGGAAGGCAATTATGATCTGGTCAAGCTTAATCTGAGAAATGAGGATGTAATCCAGCATATATTTTCAGCGATAAAGGGCTGGGTAGACGAGTTTGATATAGACGGGCTGAGACTTGATGTGGCATACTGCCTCGACCATGATTTTCTCAGAAGACTAAGGGAGTTCTGCGACTCACTAAAGCCGGATTTCTTCCTGGTGGGAGAGACACTGCATGGTGACTACAACCAGATTATGAATGATGCGATGCTTCACTCGGTAACGAACTATGAGTGCTATAAGGGTCTGTACTCGAGCTTTAATTCCATGAATATGTTTGAGATAAATCATTCGCTTCTCAGACAGTTCGGACCGGAGCAGTGGACTCTCTACAAGGGTAAGCATCTTCTGTCATTTGTGGACAATCATGATGTGACAAGAGTGGCAAGCATACTGACAAATGAAAAGCATCTGCCACTAATCTATGCACTTGCATTTGGCATGCCGGGTATTCCTTGTGTGTACTATGGTAGTGAGTGGGGCGAGAAAGCAAAAAAAGAGGATGGTGACCCGGCACTTAGAGCATGCTTTGAAGCACCGCAGTACAATGAGCTGACTGAATGGATTTCAAAGCTTGCAAAAGCAAAGAAGGAGTCAAAGGCACTATGCTACGGTAATTTCTATTCGGTAGTGCTCACAAACGGACAGTGTGTTTTCGGTCGAGAATGTGAGGGCGAAAAGGTATTCGTGTGCATCAATGCTGCTGACCAGCCGTTTTTTGCAGGCTTTGATATGGGAAAGGGTGAAGCAACAGACCTGATTACAGGTGAGCAGGTTACTTTAAACGGTGGCCTTGAGCTTCCACCTTACAGTGCGTACTTTTTGAGATAACATTTGTATGGACAATAAACAAAAAAAGGAAAGAAAAGAGCTCATATGTGCTGTCACAGCCGTAGTGGTACTTTACATGGCTATGGAGTCAATAGGCATCACATGCCCCATTAAGTTTATCACAGGAATATCATGTGCAGGCTGTGGCATGTCGAGGGCATGGCTTGCATTTTTACAGCTGGATATGGCAAAGGCATTTGCATACCATCCGCTTTTTTGGCTTGTGCCTATTGCAGTAATAGTGCTTTTGTGTAAATCTAAAATAAATATAAAAATTTATAAAATAATTATATTTACAATTATCATTATGTTTGCTATAGTTTATATATGCAGATTGATATGGTCAGGCGATGATGTCGTGGTTTTTGAGCCGCAAAACAACATCCTGTTTCGTATCATCCGTGTAATAAACAGTAAATAGAAAAGGAGAACGAAGATGTTTTGTGAGAAATGTGGAAAAGAAATTCCTGATTCAACAAAATTCTGCCCATTCTGTGGAGCGCCTGTTTCAAAGGCACAGGATTTTGTAAACAAAGCCGGAGAGGCCTTCAATGCAGCAGAGCAGGAGCTTGGAAGTGCATTTGATGAGGTAAAGCAGTCCTTCACAGGAAACAGTGCAAACCAGCAGAATGCAGGTGGACAGTGCAATGGAGGCTACCAGAACAACGGAGCAGGACAGTACAACGCAGGCTACCAGAATAACGGAGCAGGACAGTACAACGCAGGCTACCAGAACAACGGAGCAGGACAGTACAATACAGGCTACCAGAACAATGGTGGTCAGACTCCTCCACCATACAGGGGAGAAAGATTAAAGGATGACAGAGGTCTTGCCTCATACATCATCCTGTCTATTATCACATGTGGTATTTATGGATATTATTTCATCTACAAGATGGCTCATGATGTCAATGTAGCATGTGATGGAGATGGCGAGAATACATCAGGTCTCGTAGCATTTATCCTGCTTTCAATGATTACATGCGGTATCTATGCATGGTACTGGTACTATAAGCTGGGCAACAGACTGGCAAATAATGCAGGCAGATACGGACTTGGCATTCAGGAGAATGGAACCACTGTTTTGATGTGGTGTATATTTGGTACACTTATCTGTGGAATCGGACCATTCATCGCTATGCACATCCTTATCAAGAACTCAAATATGATCTGCAATGCTTACAACAGGACACATGGACTTATGTAATTTGAGTTTTGATTTAATTAAACAATTTGATTATATTATTTCTAAGGCGGGAGGCAGTTTGCATTAAGCAGACTGTCTCCTTAAATTTTGTATATTAAATTAAACGGTAAATATTATTGAAAAAGGTCATTCAGACATTGACAAAAATTTGTCAAAGTGTTACTATTTTTTTATAAATTACGACAGAAATGTCGGTCATACATAGGTTTTTTAAGGAGGATTTATACAATGAGCGAGTTCAAAAATTTAACACTTGACGTAGCAGATCAGATTGCAGTACTTGCAATCTCAAGACCGGCTGCTCTTAATGCATTAAACAGTGAGACTCTTGACGAGTTAAATGTAGCATTAACAGAGATCGAGGCAAGAGACGATGTTAAGGTGCTTATCCTTACAGGTGGTCCTGACAAGAAGGGCAACGAGTTCAAGTCATTCGTAGCAGGAGCAGACATCTCAGAGATGGTTAATTTCACAGCACCACAGGCAAGAGCATTCGGAATCAAGGCTTCAGAGCCATTCTTCAAGCTCATGAATATGCGTCAGGTAACAATCGCAGCTGTCAATGGATTCGCACTCGGTGGAGGATGCGAGATTTCTATGGCATGTGATATCAGAATCGCTTCTGAGAACGCAATTTTCGGACAGCCTGAGACAGGACTTGGAATCATCCCTGGCTTTGGCGGTACACAGAGACTTGCTCGTTTAGTAGGAATGGGACGTGCTAAGGAAATGATCTTCACATGCGACAATGTAGACGCTGCAGAAGCATACCGCATCGGTCTCGTTAATAAGGTAGTAGCAAAAGAGGAGCTTATGCCAACAGCTAAGGCTATGGCTGCAAAGATCATCTCTAAGGGAAGCTACGCAATCGCAGTTGCAAAGGCTGCTATCAACAACGGATATGATATGGATATCAAGAACGCTGTTGAGATGGAAGCAAACCTCTTTGGTGTTGTAAATGACACAAACGATAAGAAAGAGGGAATGGGAGCATTCCTTGAGAAGAGAGCTGCAAACCTCACAGATTTCTAATTGTGATTTGAATTATATATTGTAATATGAGGACCAAAACAGCCGGTGCGTTATGCACCGGCTGTTTTAATAAACTAAATTATCACTCTTACAATAAACAGTGTATCGGTCACACTGTACTGGCATTTGCCACCAAGTCTTTCGGAAGTCTGTCGGATGCTTCTTGTGCCAAGTCCATGCCCTCTTTCTGTCGCAACAGGCATATCGTTTATGAGCTTAGGCCTTACGGCATAAGGATTTTCAACAGAAATCAAAAGCTTGCCGCTTTTCTCTGAGATAGAGAGTCTGATAAAGCGCTTTTCAGGTTCAAGCATCATGACGGCATGCATGGCATTTTCAAGGGCATTTTGAAGTATTGCTGTCATGTCTATGTCTGAGAAGGGGAGCTTTGATGGAACAGATATAGAATATCTGAAATCAATATGCTTATCCTTAAAGCTGTCGGCATGGGACATGATAATAATGTTGATTATTTCGTTTGCACAGAAGCGTTTTCTGGTGGTCTTTTCGGTTGCCTTAACGATACTGTGTATGTAATCTAAGGCCTTGTCATTTTCATTGTTTTCGATGAAGGCAGCTATATTATTCAGAAAGTGTCTCATATCGTGGCGCAGCAGAGAAACATTTTTCTCATTGCGCTGCATGCTCTCGATTTCCTTTGCAAACTGCGCCTGCTTTATCTGCATAAAATAATTCTGTGTGGCAATCTGCTGCTGGCGTTCAATCGAATGATAGTAGACCACACAGAACGTCAGAAAGCTGATGCACATGAGAAATGGCACAAACTCGACCACTATGCGGCTGCCACTGTAAAGCAGCTTAGTGTACACTGTTGTCGCATAGTCAAATATGTAGTAGAAAAATGGCATGATGCATATAGGTATGAGCTCCACATCGGGCTTTGCAAAAATATCGGACAGTGCGGGTGCGATGAACCTGTGTACGATAAAGTATGTGAGGAAAATGCCGGCAATATAGGTCAAATCAACAATCCAGGACTCGTAGCCGAGCCACTCTGTGATGATAGACATCCAGTTACATATCTGACAGCACATGTAGGCACTTGTGACAGCAAGCAGTGATTTGAGTACGCTTCGGTGAAAAACAAATATCAGTATCAGCAAAAGAGGAAGATGTGTCACGAGAGGATATGCACTTATCACACTTGCAGAGCTTTTAAAGTATATGAGCATGAGATCCAAAAGCAGATCTATGACACAGAATGCGTTTAATATCAATATATTTTTTTTATTGTTTTTGATACCTATTATAGATGTAGTGACAAATACTCCAAAGTATAGTGTGAATATGTATCTCACGGTGTTCGTGATTAGATTAAGCATATAATAATTATTCCTTTTTCATGATATAAAGCCTACTCCTTAAACATATAGGAGAAATAGGCATCCTGAAAGCTCTTTGAAAGACCTCTGGAAATGGAAATCTTTGTACCTGATTTTGTGACAAGCTCAGTTGCTGAAAAATGCTCCACAGCCGGCATGTATACAATATAGCTTCTGTGGCACTTGAAGAAGCCTTTTTCGACCGTGAGCAGCTTTTCATAATCTGAAAGTTTGCCAATGGCTTCAAGTCTTTTTCCGTCATATAGTGCCAATATGACCTTCTTATTCTGCGCCTCGATAAACTCAATATGGTGCATGAGTACATTTTGATATCCAAATGTAGTATGTACTGCAATGGAGTCGGCTGGCTTTGACACAGCAGACAAACATTTGTCCAAAAGCTTATATAGCTTCTCTCTGTCAACAGGCTTTAGCAGATAACCGGAAGCATCCACATCATAGGATTCAATGGCAAACTCAGGCGATGTGGTCAGAAAGATTATTTTCGATATCAGATTGTGCTCGCGAAGCTCTCTTGCGGCATCCATGCCATTTAAGAGAGGCATCATGATATCCAGAAGAATCACATCAGGACTGTTTTTGGCACAGTATTCAAGCAGCTTATCGCCGCTTTCCATGGTCTTTACACTGATGGGAGTGCTGATAGCAGCCTTCCAGTCGTTCACAAGCTGGCAAGTCTGCTCAAGGCATGCACTGTCATCATCACAGATTACTATTTCAAACATTCTTTACCTCTTAAGTCTTTTTAACTTTATTATATAATCTTTTTTGTGAAGCGTAAACAACAGTCTTGAAAAAAGAACGAAATGTATCTATAATTAATCAGATTATTACAGATTTACAAGAGGAAAAAAATGAAGTCAAGAGCAACACAGACCAAAGAACTGGATATGGTGAATGGACCACTCGCAAGGAAGATACTGATTTACTCCATACCGCTCATGTTCTCAAACCTGCTTCAGGTATTTTTCAATATGACGGATGTGGCAGTGGTGGGAAAATTTGCAGGTGCAAGAGCACTCGGCTCGGTCGGATCCACTACAATTATCATCACACTCACAACAGGCATCCTGCTTGGCATGGGAGGCGGTGTCAATGCGGTTACGGCACTACACATGGGGGCAGAGGACTATCGGAGAGTGCATAAGACAGTCCATACATCGGTCATCCTGTGCTTTATAGTGGGACTTTTACTGTTAGTGGCAGGGCTGGCTTTTTCAAAGCCACTGCTTGAGGTAATGAATACAAAGCCCGAGCTGATAGACGGTGCTACAGCATATCTGATGATATATCTGTGCGGTTCGCCGGCACTTGCGCTTTATAACTTCGGCAATGGTGTGCTGAGCGCAGTGGGAGATACAAAGAGGCCTCTTATATACCTGAGTATCTCAGGCATTATCAATATAGTGCTCAACCTGTTCTTTGTAATAGTATGCAGACTCGGAGTGATAGGAGTGGCCATCGCAAGCATCATAGCACAGTATATCTCAGCGGCTCTCATTATCAGGTTTCTCATGAAGACATACGGCAGCTACGGCCTGCGCATGAAGGATATAGCGATTGACAGGGATGCGGCAGCAGCAGTGCTTCGTATTGGAGTGCCGGCAGCGATACAGTACTCGCTCTTTGCCATAGCCAATATATGTATTCAGACATCCATCAACTCCTTCAGCCATGTGGTCGTGGAGGGCAATTCAGCCGCCACCAATGCGGATTCGCTCATCTATGACATGATGGCGGCATTTTACACTGCATGCACCAGCTTCATAGCGCAGAATCTGGGGGCGAGGAAAAAGGAAAGGGTACTTAGGACATTTTTCATCACACTGGCATACTCATTTCTGATGGGACTGGTGCTTGGAGTGGCGCTGTTTATATTCCAAAGACCGTTTCTTTTGCTCTTTACGAGTGATGATGCCGTGATACACTATGGACAGATCAGAATAGGTGTGATGGCATTCGTCTACTGTGTATCAGCATTCATGGACAATGCCACAGCCGCCGCCAGGGGCATCGGAAAAAGCGTCATGCCAACCATCATAGTGGTCATGGGCTCTGTCGTATTCAGGATTATATGGCTGCTCACGGTGTTTGCATACTTTAAGACACTGCAGTCATTATACCTCATATACGTCATTTCGTGGACGCTCACCGCAATCGCCGGCAATATATACTTTGCGTATCACTATAGGAGAATTTAGCGGATAGCTATAATAAAACTGAATAGTAAGCGATAAAAACAGTCAGACATATGTAGGAGATGTGTCCGGCTGTCTCTCTTTTATAATAGGATAATAGGAATTTGCCTGATATTTTTATTGCCCTTTTGCGGTTTTAATGCTACAATCAAGCCAAAGCATTATATTTCTGTTGAGCGACACCACAGTACACATTTTTATCGGTGCGTATCACTTTGAAGAGGGCAGAACCACTTAATATTTTTCGACAAAGACATGGAAATTTTCAATGCTTTAAGTTACCTATCAATAGCAGGGAAAATAGATATGTCGGTTGAGAAACGTTATGTGAATGAAGCGGACTGGGGTTGCGGATGCTTTATATTGACGAGAGATTTCGTATCATGCGATATTATATTCTCCCTGCTTACACAACTGAACAGGAGGAGAATAATGTCGGGAGAGACAAAAGAAGTTTTGGGCAATAATTATGTCCATAACGATGTAATCATCAACAGATTGATTGACAAAATGACACTGTTTGATGACAATCTGATGAGTCTTGTATTCGGGCAGAATATCGAGACAACGGAGCTGCTGCTTCGCGTAATAATGGAGCGTGATATTAAGGTTATAGACGTCAGGGGGCAGGATGAATTAAAAAATCCAGTGATTGGCGGTCGATGTATTACCTTGGATGTGCATGCAATAGATGTCGATGGCAGGCATATTGATATCGAGGTGCAGATTAATGCGGAGGGCTCGCATGTCAGAAGAGCCAGATATCACAGCAGTATGATGGATGCGAGGATGCTGAAGGAAGGACAGGAGTTTAAGGAGATTAAGGATTCATACGTGATTTTTATTTATGATCACGATAAATTTAGAAAGGGACTGCCATTTTATCACATTCAAAGACGTGTTGATGAAACAGGCGAAGTCTTTGGAGACGGTTCACATATCATCTATGTAAATGGAAGGTATGAAGGTAATGATGATATAGGTCGGATGATGAGAGATTTTCACCAGTGCAGGCCGGAGCAGATAAAAAGTGAGACATTGTCAAAAGCAGTGGCTTATTACAAAGAAAAGGAAGGACGTGGTGCTATGAGTGAAGCAGTAAGAAAGTACGCAATGGAATATGCAAAAGAATATGCAAAAGAATATGCAAAAGAGTATGGTGAGGAACAAAGAAGAGAAGGTATGAAGGCTGGAATTGAGACTGGAATTGAAACTGGCATTCAGACCGGACGACGTACAGAAATATTCTTATCGGTTCAGGATGGGGACTATTCGGTGAACAGGGGAGCTGAGAAGCTTGGAATGTCAGTGGATGAGTTTGAGAAATCAATGAGTGAGGCTGGCTACAGAGTGCCGGAGTTAGTGTAACACGTATATATACAATTAAAATCGAGGCGTGTTTGGATATGGAAAATTCAAATGAAAAAGAAGACATGAGAGCACTTATTATGGTATTTGTAATATGGCTTTTGTTATGGTGTGTTGATAATAGACAGTATTTTTTTGAGTATCTGCCGCATCACTCAGATTATGAGATAGTGGCAGCATATAAAGCTTTTAATGGTGATATGCGTGATAATATAATCAGGGTATATGTACCGGATAGGGATAACGCTATCGGATATATAAAGGCAGACTACACAGACAAAGAAGAAAAGCCTATATATGTAGGATACAGTAAGGAAAGGTCACCTCACGTTGTACGTAAAACACCGGCGCTTTCAAAAGGAATGATTTTAGCGGGAGGAATCATTCCGGCAGCAATAGTCCAATATTTTTTTAGAAAAAAGCATAAATAGTGTCCTTAGACACGCAGGAAATTTAGAGACCCTTCAGGATTGTCGGTGCCCTTCTCAAGCAGTGAGATGAGCTCAGAGATAGTCTGTTCGGTCTCTTCTTTTGTGGACGGAATCAGTGTATTGTCTAGCTTTACGACGAGCACAAGAAGCACAATCTCTGCAAGTGCATCAGGCTGTTGGCACACGATAAGTCCCTCAGCTGCTCCCTGCCTTATGATTTCACCGGTCACCGGCTTTAGCTCGGTAATCAGGTAATTGATGTATTTGTTGTGCAAAAATGCATTCTCCTGCACACCGTTTCCGGCATCGGACTGGATTTTTAAAAAGGCGGCAGAGGAGTTGCGGCATGCCTGAAATATCATCGCCATGCGCACAAACGGAGAGATATCGGTGCGCTTTGCAAGCTCCTTTGCGGTGGCAAGCGGCTCTTCGTAGCTTTTTGCCATAAGTGCATCAAAGATAGCTTCCTTTGATGAAAAATAATAATATATGCTACCCTTGCCTATCCCGGCTGTCTGGGCGATTTCGCTGACAGATATCTGGGATATTTTTTTTGTTTCTAAAAGGGTTCTTAGCGCTTCAAGTATCTTCTCGTATTTTTCCGAATTTGGTCTTGTGGAATGTGGCATAGTGGCTCCTCTTTTATCTGTAACGTACATTTGTAACTATTCAGTACAGAAATATGCGGTACCGCATATTTCGTAAGAAAACGTATATTATGTAGGAGCAAGCGCCCATCAGCACAGCTGATTCTAATGCGCTTGCGGCTCGCAACTGTGAAGGTACTGAACAGTTACGTTCATTTTAATATATATTATCACAATCCATGTGATTCTTCCATGAGATTTTACCGGGGGAATAGGTTTTGGTGATAATGATATGATACGTTTGGATAGTTTATGAAAAAATAACAGAATAGTTTGAAAATGAAAATATTTATATTGACCGTCAGTCGAAAAAGTGATACTGTAATGAAGTAACGAGTTGACCGGTGGTCGAAAAAGGAGAATTGATATGACTTATGCAGATATGTTTTCAAAGGTAAAGGGACTGTTTATGGAGTCTGATGTGAGCGATATAAGCGAGCATCTTGCTTTTCAGTTCAATATAACAGGAGAGGCAGAGGGAATTTTCTATGCTGAGGTAAAGGACGGAGTGCTGGCAGTGGAGCCGTATGAGTATTTTGACAGGGATGCGATTTTTATATGCAGCGCAGAGACTCTTTTCAAGCTGGCGGAAGGAAAGCTGGATCCGATTCTTGCATTTACAACAGGTAAGCTCAAGGTGGAGGGAAATATTGATAAGGCGCTTCGCCTGAAGCAGATTATAGACAGTAAGAAGGCGTAGGTGATGAGGATGAAGTGGGGAATAATTACAGGTGTTTTAGGCGGTATTGCTGCAGCAGAGGCAGGCGGCAACGCTTATTTCTACAGGAGAACCATGATGCGCTACAATGCTAAGAAGGAGCGTACGATGAAGATGTCGGGGGTTGACTGGGAGAGCTATTACAGCTTTATGAAGCCGCGTGGAGAGTGGATGAGAGCACAGACTCATGAGGATGTGTGGATTAAGTCAGATGATGGATTAAGACTGCATGCCACATATTTTCCGGGGATAGATGGCAGTAATACGGATAAAGCTGTCATATGCTTCCACGGCTACACAAGTGAAGCTATGTCTGATTACGGCAGCATATCCAATTACTATTTAAAGAAGGGCTATAGCATGCTGCTTGTAGATGCAAGGGCGCACGGACAAAGTGAGGGAAAATTCATAGGCTTCGGCTGCAAGGACCGCTATGATGCGCTTAAGTGGATTGACTGGTTGATTAAGAAGGCAGGCAATGGCATAAGGATTGTTTTGATGGGAAATTCCATGGGAGGTGCCACTGTGCTTATGGCAAGTGGACTTAATCTGCCAGAGCAGGTGAAGGGAATTGTGTCAGACTGTGCATTTACTTCGCCTAAGGCGGTATTTACACATGTGCTTCACAGCATGTACCATCTGCCGGCTTTTCCGATGATTCAGATTGCGGATTTTGTGAACAGAAAAATGGCAGGGTATGGGCTTGATGAATGCAATGCTGCAAAAGAGGTGCAAAAGGCGAAGAAGCCTATTTTGTTTATCCATGGTGATAAGGATACATTTGTGCCATGCAGCATGTGTGATGAGCTTTATGCAAGCTGCGCGTCACAAAAGACAAAGCTGATAGTAAAGGGGGCAGGACACTGCGAGAGCTATTACAAGAATACGAAAGCTTTCGAGGACGCACTTGATAAATTTTTGGAAGGAGTTATGAGATGATGAAGACGAGAAAGGGACACAATGTATATCCGATTACGGTTGCACAAAAATTTCATTTGTACTATGCAAAGTACTGTCCGAATATGGCTGTGCTGAATATCGGTACAAGCTTAACGATTGGAACTGAGCTTGACTGGAACGTGCTAAAGGATTCAATAAACTACGCGTATGCCAGAAACGAGGCCATGCGTATCCGCTTTACAAGGGATAAGGATGGAGAGTGCTATCAGTATATTGCGGATGTGGATGAGGATTTTAATGAGAGAACTGTCGATTTCAGGGATTTTACTGATGTAACCATGGAGGAGGCAGAGAATGAGATGCGAGGCTGGACACAGGTGCCGTTTGAGTTTGAGGACTCTCCTATGACCAAAATCGTGATGATAAAGATGCCTGATGGCTTTAATGGAGTGTACTTCCTAGGCCATCACATGGTGGTTGATGCGCAGTCACTTATTGCATTTTTAAAGGATATTATTGAGATATACTGCAATGCCATGTACGAGGGAGTTCCTTTTCCAAAGGATATGTGCTCATATATCGAGCAGATAAAGAAGGATCTGGCATATGAAGCCGGAAGCAAGGCACAGCTTAGGGACAGAGAGTTCTTTGAGAAGCTTATCGGACAGTCGGAGCCAATCTACAACGGAATCGATGGCACAGCAAAGCTTGATGCGGCAAGAAAACTGATGCATGATAACAAGCTAAGGAGTGCATTCAATGCATCGGATGATGTCACCTCAGCGCTTGATATCTTTCATCTGGAGGCTGAGCCGACAAAGCGTCTTATGGATTTTTGCGAGAAATATCATGTTTCGCTTGCTTGTCTGCTTCTCATGGGAATCAGGACGTTTTTCCAAAAGGAAAACGGCTTCGATGATGTCTCCGTAAATAATGCCATCGCCAGACGTGCGACACTCAAGGAGAAGAGGTCGGGCGGCACACGTATTCATTCGTTTCCGTTTAGGACGAGCTTTTCAAAGGATGTACGCTTTATCGATGCCGTGTATACCATCAGAGATAAGCAAAACGAGCTGTTCCGCCATGCAAACTACAACCCGACAGAGTACTTTGCACTGCGCTCAAAGACGTATCCGCAGCCAAAGGCGGGGCTTACATATGAGCCGATGTCGCTTACATATCAGCCTATGACATTAAAGGAAAAGGGCTTAAACGACCTGGGAGATATAAAATACAAGACTAAGTGGTACCCGAACGGCATGACTACACAGGCTATGTATCTAACGGTAATGCACCGTCCGGAGGACAACGGACTGGATTTCAGTTTCGAGCATCAGGTCAAGGCAGTCTCAAGAAAGCAGCTTGAGTATATGTACTATTACCTGTGCAAAATCATGTTCAAGGGTGCAGAAAACCCTGAGCTTACAATAGGCGAAATCATTAAATTAGTGTAGTGGATTAGGAAACGTATTAGGTAAAAGGAGATTATTATGTTTGATGAATTAGTGGAAATTATCTGTAATTATGTTGATGTTCAGCCGGCAGATGTGCACGAAGAGTCACGTTTTATGGAGGATCTGGGCTTCACGTCATTTGATTTCATGAGCATGCTCGGGGAGATAGAGGATACCTTTGATGTGGAGATTGAGCAGACAAAGGCTGCAGAAATCCGCACAGTACAGGAAGCTATCGATTATCTTGAGACATTAAAAGACGCATAATGGGCGCAGATAGGAGAAAATATGTTATTTCACACAATTCCGGATATTCTTTCATATGCAAATGAAGCTTACGGCGCGGATGACGCGATAAGATGGAAGAAATCCAAAAATGAGATAGAGTCAAGAACCTACAGTGAACTTAAGAATGATACAGACAGCTTTGCCAATGCCATCGAAAAGCTTGGCAAAAAAGGGCAGCATATCGCTGTAATAGGCCCTTCATCATATGAGTGGATAGTATCCTATCTGGCAATCACAGAAAGCGGAAGTGTTGCGGTTCCAATCGATGCATCGCTTCCGGCAGCGGATATATGTGAGCTTTTGGACAGAGCCGATGTGAGGATGCTTATATTTGATGAGGCACGTTCGGATGTGGCTGAGGCCGCAGCTAAAAGCTGTCATGATATAAATGTGTATGTGTCTATGAACAGTACAGAGCATTGTCCACAGGTGCTTTCGTTTAATGGGCTTATAGATGACAATAGGGGAAGCTACGAGTCTGCCGTGGCAGAGGATGCGCTTTGCACTATCATGTTTACGTCCGGAACCACAGGAAAGAGCAAGGGGGTCATGCTGACGCAGAACAACCTGGCTGAAAATGCCACATGCCTTGACATGAAAATTGGATCTCACACGGTAATTTTGTCTGTACTTCCGATACACCATGCATACTGTCTGAGCATGGATATTCTGAAAGGAATTTCACTGGGTTCGGTAATATGCATCAATGATTCCATCATGCGCATGGCAAAAAATATACAGATTTTTACTCCCGACATGATTCTTATGGTGCCTCTTATGATTGAGACATTTGCCAGAAAGCTCGAGGAGGTAAGGGCAGCAGGACTTCCTGCAGAGCCGGTCCGTAAGAAAATATTTGGAGAGAGGCTTCATACAATCTGCAGTGGAGGTGCGTACCTAAATCCTGATTATGTTGATTTATTTGCAGAGTTTGGTATCACCATATTGCAGGGCTATGGCATGACGGAGTGTTCTCCGGTCATAAGCACAAATCTAAGCTGGGATATCCGCAAAAACTCTGTAGGCAAGCTGATGCCAAACTGTGAGGCAAAAACAGTTGACGGTGAGCTTTTAGTCCGCGGTACAAGTGTGATGCAGGGCTATTATAAGATGCCAAAGGAGACAGAGGAGACACTGTCGGACGGCTGGCTTCACACGGGTGACTTAGGCTATGTGGACGAGGATGGATATATTTATCTGACCGGCAGAAGAAAGAATCTGATTATCACCAAAAACGGTGAGAATGTGTCACCGGAGGAGCTTGAAAACGCTCTGAGCGTAAATCATCTCATAAAGGAAATCATAGTGCGTGAGTCTGAAGGAGTGATTGAAGCTGAGATTTTCCCGGACAGAGAGTATGCTGAAAATGCAGGTATCGCCGATATAAGGGCAGCACTGCAGGTGCTTATCGATGAGTACAATGTGAATGCACCTGCGTACAAGCGTATCTATAGCCTTAAAGTGAGGGAGAGTGAGTTTGAAAAGACGGCTTCACGTAAGATAAAGAGAAGCTGATAGAAATAATCTAATGCTCTAAAAAAGAGGAAGCCGATGCATGTGGCTTGCATCGGCTATATATGAAAAAGATTAGTATGAGTATTGCGTAATTAATATGTTTTGTTGCTTTTGTTATGTATCTTTCGTTTATGATATCAGTATACAAATTAATTGTGAAAACCGTGTGTTTTGAATTTCACTTTTCTGTAAACAAAATATGAACAAACTGCGTAGTCCCAAGGTACCATAAAAAATCCTTAGACAATATCATGATTTTGTGTATAATTATAGTATCGGTATTTGTTATTGCATATAGGATAAAATTTTATGCATAATCAAACAGCGATATTATTTTTTTACAAGGGGAAAAAGATGAAATTATTAAGTTTTGCAATCCCATGTTACAATTCAAAGGATTACATGGAGCATTGTATAGAGTCTATCCTGCCGGGTGGAGATGATGTGGAGATAATTATTGTTGATGACGGTTCAAAGGATGAGACAGCAGCGATAGCTGACAGATATGCAGCCGAATATCCTGACATAGTAAAGGCTGTACACCAGGAGAACGGTGGACATGGAGAGGCTGTAAACACAGGTCTCAAAAATGCCACGGGCAAATATTTCAAGGTCGTTGACAGCGATGACTGGGTGGATTTGGATTCATACAAGAAGATACTGGATAAGCTAAGGGAGTTTGAGCAGGAGAATACACAGATTGATATGCTTCTTGCCAACTATGTCTACGAGAAAGAGGGAGCAAAGCGTAAAAAGGTTATGCGTCAGACCGGCTTTCCGCGCAATGAGATATTTACCTGGAGTGATATAAAGCATATTTATAAGGGGCATTACATATTGATGCATTCGGTAATATACAGGACAGAGCTTTTGAGAAGCTGTGGACTTGAGCTGCCAAAGCATACCTTTTATGTGGATAATATCTATGTATATAAGCCGCTTCCGTATGTGCGTACGATGTACTATCTGGATGTGGACTTCTACAGATATTTTATCGGTCGCGATGACCAGTCGGTCAATGAGCAGGTGATGATACGCCGTATTGACCAGCAGATTCGTGTAAATAAGATTATGTTTGACGATGTCAAATTGCATGAGATAACAAATGAGATGTGCAGGAAGTATATGTACAGCTATCTGGAGATTATTACGACTATTTCTACTATTCTGGCAATTATCTCAGGCACCGATGAGAACATGGCTAAGAAGGATGAGCTGTGGGCATACATGAAGGAGCACGATGAAGAAACCTACAAGAAGCTGCGCCATGGTGTCATGGGACAGATAATGAATCTGCCGGGCAAGGGAGGCAGAAAGGTAGCTATCGGTGCGTATAAGCTGTCACAGAAGGTTGTCGGATTCAATTAGACGGATGTGAAATAAGGAGTATTATATGGATGAAGTATATAAGCAAATTGTTAATATAGCAAAAAAATATAATACAAAAAAAGTAGTGCTGTTTGGTTCACGCGCCAGAGGCACGAATCATCCTAAAAGTGATATTGATCTGGCTATTTATGGATGTGAGGATTTTGGTGATTTATCGGATTGTCTTAATGAGGAGTTGTGGTCTTTACTAAAGCTGGACATAATAAATATGGATGATAAGCATATTTCACCGGTACTGGTGACAGAAATAGAAAGGGATGGGAGGGTATTGTATGAAAAAGTTTGACCAGTATGTCAGCCACTTGAGGATATTGTCAAGGGCATTTGATGAAGACTTGACAAATGATTTTATTGTGAGCGGTATAATTGATAAATATTATATACAATTTGAGCTGGGCTGGAAGGTCTTAAAGGAACTGTTGCGATATGAGGGCGCTAATCAGGCTGCAACAGGTTCTCCAAGAGAAATTATAAAAACTGCATATGCGTATTATGATTTTATTGATGAGAGTGTCTGGCTTGGAATGTTAAGAGACAGGAATGATACAACTCATATATACAATGAGGAAGCTGCACGTCAGCTTGTGAGTAAGGTGCTTGACAGTTATATTCATGAATTTCAGGTGCTGGAAATGAAAATTAAAGAAAGATATTCAGATGATGTATTATCATCAATTAATTAAAAAAGACCACAGGGCATCAAAACAGATGAACTGTGGTCTTTTAATATTGCAATTAAATTACTCTCCAAGTGTGAGCATGGTATCTATGCAGGCCTTGGCCTTTGTTCTTATATCGTCAGGCAGTATGATTTCTTCTCCGCCTGCTCCCTTAACACAATTGTATACATCCATCAGGGTAGTGAGCTTCATATTGTGGCATACGCAGTCCTTTGAGAGCGGATAGAAGCTCTTTTCAGGGCACTCATACTGTAAGTGCTGCAGTATGCTGTTTTCAGTTCCGATGATAAATTCCCTGTCTGTGCTGTTTTTAGCATAGTCAATGATGCCGGTGGTGCTACCGATATAGTCTGCCGCCTTTGAAACCTCAGCAAGGCACTCCGGATGTACGAGAAGCTTTGCAGCAGGATGAGCCGCTTTTGCTCTCTCAACATCTGCTATTGACATGCGCAGGTGAGTAGGACAGCCACCATGTACAAATTTGAAGGTCTTTTCCGGAACCTGTTCCTCAACCCATGCGCCAAGATTGCAGTCAGGGATGAAAAGAATCTTGTTATTGTCAATATTTTTAACAATTTTTACAGCGGATGAAGATGTGACGCACACATCGCATATGGTTTTAAGCTCTGATGTGGTGTTTATGTAGGCAACCACTGTATAGTCAGGGTTCTTATCCTTTAACGATTGTAAGAGCTCTACATCGAGCTGCTCCGCCATAGGACAGCCTGCTGCGCTGTTTGACAAAAATACATGCTTGTCAGGAGATAAAATCTTGCAGGTCTCTGCCATGAAGCGGACACCGCACATGAGCACATTCTTCTGTGGTGCTGTGGCAGCCTGCTTGCTGAGTCCATATGAGTCACCTGTGAAGTCGGCAACCTCAAGTATCTCGTGACTCTGATAAGCGTGAGCTAATATACAGATATCATTTTCCTTCTTTAATCGGATAATCTCATCCTGTAATTCTCTTGTTGTCATCATAATATGATATACCTCTTGAAATTCCTAGTGTGATTGAAGCACAGTTATATCAATGTAAGCCCATTTTGGATTTTACATAAAAAACCGGCCAAAATAAATAAGTTACTTGTCATTATACTTAGCTGTAAACCAGCTGTCAACACAAAAGTTTTACAGGTGTCTTGTCAGCTGTAAATTTTAGTGTTATAATACGCCCATTACAGTAAATCGCATCCTGGAGGATGTTGCTAAAGAAGCGGCTACATCGGTGGATGCAGGTAAATAAAAGAGGTAACATACTATGAATACAGATGTACTTATTGTGGGAAGCGGCTGCTCAGGTCTTTATTGTGCGCTTAAGCTTCCAAGAGACATAAGAATTACACTGATAACAAAGTCAGATCTTGAGAGCAATGATTCATTTCTGGCGCAGGGCGGCATGTGCATGCTTAAAGAGCAGTCCGATTTCGACAGCTTTTTTGAGGATACTCTAAAGGCCGGCCACTACGAGAATGACAAGGAGTCGGTTGGGATAATGATAAACTCATCACCTGAGGTGGTTAAGGATCTTGTTTCATACGGAGCAGATTTTGCGAGAAATGATGACGGCTCACTTGCCTATACGAGAGAGGGAGCTCATTCACACAACAGAATTATTTTCCATGAAGATGTGACCGGAAAAGAGATAACAAGCACATTGCTTGCACAGGTTAAGAAGCTTTCAAATGTGACACTCATGGAGTATACGACGATGGTTGACATCATCGAAAGGGATAACAAATGCTACGGCGCCATCATCAGAAAACAGGATGGCTCGCTGGAAAAGGTGACAGCGGCATACACTGTCATGGCTTGTGGCGGAGTTGGAGGACTGTACAGATTTTCAACAAATTTCAGACATCTGACAGGTGACTCGCTTGCCATTGCAAAAAAGCATGGCATAGAGCTTAAAAACCCAGACTATGTGCAGATTCACCCAACGACCTTTTACACGAAAAAGCATGAGGACAGAAGCTTTCTCATTTCAGAGTCCGTAAGAGGTGAGGGTGCTAAGCTTTTAGACAAGAATATGAACAGGTTTGTCGATGAGCTCTTACCAAGAGACGTGCTGACCGGCAAAATCCGTGAGCAGATGAAAAAGGACGGCACAGACTTTGTCTGGGAGGATTTGCGTACCATTCCAAGGGATGAGCTTGTATCACATTTTCCAAATATCATTGAACATTGCAAGGAGATGGGATATGATGTCTTCAAGGAGCCTATTCCTGTTGTTCCGGCACAGCACTATTTCATGGGCGGCGTCAAGGTGAATCATCACAGCCGCACATCCATGGAATGTCTCTATGCAGTCGGAGAGACCGCATGCAACGGAGTGCACGGCAGAAACCGTCTTGCAAGCAATTCACTGCTTGAGAGCCTGGTATTCGCAAAGCGTGCAGCAGGACAGATGGCGGGGCTTGGCTTTGTAAATGATGAGATAGCAGCCAAAAAGGCCGCAGATAGCATCGACCTCGCAGACTACAGCGATGAAAAAGCTGTAGAGAGAGAATACAGGAAGCTCGCCATGGAGGCTATAGAGGGACGCACCAGCGTAGAAAACGAATCTGGTGTCACCTACATTCAGGCATAGAATCTGTGTTTCAGCCTAGATGCGAGTGGACAGCAAAAGGCTGGCCATACGAGCAATATTGGAAATTATAGACAAGCTACAGTCCGTACAACATAGAGGCGATTTTAAGTGCGGTAATAGCTGTAGTAACCAGGTTTCGCACTCAAAAAACTAGGAAGCCGGAGAGTACACAGTGTGTTCAGAAGAAAAATATGAACTGCCACGGGGTTCCATTAACGCAGTTAATGCAAACAAGTGGCAAATTATAAAGCACTATCCAAAAAATCCCGTGGCTGATTTCATATTTTTCTGAGGAATATACTGCGTACTACCCCGGCACCACACAGCATAAAAAGTGCGAAACCGTAATATAAAAGAAAACTAAAAAATGCAAAGAATGCAACGAAAGGAATCTAAATATATGTACGATCAGGTAACACTGGGCCTCAACGTAGACCCATTCATATTAAGCGCATTAAAGGAGGACATCACAAGCGAGGACGTATCCACAAACAGCGTGATGCCACATCCACAGGCAGGAGAGGTGGATTTAATCTGCAAACAGGACGGAATCATCTGTGGACTGCAGGTTTTTGAGAGAGTTTTCACACTGCTTGATGCAGATACAAAGGTGGAGTTTTACGTAAAGGATGGCGATAGGGTAGAAAATAAGCAGCTTATCGGCAAGGTTTACGGAGATATCAGAGTACTCTTGTGCGGTGAGAGAACTGCGCTAAATTATTTACAGCGTATGAGTGGAATTGCCACTTATACCAGTCAGGTTGCAGCGCTCTTAGAGGGCACAGGTATCAGGCTTTTGGATACCAGAAAGACAACTCCAAACAATAGAATTTTTGAAAAATATTCGGTCAGAGTCGGTGGTGGAAACAACCACAGATACAATCTCTCGGATGGAGTGCTTCTTAAGGATAACCACATCGGAGCAGCTGGCGGCGTAAAAGAGGCAATCGCCATGGCAAAGGCCTATGCTCCGTTTGTCAGAAAGATTGAGGTTGAGGTAGAGAGCTTTGATATGGTGAAGGATGCGGTTGAAGCCGGTGCCGATATTATCATGCTCGACAACATGTCAACAGAGCTTTTAAAGCAGTGCATTGACTACATTGACGGCAGAGCCGAGATCGAGGTTTCGGGAAATGTTACCAAAGAAAATATTGCAAGAATAAAGGGTCTTGGTGTAGACTATGTATCAAGTGGTGCGCTCACACATTCAGCGCCTATTATGGATCTATCACTTAAAAATCTACATGCAGTATAGCTTTTAGATTGCCGGTCGCACTATGCTGTGACAGTAATGTTTTACAGAAAGGAACGAAAATGAACGGTGATGAGAGAAGAAAAAAAATAATAAATATTCTATCCTCGTCAAAGTCGCCTGTGGCAGGAGTTGCGCTTGCAAAGGAGCTTGATGTGAGTCGTCAGGTGATTGTGCAGGACATAGCACTGCTTCGAGCAAACGGAGCCGCGATTTTTTCGACAAACAGAGGATATCTGATACAGGCGGATAAGCAGTATTCGAGAGTATTAAAGGTGGTTCACGAGGATGATGAAGTAGAGGAGGAGCTTTCAACAATAGTTGATGCCGGAGGCCATGTGAAGGACGTATTTGTATACCACAAGGTCTACGGAGTGATCCGCGCCAATATGGACATCAAGTCCAGACGTGATGTCAGAAATTACCTGGAGGAAATCCGTACAGGAAAGTCCAGCCTTCTTAAAAATGTAACCTCCGGTTATCACTATCACACAATATGTGCGGAGAGTGAAGAGGTGCTTGATGCCATACAGGAGGAGCTTAAGCAGAAGGGCTTCCTTGCAAAGCTGCAGGACTATGAACCGGTGGATTTCTGGGGAGACAACGAGGACGAGGCGAAGGCTTAATTTTATCTTAAAGTTAAAGCGTAATATAATAATTGCCCGGGTGAAAGCCCGGGCTGTTTTTTGATTTTTATTTAATTTCCAGATTTTCACCTGTAAGCCCTATGTATGATCCCTCAGGAAGTCCACCTTCAGGATGTCCGATAAGCCATTTGTTTTTAGCTGCAAGAAGAGCATCTTCTCCGCCGGTGTGTGGATGTTCCAGGGCTTCATTTGTGCCTTTTGGAAGTACAACGGCTACCAGAAATCCGCCATCAGATGCATTACATGGTGCGTAGTGCAGTGTTGTGGCATAAAGCTCGACTGCTGTTCCGGAAGGAATCCTGAAAGCTTCCATCAAAGAGGTATCATATGTATTTTCCACAGAGATATCCTGCTGTCGGCCGAGTATCAGTATGGCATCAGTTGCGGCAATATTGACCTCAGAGCATCTGTGATACTCAACAGCATTGAGCTTATGATTGTTGCCTATGCACCAGCCTATCTGTATAGGAAGCTCCCCGTAGGTTTTCTGTTGTAATTCTGTAGCGCATTTTAGATTTTCAAGTGCAGAAATGGATGGCTCATAAACCACATCAGCAGGAATTTCTACTGTCTGCATTGTGCTGACCAGCTCTGTAAGATCTATAGAGTCGATCACCTTTCCATATTTTTTAAAACATTCTTCTGTTATTTCATGTATGATCATTATATGGTCCTCCTGATTTTTAAAATTGTAAAAATTATAATGTATGACAGAGAAAATGTCAGCAGGATAAATTATTGTTTTATACCCTAGTTATTGGATATATTTCTTTTAGTATTTGTAAAAATATTTTTTATGGAATATAATGACTATTATGCAATTTTATAGCAGAGACTGAACAAAAGAAAATAGGGAGAAAACATGGTATGAAAAAAAGATTGGTTTCCGCAGCGGTTACAGTGGCATTGTTTATCGGACTTATAGCCGGTGTTACTTTTAAATCGTCAGATAAAAAAGAAATAAAGCATTTTACGGCTTTTTTTTCTGTAGAAGGAGATAATATAGATCCGGATAATGATATAAAGCAGCTCATAGCAGAGCAGATCGGTGCTGAATGTGAGGAGACCTGGCTTGTTGGACAGGATAAGGATGATGCAATAAATTCTCTCATAGCAACCGGGGAATATCCGGATTTTGTATTGGGTGAGACTGCGCTGTATGAGGCAGATGCACTCATTCCAATAGATGAATACTGGGACGATTATCCGAACATAAAAGAATATCTCAGTGATGAACAATGGGAAAAGTTCAGACAGCCGGATGGACACATATATTGGATTCCACAGTTTGGAGTATCACATGGGGATGATGTGGAGATGCTGCATAATGGTGAAGCCTTCTGGATTCAGACAAGAGTATTAAAATGGGCTGGATATCCAAAGATTACAACGATAGAGCAGTACTTTGACCTGATAGAAAGCTATGTACAGGCAAATCCAACAATGCCGGATGGAACAGAAAATATACCATTTACGATGCTTTGTGATGACTGGCGGTATTTTTGCCTTGAAAATGTGCCGCAGTTTCTGGACGGATTTCCAAACGATGGAAGCTGTATGGTAGACACGGAAACCAAAAAAGTGATGGATTACAATGTGACCGACACAGCCAAAAGATATTTCGGAAAGCTTAACGAAGAGTTCCATAAAGGAATAATGGATCCCGGGGCGTTTAATGCCACCTATGATCAATATCTGGATAAGCTGTCAACAGGAGCTGTGCTGGGGATGGTCGACCAGTGGTGGCAGTTTTATTATGCAATAGATCCTGTATTCAAAAAACAGAATCTGGCACAGCTTGGGTGTGATTATGTTCCTCTTCCTGTCACGATTGATGATGGTATTCACAACAGATGGCATACAAACAGGATGGCAGAAATAGATTATTCTTCAGGAGTGTCCATTACTACCTCCTGTAAAGATATTGAAGGTGCGATGAAGTTTATCAGTGATCTTCTGGAACCTGATATCATAAGAGAAAGGTTCTGGGGAGAGGAGGGCAAGGACTATTCAGTCGATGAAAACGGTTTGTTTTACCTTACCAATGAGCAGGCAGAGAAAAAAAGTGACAGCTCATATCGGACAGCGCATATGTGTTCGTACTCATACTTTCCAAGAGTGGAGGGAATGCTTGATGATGGTATAAATGCGTTTTCAATGGAGTTTCAGCAGGACGAGTTTTTCAAAAATCAGCCTGTGGATATTCAGGAATGTTTTAAAGCCTATGGAGTGGAAAACTATGTAGATATGCTTGGAAAAAATGAGGCTCCCGGCTCGTGGTATCCGATGTACTCATATTCAGATTCGATTCCTACGACATCCGAATGTGGAAAAGTAAAAAATAATCTTGAGGCAGTTAAGAAGAGCTGGCTGCCGCAGGTTATCATGGCAGATGATTTTGATGCTGCCTGGGATCAGTATATGGAGGAGTACAATGCCTGCAATCCACAGATATATTTTGATTATTTACAGCAAAAGGTAAATGAAAATTAGCAATATTTGAATACTGTTTGGCAATTTATTAATAGAATAACAAGCCCCTGTTCGTTTACACTTGTATATATCAGTAAACGAATGGGGGGATTTTATTTTGGATGATTTAAAAAATGGTGCTTTGTATATAGGCACGATACCATCATCAATGGACAATAACAGATGCTCAGTCACACTTGAGGATGATGGAAGTGTTACCTTTTATATCTATGCGCCAAATGCCAATAAAGTAGAAGTAGCCGGAATTGGAGGCTATTTCAGCTCAGAACGCATACAGTTAAAGCCTGATATGCAGGGTGGATTTTCGGCAAACATTAAAGATTTCCACTGGGCAATGCATTATTATTTCTGGTATGTAGATGATGTCTGCATAACAAATCCTCATGCGGCTATATCATATGGCTGTTTTGCTGCAATAAACACATTTGAAGTGCCAAAAGAGGGCGAGGATTTCTATTTTGTCAGGGATGTGCCGCATGGAACGGTAAGTCTGTGCAAATATACCTCACAGGTAAACGGTCACATAAAGGAGAGCTATGTGTATACTCCACCCGGATATGAGAGCGGAGATGGAAGGTATCCTGTATTGTATTTACAGCATGGTGTCGGGGAGAATGAGACCGGATGGGTATGGCAGGGTAAGATGAATTTCATCATGGACAATCTGATAGCAGACAAAAAATGTGTGCCGATGATCATAGTTGCAAGCAGTGGCTACGCATTTAAGGATAACGAATACCCTGTATTTTTTCCGGGAGATTTTGACAGTGAGCTTGTAAATAGCATAATCCCTTATATAGAGGAAAATTTTAAGGTCAAAAAAGGAAGAAACAACCGTGCTGTGGCAGGACTTTCACTTGGTTCAGGACAGGCTACGGATATAGCGGCAAGACACCCGGAGCTTTTTTCAGCAGTTGGAGTATTTTCAGGTGTTGGAATACATCTCATGAAAAAAATCATCGACAGCCCATATCGGTTTGAAGCTGTCTTTATGTCGGCAGGAGATGAAGAAAAAGAGATACTGCTTGGAATCAATGAGATGGTAAAGGAATTTTCACGACAGGGGAAAAACAGTACATCAAAAGTATATGAGGGCTATCATGAATGGCATGTATGGAGAAAGAGCTTTAAGGATTTCGCACAGATGCTTTTTACATGGGATGACGCAGAACTTGATGATATTAATAAAGCTGTCCCGGTCAGATCAAAGAATATTGATTTTACCACACCGGTACAGGCGGATGAGAGCATGGTGTTTTTTGATCCGGTGTACAGGCAGATACAGTTCGAAAATGACGAGGATGGAAAACCGGCTGGCAAATATCCGGATGTCATACATGGTATCCGTGTGACGGAGGATAACAGCATTGAAGTAAATCTTTTTGCACCTGATGCAAAAAGCGTGAGCGTAGTTCTTGAAAATGGCACGGAGGAGCTTCTTTACAGATCAAAGAAAAATGATGGTTACTGGGAAAAAACAATAGGCAATCCGGCAGGGGGATTTAACTATGTGACATTTATGGTAAATGGAACACCTGTAGTAAACCCTGCGGCACCTGTCGGGTTCGGATATAACAGGGCTGTAAACTTTGCTGAGGTACCTGAGAGGAACTTTAGCTGGCATGAGCTTAAGGAAACAGATCATGGTCAGATACATATCCATTATTTGTGTGATGGAGACGGACATGTCAGTATGAATTATGTTTATACACCAGCCGGTTATGGAGAGGATAACTGTGACACCGGCAGAGTATGTGTGATTGAGTGTGCTGCGGACGAAAGAAATTTTTGCTGGATACATCAGGGAAAGATAGCAAATATCATGGATAATCTGTCTGGCAAAGGCAGGATAAAAGGAATTATGATAATAATGGCAGATAGCACGATATCTGATGATATCATCGGGAACATAACAGCCATATACGGAATTAAGGACAGTGCACAGAAAGAATGGTTCAAAAAAGGAGATAATGAATCCTGGACATCATGCAGACACAGATTTGTAAATTTAATGTGCGGGATACAGTAAAACAGCGACAAAAAGGAGAGAAAAATGGCAGGAGCATATAAGACAGGCAAATACAGAAATGTATTCAAAGAGTATGGGTATCCGGAAGAAGAAATTCAAAAAAGAGTAGAGGATACTTTTAACACGATATTCTATGGGAATGATGATGAACGTTTTTATCATGAAGCCGGTGATGATATGGGATATATGGAGGATACCGGCAATCATGATGTGAGAACCGAGGGAATGTCATATGGCATGATGGTATGTGTACAGCTGGATAAAAAAGCAGAGTTTGACAGACTGTGGAAATGGGTGCGCACATATATGTACATAGAAGATGGTCCGGCAAAAAATTATTTTGCGTGGTCATGTCAGACAAATGGAAAGCGAAATGCCGATGGACCGGCACCTGATGGTGAAGAGTATTTTGCAATGGCATTGTTTTTCGCATCTAAAAGATGGGGAGATGGCGATGGTATATTCTGTTACAGCAAAGAGGCACAAAATATCTTAAGGGAGTGTGTACACAAGGGTGAGCCGGGACACAGCGGAGAGCCAATGTGGGAGCCTTCCAACAAGCTGATAAAGTTTGTCACAAATATGGATTTCAGTGATCCTTCATACCATCTGCCGCATTTTTATGAACTTTTTGCCCAAAGGGCTTATGAGGAGGACCGGGACTTCTGGAAAGAAGCAGCAGCTGCCAGCAGAGCATATCTGCACAGTGCATGCCATGAAAAGACAGGACTTAGCGCAGAATATGCAGATTATGACGGAAAGCCTCATACGGGGCATAAGGAAATATTTGGAAGACATGACTGGTATTACAGTGATGCATACCGCACGATCGCCAATATAGCGATGGATCATCTGTGGTTTGATGCAGATCCGTGGCAGATTAAAACGGCAGAAAACCTTCAGAAGTTTTATTGTGAGGATCAGAAGGACAATTGGGATGGTGTATTTCTTATAGATGGTACACCGCTTGATGAGAAGGCACTTCATCCGGTAGCGATCATTGCTGTTAATGCAGAAGCTTCACTCGCAGCAGATGGAAAATATGCAAAGCAATGTGTTGAAAAGTTCTGGAACACTCCGCTTAGGACAGGTGACAGGAGATACTATGATAATTTCCTTTACATGTTTGCAATGTTAGCACTTTCAGGAAATTACAGGATTTATTGATTTTAATATACAAGAACCTTAAGCTGGAATGATGAAGCAGTCATAAACTATAAAAGACAGGACAAATATCTATAATTTCTCCCGGTGCAAAACACCGGGAGTTTTTGTATCATATAATCATTATAGCTGATAAAATCGACACAACAAGGAGGCAGAAAGATGGCTGGTCCAAAAGCACCAAAGGATCCGGAAAGAAATAGACCGTATTTCTACATCATGAAGGATAAGGATATATACGGCTCAGTACAGGAAGATGGAAGCATTATACATTTTATATATGAAAGCGACGGAAGACTGATAAACAGTGCACAGATAGCCGGAAATATAGAAGATAAAGAGGAACTGGGGCTGTTAGAGACAGTGGAAGGTTTTGGCAGGCTTGTACACAGCATAGGTGTATCTGTGGAAACAGATAATCAAAACGAACAGATCGAATTTGTGTTTCAGATGTACGGAAAGCAGGATCTGTACGGAGGCGGTACTAATCTTAAGGTAAAGCTGACAGGCGATGGAATGGAGAGAAAGATATACCTGTCAGATTATAAGTGGACACCGGATGATGATATACCGGGACAGATAAAGTTCATATTTAATACACCGGATATCATGGGAAAAGCGAGTGTCAGACTGTATCTGAATGACGGCTATGAGGCTCCGGCAGATATTGAGGAAACAGAGGTGGATATGAACTCTGATGAATACTGCAGGATGATAAGCCATTCGCTTATGAATATGGGAAATGCATACCGCATAAGAAAAGCCATCGAAAAGACAAGAGCCGGAAAAGAGGTAACACTTGCATACATCGGTGGATCTATCACACAGGGAGCAGGTGCGGCACCTATAAATACAGAGTGCTACGCATACAAATCCTACCAGCTTTTCCAGAGGCGTTTTTCTGCAAAGAATAATGTGAAATTCATAAAAGCCGGTGTGGGTGGCACACCATCGGAGCTGGGAATGATCAGATTTGACAGGGATGTACTAAGAGACGGACAGCAGCCTGATATAGTAGTTATTGAATTTGCTGTAAATGATGAGGGGGATGAGACAAAGGGTGACTGCTATGAAAGCCTTGTACGTAAAATACTTAATCTGCCATGGAAACCGGCAGTCATATTGCTTTTTTCCGTATTTGCAAATGACTGGAACCTTCAAGACCGCCTAAGCCCGGTTGGAAAGCTCTATGACCTGCCTATGGTAAGCGTGCTGGATGCGGTTTCCCCTCAGTTTGCATTAAAAAATGACGAGGGAAGGGTAATAACCAAAAATCAGTTTTTCTATGATATGTTTCATCCGGGCAATGCAGGCCATTCCGTCATGGCAGACTGCATAGAGTATCTTTTGGAAAAAATAGATCAGGCAGGGCATGCAAGTTTGAATGCATTTGAACTGGGACTGACAGAGGAAAAAATATTGCGGGAAAAACTAAATCTTGCACCGGTAATAGGAAACAGCTTTGAAAATATAAGACTGCTCGACAAAAAGGATATATATGCAAAGGCATATATTGACGAGGGTGGCTTCGATTCGACAGATACACAGCTGCAAAGCGTTGAGATGGATGATCAGCTTTCGCTGACTCCGGAATTCCCATATAACTGGATGTATGATGGCACAAAAAATACATTAAACAGGGTAAAAGCGTATTTCGAGCTTGAGATGGAGTGCAGGGCACTTCTCCTTGTATTTAAGGATTCGGGAGAGGTAAACGTGGGAAAGGCGAAGGTATATGTGGACGGAGAATATCATTTTACGGCTGATCCACATATCAATAACTGGCAGCACTGCAATGCGGTAATAATATTTAACAATAAGACCAGTGAAAATCATGTTGTAAGAATTGAAATTGCAGAGGAAGACAGAGACAAGCAGTTTACGATACTGGGCTTTGGATATGTATTATAGAGAATGAGAGGTAAGAGACATGGTAACAGCAAAAAATCCAATACTTTCAGGTTTTTATCCTGATCCATCAATATGTAGAGTCGGGGAAGACTATTATCTGGTGACATCAAGTTTTGTGTATGCACCGGGTGTTCCCATATTTCATAGCCGGGATCTGGCTCATTGGGAGCAGATTGGCAATATACTTGACAGACCATCGCAGCTATGCGTGGAAAATGAAGAAATATCGAGAGGTATTTTTGCACCGACCATAAGATATCATGAAGGAACTTTTTATATGATAACGACCAATGTATCGCATGGCGGCAATTTTATAGTGACAGCGCAGGATCCGGCAGGACCGTGGTCTGATCCGTATTATTTGGGAGAAGAAGCAGTCGGAATAGACCCAAGCCTTTTCTTTGATGATGACGGCAGATGTTATTACTGTGGCACACGCCCAAACCCTGAAGGAGTACGCTACAATGGAGACTGGGAGATATGGATACAGGAGCTTGATCTTGGAACCATGAAGCTTAAGGGCAGGAGCATGGCCATATGGAAAGGTGCTGTAAAGGGATGCATATGGCCGGAAGGACCACATATCTACAAGATAAACGGATATTATTATCTGATGCATGCAGAGGGCGGCACCGGACCGGAGCACAGTATAACGATAGCAAGAAGCACGGAGCTTTTTAAATGGTTTGAAGGATGTCCGAGAAATCCGATATTTACACACAGAAATCTGGGGATGGATTATCCGGTCATCTATGCAGGACATGGTGATCTGGTGGATGATATAAACGGAAACTGGTATGCGGTCATGCTTGCGTCAAGACCATGCAAAAAGCACAGCAGCATGGGCAGGGAGACCTTTATTGCAAAAACAATATGGGAAAACGAATGGCCGGTAATAGCACCCGGGATAGGACACCTTGAGGATACGGTAGATATACCGCTTGAAGAGTGCAGATTTATAGATGAGATATCAGAAAATGATTTTATAACTTTTTGTGAAGCCAAGCCTGATAAGAGGCTGGTTGGAATAGGAAAACGCGACGAGTCTTTTTACTCCCTTAAGGAAAATCCGGGAGTACTGAGACTGTACACAAACAAAGAGCAGATAGCTGATCTTGGCACAAGCGCATTTCTTGGACTAAGACAGAAGGGCTATGAGTTTACGGTAAAGACAGCAGTGCGTTTTATCCCACAGTCGGATAATGAGACGGCAGGACTTGTACTTTTCCAGAACAATGAGAATCATCTTCGCGCTGAGATAACAATGGAAGGTGGAAGGCTGGTATTTGTGGTGACTACACATATTAAGGGAACTGACAAAAAGATAGCAGTGGCAGATATTATGGAGTACAGCATTACAGAAAAAAATCCACTGTGGAATATATGTATGATCTGTAAGGAACAGGAAGCATCTATATGGATAGGTACGGCCGAAAAGAGCGTAAAAGTCGCAGAAAAAATAAGTCTGCTGCCATATACCACAGAAGAAGCAGGTGGCTTTGTGGGCTGTACGGTCGGTATGTATGCATCCTCAAATGGCAGCAATAGTGATAACTATGCAGAATTTTCATACATAATGCTCACCCGATAAACATTTTGCGGAATTCAGTCGGGGTGCATCCCTTTTCAGCTTTGAACACCCTTATGAAAGTGGATGGATTTGCAAAGCCTGACTGCATTGCAGTCTCGGTGACCGATATATTGGGATCAGCCAGAAGGGTAAGGGCAAGTTCTATTCTTTTCTGATTTAAGTATTTGTAAAAGGTATTATTGGTAAACTGCTTAAATAGCCGGGTAAAGTGATATTTACTGAATCCGGCTATTTTTGCGATTTCATCAAGTGTTATGTCCTCAGTGCAATGTGTATCGATATACTCACAGATAGACAGAAAACGCTCCAGATATTCCTGCTGTTTGTGTCTGCCGACATTAAAATTACAACTGCTGGCAGTATGATGTCTTCCAATAAGGACAAGTACTTCAAGCATTTTGGAGTAGATCACGGCTTCTGATAGAAATGAGTCGGTCTGGTATTCATCTGATATATCAAGCAGCAGTTTACGGATATTGCTGTGGATATCACCGGAAGTTTCCGGGGTTAGCGTTATAGCAGGTGCTATAAGGGTAAGTATGGAATTAAATTCCTTTATTTTTGAGACAGCAGACCACTCAATCTGCAGGATAAGCCTTTTTCCGGTGTCAGGTGCGATAAGCCTGTGTGTTACACCGGAAGCTATAAAGATAATATCACTCTCATTAAGATGTACCAAATCATCCCCAATCTGCACTGTATAGCCGCCTTCAAGTGGCATGATAATCTCCATGGGAGTATGCCAGTGAATGGGATAATCTTCTGCTTCCGCATTTATAAAAAGCTTTACATTGCTGTTTTCTTTATATTTTACTGTCTCATGTATTCCATTCAGATTTTCGATCATATATACTTGTCTCCGTACGGCTGATATTTATGCGCATTTGCGTGAATATAGTTATTATAGCACAAATAGCAATTTTTGAACATTGTGGGGCAACAATTAGAAAGAAAATACTGCATGAATCTGGTAAAATCATTATATAAATTAAAGGAGAAGTCACTATGAGTAAAAAAACTATAGAATATGCAAAAAAACTAGTATCGCAGATGACAATAGATGAGAAGATAAGTCAGATGCTGTATGAGTCACCGGCTATAGAAAGACTGGGGATACCGGAATACAACTGGTGGAATGAGGCTCTTCATGGAGTAGCAAGAGCAGGTGTTGCTACAGTATTTCCTCAGGCGATAGGTCTTGCGGCAACTTTTGATACTGACCTGATAGAAAAGATAGGAGATGTTGTATCAACAGAGGGTCGTGGAAAGTTCAATGAATTTTCAAAAAAGGGTGATCACGGAATATACAAGGGACTTACCTTTTGGGCACCTAATGTAAATATATTCAGAGATCCAAGATGGGGCAGGGGACATGAGACATACGGGGAAGATCCGTACCTGACAGGTAAGCTTGGCTGCGCATATATAAGGGGATTGCAGGGAGATGATCCGGATCACTTAAAATCGGCAGCCTGTGCAAAGCATTTTGCGGTACACAGCGGTCCGGAAGCCATAAGACATGAGTTTGATGCGAAAGCTTCAAAGCATGATATGTATGATACATATTTGTATGCCTTCAAGCGATGTGTAAAGGATGCAAAGGTTGAGGCTGTCATGGGGGCTTACAACAGGGTAAATGGAGAACCTGCCTGCGGAAGCAGGACACTGCTTAAGGATATACTGCGTGACGAGTTTGGATTTGAAGGTCATGTGGTGTCAGACTGCTGGGCGATACTTGATTTTCACGAACACCATCATGTGACGGATACAGTTGAGGAATCGGCTGCTATGGCTGTAAACAACGGCTGTGACTTAAACTGTGGAAGTGCATTTTTACATCTTAAGGATGCTTATGACAGGGGACTGGTTTCAGACGAGGCAATCACGGCAGCAGTAGAAAGGCTGATGGAGGTGCGTATCCGTCTGGGCATGATGAAGGATTATCCATCGCCATATGAGGATATATCGTATGAGGTTGTAGAATGTAAGGAGCATGTGGAGCTTTCTGTGGAGGCTGCCAGAAGAAGTCTTGTACTTTTAAAGAATAAGGACAATTTCCTGCCTCTCGACAGAAAAAATGTTAAAACTATTGCGGTCATCGGACCAAATGCCAACTCCAGGGATGCACTTATAGGAAATTATTATGGTACCTCATCAAGATATATCACTCCACTTGAGGGATTGCAGCAATATCTTGGAGAGGATACAAGAGTGCTTTATGCAGAGGGCTGCCATCTGTACAAGGACAAAGTACAGGGACTTGCAGAGGAAAAGGACAGATTTAAGGAAGCCCTCATCATGGCAGAACAGTCAGATGTGGTCGTAATGTGTCTTGGACTTGATGCAACTATAGAAGGTGAAGAGGGTGATGCCGGAAATGAATATGCAAGCGGTGACAAGCTGGGGCTTATGCTTCCGGGACTTCAGGAGGAACTTTTAGAGGCTGTTGCAGAAGTAGGAAAGCCGGTAATACTTGTGCTGTCAGCAGGAAGTGCGATAGATCTTTCCTGGGCAGAAGAGCATGTGGATGCAATTATAGACAGCTGGTATCCGGGAGCCAGAGGCGGAAAGGCTGTTGCAGAAGCTATATTCGGAGAGTATAGTCCGAGTGGAAAACTGCCGGTTACATTTTATCAGGGCACCGAAAATCTCCCGGAGTTTACGGATTATTCAATGGCTCACAGGACATACCGCTATACAAATGAGAATGTGTTATATCCATTTGGATATGGACTGCATTATGGTGAGACAAACTATGATGGACTGTCAGTGGATAAAGCAGAAAGTGATGTAAACGAACCTGTCGAGGTGTTTGTAAATGTGACAAATGACAGCAGATATACTGTAAATGAGATAGTTCAGCTCTATATCAGGCACGTTGATGCTGCAGAGTATGAGCCGGGATATCAGCTAAAGGGGATTGAGGTTGTAAAGCTTGAGCCACATGAGACAAAGAAAGTAAAGCTGACTCTTTCGCCAAGGGACTTTGCTGTGATAGAAGAGGATGGAAGCTGTGTAGCTGTGCCGGGAATTTATGAGATATCCGCAGGAGGACAGCAGCCTGATGACAGAAGCACAAAGCTCACAGGCAAGCGGACAGAGCGCATTGAGATCGCAAGATGTGGAGAGAAAACAGGGGTAGATTATTAATAATAAATATGTTATTTTATAATTAATGACAAGTAAAACAGACTTTAGGAGCGGACATATGTCGGCTCCTTTAAGTGATTTCAGAGGAACTGTTTATGAGAAGATCAATATGGAATGCCATTGAGAGAAAGCTTGATGATTATTCACTCAGAAAAAAATTCTACATATTTTATGTACTGTGTGTCATGCTGCCGCTCATAGTGACTGATGCAGTGGTGCTTTCCATCGTAAATAATGCTGAAAAAGAAAGCAGCAGACATGAAATGTCGAGCATAGCAAGTGCTGTGGGATATAATCTGAGCAGCATGGTCAATAACGCAGGAGAGGCAGCTAAGAGTATCTATACCAGCAAGCGCATAGATGATTTTATATCAAAGGAATACACAAGCTCTGCTGAGTATGTATCAGAGTATCAGAGCTTCTTTCAGGATACACTTTTTGAAAACACACTTGGAATGAGCAATATAGTATTTTTCCTGTATGCTGACAATCCTACAATAGTAAATGGCGGAAAAGTAAATGATATGTCTGCTGTAAGAAATACGGATTCTTACAGACTACTGGAGCAGAAGGGAAGCGGAGGTCTCTTTTTTGCATATGAAAAAGGCGGAGCCGGATTGTCAGATGAAAGACGTATGATTTATATGCAAAAGCTGGATTTTTACTCATCTGATATCGAAAAGGTACTCAAGGTAGAGTTTAATTATGGCAGCATGATGCGTACTCTTAAGAATATGAATTATGATAATGAAGTGCTTATCTGCCATGGAGATGACATAGTGCTGTCAAATGGGGCTTACAGTGGAGTCAACAAACCATTTAAGACATTGGAGGAGATTGGAAAAATAAGCGACTCCGTATACAGGCAGCAGATCTCTTTGTATGGCTGTGATCTTGATATATATGTGTTTAAGACACGCAGTAATATATGGAGCATGCTTATGCACAATGCACCGATCATTGTTTTTCTGATGCTTATAAATGTATTCTTTCCACTTTGTCTGGTCAGTATCTTTAACCATTCCTTTACGAGCAGGATATTACGGCTTTCAAAGGTATTTAAGTCGGTTGACAGCGAAAAGCTTGTATCTATGACTGACAGGGAGAGCAAAGATGAGATCGGCAGCATGATAAAAAATTACAACAGGATGGTAAGCCGCACAAATGAGCTGATCCAGACTGTATATAAGAATAAGATAAAAGAACAGGAGATGCTTGTAAGTCAGAAAAATGCAGAGCTTCTTGCATTGCACAGCCAGATAAATCCGCACTTTCTGTTTAATGCGCTTGAGAGCATACGAATGCACAGCCTGCTGAAAAGGGAAAATGAGACGGCTGATATGGTTGAAAAACTCGCAATCATGCAAAGACAGTATGTGGAGTGGGGAAATGATGCTGTAACCGTTGCAAAGGAATGTGAATTTGTAAAAGCCTATCTGGCATTGCAGAAATACCGGTTTGGCGAGCGGCTGAACTATAACATAGATATAGAAGCAGACTGCATGGAATGTCAGGTGCCAAAACTTACGCTTGTAACCTTTGTTGAAAATGCCTGTGTGCATGGCATAGAAAGTAAAGCTGCTCCGGGCTGGATATTTGTGCGTATATTCAAAAAAGCCGGGTTCATGCATATAGAGGTTGAGGATACAGGCAGCGGAATTGATCCGGATGCTCTTGAAAAAATGAAAAGTAACATGAAAAATGCAGATATCGATATGTTAAAGAACGGTGGCAGAGTGGGTGTGATAAATGCCTGCCTGCGTATCAAAATGGTAACGGAATCTAAAGCAGTATTTGATGTGGACAGTGAGGAAGGTTGCGGTACGACTGTGATGATAAAAATACCGGAAACATATTTATAAGGAGATTTAAAATGCTTAAAGTATTATTGGTGGATGATGAGCCTTTCATAATACAGGGGCTTAAGGTGATCATTGATTGGGAAAATGAAGAATTTGAGATAGCAGGAACGGCCTCAAATGGAAAGGAAGCCCTGCAGTTTCTTGAAAATGAGAATGTGGATCTGGTCATAGCCGATATAAGGATGCCGGAGATGACAGGACTTGAGCTGCTTGAGACTTTGAGAAAAGATAAAAAATCAGATGTGTATTTTGTGATATTAAGCGGTTATGCAGATTTTAGCTATGCGCAGCAGGCTATGCAGAATGATTGTACGGATTACATACTAAAGCCGGTGGACAAGGAGATGCTGCTTAAGGTACTAAGCAAAGTTCTTGTGCTTAAAAACGAGAAAAACAAGATCGACGAGGATAACAAAAAGATGAAACAGGCATACCTTGCAGGACACCTGATATCTCTGATACGGGGCAAATATGATGAAGTAAACCTGAACTATGTAAAAGAAAATATGAGGTGTGAGGGTGGAGCAAGGTATGTTGAGATACAGATGGAGCAGCTTCCGGCAGGTGATGAGATACTCGATAGTGATATGAGAAGCTTACAGCGCAAGATGTACGAAAGCTGTGTTGCTTTTCTGGGGGCTGATTCGGCACATTGTGTATTTGATGTATCGGTAAATGAAAAAGTGTATGACATAGGCTTTATATTCTCAGATTATATGGCAGAGGAAGCCGCAAAAAACGAGAGAAAATATCTGGAGGATCTGAGAAGGTATATATGTGATAATACACAAAAGAATATAGTTATGCTGGTCGGAAGAAAAGTATCAGATATATCAAAGATAGCCAGATCATACGGCAATGCATGTATGCTCAGGTCGTTTCAGGGCTTTCGCATAGTAAAGAGCATATATTACTATGAGGATGAAGTAAAGATATCGGCAGATGGAATAGTGCTTTGTAAAGATAGTCTGGATAAGCTGCTTAGGACAGTGGAACAGAACAACCATGTTGAGATAAGAAATGCAGTTGCCACATTTTATGATGAGATGTCCAGCATGGGTATGAATGGGGAAAGCATGAACTTAAATATTAATTATCTGTTGTTTCAGTTCATACACCTGGCAAGTGAGCAGGATGATAATGTAAATCAGCAGGAGATTTTGCGACTCATAAGTGAGAGCAGCTTTAAGACCGGTATTGAGAGGGGAAGCCGTGCACATATGACCAGATTTTGCTGTGAGTATGGTGATTATCTGTCACAGCTTAGAAAAAATGTGTCAAGAGGTGTGATCGGCATGGTAGAAAAGGAAGTAAGAGACAATTATGCCACGAACATCACGCTTAAGAGCCTGAGTGAGAAGTATTATGTAAACAGTGCATACTTAGGGCAGCTTTTCAGAAAAAAATACGGACAGTCCTTTAAGGATTATCTGAACAATTACAGGATGGAACGGGCGGCAGAGCTTCTGCTTAGGACTGATAAGAAAATAATACAGATAGCAGAGGAAGTCGGATATCATGATATGGATTATTTTGTGAACAGGTTTATACAGGTAAAAGGCTGTACGCCGGCGCGTTTCAGACGCCAGATGCAAAGTGGAGAATAATATATATTACTGCAAAACAGGGTAAATTATAGTTTTTTCGAGAAACTATAGTTTACCCTGTTTTTGACTATAGTTACTCCGATTGTTTGAAAACTTAAAAAGTATAAAATTAAGTTATCAAAAGGGAGGACATTACAATATGAGAAGAAAAAAAATTGTAAGCATGCTGCTTGTGGCTACTATGGCAGCAACAATGTTTGCCGGATGTGGTAATGATAGTGGCAAAAAAGGTAGCTCTGGAGGTGCGAAAGAGTTTGATGCATTCTTTGCTGTACCGGGATCTGAAATCAATGATGATAATGAAATCCAGAAGATCATCGAGGAAAAGACAGGTGTAAGGGTAAAGGAAACCTGGCTTACCGGACAGACAGCAGATGAGGCAATCGGAACAATGATCGCAGGTGGCGAGTATCCTGATTTCATTGAAGGTGCAAGTGGACAGAAGCAGTTATATGAAGCAGGTGCACTTGTTCCATTGGATGACTACATCGAGAAATATCCAAACATCAAAAATCTTTTCACAGAACTTGAGTGGGAAAAACTTCGTCAGGATGACGGACATATCTACTGGATACCACAGTTTAGCTGCATAAAGGGAGACGAGAAAGTCTGCACACACAATGACGAGGCATTCTGGATCCAGGCAAGAGTACTTAAATGGGCTAACTATCCGGAGATCAAGACACTGGATCAGTATTTTGACCTCATCGAGAAATATAATGAAGCAAATCCAACAATGGCTGATGGAACAGAAAATATTCCATATACAATCCTTTGTGAAGATTGGAGATATTTCTGTCTTGAGAATGCACCACAGTTCCTTGACGGATATCCAAACGATGGATCATGTATGGTAGATCCTGATACAAAGAAAGTACTTGACTATAATACATCTGATACAGCAGTTAAATATTTCAAGAAGCTCAATGAAGAGTATAATAAGGGAATTGTAGATCCTGAGTCATTCACACAGACATATGATGAATATATCTCTAAGCTTTCTACAGGACGTGTACTTGGAATGATTGACCAGTGGTGGGATTTTGCATACACAGCAGGTGATGCAATTAAACAGGCAGGTCTTGCTGAGCAGGGATGCGATTACATTCCGGTACCTGTAACAATCGACGGCCGTGACAATCAGTGGCACAATGCAGGCGGTGCTTTCAACGAGGCAACAGGTCTTGCTGTTACAACAGCCTGTGATGATGTAGATGCGGCCATGAAGTTTGTAAATGATCTTCTTGATCAGGATATCCACAATCTAAGATTCTGGGGTGTCAAGGGTACTGACTATGAAGTAGATGAGAATGGTGAGTTCTACAGAACAGCAGATGAGAGAAAGCAGGCTTCTGATACAGCATACAAGGCTTCTCATTTATGCTCATACTCATACTTCCCACAGTACAATGGAACAAGTGATGATGGAATCAATGCCAACAAACCTGATGGACAGGCAAGAGAGTTCTATGATGGTCTTAACAGTGATGTACAAGAAGCTTTCGATGCCTATGGTGTTAAGACATATGTTGAAATGCTTGGAACAAACGATGCACCTGGAGATTGGTATCCGATGTGGTCATACTCTAACAACTTTAACACAAGCACTCCTGGTGGAGTAGCCTGGACAAAGATTGGCGAAGTTAAGCATGAGCAGCTTCCACAGGTTGTTATGGCAAAAAACTTTGACAAAGCATGGGATACATACATGGATGCATACAATGCATGCAATCCACAGGATTTCCTGGATGAATTACAGACTGAGCTTGATAAAAGATTAGAGCAGGCTGCTAAGTTCAAATAAAGCTTAAATGAAATTTAAGGCAGGCAGATGTAATAGCGTTTTATCTGCCTGCTGCCTTTTAAGGAGTGGTGTCATGTCATTAACGAGAGAAAACAAAAAAGAAAAGGTCAGAAAACCTAGAACAAAAATTACATGGAAAGAAGTCAAACGCCAGAAAGTGCTGCTGTTCTGGGCAGCAATAATGGTGGCATATGGAGTCGTATTCTATTATCTGCCGCTCGCTGGCTGGGCAATGGCATTTCAGGATTACAAACCAAGACTTGGTATATTTCATTCTGCATTTGTTGGATTGGACAAATTCAAGATGCTGTTCTCGGATATGACATTTATCCGTGTTATAAGAAATACACTCGCAATGGGCGTTATCAATCTGGTTGTAACTTTTGTCACAGCCATAGCATTTGCAATCTTACTTAATGAGATTGCATCAAAGGGTGGAAAGAAAGTAGTACAGACTATATCATATCTTCCACATTTCCTTTCATGGATCATTGTAACAGGTATTTTACACGATATGCTTTCAGGAACAGGTATTGTAAATGAGTTCCTTGTAAATATGCATATTATAGACCAACCGATAAACTTTTTCGCACATACGGGATATTTCTGGCCGATAGTGGCATTTGCCAATGTATGGAAAGAAACAGGATGGAATGCAATCATATATCTTGCAGCCATTACATCAATAGATCCTTCACTTTACGAAGCAGCATCTATTGATGGAGCGGGACGCTGGGCAAAGATCAAGTACGTAACACTGCCGGGAATCAAACCAACTATCATAATCCTTCTTCTTATGAATGTAGGTAATGTTTTAAATGCAGGATTTGAGATACAGTATCTCTTAGGAAACGGTCTGATACAGAAAGTATCACAGACTATTGATATTTATGTACTTAAATGGGGCATAAGCCAGGGAGATTATGCAATAGGTACTGCAGCAGGTATATTCAAGAGTGTGGTAAGTATAATTCTTATATTTATTGCAAATAAAATTGCCAAACATAATGGTGAAGAGCAGTTGTTTTAAGGAGGTCTTGTACGATGGCAGATATAACAGCAGGCTCTGTAAAGAGCAAAAAGAAAAAGAAGATAAGTATATTTCCAATTGTAAATTGCATCATTATGGTACTGTTTTTGATCATAACGCTTTATCCGGTGCTTAATACACTTGCGATATCGCTTAATGATGGTACAGATGCATTAAGAGGTGGAATTTACCTCTTACCAAGAAAGTTTACCTGGAAGAATTATATAACGGTTTTACAAAAAGATAATCTTATAACAGGAGCATACATTACTGTTGCCAGAACAATAATTGGAACAGTCTTAGCACTGGTGGCAAATGCAATCCTTGCTTTTATAGTCAGCAGAAAAAGATTTTTGTTCAAAAGAGGTTTATCCCTATTTTGGGTTATCACAATGTATGTCAATGGTGGATTAATCCCTACCTTCCTCCTGTACAAGGGACTTGGGCTTACCAATAGTTTTTGGGTTTATGTAGTCCCTGGAATGGTCAGTGCGTTTAACATGCTCGTTATCAGGACCTATATGAATGGAATTCCTGACAGCTTAGAGGAATCAGCGCAGCTTGACGGTGCAGGATATACCACCATTTTTCTGAAGATTTATTCACCTCTCTGCAAACCGGTATATGCGACAGTAGCTTTATTCGTAGCAGTAGGACAGTGGAACTCATGGTTTGATGCAATGCTTTATAACCGTATGAATACAAAGCTTACTACATTACAGTATGAGCTTATGAAGCTTCTTTCAGCTGTAACAAATCAGGGAGGATCAGCAGAAACATTGAAAAATGCTGTAGGCGCAGTTACACCTACCTCAGTTCGTGCCGCAGCAACAATTATAACAATGCTTCCGATCATATGTATTTACCCGTTTTTACAGAAATACTTTGTTACAGGACTTACACTTGGTGGAGTTAAAGAATAAATATTTTTTTACAGAATGCCCGGCAGGATAACTGCCGGGTGTTTTTGTGTAAATGTTTATTTGAAAGGAGAATTTTCTTCAAACCAGGAGCAAAATGAGAAAAATGGTACGTTGGCACTAAATAGTAGTGGATTATTATAAAAAACTGTTGTATAATAAAACTACTTTAAAAACTCAAACAAAAGAAGGGGGATTTTATGAATAGTCAACAGTATAGCAGAGCCAATAAACGTGTATTCATGGCGGTAATCATAGTATTTGCATATATAGCATTTACGTTATTTGCAGCAGTTGGGACAAAAGATGCTGATATTACCAGGATAAGTATACAGCTTGTTGCGGCAATAGCAGTAATGGTAATATCTATCATTGCATTTATTACAAAAAGAGACAGCAGAACCGGTGCACTTATGATGGTAAGTGCCATGACAGCCGGATATTTTATTATCGCACTGTTCAACTTAACAATCGGTACATGGACGTATGCCATTCCGCTTGTTATTGCGGCAATGATATATCTGGATATCAAGATGATGATGGTGATGAATGCAGTAATAATCATATCCAGCGTCATCAGGCTTGTAATGCAGCTTGGAATAGGGGGTACAGCTCTTCAGAATGATGTGATAGCAGTATTTGTACTTATACTTGTGGGATATGCGTCAGATAGTATCACGATTCTTCTTACTCATTTCTTTGATGAAAATATGGATGAAATCAAAGAGTCGTCCATGGCACAGGTGGACAGCAATAAGAAGATGGTAATAGTTGCGGAGAATATTTCAAAGCACTTTGACGAGGCTATGGCCATGTTAAATGATCTCGATGAGGCGGTTGCGGTGAGCCATAGTTCAATCCAGGAGATAGCAGACAGCACAGAGAGCACCGCGGAGGCTATCCAGAAGCAGGCAGCTATGTGTGTTGATATTCAGGGAAATACAGACAATGCAGAGAGTGGAATCAAGGCTATGATAGATGCCTCACGCCAGACTGATGAGACCGTAAAGCAGGGAGCTGATGTTGTGGAAGAACTCAAGGAGCAGGCACACAACGTGGCAGAGGCAAGCAATGTTACAGTGTCAGTTATCCAGAGTCTTACAGCCAAGGTAGAGGATGTAAAGAGCTTCGTTGAGTCGATTATCAATATTTCAAACCAGACCAATTTACTTGCACTCAATGCTTCAATTGAGGCTGCCAGAGCCGGTGAGGCGGGAAAAGGCTTTGCGGTAGTTGCCGATGAAATCAGACAGCTATCAGAGCAGACAAAGGACGCATCAGCCAATATTACAGAGATTATTAACAAGCTCAATGAGGACACAAGGCGTGCCAATGAGAGCATAGAAAACTCTGTATCATCGGTTGAGAAGCAGAATGAGCTTATCGACGACACAAGAGACAAGTTTAATGCAATGGGAGAGGCCGTTGGGCTGTTGATGAAGGATATCAATGTGGCTGAGGAGAGTATCAAAAAGATTCTTGATTCCACAACAGTCATATCAGACAATATCACACACCTCTCAGCAACAGGAGAAGAGGTTGCAGCTTCTTCAACAGAGGGACTTCGCATGGCTGATACCACAGTTGAGAGTATGGCAAAGTGCAAGAAAGTGCTGGAAAATATCTACATGCTTGCAGATGACCTCAAAAACTCTGTTGAGGAGAGCGAGGAAGTACTTGGACAGAAATATGATTTCCAGGAGCAGTAAATATGATTTTCATATTCATGGCAGGAGTGCATTAGCTCCTGCCATTTTTACATATATTTTTATGATAAAAATATTTACATTATCGTAATATATGATAAAATATTTCTAACACAATAGAAACATAAACATAGGATATATGGAGGAAGTTATGGACGATAACAATTTTATGAACAATGACAACCAGTCATCAGGCACACCGGACAATACAGGTGTATTCGGGCAGTCAGCAGGAACAGCAAATGGCTCAGACACATACAGCGAGCCACATGACACATACAGCCAGCCGACAGACACATATGGTCAGCCGGTATCCCAGCAGGGCAGTGGCAATGCGTATGCATATGGACAGGCATCAGACCAGACAGGCAGCACAGACGGATATGTCAATAATCCGGGCAGTGCATATGGTTATGCAAATCAGGGTACATACAATCAGAATTCAAATGCCCAGGGTACATACAACCAGAATCCAAATGCCCAGGGTACATACAACCAGAACACATATGCTCAGGGCTCATTTAATCAGTCAGCTTACGGACAGACGCAGTATGGCCAGCAGCCAAACGGACAGGGTGGCTACAATCAGACCGCATACGGACAGACAGCCTACAATCAGCCACAGTATGGAGCTAATCCATACAACCAGCCGCCAAAGAACAGCAATGGCTTTGGTATAGCTTCTCTGGTACTTGGAATCGCATCTATTGTACTGTTTTGTACATGCATCAATTATGTGACAGCTCTGCTTGCTATCATTTTTGGTATTATACATATCATAAAGGGCAACAACAAGGTGTTTGGTATAGTTGGTATAGCAACAGCAGCTATCTCAGTTATAGTCAGCATCATATTCTGGGTTGTGGCAGGCTCAAATGCAAGCACAGATTTTGAAAAGGAGTTCATGAAGGGCTTTGATGAGGGCTATGAGTATTATAATGATGACGATTCCTATGAGGATTACGATTATGATTATGATTCTTTTGATTATGACGATTTTGATTATCAGAATTTTGAGTATGATGGCATTTATTAGAGTTAATTATTATCAAATTATTACAGAATCAATTACATCTTGACAACAGTGGCTTTTCAGTTATATACTTAAACACAGTTAGTAAAAGGCAGTGACGAAGACAGTAGAGATGGCAGGAAAGTCAAAGAGAGCCGGGACAGGTGAGAGCCGGTATGAGTAGAGCCGTTTTGAAAATCACTTCTGAGCCGCAGGCTAAAATCGCCATACAGCGTTGCGAGAGTAGGTTCTGACGTATTCCCTACGTTACAGGGGCGGGTATGCAAGGGTATTTCCCTTAAGTACATTGTAATAGGTGGTATAGACGTATCAGGCACGCGTTCCTAATTACAGGAATGTGTGCCTTTTTTTGTGAATATTCCATAAACCGGGATGTTCACGAACAATATAGAATAAGGAGAGATAGTCATGTACAACAAAGTTGACACCAATATGAACTTCGTTGAACGCGAGAAGAAGACAGAGCAGTTCTGGAGAGAGAACAATATCTTCAGAAAATCTATGGAAAACAGAAAAGAAGGAGAGACATACACATTCTATGATGGACCTCCTACAGCAAACGGAAAGCCTCACATCGGACATGTTGAGACACGTACCATAAAGGATATGATTCCAAGATTCCAGACCATGAAGGGCAAATATGTGCCACGTAAAGCAGGCTGGGATACACACGGACTTCCTGTTGAGATCGAGGTGGAGAAGCTTCTCGGCCTTGACGGCAAGGATCAGATTGAGAACTACGGACTTGAGCCATTCATCAAGAAGTGTAAAGAGTCTGTATGGAAATACAAGGGTATGTGGGAGGATTTCTCCAACACAGTAGGTTTCTGGGCTGATATGGACAATCCATACGTCACATATGACGACAATTTCATTGAGTCAGAGTGGTGGGCTCTCAAGGAAATCTGGAACAAGGGACTTCTTTACAAGGGCTTCAAGATTGTTCCTTACTGTCCTCGTTGTGGAACACCACTTTCTGCACAGGAGGTGGCACAGGGCTACAAGACAGTTAAAGAAAAATCAGCAGTAGTACGTTTTAAGGTAGTAGGAGAGGATGCATATTTCCTCGCATGGACCACAACTCCATGGACACTTCCAAGCAACGTGGCACTCTGTGTGAACCCTAATGACACATATGTAAAGGTAAAGGCTGTTGATGGCTATACATATTATATGGCAGAGGCACTTGCAGACAAGGTGCTCTCACAGCTTCTTTCAAAAGAGGACGCAGAAGCAGGCAAGAAGGCATATGAGGTGCTTGAGACATACAAAGGAAAGGATCTTGAGTACAAGGAGTATGAGACGCTTTATGACTGTGCTAAGCAGGTTGCCGATAAGCAGGGCAAGAAGGGCTTTTTCGTGACATGTGACACATATGTTACTATGTCAGATGGTACAGGAATCGTTCATATCGCTCCTGCATTTGGTGAGGATGATGCCAATGTCGGAAGAAATTATGACCTTCCATTTGTACAGTTTGTAAACGACAAGGGAGAGCTTACAGCAGAGACTCCGTTTGCCGGTATGTGGGTAAAGGATGCAGATCCTGAGGTATTAAAGGACTTAAGCGGCAGAAAGCAGCTCTTCGATGCTCCGAAATTTGAGCATGAGTATCCACACTGCTGGAGATGTGACAAGCCTCTTATCTACTATGCAAGAGAGTCATGGTACATCAAGGAGACAGCAGTAAAGGATGATCTTATCAGAAACAACAATACAGTAAACTGGATTCCTGAGTCTATCGGTTCAGGACGTTTCGGAAACTGGCTTGAGAATATACAGGATTGGGCTATCTCACGTAACCGTTACTGGGGCACACCACTCAATATCTGGGAGTGTGAATGCGGACACAGAGAGTGTATCGGAAGCCGTGCAGAGCTCGCCGAAAAAGCAGGAGATCCAAAGGCAGCAGAGGTAGAGCTTCACAGACCATACATCGACGCTGTGACAATCAAGTGTCCTGAGTGTGGCAAGGATATGCACCGTGTACCAGAGGTACTTGACTGCTGGTTTGATTCAGGAGCCATGCCATTTGCACAGCACCACTATCCATTCGAGAACAAGGAAGTATTTGAGAAGCAGTTCCCGGCAAAGTTTATCTCAGAGGCAGTTGACCAGACACGTGGATGGTTCCATTCACTCATGGCTGAGTCTACACTCCTTTTCAACAAGGCCCCTTATGAGAATGTAATCGTGCTTGGACACGTACAGGATGAGAACGGACAGAAGATGTCCAAGTCAAAGGGCAACGCTGTAGATCCGTTTGATGCACTTGAGACATACGGTGCAGATGCCATCAGATGGTATTTCTACACAGCATCAGCTCCATGGATTCCAAAGAAGTTTTCAGGAAAGCTCGTGCTTGAGGGACAGCGTAAGTTTATGGGAACACTCTGGAACACATACGCATTCTTCGTGCTTTATGCAAATATCGACAATTTTGATGCTACAAAATACAGCCTTGAGTATGATAAGCTTGCAGTAATGGACAAGTGGATTCTTTCAAAGCTCAACTCAGCAGTGGCAGGCGTGGATGAGTGCCTGTCAAACTACAAGATTCCGGAGGCGGCAAAGTACCTTCAGGAGTTCGTAGACGACTTAAGTAACTGGTATGTACGCCGCAGCCGTGAGCGTTTCTGGGCAAAGGGCATGGAGCAGGACAAGATAAACGCATACATGACACTTTATACAGCACTTGTCACCATATCAAAGGCGGCAGCACCTATGATTCCTTTCATGACAGAGGATATCTACAGAAATCTTGTCTGCTCTATCGACAAGAGCGCACCGGAGTCAATTCATCTGTGCGACTATCCTGTAGTTGATGAGAAGCTGATTGACAAAAAGCTCGAAGCTGATATGGATGAGGTACTAAAGGTTGTAGTACTCGGACGTGCATGCCGTAACGAGGCAAATATCAAAAACCGTCAGCCAATCGGAAAAATGTTTGTAAAGGCTCCGGAAAAACTGGATGAATTTTATGTGGATATCATCGCAGACGAGCTCAACGTAAAAGAGGTTGAGTTCACTGATGATGTATCACACTACACCACCTACAAATTCAAGCCACAGCTTAGAACAGTGGGTCCTAAGTATGGTAAATACCTTGGCCAGATTAAGGCAGTTTTAGCTGAGCTTGATGGTCATAAGGCCATGGAGGAGCTTAACAGCACCGGCTCTCTCAAGCTTGACAGCATTAGCGATGAAGTTGTATTATCTAAAGAGGATTTACTTATCGAGATGACTCAGATGGAGGGCTATGTGACACAGTCTGACAACAATATAACCGTTGTTCTTGACACCAACCTCACTCCTGAGCTTATCGAGGAAGGTTTCGTAAGAGAAATCATCAGTAAGATCCAGACAATGCGTAAGGACGCAGGCTTTGAGGTTATGGACCACATCGCTGTGACATACGAGGCAGATGAGAAGCTTTCAAATGTATTTGAAAAGTTTGGTGATGAAATCAAGACCGAGGTTCTTGCCGTATCAATTAAATCAGGCGAACTTAAGGGCTATGAAAAGGATTGGAAGATTAATGGTGAGGCTGTTAAGCTTGCAGTTGAAAAACAATAATCTCTGCACGAGAGGGAGCATTAATTTGCTCCCTTTTAGTGCCATAAGGAGGAATATGATGAGAGATAATACGTTTAGCAAAAAGGTGTTTATTAAGACTGTATCAGACAATTTAAAAAATAAATATCGTAAGACTATAGATGATGCCACACAGCAGGAACTTTATCAGGCTGTATCAGAGGCCGTAAAGGATGTCATCATGGATGAGTGGATTGCCACACAGAGAGTGATGGACAAGGACGATCCAAAGGTTGTTTACTATATGTCCATGGAGTTTTTGATGGGAAGAGCTCTCGGCAACAACCTTATAAACCTCTCAGCATACAAGGAGGTCAAGGAGGCTCTCAATGAGATTGGTGTGGATATCAATGCTATTGAGGACCAGGAGCCTGATCCGGCACTTGGAAACGGTGGACTCGGAAGACTGGCAGCGTGTTTCATGGATTCACTTGCCACACTTGGATATCCTGCATACGGCTGTGGAATCAGATACAGATATGGTATGTTCAAGCAGCAGATTTCAGACGGCTTCCAGATTGAGGTGCCTGACAACTGGCTCAAGGACGGATATCCATTCGAGCTTCGTCGTCCGGAGTACTGCTATGAGGTCAAGTTTGGAGGATATGTGCAGGAGAGCACAGATGAAAACGGAGAGCTTCATTTCGAGCAGAAGGACTATCAGTCGGTGCTTGCAGTGCCTTATGATATGCCTATAGTCGGTTATGACAACAATGTGGTCAATTCTCTCATGATATGGGATGCAGAGCCAAAAAACGGCTTCTCGCTCGAGTCCTTTGACCAGGGTGACTACGACAAGGCAGTGGAGCAGGAAAATCTTGCAAGAAACCTTGTTGAGGTGCTCTATCCAAACGATAACCATGTAAAGGGCAAGGAGCTTCGCTTAAAGCAGCAGTATTTCTTTGTATCAGCAAGCATCCAGCGTGCACTTGCAAGGTTTAAAAAGCATCACAGCGATTTAAAAGATCTTCCGAATAAGGTCGTTTTCCAGATGAACGATACTCACCCTACAGTTGCAGTCGCAGAGCTTATGAGAATCCTTGTGGACGAGGAACATCTGTCATGGGATGATGCATGGGATATCACTACAAGATGTGTAGCCTACACTAACCATACAATCATGGCTGAGGCGCTTGAGAAGTGGCCAATTGAGATATTCCAGAGACTGCTTCCTCGTGTATACCAGATTGTTGACGAGATAAACAGAAGATTTGTGATGCAGATTAATGAGAGATATCCTGGCAATGAGGACAAGGTAAGAAAGATGGCTATCCTCTATGACGGACAGGTCAAGATGGCAAATATGGCTATCGTTGCAGGCTATTCTGTAAACGGTGTTGCAAAGCTTCACACAGAGATACTTAAGAATCAGGAGCTTCATGATTTCTATGAGATGTTCCCTGAGAAGTTCAATAACAAGACAAACGGAATCACACAGCGTAGATTCTTAGCACATGCAAATCCACTCCTTGCAGACTGGGCAACAAAAAAGGTAGGAGCCGGCTGGATTACAGATCTTACAATGCTTTCAAAGCTCAAGGCTTATGCGGACAGCCCTGTTGCACAGCAGGAGTTTGCTGAGATTAAGAGAGCAAACAAGGTGCGTTTAGCAAAGTATATCAAGGAGCACAATGGTATTGATGTAAATCCGGATTCTATCTTTGATGTGCAGGTTAAGAGACTTCACGAGTACAAGAGACAGCTCATGAACATCCTTCATGTGATGTATCTGTACAACAAGATTAAGGAAAATCCGTCTATGGATTTCTATCCTAGAACATTCATTTTTGGAGCAAAGGCAGCAGCAGGCTACAGAAATGCAAAGAAAACAATAAAGCTCATCAACAGTGTGGCTGATGTGATAAATAACGATGCTTCTATTGGCGGCAAGCTCAAGGTAGTATTTATCGAGGATTACAAGGTATCCAATGCCGAGATTATTTTTGCGGCAGCAGATGTCAGCGAGCAGATTTCCACAGCAAGCAAGGAGGCATCCGGAACAGGAAACATGAAGTTTATGCTCAATGGAGCGCTCACTATCGGAACTATGGATGGTGCCAATGTCGAGATGTTCGATGAGGTAGGGGCTGACAACATGTTTATCTTTGGAATGAGCTCTGATGAGGTCATCTCACACGAGAACAGACATGACTACAATCCTGTTGATGTATATAATAACGATGCCGAGCTAAGAAAGGTAGTAAACCAGCTTGTAGACGGCACATATTCACCAAATGACCATGAGCTTTTCAGGGAGCTTTACAACTCACTGCTCAATCCACAGCAGGGACAGGTGGCTGACCGCTACTTTATCCTCGCAGACTTCCGCTCATATGCAAATGCACAGCAGAAGATTAATGATTATTACAAGAACAAGAGCGCATGGAGAAAGAGTGCACTGCTCAATATCGCACATGTAGGAAAGTTCTCTTCAGACAGAACAATCCAGGAATATGTGGACGATATCTGGCATCTTGACAGAATTACCGTAAATATGGCAGGAGTATAGGATTTTGGAAAAAGTTATCGCAAAGTCTGGTATCAGTGGAAGCACGCTTAAGCTTATAGCCATTTTTACCATGCTTATAGACCATATTGCGGCAACGGTTATTCTTCAGATGATAAATAACGGGATAGGTGGACAAACGCTTATTGATATCTACTGGGTCATGCGTTCTATAGGGCGCATGGCCTTTCCTGTTTTCTGCTTCCTGCTTGTGGAGGGCTTCAAATATACACACAGCAGGGAAAAATATGCTGCGAGGATGTTTATATTCGCGCTTATCTCTGAGATACCGTTTGACCTTGCAATAAACAATACAGTGCTCGAATTTAAGAGCAACAATGTGTTTTTTACACTGCTTTTAGGCTTGCTTGCCATCACAGTGCTTGATTGGCTTAAGTCGGTCGATAAAATAGAAAAGGCATCCTCTGCAGTCAAGTGGTTTTTTGTCACACTGATCAGGTGTATAGTAATGGTATCAGTAGTGCTTGTTATGATGATTATTGCAGAGTTTGTGCTTTGCTGTGATTATGGTGCGGCGGGTGTAGGGTGCATTGTCATGATGTACCTGCTTTCTTCAAACCGGGATGTTGCATTTGCCGTGGCAGTCATACTGCTTGGACTTTTCTCAGGTACCATAGAGTTTTTTGCACTGTTTATGCTTATACCGCTTCGCTATTACAATGGAAAAAGAGGCATTTCACTAAAATATGTCTTTTACGCCTTTTACCCGGTGCATCTTTTTGTACTGTATCTGATATGCAGGCTTGCTATGGCTGCTGTTCACACCTAACAGAGTGACAGACAACGATTAAAATGGGGGAATAGATGAAAAAGCTTTTAAAAATCATACCGGCACTTGTGTTTGCTGCCTGTTGCTTTATGTTCGCTGCAAAATGCTTAAAGGCAGGAGGGTTTACAGGTGCTATAGCTGATTTTCCTACAGCTATACACAGGGCAGTAAAGGGGCAGATGCAGACCACAACAGACTATTTAAACGGCGAACAGACAGAGTACGATGAGTCAGTATTTACAGGAGAATATCACTACTATTACGAGAAACTGTCAGATGATGACAAGCTTATTTACAGGCAGATTTATGCGATGATGCAAAAGCGCATGGATGGAATTTCGTTAAATACTACAGACACTGACAACGTTAGCCGTATACAGCAGTTTGTGCTGCTTGACAATCCACAGTTTTTCTACATAGAAAAGAGTCAGTATACTGTGAGAAACAGCATCATTTTTTCACCTGTATACAATATGTCTGAGTCTGATATCGACAACGCAATAAGTACGATTTCAGGCTATGTGTCAGCCTGTATGGCAGGTATCGATGAAGGTGCATCGGATTATGACAAGGCAGTGCATTTCTATGAATATGTGATAGAGCATGCCGAGTATGAGGAGAATTCTCCTCACAACCAGGATATGTACTCAGCAGTGCTTGGAAGGACGGTCTGTCAGGGCTATGCGATGATGTTTAAGTATCTGTGTGACCGGGCCGGTATCAGCTCACTTATTGTGACAGGCACCACATCTGATGCAAACCACGCCTGGAATATGGTATATCTGGACGGTGCGTGGTGTGCGGTTGACTGTACCTACGGTGATGGTGATTATCTGGGAAAGGACATATCATACAGCTGGTTCGGAGTGCCGCTTGATGTGGTAAAGCTTACACGTACATTGGACAATGAGGATATGCTGCCGCAGGAAGCGACTGTGGAGGATGATTATTATTACAGGAATGGGCTGTATTTTACATCCTACGACCTTAAAACATTACAGGGCATGACAACGTCATCTAACTATATCACGTTCAAGTTTTCGGACAGAGAAACCTATGATACTGCATGTCACAGTCTTTTTGAGAAGGGTGACTACAAATATCTCATACCAACGGCAAGAGGCGGCACTATCACATATATGCAGGAGCCCAATTCGCTTGCGGTGTTTATACACATAGAGCTTGGGCGCTGATACAAAAATAAAGAAAGAGGAATCCAAATGTCATTTTGTCATCTTCACACCCATACCGAGTACAGTCTGCTCGATGGGTCAAACAAGATAAAAGAATATGTAAAGCGCGTCAAGGAGCTTGGCATGAACTCGGCCGCAATCACAGACCATGGTAATATGTACGGTGTGGTGGAGTTTTACAAGACGGCAAAGGCAAATGATATCAATCCGGTCATAGGCTGCGAGGTATATGTGGCGCCAAATTCACGCTTTGACAGGGAGACAAGCCACGGTGATGACCGGTATTATCACCTGATTCTGCTTGCTGAAAATAATACAGGCTATGCCAATCTCATGAAGATAGTGTCAATAGGCTTCACAGAGGGCTATTATTACAGGCCGAGAGTGGATTTTGAGACACTTGAGAGGTACCACGAGGGGCTCATATGCCTGTCTGCCTGTCTGGCAGGAGAAATCCCGAGATACATCGTCAGAGGCTTTTATGACGAAGCGAAGGAGATTGCAAGGAAGTATCAGGAATGCTTTGGAAAAGACAGCTTTTTCCTTGAGCTGCAGGATCATGGCATTGATGACCAGAAGCTCGTGAACCAGCAGCTTCTTAGGATGAGTAAGGAGCTTGGAATAGGGTTAGTATGTACTAATGACGTGCACTATACCTACGAATCCGATGCGGAGGCGCATGATGTGCTTTTGTGCATCCAGACCGGTAAAAAGGTGTCGGACGAGGATAGGATGCGTTATGATGGCGGGCAGTTTTTCGTGAAGAGCGAAGAGCAGATGAGAGCGCTTTTCCCATATGCCACAGAGGCTATTGAGAATACACAGAAAATTGCCGACAGATGCAATGTAACGCTTGAGTTTGGCAATTACAAGATTCCAAAGTATGAGGTGCCAGATGGCTATGACAGCGCCGAAGCCTTCCTCACAGAGCTCTGCGAGAAGGGCTTTAGGGAGAAGTATATAGGCTGTGGCGAGTATAGTGATGAGGAGCTAAAAAAGATACATGCCGATATGGACTATGAGCTTGGTATCATAAAGACCATGGGCTTTATAGAGTATATTCTTATCGTGTGGGATTATATCAACTGGTGCCGCACGCACGACTGCTGGGTAGGCCCGGGACGAGGCTCAGCGGCGGGAAGCAGGGTGTGCTACTGTACCGGGATTACGGATATTGACCCGGTTAAATACAATCTGCTCTTTGAAAGATTTCTTAACCCTGAGCGAGTTTCCATGCCTGATATAGATGTGGATTTCGAGTATGCGGAGAGATATCGCGCTATAGAGTATGTTCAGGAGAAGTACGGACACGATTCGGTAACGCAGATAGTCACCTTTGGTACGATGGCGGCAAGAGGTGTCATAAAATCAGTCGGAAAAGCGCTGGATTTCCCATATGCAGAGACTGACAGGCTTGCAAAGATGGTGCCTCAGGAGCTGAATATCACAATTGACAAGGCACTTCAGATGAACCCTGAATTCAAGGGCATTTACGAGAGTGATGCGAGAGTGCATGAAATGATAGATATGGCAAAAAGGCTCGAGGGACTGCCAAACCATACTTCCGTGCATGCAGCAGGAGTGGTAATCTATCCGGGCGTGGCGAGCGATTATGTGCCTCTTGGAAGGGCAAATGACGGAAGCCCTACCGCAGAGTACAATATGGTACAGCTCGAGGAGCTTGGCCTTTTAAAGATGGATTTTCTGGGGCTTCGTACACTTACGGTGCTAAAGGATTCCGTGAAGAATATCAAGGCATCAAGGGGCATTGATGTGGATATCGACCATATTGATTTCAACGATAAGGGCACACTTGACTTTATCGGAACAGGAAAGACGGAAGGGGTATTCCAGCTCGAGTCTGCCGGTATGCAAAGCTTCATGAAAGAGCTCAGTCCACAGAGCTTTGAGGACATCGTGGCAGGTATTTCGCTCTACCGTCCGGGTCCTATGGATTTCATCCCAAACTATATAAAGGGCAAGAACAATCCAAATGAGATAAGCTATGTGACACCGGAGCTTGAGAGTATTTTAGAGCCGACCTACGGTTGTATAGTATACCAGGAGCAGGTTATGCAGATAGTGCAGAAGCTCGCGGGCTATACAATGGGACAGGCGGACAACATCCGCCGTGCCATGAGCAAGAAGAAGCAGTATGTCATCGACGCAGAGCGCCAGAGCTTTGTGTACGGAGATAAGGAGCGTGGCATAAAGGGCTGTGTGGCAAACGGCATAGATGAAAAAGCCGCAAACAGCATATACGATTCGATGGTTGATTTCGCTAAGTATGCGTTCAACAAATCGCATGCTGCCGCATATGCGAAAATCAGTGTTCAGACTGCATGGCTCAAAAACTACTATCCGGTCGAATTTATGGCAGCGCTCATGACATCTGTTATAGACAATTCAGCCAAGGCGGCGCAGTATCTTTACAGCTGTCGTGATATGGGTATTAAGGTGCTTCCGCCGGATATTAACTGTGGACAGGGCGAGTTTACCGCAGAGGGCGACCATGTCAGATATGGTATGTATGCCATCAAATCACTCGGCAGGCCGGTCATAGACCAGATAATCGAGGAGAGAGAAAGTGGCGGCAGATTCCGCACACTCTCTGATTTTATTGAGAGAACCTGCCAGAAGGAGCTTATCAACAAGCGTGCGATTGAGAATCTGATAAAGGCTGGTGCCTGTGATTCACTCGACGGCACGAGAAAGCAGATGGCAATGGTGTATGCATCGATTGTGGACAGGGTGCAGCATGACAAAAAGTCAACTATGGCAGGGCAGATGAGTCTGTTTGATCTGGTCTCAGACGAGGACAGGCAGTCGTTTGAGCTTAAGTACCCAAATGTTGGTGAATATGATGCAGAGGAGGCTCTTGCATATGAAAAAGAGGTGCTTGGCATCTATTTAAGCGGACATCCTCTGGAAAAATATGCAGCTGCTCTAAAGAAAAACATCACAGCAAATGCGATAGATTTTGAGCTCGAAGAGGAGAGCGGTGCCGTTAAGATAAAGGACAATGCGCACGTGGTAATCGGAGGCATGATAGCAACAAAGACTATTAAGTTTACCAGGTACAATCAGGCTATGGCTTTTATCACGATAGAGGATCTGACAGGAACAGTCGAGGTTATTATTTTTCCAAGAGATTACGAGCGTTATCAGAGATATTTACAGGATGATGCTAAAATATTTGTTATCGGACATGCGACAGTCGAGGATGAGCAGAACGGCAAGATAATCTGCGAGAGAATCATACCGTTTGATGAGCTTCCGAAACAACTTTGGCTTAAGTTTGATACGATGGATGACTATAAGAAAAATGAGAGCAGGCTTCTTGAGACAATCCGTGAATCAGACGGAGCAGATGAGGTCATAATTTACATCGCAGATACAAAGCAGATGAAGAAACTTGGCAGAAATTATTCCGTAAATGCAAATAATGAACTCATGGAGCAGCTTTTGGAATTTTTAGACAAAGAAAATGCGAAAATTGTTGAAAAGAATATTGAAAAATTATGCTAAAACAAGTACAATAGATTGGGATTAGAATAAATGATAATTTTTTAACATATGGAGGTTATACCAATGGCAAAAGAGATTAACACAATAGGTGTACTTACAAGTGGTGGTGACGCACCGGGAATGAACGCAGCAATTCGTGCCGTTGTTCGTCAGGCTCTCTCAAAGGGCAAGAAGGTTAAAGGAATCAAGAGAGGATACGCAGGTCTGTTAAATGAAGAGATCGTGGATATGGATTCAAAGAGCGTTTCAGACACAATCTCACGCGGTGGTACAATCTTACAGACAGCCAGATGTAAGGAGTTCGTTACAGCAGAGGGACAGCAGAAGGGTGCTGAGATCTGCAAGAAGCATGGTATCGATGCTATCGTAGTTATCGGTGGTGACGGATCTTTTCAGGGTGCGCAGAAGCTTGCTGCACTTGGCATCAATACAATCGGTCTTCCGGGCACAATCGACCTTGATATCGCATGTACAGATTACACAATCGGTTTTGATACAGCCTGCAACACAGCTATGGAGGCTATTGACAAGGTACGTGATACATCTACATCACATGAGAGATGCTCAATTATTGAGGTTATGGGACGTGGAGCAGGATACATTGCATTATGGTGTGGTCTTGCAAACGGCGCTGAGGAAGTATTACTTCCTGAGAAGTATGACAACAACCTTGAGGCACTCATCGAGAGAGTAGCTCACGCAAGAGAGCTCGGCAAGCAGCATTACATCATCATCAATGCTGAGGGTGTAGGACATTCACAGGAGATGGCTAAGGAAATCGAGGCTGCAACAGGCATCGAGACACGTGCAACTATCCTTGGACATATGCAAAGAGGTGGAAGCCCATCATGCAAGGATCGTGTATACGCTACAATCATGGGCGCTATGGCAGTTGATTTACTCTGTGAGGGCAAGTCAAACAGAGTTATTGCCCACAAGGATGGCAATTTCGTAGATTTCGATATCGACGAGGCACTTGCTATGAAGAAGAGTGTAGACGAGTACATGTACGATATCTCTAAATCTCTGGTTTAGTATCTAATATAGTTACGATAAATATGAATGCCCTTGTATCCGGCACATCAAATGCAGGTAATTGCGTGCATGTGCCGGTGCAGGGGCATTTATGCATTCGTAGAAATCTGATTAATCATAAATGAGGGGCAAAATACTTTTTGACCCTCATATCATCAATATAGAAAGAGAAGAAAATGATTACAAGTGCATCAAACAAAAGCATAAAAAATGTGCAGGCTCTTTTAAGCAAGGCAAAGGAGCGGAAAAAGCAGGGCGTATTCGTGGTTGAGGGTCCAAAGATGAGCTTTGAGGCGCCATATGACTGGGTAAGTGCCGTATATATGTCTGAGTCATTTTTTAATGATGACAGGTTTAAGGAAGAGAAGAAGCGTTTTCTTGACAAAACAGAAATAGTGAGTGACTCGGTGTTTAAGAGCATGTCTGACACGCAGACTCCGCAGGGCGTGCTTGCTGTAGTAAAGATGCCGCACTATGATATAGATGACCTGTTTAAGGGGGATAAGACAGAGCTTCTTGTGCTTGAGAGCATACAGGATCCGGGAAACTTAGGCACTATGGTCCGTACCGGTGAGGGCGCAGGTGTAAGCGGCATTATAATGAATCGCACAACAGTGGACATTTTTAATCCAAAGACTGTGCGCTCAACCATGGGCTCACTCTACCGTGTGCCGTTTTACATCACGGATGACCTTCCGGAGACTATAGAGTATGCAAAGTCAAAGGGAGTTTATCTCTACGCAGCTCATTTAAAGGGTAAGTGCTCTTATGACAGACCGGACTACACCGGAGCCTGTGGCTTTATGATAGGAAATGAGGGCAATGGATTATCAGATGAGATAGCTGACATGGCGGACACATATATCCGCATCCCTATGGAGGGAGCTGTGGAGTCGCTTAATGCCGCAATATCAGCCACTTTGCTCATGTATGAGTGCAACCGTCAGAGAAGACTTTTGGGAGAATAATATGCGTATTTGGTTTAAGATTTATACTGACACGCATCTGATGCGTGATATTACAATAGAAAATGACAGTGACGACACACGTACACACAAGATTTTTAAGTCTCTTGAGGATGCCTGCCTTGCATTTGACCTGGGAAAGCCCATCTGGCTTGACAGCAATGTAAGTGATTTCAAGAGGCATGGAAAGACTCGCTTTACGAAGGATAATTTCGTGGAGGATATCGACTTTGATTTTCTCGAGATGCACATCATCGAGGAGGATTGATGTCTTATTTGAATAAAAAATATATAAAGAATGGGTATAATTTGCCAATTATGCGAATATATATGCTATAATTGATTAAAAGAGTCTGATAAACATACAGGCGAATAGATCACAGGGAGGTTTTTAATGGAACAAGAGTTTGCGGAGGGCATTGATAGCTGGGAGACTATGATGTTTTTATACAATTCTGCACTGAAAGAGGTCAATACGAAGCTCGAGATACTAAATGACGAGTTCGTTCACATACATAATTATAATCCGATAGAGTACATAAAGTCGCGTATCAAGACTCCTGAAAGCATAGTTAAGAAGCTCAAAAAGGGCGGCTACGAGAGCACTATAGAGAATATGGTCACCTATGTAAAGGATATAGCGGGCATCAGAATCGTGTGCTCGTTCACATCCGATATATACCGGCTTGCCGAGATGATCGGCAGGCAGAATGATCTGACTGTCATATCGGTAAAGGACTATATGAAGCATCCGAAGGCAAGCGGCTATAAGAGCTACCACATGATTGTTTCGGTGCCTATTTTTCTTTCAAACAAGGTGGTTGACACCAAGGTTGAGATACAGATTCGTACAATAGCTATGGATTTCTGGGCAAGCCTTGAGCACAAGATATATTACAAGTTCGAGGGCAATGCTCCGGAGTATATCAGCCGCGATCTGCGCGAGTGTGCAGGTATTGTAGGACAGCTTGATGCAAAGATGCTTTCGCTCAATGAGGCAATCCTTGAGGCCAAGGAGAAGCAGGAGCAGGAGAGGGAGGAGAAAATACGAGAAGATGAACATCATTAATGTCGAAAATATAACAAAGTCATATACTGGAAGGAAGCTTTTTTCTAAAGCTTCCTTTTATGTGCAGGAAAACGAAAAAATCGGTATCATAGGTATAAATGGTACAGGAAAGTCTACACTTTTAAAGATTGTGGCTGGTGATGAAGAGCCGGATGAGGGTACTGTCACCACAGCAAATCATATAGTGATAAACTATCTGCCGCAGAATCCGGAGTTTGACCCGGACGAGACAGCACTTGAGCATGTGATGAGCCGTGTGGTTACCTCGCAACTGGATGAGGACATGCGTTGGAGCATAGAAAGTGATGCAAAGTCACTTCTTATGAAGCTGGATATCACAGATATGACGCAAAAGACCGGTGAGCTTTCAGGAGGACAGAGAAAGAGGCTTGCGCTTGCAACAGTCGTACTTAAGCCGTGTGATGTGCTTATATTGGACGAGCCGACCAACCACTTAGACTACGAGATGGTGGAGTGGCTTGAGGATTATCTGCGCCGTTTCAGGGGTGCAATCATCATGATCACACATGACCGCTATTTCCTCGACAGTGTCTGCAACAGAATTGTGGAGGTGGACAAGGGACAGACCTACAGCTATGATACAAACTATTCGGGCTTTCTTGAGCTTAAGGCAGCCAGAGAGGAGAGTGAGAGGGCAAGTGAGCGCAAGCGTCAGTCCATCCTTAGAAAAGAAATAGAGTGGATGCAGCGCGGAGCAAGAGCTCGTTCCACAAAGCAGAAGGCACACATCCAAAGATATGAGGCTCTGCGAGACCAAAAAGGACCGCAGACAGACGCAAGGGTTGAGCTTTCATCGGTTTCATCGCGTATGGGAAGGACAACCATAGAGCTTCATGATATTTCAAAGGCATACGGAGATATCGTCTGTGTAAAGGATTTTACGTATATTTTCCTGAAAAATGACCGTATCGGTTTTGTGGGCAAAAACGGCTGCGGAAAGTCCACACTCATGAAGATAATCGCCGGTTTTATCGAGCCTGATTCAGGTGAGGTAGAGATAGGACAGACGATAAAGATAGGATATTTCGGTCAGGAAGTGGATATAGAGCCTGAGCTTCGAGTGATAGACTACGTGAAAGAAGCTGCCGAGTTTGTGCGCACGGCAGACGGACTTGTGTCAGCATCTGCCATGCTTGAGAGGTTTTTATTCCCACCGGAGCAGCAGTACAGTCCTGTAGGCAAGCTCTCGGGTGGAGAGAAGAGAAGACTCTATCTGCTTCGTGTGCTGATGAGCGCACCGAATGTACTGATACTTGACGAGCCGACCAATGACCTTGATGTTGAGACACTGGCTATTTTAGAGGATTATCTGGATGGCTATGACGGAATAGTCATCACGGTATCCCATGACAGGTATTTCCTTGACAGGATTGCAAAGCGTATTTTTGCATTTGAGGGAGCCGGAAAAATCGTACAGTATGAGGGCGGATACACCGACTATATGAATAAACGCCCACAGCCTGCATCAGGAAAAGCCGTATCAGAAAATGCAGCATCAGCGGCAGGAGCACAGGAAAATACTGCATCAGATGGTACAGACTCAAAAGAAGCCCGGAAGAAGAAATCCATGGAAACCTGGGGGCATGAGAAAAAGCTCAAATTTACCTACAAAGAGCAAAAAGAGTACGAGACGATAGAGGCTGACATAGAAAAGTTAGAAAACAGGCTTTCTGAGATAGATGATGAGATGGTAAAGAATGCCACTAACTTTGGTAAGTTAAACGAACTCACAAAGGAAAAGGAAGACCTCGAGGGGCAGCTGATGGAGAAAATGGAGCGTTGGGAGTATCTTGAGGATCTGGCGCAGAAAATTGCAAAATTGACAACTTCTTGACTTTTATTCCTTACACTATACCCTGTAAGGAGGAATTACAATGGCATACAAAATATTAATAGTAGATGATGAAAAAATGATGACGGAGCTACTTTCGGATCACCTGAGGGATTGTGGTTATGATACGATAACAGCAAATTGCAGCAGACAGGCTGTGGAAATGTTACCTAAGCAGCCCGATCTTATCATTTTGGATATTAACATGCCGGATATGAACGGTTTAGAACTGTGTAAAAATATACGAAGCCACATTAATTGTCCGATAATATTTGTTACTGCGCGAATCAGTGAGCAGGATAAAATAAACGGACTGCAATATGGTGGTGATGATTACATCACAAAACCCTTCAGTCTGAATGAGCTGACTGCAAGAGTCGCAGCACATTTGCGACGTGATGAGCGAAACAAAGGACGTACTGCGGTTCTTACATCTAATAATCTGATAGTCAATCTTTCGGAGAGAGCGGTATTTTATGGTGATACTGTCGTTCCATTTTCAAAGAGGGAATTTGATATTATAGAATTTCTTATGACAAATGCGAATCAGGTGTTTGACAAAGAGCGTATCTATGAAGCTGTGTGGGGATATGATGCCGAGGGAGACAGCAATGTCATAAAGGAGCACATACGCAAGATACGTGGAAAATTAAATGAGATAACAGGGCAGGATTATATAGAAACGATCTGGGGTGTGGGTTACAAATGGAAACGCTTATAAAAAAATTAAACAATTTATCTCTGCGCAAATATTTTGTGGTAAGTGTTCTTGCAACTCTTGTAATAATAGTCCTGCTCTCATTATTTACAATCTGGGGCTGCATGTCATTTCGAAAATATCTGCTGCCGGATTCAAACAATGTTTTTCTTAAGGTTTACCGGACATATGAGGATGGAAGTGAAGTGTCTTATTCCGTCAGGGTTAAGGTTGGAGAAGAGGGAGCAGAGTTGCCTGTTATTACGGCAGATGATAAGGCTGCAAAGAAACCTGTAGAAACAAGATATGCAATACAGCGCATTGAAAACAGCGTAGACTCATTATCTCCCAAAAGAAAAATGGCATATCATTTTTGTGGTGCTGCTATGGTAGTGATTCCCATTATATTCTCAATAGCTGGTATATTGTTATGCGGATTTTTCTTTTACAGGCGTAAGCTTCTACTGCCGCTTGGGATGTTGTCAGAAGCAACACAGCAGATATTAGATCAAAATCTGGATTTTAATTTGCGCTATGACAGTGAGGACGAAATGGGAGTGTTGTGCAGCTCATTCGAGCAGATGAGACTTAAGCTCAGTGAGAATTACAGCGAAATGTGGAATATGCTTGAGGAAAGAAGACTATTGCAGGCGTCAATAGCTCATGATCTGCGAAATCCTATAGCTGTTATAGAGGGATATACTGAATATCTGCAGCTAAACCTTAAAAAAGGAAGGCTTAGTGAGCAGAGAATATTAAAAATTGCAGAAAACATAAATATGTCAGCTAAACGGCTGGATAATTATACTGAGTCGGTGCGCACTTTAAACCAAATGGAGGATATAGAGTTAAAAAGGCAAAAAATAAGTGCTTCGGATCTGCTTAGCGATATAGAGGATGACTTTAAAATCATAGCGCAAAAGAAAAATATTGATTTCAGGATAAGTACGTTACTTTCCAATGAAGAAATATGCATTGATACATCTGTATTGTATCGTGTGCTTGAGAATGTTTTTAATAATGCAATGAGATATGCAAAGCAGTGTATAAATCTGGATGTTTCATTGAATGGTCAGAAGTTATTATTTGCTATTATCGATGATGGGGATGGATTTTCGGATGAAACTCTTTCGGAACAAAGGAAGCTGCTTCTTGCAAAAGCTTCGGAGGATGGTCATCTGGGTATGGGACTTGCGATAAGCAGGATACTATGCAAAAAGCATGGCGGCAGTCTTGAAATAGGCAATAATGAAATGCATAATGCCGTTGTGAAAATAATATTTTCGGTTTGACTGATTTTTGACTTTTATATGATAAGGTCTCCTTGATAAAAACAAGGAGGTCTTTTTTTAATGAGAAAAATAGCAGATATGGTTTTGATATTTACCCTGTGCTGTTCATTTTGTGCCTGCAGCACGGGTACAAATTATAATAGCGCAACTGAGAAAGATAATGTACTGCACAAGGTAAAAAATGCAGAGCCAGGCAATTCGGGGAAAAGCGTAAATCAGCAGACAGCAGGACTTAAAATATTAAATGATACAGAAACCCTTGCAAGCTGTTATACAGATGCCGGATATTATTATCTGACAGAGGATGTTGAAGAACTTGAAAACGGTGAGTACGGTGCACACCTAATGTATATGGATTTTGCCACAAAACAGGAAATCTATTTGTGCAGCAATACAGGCTGTAAACACAATACACCGGACTGTCCGGCGGTATTTGTAATGGATGAATTTCCGATATGTACGAGTGGTATTTTTTCTTATGGGAATAAAATTTATGTGCTGAGTAAGGGAATGGATAATGAAGGCGCGGTTACGCAGGATTTTTATGATCCGGATGGACAGTTGGCTGAAACAGAAGCGTCACAGGCAGCACTTTATGAGATGGATACTGACGGAACAAACCGACATAAGGTTTATAGCTTTGATGTGGGACTTACTGTGGAGGATACAGTACTCGGAAATAGTGAAGGGCTTTATTTTGTCACCAAAAAGCTGTCTGAGTCTACAGCGGAGGATAGCAGAAGTGTCACGACTTCATCGGGGAAAACTCTTTTATTCTGGGATGCGGATACCAAAAGAGCTAAGGAGATATGTAAGCTGGATTTTGATGATGGTATTACCAGAAAGATTATGGGCTGCCTTGATAATGCACTGGTATTAAGTGGTGTTGACTATGGAAAAGAACTTACAACAGATGACTATACAATGAGTGATGATGACTGGAATGATATGTATAAAAATTCCACGGAGGTAATATCCACACTGGATCTAAGCAATCAAAAGCTAAGTGAAAAATATAGCATAGACAATCAGACATTGCATAGCATGGTAGTTGTGGACAATACACTATACGTGTCATATAAAGATACAGGAGAGGTAAAAGCTGTAAATCTGGAAAATGGCGAAGAAAAACTGCTGTGTTCCTTTACACAGAATTATATCATGAATAAATTGGGTGATATTTTGTGCTGTCAGACATGGGATGCATCAGATGATCATACTTTTTATTTTGTTAATACAAAAACCGGTGAGATACAAAATTCACCGCTTGTAAATAAGGCTCTCGGATGGAATCTGGAATTTAAGGCAGAGAGCGGATCAAAAATTCTTGTCATATATGATTATGAATACACACCTTTGGGAGATGACTCTTATGATATTACCCAATACCGGTATGCACTCATAGAAAAGTCAGATCTGTATGCAGGAAACGGAATTTATGAGCCGATTAAAATGATTGGAAAGGGGTGTTAAAGGATGCTTTGTCTTAACAATATTGCTAAAAAGTATAAAGATAAAATTGCATTGGAGCATGTATCACTGGAACTTGACAACGGCATATATGGTCTGCTTGGTCCAAATGGAGCGGGAAAGTCCACACTCATGAACATAATAACCGGAAATATCAAGCCAAGTAACGGACAAGTACTCTGGGATGGACATGACATAAAAATACTTGGCTCAAAATATCGAAGTATTATTGGCTATGCACCTCAGCAGCAGGGCTTGTATGACACGTTTACAGGGAAACGATTTTTATCTTATATGGCGACATTAAAAGGAATACCTAAAAAGGATATGTCATGGGAAATAGACAGGGTATTGGAGTATGTGAACATGACAGAAGCCGCTGACCGTGCGATAGGTACATATTCGGGTGGAATGAAGCAGCGTATCCTTATAGCGCAGGCTGTATTAGGAAATCCAAAGCTCATCGTACTGGATGAGCCGACAGTGGGGCTTGATCCAAAAGAACGGGTAAGGATAAGAGAGAGGATATCTGAGCTGGCAGGGGATAAAGTGATACTGGTTTCGACTCATGTTGTTTCGGATATTGAGCCGATTGCTGGTGAGGTCATATTGATAAAGTCAGGAAGTATCATTGACAAAGATACAGTCGGAAATCTTTGCAGTAAATATGGAAATGTAAATGGTCTTGAAGAACTTTATATGACGATATTTGAGGAGGCAAAGCCGGATGCATAGATTGATATTTTATGAGCTGGATAAAATATGGCGAAAACGCAGTTTTATTCTGTCTATTTGTGTGCTTATGATCATAAACCTGTTCCTTCTGTGGTATATTAATACACCTGAACTTAAAGGAACTACAGAAGAAAACTATATTGATGAGCTTTATGAAGAACAGCAGAAGGTAGCCGGTTATAAGGAATATCTGAGATCAGTGCAGGAGAGTAAAGATAATTTAAGTAGTATATCCATATTCAAAAAGCAGGGACAAAACGATTACGCAGCAAGAAATATTGAAAAAAGTGCAAAAGATTATTCCGGGCTGTCGGGAAAAAATATACGGTGGATGCCGTCAAAGTCTCTTAAAATTTCAATGGAGAGTGTATGGACGGATCTGCTGTTGATATTGTCGGTTTTACTTTTTTCCGGAAACTTAATATTTGCAGAAAAAGATAAAAAGCTTTTTTATATAACAAGAAGTACAAAAAACGGTCGCTTGCAGAGTGGGATTGCAAAGATTGCGGCTTTATTCGTCCACTGCACAATTATAACTATCCTGTTTTACGGAATGAATCTGATTTATGCGGAAATCACTATAGGTTTTGGAGATCTGACGGCAGATATACAGTCAGTTGCAATTTATATGGAAAGCAATCTGCAAATCAGCGTCTTAGAATATATAATTTATTCTGTTCTGACAAAAGGTTTTGTATTTTTTGCCACGGGCACTGTCATTATGGCATTTTGCATATTCGCAGACAGAATCGTCATGCCGTATGTCACTGCTTTTTTACTCTATGGGATCAGCTATATAGCATATTTGACAATTCCGGCAGTGGAAAAATGGTCTGTATTCAAATACATTAATCTGATAGGAATACTGGAAACTCAAAAGCTTTATGGAAGCTATCTGAATTTTAATATAGGAGGGTATCCGGTTTCAAGACTGGTTTTAACCCGGTCAATAATCATTGATCTGGCAATATCCGGAATTACGCTATCCATTTTACTTTTTGTCTATGGAAGAAATTTTGAACTGGTAAAAAGCCGATCAAAGCATAAAAAACATTTTCATCCGCATATTTCATTGCTATACCATGAGGGATATAAAATAATGATCACCAATAGAGCAGTAGTGGTGATCCTGCTGTTTGCAATATTGATTGGCTGGCAAATTATCGGAAAAGAATATAATCCGTCCGCGCAGGAGCAGTATTACAGGGACATTATGCTGCAGCTAGAAGGAAAAATGACAGATGAAAAGGAAGCACTCATTATATCAGAACAGGAAAAATATGATAAGGCATTTTCTGAAATCGAACGCATTGACAATATGACTGCAAATGGAAAAATGAGTGAAAATGCAGCAGATGGCTTAAAGGCAGAATTGTACGCGGTAACATTTTTCTATCCTGCTTTTGAGCGTGTGCAGCATCAATATCAGAGAATATGTGAAAATGGAGGCAGTTTTATTTATGATACAGGTTATCTGTATCTGTTTGGGCTAAAGAATAACGATCTGCTTATAAATCTGTTCTTACTTTCATTGTGCGTGGTCGCGGCATTTGGCAATGTTATCCCTATGGAATATCAGTGTGGAGTGTGGTATTTACTTGGTGCGACAAAGGCGGGAAAAAAGAAGATAATATATAGAAAGGCTGCTGTATGTATCATGGTAGTAATGGGACTTTCAATCATTCCTGTAATATGCAGGTTTATTAATATATCAAAGGCATATCCGATGCATGGGGCAGGGGCTGCCATAACAGATATACCTTATTTTGAACAATTACCGCCGGCACTTTCCATCCGGGCTTTTATCATATTATTGATTTTGGCACAGATGGGAGCGCTTATAGTTGTAGCGGCAGGAACGCTTGTTATATCATACTGGCGAAAAAACCATATCCAGTCGGTTTTCTTTTCGATACTTGTTTTTGTTGTACCGCTTATCCTTAAAATATCAGGCATTGGATTTGCAGGATGGTTTTCTGTCTTTCCATTGTATTCATGGACAACACTTATTGGTGCTTAGGCTTCAACAGATTAAACAAACTCTGAGGTATGCCAAACCCGAATATGATACCGAGCACGATGGCACCCGCCACCTCAAAGGTTTCAATACCCTTTGAGGAGGAAAGTGCCCTGTCGTTAGTAAAAAGATAATATGCCGTGTAAAAAATTCCTGCTCCCGGCACAAGAGGAAAGATACCGGAAAGCAGATAAACTGTCACAGGCATAGAGCGTGCCGCAGCAAAAATGCGTGCCATTATCGTAAGGCACAGTGTCGCGATAAGCGATGGAAACACAACACCCATATCAAACTGAACCATTATATAGTAGATGATCCAGCCAAGCGCTCCTGTAAAGCCGCAGTAAAACAGCTCCTTTTTTGGAGCGGAAAAAATAACTGCAAACGATAATGTGGCAAAGAGAGCCACAATAAATTGTATTATAAACTCCATAGCTTAAAGCCCTCCAATATATTTCATCACAACAAATGGCAGACATGCTCCCACAGCAACACACACGGCTGTAATCAGTGCATCGAGCAGATGTATCGTACCGGACAGATAATCCCCGTTATAGATATCTCTGATAGATGTAGTAAATGCTATTCCCGGAACAAGTGGCATGATAGCTCCTATAATGATTTTATCAGATAAAAGAGAAAGCCCTGTAAGTGTACTTGCGGTGGCAAGCAGTGTCACAAAAAGACTGGCAAGAATATTGGTTATAATCCTTGTGAACTTATATTTTTTAAGACCAAACAAAAGCACCTGTTCCAGTGAGCCTATAACAAATGCAAAAACAAAGTCGAGCCGGTTTCCACCAAAAAGATAGCAGAAGCAGGCACTTCCAAGCCCACAGAAGAAAATTTGTGCGCTTTTTTTGTAATTAGGAATATTTTTGCACTGCTCAAGCCTGTCCCATGAGTCAATCAGGGAGATTTTCTGGTCACATATGTCCCTTGCGAGCTGGTTTAACGCGCTGATCTTTGCCAGATTGACAGCACCAAGCGGTACGTGGCGCACGATGCTGCAGGCATCCTCCTTGTTCTCATTTGCACTTGCAAATATTCCGTTTGACAGCACATATACGTCAAATTCCTCCACCTCATATGAACTTAGTATATGAACCACAGTGTCTTCCACTCTGTAGATTTCTGCACCGTTTCTGAGCATACAATCGCCGATTTCAATGGCGAGAGTCAGTATTTCCTTAGTGTATGCCATTTGTTACCTCACTTTATAAATTGATAATAGTATACAATAAATATGAATTATTACGATATTTTACAGACCAAATAAGTCACTATGTGTACCTGTGCGTGCAAGTGTTAGTACTAAAACTTCGTTGTCAAAATAGTACACAAGCAGCCAATCAGGTTGTATATGGCATTCTCTGTGACCACTCCAGTTGCCGGAGAGAGGGTGGTCTTTATATTTAGTATCAAGGGTTTCTCCATTTGCAATTTTTGAAACAATATCTTTTAAAAGAGTGATATCAAGACCACGACGTTTTGCTAGTTTATAATCTTTTTTAAATTGTGTTGTGTATTTGATTTCATATTTACTCATGCATCAAGGTCTGCAAAAAGTTCATCCACATTTTTATAACCATCAATAGTTGAGTCTTTTGCAATCCTTTCTGCCTCAAGCATAGCTGAAACTGTCTCTTTGTTTGGAGAACCTTCTGTTATTTTAAATGGGATACCTCGTTCTCGTAAAGATTGACGAACAAAAATGTTGAATGCAGTGCTGATATTCATACCTAATTCTTCATATAAAGCTTCAGCAGCAGCTTTTAAATTGCTATCCATGCGAATGCTGATATTACTTGTTGTTGTTTTAGCCATGATAAAGTTCCTCCCTTAGATTATTTATATTTATTATATGATGTTTGCACGAAAAAAACAATATATCGCACGAAAAATATTGATTTTAATACATGTGTATCTTTTAGTGTATCTTTTAGTGTATAAAATCAAAATAAATGGAAATTATATACATATGAATATTAATCGAAGGGAGCATGAAAATGCCGGAGCATACTGATACCTCAAAAGAAAAAATTCTCGTGTATATACGCGCAGAACAGCAGAAAACACTTCACCGCAGGCAGGTCTGCATCAATGATATAGCAAGTGTGTATTGCAAATATTCACGCTATGAGGGGCAGATAAAGGGAATGATCGTGGATAAGATACGCGGCAAAAAGAGCGTGATATCTGTAATGAAAATAATAGAGCAAATCACGGAAATCTATGATGATGCACAGGTTATAAGCATTGGTGAGCCGGAGGTACTTGTAGAGTATGACGACAACAGCAAAAATAAGATTCTTGAAGCACTAAAGGTTGCAGCGGTGTGTATACTTATATTTTTTGGTTCAGCTTTTACAATCATGGCTTTCAATAATGATATTTCGATATCAGGTGTGTTTGAGCATTTTTATAAGCAGATAATGGGTGTGGACAAGCCACAGGTGTCGGTGCTTGAGGTGTTTTACTGCATTGGTCTGGCGGTTGGAATCATACTGTTTTTTAATCATATCGGAAAGCGTAAGCTATCCGACGATGTCACACCGATTCAAGTGGAGATGGATAAGCATAATAAGGATACGTGGAACACAATAATAGACAAAGTAAAGGAAAAGCAGGATGTTTGAATATATATTGCGTGAAATATTTTTGTCAGTGATAGCGTTTTTAGCAGGGGCAGGAGTGTCAGCCGGTGTATTTGCATTTGTGCTCGTGATAGGAGTGGTGCCGCGTATACTTCGGTGCAGCAGGATAGAAAATATAATACTTATAGAAAATGTCATGATATGTGGTGTGGTGGCAGGTAATATATCGTCAGTGCTAGATACGGCATATAATCTGGGCTTTGCAAATATGCCAAAAGTACCTGTAAGCAATATCTGTGGGAATATAATTATTGCAATATATGGACTGTGTGTCGGCATATTTGTCGGCTGTATTGCAGTGGCGCTCGCAGAAATACTGCACACATTCCCTATTATATATAAGCGCATGAAGCTTCGCGCCGGTCTTGGGATTATAGTGATTTCTATGGCTATTGGAAAGGCACTGGGAGCACTTTATTATTTCCTGACGGGATTTGTTGCCACTTCATAGGACTCTCTTAAGTTATCTTTAGCTATATCATGTTATACTCTTGAAACAAAAAGCAAATAGGGTATAATGGAAATAACTTGGACTTAGAGGTATTCCAGCTAACTCGGAAAGGAATAATATGATTACATCAATAGCCAGACAAAGCATCATACTCAAATGCTTACGCCAAAAATCAGTGCTTGTAAGTAACTACGAGCTGTATTATACCGCAGGTCTTGCGAAGAAGTGCTTTGGAATCGAAGTCGATGCCGACATGGAGCCAAAGCAGCTTCTTGAGGAATTGCAAAAACACATTGATAAGGTCTCGCCGGCAGATGAGCAGGAGAAGTATCTCGTACATCTTCTTGGCAATTATGAGCCTGATGATACTCATGATGAACAGACTGTGGAGTTGTTTCACATGGGAGAGACCGAGGAACATATGTGGCAGGTCTCAATTACATAACAGCATCCTTTGGAGAAGAAATAAAGACATGGGAAGAGAATTACCAGCAGTCTAAATGCCGCCGTAGAGCTTGCTCTGCGGCGGCATTTTCGTATTCCAGGTCATATTTGAAGCAGTACAGAGGCCGTCTGGTATCTCTAACCCATTGTAACCTCGACTGTAACATCATGTCCGGTTCCGTTAATAGCTGGAATCATGTTTCCATCCATAGTAGCGCCATCCACGATGAGCCTAGTCACACCCTTTTGTACGTGAGCAGGATTTCTGACAGTAATGTGGTAAGTATTGCCACGGAACTTGCGCTTAGCTGTAAAGCCGTCCATAGTGTCAGGAATACAAGGATCTATGATGAGACCATCGTAGTCAGGACGGATACCGAGGATATACTGTGAGACATCTAAGAAGGTCCATGCAGCAGTACCGGTCAGCCAGCTGTTCTTTGCCTCACCGAAGTTAGGAGCGTCTTTTCCGGCAATCATCTGGCTGTATACATAAGGCTCAGTGCGGTGAATCTCACTGATATCCTCAATGTATGCAGGACATGTTCTGGTGTATACCTGCCATGCTCTGTTTCCACGGCCGATAATAGTCTCTGCTATAGAAATCCAAGGATTGTTATGGCAGAAGATGCCGGCATTCTCCTTATATCCCGGTGGATAGGAAGAGATTTCACCAAGCTCCACATGATATCTGTGGTAAGGTGGTTGTAAGAGCACGATACCATATTTGGTATCAAGATATTTCTCAACAGACTGCATTGCCTTAAGGCAGAGTCCTTCATCCTTTCCAATTTCAGCGATAACACAAAAGCCCTGTGGCTCAATAAAGATTTTTCCATCCTCACATTCCTTGGAACCGATCTTGTGCTTGTAGTGGTCGTATGCACGAAGATACCATTCACCATCCCATCCGGCATCCATGACGGTTTTTTCCATCTGTTCGATAGCCTTTTGGGCTTTGGCGGCCTCGTCGCAAAGTCCCTTATGTCTGCAGATTTCCACATAGTCTTTTCCGTACTTTACAAACATGCCGGCGATAAATACAGACTCGGCATTAGGCCCTTCAGACGGTCCGAAGGTCTGGAAGGACTCGCCAGGCTCCTCGGAGAAGCAGTTTAGGTTCAGGCAATCGTTCCAGTCAGCACGTCCAATCTGTGGCAGACCATGAGGTCCGAGATGATTGATTGTATAGTTGAAGGAGCGGCGCAGATGCTCCATAAAATCAGTAGCCTTTGAAGGATCGCTGTCGTATGGTGTTGACTCGTCAAGAATAGAGTAGTCGCCTGTCTCCTTGATGTAAGCAGCGGCAGCAGCGATAAGCCACAGAGGGTCATCATTGAAGCCTGAGCCTATGTCGGCATTGCCCTTTTTGGTGAGCGGCTGGTACTGATGATAAGCAGAGCCGTCCTCAAACTGTGTGGCAGCGATGTCGAGTATTCTCTCCCTGGCTCTGTCAGGAATCAGATGCACGAAGCCCAGCAGATCCTGACAGGAATCCCTAAAGCCCATGCCTCGTCCGATGCCTGATTCAAAATAAGAAGCAGAACGGCTCATGTTAAATGTCACCATGCACTGATACTGATGCCATACATTTACCATACGATCGAGCTTTTCCTCCGATGAAGATATGGTAAAGTGGCCAAGCAGCTTATCCCAGTAAGCCTTAAGCTCTGCTAAAGCAGCATCGGCTTTTTCAGTGGTATCGAATCTGGCAAGGAGGGCGTCTGCAGGAGCGCGGTTTATGATTCCATCCTCAGCGCGTCCGACCCATTTTTCATTTACAAGGTTTTCCACATATCCCAGTACAAAAATATATGTTTTTTCTTCGCCCGGCTCAAGAGCTATTTTTAGGTGGTGGGAGCCGACAGGAGACCAGCCGCTTGCAACAGAGTTCTTTGACTGGTCATTTACTACAACTGAAGGAGCACTGTTTTCACCGTAGGCACCTAAGAACGAATCCCTGTCTGTGTCAAATCCGTCCACAGAGGCATTTACAGCATATACAGCATAGTGATTGCGGCGCTCTCTGTATTCCGTCTTGTGGAAGAGCTGAGAGCCACCGGCGTGAATCTCAACCTCTCCGGTAGAGAAGTTACGCTGGAAGTTGGTCATGTCATCCATGGCATTCCACAGACAAAACTCTACATATGAGAAAACCGAAAAGTCTTTCTTCTTATCAGATGTATTTTTCAGGGTGAGCTTATTGATCTCGCAGGTAGAGCCCATGGGAACGAAATCAGTAAGCTGTGCCATTAAGCCGTTTTTTACTCCTGTGAAAACAGAATAGCCCATGCCATGACGGCATTCATATGAGTCAAGCTTGGTCTTGGAAGGCATCCAGCCGGGATTCCATATGGTGTCGCCATCCTTTATATAATAGTAGTGTCCGTTGCTGTCGTACGGCACGTTGTTGTAGCGGTATCTGGTGAGGCGCAGGAGCTTTGCATCCTTATAGAAGCTGTAGCCACCGCAGGTATTTGATACCAGAGAAAAGAAATTCTCACATCCAAGGTAGTTGATCCATGGTAACGGGGTCCTTGGAGAGGTGATGACGTACTCTTTGTTTTGATCATCGAAGTGTCCAAATTTCATATATGTAATCTCCTTTTTATAAAATACGCGTAAACGTTTAAGTAGCTTATATATAGAAGTATATATTGGAAAAATTAAAAAATCAAGCGTAAAACAACAAAAAACAGTGGTTTTATGACATATATACAAAGAATGACGCATATTGTAGTAAAAAATGCTGGTGAGATAATATTACTTAAGCAACAATGGATACATATAATAAGATGAAAAACGCAAACGTTTTAAAAATACAGTATATAATTATACAAACTGCACAACAATATACAACTTAAAGTGTGAAAAGTGTTGAAAATGTAAATTAGGGGTTGCAATAATAACGAATTGTGGTATAGTGAAGATACGAAAACGATTAAGAAACCAATTCGAAATGAGGAAACGATATGGTATCACTGAAAGATATAGCACAAAGATGTGGTGTTTCGACAGCGACAGTCAGCAAGGCATTACATGATCAGAAGGATATTGGCGCTGAGACCAAAAACAGAATAAAGAAAATAGCTAAGGAAATGGGCTATCTTCCTAATGCTGCAGCCAGAGTTCTTAAGACAAATGAGTCGGACAACATCGGAGTACTGTATTTCGATGAGGCTGAGATGGGACTTACACATGAGTATTTTGCCGGAGTGCTAAACGGAATCAAGGCACAGGCTGAGATGCTTGGATATGATATTACATTTATCAATACCAGTCCGGTCGGCAAGAAATTATCATACCTGGAGCACTGTAAGTATAGAAATTTTGATGGAGTCGTAATCGTATGTGCCAGGTTTCAGGACAATGAGGTGCAGGAGCTGATGAACAGCGACATACCTGTGGTCACGATTGACTATATACATTACAGCTGTTCGGCAGTCTGCTCCAACAATGTGAAGTGTATGGGAGACTTGCTTGATTACATTATAAGTATGGGACATAAGAAAATTGCTTACATACATGGAGAGGATTTTTCGAGTGTTACACGCGACAGGCTGGCAGCTTATTACAGGGCACTTGAGAATCATGGAATAGATGTTCCGGAGGAATATGTCAGGGAAGCAAGGTATCTGGAAACAGAGGATGTTGCAAAGCAGACAGAATATTTACTCGATTTACCTGACAAACCTACATGTATCATCTATCCGGATGACACGGCGGCAATCGGAGGCATCAATGTCATAAGAGACAGAGGTCTTAGGATTCCGGAGGATATATCAATAGCCGGATACGATGGCACAAGAGTTTCACAGATGCTAAGCCCGAAGCTTACCACTATCAGACAGGACACTGACAAGATAGGCAAGGAGGCAGCGGACAGATTGATAAGCATCATTAAAAAGCCTAAAACAGCACTTGTAGAGAGAGCTGTTGTTGAAGGAATTTTGCTGGAGGGGGAGTCCGTAGGCAGAATTTAATATATTTTACTACTTTTTTACTAACATTTACTAACAGGTTTCAACCTGAAGCGAGAAGGAGGATTTTCTATGAAAAAGAAGCTCGTAAGCGCATTACTTTGCGCAACAATGGCAACATCATTACTGGCAGGCTGTGGCAGCGGAGATACATCCGACACAGGAAAGTCTGATAAGAATGGCGGCACAAAAACAGAAGCGACAAACGATGGCAAGACACTCAACATCTATTGCTGGAATGATGAATTCCAGAGCCGTATCACTGACCACTATTCTGATTACAAGAAGGTGGATGCAACACATGGCAAAATCGGAGATGTTGATGTAGTCTGGAACATTACACCTAATGAGAACAATGCATACCAGAACAACCTGGATGAGACACTTTTGAAGCAGGCTGATGCATCGGCAGATGACAAGATTGATCTCTTCCTGGTAGAGGCTGATTACGCACCAAAGTATGTAGACTCTGATTACACAATGTCAATCAAGGATCTGGGAATTACAGACAGTGATATCTCTAAGCAGTACAAGTATACACAGGATGTTGTTACTGATTCTGATGGCAACCTGAAGGGTCTTTCATGGCAGGGCTGCCCGGGTGTTCTCTTCTACAACAGAGCAGCAGCAAAAGAGGTACTTGGAACAGATGATCCGGATGAGGTTCAGAAGTCAGTATCTGACTGGGATACCTTCAATGCTACAGCTGAGAAGATGAAAGCAGCAGGCTACAAGATGACATCTACAGCAAACGATACATACCGTGTATACTCTAACAACGTTTCAAAGAAATGGGTCAGCGATGACAAGAAAATCCAGATTGATGACAACATCATGAAGTGGGTTGATGATTCTAAGAAGCTTGTAGACGCAGGCGAGACAGGAACAGCAGATCTTTGGTCAGATGACTGGAAGAAGGGCTTCTATCCTGAAGGAAAAGTATTCTCATACTTTGGACCTGCATGGTTAGTAAACTTCTCAATGGCAGCAGATGAGTCAGGTTCTATCGGAAACCAGGGCGGCTGGGGTGCAGCTCAGGGACCACAGGGCTTCTTCTGGGGCGGTACATGGATCTGTGCAGCAGAAGGAACAGACAATGCTGACCTTGTAAAGGATATTATGCTCAAGGTGACAACAGACGATGATATTATGAAGGATATCGTTGTAAAGGATGACGATTTCGTAAACAACAGCACAGTTATGGATGGTCTTGCAGACGGAACAATCATGGGCAAGGACGACAAGCCTTACACAAGTACAGTACTTGGCGGACAGAATCCATTACCAATGTATATAGCAGGTGTTAAGACTCTCGACTTAAGCAACCTTTCAGCATATGACCAGGGCTGCAACGAGGAGTTCCAGAAGGCTATGAAGGATTACTTCGAAGGAAACTGCTCTAAGGATGAGGCTATTGAAACCTTCAAGAAGGCAGTTCGCGAGAAATATCCTGACCTCACAGAATAAGGTAGTTACGATAGTTTATGAATTGACCATACAACTAACAATATAAAATAATAAATACCCTGTCTGCCTTGCGTTAGCAGGCAGGCGGGGTATTTTTTTAAAATCAAAGCTAATCAGCTAACAGCATTACATCACCATTGACTACAATACCAGTTGGGAGGTAGGTATTATGAAAAAGAGTGGAGGTAAAGCGGTCAGATATAACAAATGGGGCTATATCTTTCTGATTCCGTTTATCGTTGTATACGTAGTATTTCAGCTGGTACCGTTAATCACTACAATTTACAACAGCTTTTTTGAAAATTATATGTCAGGTCTTACACAAATAGGACCAAATTTTGTTGGATTTGAAAATTATGAAAAATTGTTCACATCCGGTGATATCTGGCAGTATTTTAAGAACACAATGGTTCTTTGGATCATGTGCTTCATACCGCAGATATTCTTATCACTGCTCCTTGGAGCATGGTTTTCGGATGTCAGCTTAAAGCTCAAGGGAACAAGATTTTTTAAAACAGTTATATATCTGCCGAATCTGATTATGGCTTCAGCATTTTCACTGTTATTCTTTACATTGTTTGCTGATGGGGGACCGATAAACAATCTGCTTATGCAGATAGGTTTTATTTCAGAGCCATACAAGTTCCTGTCACATGTGGGCAGTACAAGAGGACTCATTGCTTTGATGAACTGTCTGATGTGGTTTGGTAATACAACCATCCTGCTTATGGCAGGTATGCTTGGAATCGATACATCGCTTTTTGAGGCGGCAGAGGTGGATGGAGCAACATCAACACAGGTGTTCTTTAAGATAACACTTCCGCTCCTTAGGCCGATACTGATATATGTAATTATTACATCACTTATCGGTGGCTTACAGCTCTTTGATGTACCACAGATTTTGACAAACGGAACCGGTAATCCGGTCAGGTCAAGCATGACACTTATCATGTACTTAAACAAACGTCTGTACAGTAAGGATTATGGAATGTCCGGTGCACTGTCAGTCATACTGTTTATCATCACGGCAATACTTAGTATAGCGGTATTCAAGCTCAGCGGCAACGATGATAAGAGAAAGGAGTAGGTCGATATGGCAGCAAATGTAAATAAAAAAAATAAAGGTATGGGAATCCATGCCAGACGTGCATTAGCATATATCGTGCTTGTAATAATTTCTTTCTTCTGTCTGTTCTGGTTTTACGTAATGATAATCAATGCAACCAGGTCAAACGGAGAGCTTCAGGCAGGATTTACTGCAATTCCCAGTACGCATCTGCTTGACAACTGGAACTCACTCTTACATGACACACTTCCGGTCATAAGAGGTATGTTTAACAGCCTTTTTGTAGCAGCCTGCAGTGCAGTACTGTGCGTATATTTTTCGACAATGACAGCTTATGCCATACATGCATATGAGTTCAAGGCCAAGAAATTCATCTCTACCTTTATACTGATGGTTATGATGATTCCTACACAGGTTACAGCACTTGGATTTGTTAAATTGGTAACAGGCATGGGACTGATGGATTCGTTTATTCCACTTATAGTTCCGACAATTGCTTCACCGGTCACATATTTTTACATGAAGCAATATATGGAGAGCTCGCTTCCATTGTCTCTGATTGAGGCAGCCAGAATTGACGGCTCCGGAGAGTTTAGGACATTTAATCATATAGTGCTTCCATTGATGAAGCCGGCAATAGCAGTACAGGCAATTTTCTCCTTTGTAAGCAGCTGGAACAATTACTTCACTCCGGCACTTATATTACACGAAAACAATAAGAAGACGCTTCCAATCCTGTTAGCACAGCTTAGAAGTGCAGACTTCTTAAAGTTTGATATGGGAAAGGTATACATGATGATTACATTCTCTATCCTTCCTGTAATAGTTGTTTACCTTATTCTTTCAAAGCACATCGTAGGTGGTGTTGCCATGGGAAGTGTGAAGGGCTGATACAGACCATTGATTAAAACTATTTTCTTTTTATATTTTTCCCTTCATCTTAAAAGGACCGCTCACCGGGCGGTCCTTTTTGCGGAGTGAAACGGTTGACTTCTTATATTCTTTCCCTCTTGACAGACTACGTTATACTATTAGTATGAACGATAAGAAACAAGGAATAATATATATCATAATGGCAGGGTTCTTTTTTGCCCTGATGACATTTTTTGTGAGGATGTCGGGAGATTTGCCGACCATGCAGAAGGCCTTTTTCAGGAATGCGGTAGCAGCGGTAGCGGCTGTTATCTTGCTTGCAAAAAGTGATGAAGGCTTCAAAATAAAAAAAGATAGCTGGAAAGGACTTTTTCTGCGGAGCCTTTTTGGAACAACAGGGCTTATATGCAATTTCTATGCAGTTGACCATCTGGCCATCGCAGATGCCAATATCTTAAACAAATTGTCACCGTTTTTTGCTATAATCATGTCATATTTTGTGCTTAAGGAGAAAGCAAACAGGACAGAGTGGCTGTGCGTGGTGACGGCGTTTATAGGTGCTGTTTTTGTGGTGAAGCCATCCATGAATGTGCAGTTTTTAAATGCCATGATTGGTGTAATAGGAGGCTTTGGCGCAGGTGTAGCGTATTCATTTGTGCGAAAGCTCGGTAAGCAGGGAGAGAGAGGGCCTGTGATAGTCATGTGTTTTTCGGTATTTTCATGTATAGTGACGGCTCCGTTTCTGTTTGTCGGAGCAAAGCCTATGAGTGCATATCAGATTGTCATGCTGCTTTTTGCAGGAGCTGCAGCTACAGGTGGACAGCTTTCAATCACAAAGGCATACACCAAGGCACCTGCAAAGGAGATATCGGTGTTCGACTATTCGCAGGTTATCTTTGCCGCTCTGCTGGGCTTTGTCTTTTTGCAACAGATACCGGACTATCTAAGTGTGATAGGATATGTTATAATAATAGGCAGTGCAATTTTTAAATGGAACTATAATCTCAGATACGAGGAAAAAGTATGAACTACGCAGGAATAAAATATTGTGACATAGCAAACGGACTGGGCTGCCGCACTGTGCTTTTTGTATCAGGCTGCAGAAATCACTGTAAGGGCTGTTTTCAGCCGCAGACATGGGAATTTGACTATGGAGAGCCGTTTGATGAACAGATACAAAACGAGATACTCGACTCGCTTAAGCCTGCCTATGTGCGGGGAATTACTCTTTTAGGCGGTGATCCTTTTGAGGAGGAGAATCAGGAGGCACTTGTGCCGTTTATGAGAAGAGTTAAGGAGCGCTATCCAAATAAGGATGTGTGGGCTTACACAGGCTATCTGTACGAGGAACTGCTTGCAAACGGACGCAAGCACACAGAGTATACGGATGAGCTTTTATCTATGATAGATGTTCTGGTAGATGGTCCGTTTATAGAGGAACAGAAGGATATCACGCTCAAATTCAAGGGCTCTGCAAACCAGCGTGTGATAGACATGGAGAAGACAAGAGCAACAGGAGAAGTGTCTATACTGGAATTTACGAAAATATGATTAGAGGATTTGAAATGAAGAAAAAATGCGACAAATTATTAGGAATACTGTGCTATGCGCTTGGAATTTTAGCGGCGCTTTATGTGGGCGGTTATCTTATGCTGATTAAGCCTATTCATGTGATTATCATAGCATTTGGCAATGATATGCTGACGCTTCCACTCTTGCTTAAGAGTATCATAAAGATAGCATTTTCTACGACATTTGCAGGGCTTGTGTGGTGCATCGGATACATAGGCTACAACTTTTTTAAGGGAAATGAGGACCCTGACTGGGCGGCTATAGAAGCGCGCTTCAGAAATAAGCACAGTGATACAACAAACGAAGATTTACTGAAGGAGAGAGAAGTATGATAGTCCGTGTACCTGATTATTTTTCAGAGTTTAGCTGCATAGCCGGAGACTGCAAGGATAGCTGCTGTCTGGGCTGGGAAATTGATATTGATGAGGATTCATATGAGTATTATCAGACACTGCCCGGAGAGGTCGGAGAGCGTCTGAGAAAGGGCATGTATGAGACGGAGGATGGCGGGCACGGCATCCGCACAAATAATTGCGGTCGCTGCATTATGCTAAATGAAAAGAATTTGTGTGATTTGTACATAGCAGCTGGTGAGGCATCGCTTAGTGAGGTGTGCACCGATTTTCCAAGGTTTGGAATAGAGTACAGAAACGTGGAGCAGAAGTGCCTGAGCCTTGCGTGCGAGGAGGTTTGCCGTATATTTTTCAGCAAAACAAAGCCTGTTAAGTTTGTAGAGCAGGAGCTTTTTGGCGACAGCGATGATGACCAGGGAGTCACAGAGGAAGAGGCAGCATTTTTTGAGGAGGTGCAGCGCGAGCTGATTGCCATACTCCAGGACAGGACAAAGCCAATCGGAGTACGCGTGGATGAGTACCTTGACAGGGCAAACGAGTACCAGAAGAAGCTGAGCCAAAACGATGTTGAAAAGCATATAGACTGGCTTTCGTTTAATGATTTTTCGTTTGAGCACTTTGATATCCGCTTCGGTATCATCAATGAGATGGAGCTTTTGCGCCAGGTATGGCAGGATTTCAAGGATGATATGCAGACAGTCCTCACAGAGGCTGATTATGAAAAACGCATGAAGGAGTACATGGCTAGCGGCGATTACCGTGAAAACGATATTGAGCAGCTTCTTGTATACTTTACCTTCAGATATATCATGAATGCCATCTATGACTCAAATATCATGGTTTATGCATATTTAAGCGTCATGTTTACCATGATAGTCAGGGATATGAACGCCACACGCTTCTTTAAAAACGGTGGCAGCTTCACCATAGAGGATCAGATGGATGTGGCAAGGATCTTCTCCAAGGAAGTGGAGCATTCCGAGGAAAATGTGGAGGCCGCCAAGGAAGAAATCATCTGGGGATAGTTGATTTAAAGATTAAATATATTTTTTAGCTTTTAGTTTTAAAAAGGAGCTTGCACAGAAATGTGTGGGCTCTTTTTGTGTGAAATAATATGAGGCTTCCATAATTATGTCATATAATCATGTCATATATAAGAAACGACTTAAAAAATAATTCACAAAATTTCAAATGAAAAATTATCTATTATATCTAGGACCTTTAGTACTAAAAAAATTCGCATATGTTACATAAAAATGAATAAATAGTAAAATTTACCAAAATTTTGTAAAGTAATTCTCTGTTTATCCCAATAGTCGAAAACCAACGAAAATATTATAATATAAGTACGAAAACGTGCGAAAGGGAATTTTCGTACAAACAAAATAAGAAAAGGAGAGGAAATATGAGAAAGTTAAAAGAACGCTTTCACAGGAAACATGGCATTGTAAGTCGTATCTTTAGTATGGTACTTGCACTTGCTATGATTGTGACCATGGTTCCAGCAATCGGTGGTGCAACCACTGCATATGCTGCGAGCCCGACAATCCGGTTGTATCTGGACAAACCAAGTACATGGAGTAATCCGGTTGTCAATGTTTGGGCACCTGGCGCTAAGGTAGATAACCATGGCGCAGGAAATGCCACCATTTCACAATGGGGAGATGGTGGTAAGGAAAAACCAAAGCTTGCATGTGAGGAAAGTTCCGGACTCTATTATGTAGATGTACAGAGCAGTGAGTGGACAGGTTTTCAGTTTGTTGATGCAGGTTCTACTGAGAAGGCTGCACCGGAGATAAAGACAGAAGGAGCTGCAATTGAGCAGATTAAGACTTTTACTTCTGATACAAGCATTTATTGTTTATTGGATAAGGAAAAATATCAGTGGTATAAGGATGCTTCAAAGAAGGAAACATTGATTCCAGAGTCTGTACCAACAGAATGTGATCTGACGATTAATTATAAGAGCACATTAGGCGATGATGTTGCAGCATATATATATCATGAGACCAATGAGCCGGCAGGTAAATGGCCTGGACAAACCATGACTGCAACAGAAGGTCATGAAGGCTGGTATACAATGCATCTGACATTAGATAACAGTACAGATTATACTCTCATTTTAAATAATGATGGACAGGGAAAAGAATTAGACAAAGTAACACTTTCCACAAAAGGAAAGGCAGAAGCAGAGTACTGGTTTGATGGTTCTTTGTCAGAGACAAAACCTGCCGATTGGAAATATGTAACAACCATTCATTATCTTGCTTCAGGAATGGGAAGCACTATTTACAATTATATGTGGGGAGCAGATGCCTCTGCAACAGGAGCCGGTGTTGGAAAAGAATGGTCAAAATGGCCGGGCGGGCAGATTAAAGAAAATGCTGACCATTCCGGATGGTATGATGTAGTATATACACAGGATGTAAAACAGAATTTCAGCTGTATTTTTAATAATAACAGTGGGACACAGACGGATAATATTGATGTCTCTGTAACATCAACAAGTACTGAGCTCTGGGTTACCGGAACAAAAGGTGATACAAAAGTATATAAAACAGCACCGGACAGCTGGGAGGCACCGGTTCCAGATCACACATTTACAATGTATTATTACAATGAAGATTTATCAACAGACACAGACATGGGAAAAGTTGATTTGTGGATGTGGAATGCCGGATTAAACGGTTCCTATGTTTTTGACGGAACATATTATGATGCTGAAAATGATGTGACATGGTTTAAACAGACCATTACAGTTGCCGGCAGCAATGTAGGAAAAACAGTTGGATTAAAGGCACGCTATGACAAAACACAGGGATGGGATGGCGGCTCTGATACCGCAGATCGTTCTTTTACAATAAGCGGTGATAAGAATGAAGTATTATATTATGTGGATGGTTCAGATCCAGTTCATGAGAAACCGGTAATTAAACAAACGGAAAAGAGATACCTTGTATTGGATTATGAGAATCCGGGATTAAAAGAAAAAGGTATTACACCACAGTTCTATACATGGACATCGGGATATGCTTCAGTATTAACCAATTTTACATATGCAGGTGGAGATAAATGGACAGTAACAATTCCAGCAAAACCATCTTGTACAAAGGTTGATTTTTGTATTGCATTAGATTCAACAGGTGACCCATGGATTAAAGATGGTGGAGACCATTCAGTCACATTCCCTTCTGACCAGAAGGTTATATATGCCAGCATGAAAGCCGGCAGTGAGCCAGAAATTGCTATGCCATATAATGTTGGCTATGAAGTAGATGCAGAAAAACAGCAGGTATCATATTACTATCGTGATGATGCAGCATTTGTAGATGGCACCTTAAAGGATATGACCGTATCTGTTGACGTAAACGGAACAGAGTATCCAATGACATACAATGATACAACAAAGCGTTTTGAGTATGTAAAGAGCGGTTTAACAAATGGCAAAACACATTATCGTTACAAAGCAAATGGAACTTATGCTGTAGATGCATTCAATTCAAACAGCGAAAAGTACAATAATGCAGATTATTCATATTTTGAATACTATAAATTAAATGCAACAGTTACAGCAGAAGTTATGAATAAATCCTTTAACTACAACGAGAATGATGTTGTTAAGTTTAAGGTTGAACAGGATAGTTCAGATGCTAAAACATTAGAAGTAGCTAGTGCAAGTATCGATGTTTCTTCCCTTGGCGGAAGCAATGCAATGCCGATCGAACCGGAACTGCAGGCAGTTACCATTTCTGCAACAACAGATACAACATTAGGAATTAAGACATTACCAATTACTGTAACAGACCAGTATGGTAATAAATTCAGTACTACAGTGGATGTTGAAATTACAGACCGTGTTAAGGAAAACAAAAAAGATTTCGACTGGGATGAAGCTGTTGTTTACTTTATGATGACAGATCGTTTCTTTGATGGTAATAAATCTAACAATACAGCAAGTGGTGCAGATACATATGGAGAGAATCCGGGACTGTATCATGGTGGAGATTTTGCAGGTGTAACAGCCAAGTTAAAGTACTTACAGGATTTAGGTGTAAATACGATTTGGATTACCCCAATAGTAGAGAATATAAAAGGTGTAGCTGTAACAGATGAAGGTTCAGAAGATGTTCCTTATAATGCAGCGTACCATGGATACTGGGCAAGTGATTTTACAAAATTGAATCCAACACTTGGTACAACAGAAGAATTTAAGACTATGATTAGTGAAGCGCACAAGCGTGGTATGCGTATTATGGTTGATATTGTTGTAAACCATGCCGGATATGGTACAGAATCAACATTTGCTGATATGCTAAGGGATAAGAGTGTCAGTGAAGGAGATATTAAATCATGGCAGTCTGGTTTACCGGATTTTGCAACAGAGAATGCAGATGTCAGAGCAAAATTAGTAGAATGGCAGACTGCATGGATGAAGGATTATGGAGTTGATTATTTCCGTGTAGATACTGTAAAGCATGTTGACAGCACAACATGGGCAGCACTTAAAAATTCTACAACAAAAGTAAATTCATCATTCAAGATGATTGGTGAATACTTTGGTGCAGGATATGCATCAAATGGTAGTTCCTTAGGTACTGGTCAGATGGATGCAGACCTTGATTTCGATTTTAATGATCAGGCAACAAACTTTGTAAGTGGCAATATTTCTTCTGTAGAGAAATTCCTTTCTGCAAGAAATTCAGCACTTAATAACACATACATGACAGGTCAGTTCTTGAGCAGTCATGATGAAGATGGATTTAAAGCAGCCTTAATGAACGGAAAAAAATATACAGAGGATGAGGCAACATCAGCAGCGTTAGTTGCAGCTACCTTACAGCTTACTGCAAAGGGTATTCCGGTTATCTATTATGGTGAAGAAGTTGGTTTAAGTGGATTAAATAATTATCCATATCAGACTAATAGATATGACATGGATTTCTCACTGGCAACAGAGGACAATGTCACATATCAGCATTATAAGAATCTGCTGAGCATCCGTAATGCATACACAGATGTATTCACAAGAGGAAGCAGAACGGTTGTGGCAAGTTCTGATGAGGAAGGCTATGATGTAGTTTCAAGAACATATGGAGGAACAACCTTATATGTTGGTATGAATATCAAGGATGCCGCAAAAGAAGTAAAAGTTCCGGTTAATGCAAATGCAGGAGATACAGTTAAAAATCTTTATGATGGTAAAACATATACTGTTTCTTCTGATAAGACAGTAACAGTAAGCATTCCGGCAGCAAAGGACGGTGGAACAATCATTCTTGCTGAGGTGAAGAAAACAGAAGATCCGGGCAAGAAAGACCCAACACCAGAAGAGAAAGATGATAAGGATTCTGCTACAACACCGGCAGCAAAGGTTGACTGGTCTAAAGAGGTAGAAACAATCAAGAATGCTTCTGCAAAGGATACTATCGTTGTAAAGATGGATGAAACAGGAGTTGTTTCAAAGGATGCAATTGCAGCCATTAAGGGAACACAGAAGAAGCTTGTTCTTGATATGGGAGACGGAATCAAGTGGGTTATCAATGGTTCTGACGTGTCAAAGGTTCCTGCAAAGGATGTAAATATGTCAGTTACAGTTGACAGCAAAAAGATTCCTGAGGATGTTATTAAGGCAGCTAAGATTGAAAAGGATGCAAAGAAGGTAGTACAAATCAGTCTCGCACATGAAGGTGAGTTTGGATTCAAACCGATTCTTTCAATCGACCTTGGAAAGACATATGCAGGAAAGTATGCTAACCTTTACTATTACAATACAAAGACAAAGGCTCTTGAGGGTCAGATGTCTGTAAAGATTGCAGATGATGGTTCAGCATTATTTAAATTCACTCATGCATCTGATTACGTTATTTCTATAACAGATCAGGCTGCTATTGATAACAAAAAAGCAGCTCCAAAGAGTGGTGATGACAATGAAGCAGCTACATATGTATGCTTACTTGGACTCGCAATGGTTGCAATCACAGCAGCTACATATCGCAAGAAAAGAGCTTGCAAATAAAACAGCTTTTAAACTAAACATTTTATAAACCTCTTAGATGCCGCACCTTCGGGTGCGGCATTTACTATAAATTGGGAAAGAAGTCATATTGCTATCATCATGTTAAATACATTATAATAAGAAGAAAACAGCTAGGGCTGTCAGGGAGAACAATATGAAAAGTACAGCGTTTGATATGGCTATGATGGCATACAGACAAAATGATATGGAGGGAGCATTCCGTCAATTTCTGCCACTGGCAGAGACTGGCGATGCAGATGCCATGAATATGGCTGCAAATATGTTTGAAAGAGGTCAGGGCACATACCGGGATCCCGGGCGCGCAGTGTTTTGGTGGAAGAAAGCAGTGGAGCTTGGAAATGTGGATGCACTTGCCGATTATGGTCATTATCTGGTCACCACCTTTTTTGATGGCAAGGAGCAGAAGCTTGGAGCAGGGTATCTGGTTACTGCAACGGAGCGTGGAAACAACAGAGCGGGAGAGAGCCTAGTGGAGTTTGCTCTTAAAAATAACGAGGCCGGAGTCAAAGTATACAGGACAGCAGCAGATTACTGCGACCGGGCTATTGACGCTGCGACAGATTCATATCTTCGCACACAGTATGTACAGAAAAAGGGGATGCTTAAATATAAGCTAAAACAGCACAGACTTGGAAACAATTATGTATATCTGGCAGCGGTATTTTCGACGATAGGAGCAGTATTTCTCATGATTGCATCAGTGGATTTGTTTCTTGAGCTGCATATGGAGTATTGCGATATGTTTAAGCTGTTTTCGTATAGTAAAATGATACCATGGGAGGCTGATATAGCGATGTTCTTTGGTGCGATGCTTTTATTTACGCTTGGCAAGGTGACAAATAAGCTTCATGTGGCGAGCTTTTTGCAGCTTCTTGCATCGGTATTTGCGGTGGCAGTTGTTGCCATGCACTTTATCTGTGTGATAAATGATGGCAGAGCGTGGTATGACAAGTTGCTTTGGTATGTGGTACTTGTTGTCATTCCGCTTATGCTCGGAAAGCTGCTGGGTGAGATACTGAGGAAGATTATCGGCATACAGTAAAATAATATTTCGATATATAACCGGAGGAGGATGAATATGACTCTGCAACAGCTAAAATATGTGGTGACAGTGGCAGAATGCGGCAATATAACAGAGGCTGCAAAGCAGCTTTTTGTATCGCAGCCCACAGTGACCAGCGCTATACATGATCTGGAAAAAGAGATGCAGATAGTTATTTTCATCAGGACAAACAAGGGAGTGATATTATCAGAAGATGGTGAGAAATTCCTTGGTTATGCCAGGCAGGTGCTGGAGCAGGTGGATCTCATCGAGGGCATTTATAAGGATAATGTGGTGAGCAAGCCACACTTTGCGGTATCGTGTCAGCACTATTCCTTTGCGGTGAATGCATTTGTGGATGTAATCAGAAGGTTTGATGCATATCAATATGATTTTACCATCAGGGAGGAACAGACTCACGAAATTATTGAGGATGTCACGAATTTAAAGAGTGAGCTGGGAGTCATATATCTAAGCTCCAAGAATACGGAGGTGCTCTCAAAGCTGCTAAAGCGTAATGAGCTTGAGTTCACAGAACTTTTTACAGCTACACCGCATGTATTCATATGTGATAGTCACCCGCTTGCTTTGAAAAAGAGCATCACGATGGATGATTTGCAGGACTATCCGTACCTGACGTATGAGCAGGGAGAGTACAATTCGCAGTACTTTTCGGAGGAATTTGTCAGCACTCTTGACAGCAGAAAGAATATCAGGGTAAGAGACAGAGCTACACTTTTTAACCTGATAATTGGCTTAAATGGCTATACAGTGTGCTCAGGAGTGCTTTCTGCTGAGCTGAATGGAAAGAATATTATATCAAAGCCACTTGATGTGGAGGAGTATATGAGGATAGGCATTATCACCAGAAAAGGTGTGGTACTCTCGCGATATGCAAGGGAGTATATTGAAGCATTGAAGGCGCACTGTATGTGACGTTACAATAATATAATATGATTAAAGGGTCGTATCATCGATGCATGCTTGCATGCAATTCGATGTATACCTTAGTGCCCCACACTATATATAAGGTCTAAATATATACAAATATTTGGCACAAGGAGCATAGCATGTACGATAGTATAATAATAGGAACAGGTCCTGCCGGACTGTCGGCAGCCCTGAATTTAAAAACATATAAAAAGGATTTTATCTGGTTTGGTTCGAAGAACCTAAGCGAAAAGGTGCAAAAGGCAGAGAAAATCACAAACTATCCCGGATTTCCACATATAAGCGGACAGGACCTGTTTGAACGCTTTGACGCTCACAGGAGGGCAGCGGGAATTGATATAACAGAAAAGACAGTGACCAATATCATGCCTGCAGGAAACGGCTTTATGGTGCTTGCAGACAATGAGATGTATGAGGCAAGGACTCTCATACTTTGCATGGGTGTGATGTCTGCAAAGCAGCTGGACAGGGAGGATGAGCTGCTTGGAAAAAGGCTCAGCTACTGTGCCACCTGTGATGGCATGTTTTACAAGGATAAGAGGATAGCTGTCATATGTAATGACAAAAAGTATGAGCATGAGGTAAAATATCTTGCAGATCTTGCGTCAGAGGTATTGTACTATCCGTCCTTTAATGACAGTGAAATAGAGCTTCCAAATGTGAATATATCAAAGGATACACCTGTTGCATTAACCGGAGATTCGTTTGTGGAAGGAATTACGCTTCGAAGCGGAAAGACTGAGAGTGTAGACGGAGTATTCTGCCTGAGAAATGCCATCGCACCATCAAAGCTTATGCCGCAGCTTGAAATAGAAAACGGACATATATTGGTGGATAGAGCCCAGCAGACAAATGTGGCAGGTTGTTTTGCAGCAGGAGACTGCACAGGCAGGCCATACCAGTATACGAAGGCTGTCGGAGAAGGAAATGTGGCAGCACATTCGTGTATACAATATCTTAGTAAATCAGAAAAATAATATGGCAATGGCATAGAGGTTGGTTAAAGCATATTAAAGGCAATTACAGCCACTTACCGTTGAGAAGATATTGGTTCCTCTCAGCTCCGACTGAGACAAATTGTATTTCATGTCTTAGCATGTCCTCAAGGAAGTTTATGTAGCGCTTGGCATTTACAGGCAGCTCATCATATGACCTGCAATTTGATATATCGGTTTTCCACCCCGGCAGCATTTTGACTACCGGGGTATATTTTTCCAGATTTTCGGTGGGGTCAAAGACGTTTGTTACAGCATTTTTATACTGATATCCTGTGATAACAGGAATCTGATCCATGATGCTCAGTACATCCAGCTTGGTCAGTGCGATTTTGTCGGCATGCTGGCATTTTAGACCATAGCGGCTTGCAACGGCATCAAATGGACCCACACGACGTGGTCTTCCAGTGGCAGCACCATATTCGCCCCCATACTTGCGGACCATTTCAGTCCATTCACCGTTCATAGCTTTTTCTGCGACAAATGGTCCTGCTCCAACACAGGTAGAGTATGCCTTTAGTACACCGACCACATGATCTAATGAGGCACCGGGGATACCGGCACCTATAGGACCGTAAGCTGAGATGGTGGAGGAGCTTGAAGTATATGGGAAAATACCATAGTCTATATCCCTCATTGCACCAAGCTGTGCTTCAAGTACAACACGCTTTCCCTTTGATAGTGCATCCTCAAGGAATGCGCCGGTATCTGTGATATAAGGTGCATACTTTGCAGCCTTCTGCCTGCACCATGACAAAAGAGCTGACAGAGACATAGGCTCCTGATGATAGCAGCCTGCAAGCTCAAGGTTTTTAGCTTCAAGCATGGTCTTAAGTCTGGCCTGTACATTCTCTTCGTCTAAGTGGAGTAAATCACCGAGACGGATTGTTTTTTTACGGTATTTATCGCTGTATGCATAGGCAATACCGCGTTTGGTAGAGCCGAAGGCTGCTCCGGACTTTGAAAGGCGCTCTTCCTCAAGCTCATCCTGTATTTTATGCCACGGCATTGAAATTGTGGCTCTTGTTGATAATTTCAGGTTTTTTGGTGAAACAGATATATCTTGTGTTCTGATCTGTGCAATTTCATTGGACAGATGGTTTAGGTCAATAACCATTCCGTCACCGAGCACACATACTACATCTGGGTGAAGTATTCCGGATGGAAGCAGATTTAAGACAAATTTTCCCTGTTTATTAACTACTGTGTGTCCGGCATTGTTACCACCCTGATAGCGGACTACGATATCCGCATGTTCTGCGAGAAGGTCGATGACACGACCCTTTCCCTCGTCTCCCCAGTTTATTCCTGTAACTGCTGTAAGCATGATGAATGCCTCCTTGTTTTTTGAGTTTAATATTTGGATGTTGGTGCAGAGCTTGTACTGTCCGGATTTTGAATGGTATAAAACAAGTCTGCTTATAATGTGTATGATTCTGTTACGTGCAATATCTAAACGTCTTATCAGTTAGTATTCTTGCAAAGATGAGTCCGAGCGGCAGTGCAATGATAATCATGATTGCTGATGCAAACCATGAAACAGCATCAGAAAGTGCCATTATGCCGAAATTGTATATAGCCCGATACAGATAAAGTCCCGGAACCATTATGACTATGGATGGAACAGTAAGGGATATTCTCGGATATCCGTTGTTTTCCTTGATAAATGATGCGAGAAGTCCTGCTGTGAGAGCTCCGGCAAATGCGGCAGCAGGAGCCGGCATACCTGTCAGGTCTACCAGCTCAAGCCGCAGTGAATTTGCTATGGCACCTATAAGTGCGGCTGTTGCAGCCATGGGAGCTGGACTGTTGAACATGATTGAGAATCCAAACACACCGAAGAAGCTCATTATAAGCCTCAGGATTAGATGTAGTACGGGGGTCAGATTCAAGTCTTCAAAGTCCATAGGCTGCAGTCGCAGAAGCAGTGCCATAATCCATGCAAACATCGTGGCTACCATGACTATTATTATTGCATAGGCAAGGCGTTCAAGACCAGAGCGCAAATCCAGCTTTGCCAGGTCGATTCCGCTTGTGATAAACGGAAATCCCGGAATGATAAAGAGCATGGAACAGATGTATCCGGCTTCATGAATTGATGGTACATTGAAAGCCATCTCTGCAATTTTTAAAAATGCCGCATATATGAAGCATGAGGCAGAAATTGATACCGCTATATTTAGGAACAAAGTAAAATGATGTTTTATAAGCTTTGTACGTATGAGATTTCCGATGCCGGCTGCTACAAATGCCAGTATCATTTCAATAGGGCCTCCTCCGAGCAAAAATGTGAAGGCACAGCATGCTATAGCTGCTGCAAGTCCAAGCCTTGCAGGGGAGTAAATGGCATGAATCTGTTCAATCTCATCAAGTCGTCGGTGAATTTCTTCGCCAGTCAGGTGGGCTTCCTCCGTTGGAAAATTGTCGACAAACTGCTCCATGCGATAGAGCTTTGATGTGTTTACACCTGTGTTTGCTATGCTGAGTGACTGTGATATACAGTCATTTCCGTCAAAGCAGTTAAACTCGATTGACATAAGTCCGACATCCACTGTACATGTGACACCAAGCACCTTTGAGAGCCGGTTCATGGAGGTTCTCACACGCCAGGCTCCTGTGCCGCAGGAGAGCATGATGAGTCCGACACGTCCGATTACAGAGGCTTTTTCAATCAGTCCCGCCTTATCTATGAGTATATTTCCATCCTGTCTGGCATAATCATGCCAGGGGATTTCCATATGATTTTTTTCCATGATATCTGTGTAGCTGTTATCTGCCATAAATTATCGCCTCGGCTTTTTGTACATGTTTTTCAAGATTTTTTAGGAAATGAGAGCTTCGCAGGAAAATACCAATTTCATCATACCGCTTGTCATTTTCCACAAGAGAGTCCTGACCGTAAAAAACATATGCCATAGGAAGCTCCTTTTCAATCTGTATCATCAGATCCCATACGGCAGAGTAAGCCTCAGCCTCAGTCTCCTTGAGTTTTACGGTATCGGGAAGCTCTCGTATCAAGAGTATTCCGTCATGCTTTACAATGACCTGCTGCGTGGGAGTCATATGTTCGGAATCATATGTGTGGCTGTAGCGGTAAGCCTGTGCGTAGTAGATATCCTTTTTGTCTGGCATATCGTTGTATATTTCGTGAAAATGTATATAGTTCTTGTCGTGAGATATGTGTTTATACTCGGGCAGCGGATTTCCGTGCTCATCGGTCATGATTATCGGATTTTGATGTCCGTCGGCATTGAACCTGTACGGTATGATATATGAATTGCGCAGCAAATCGAATACGGTGTTGTTGCACAGACACATAAGCAGTGCGGAAAGATCGCGGTTGGTATATGCATTGAAGAGAGCTTTAGCAAATTTTTCTGCCGGAAGTGATACATCAAATTCATCGTTGTAAACCAGATTTTCATTGAAGGTTTCCATAAGCCTGTCACAGGCCCATGGATCATTTAATATCTTCTGAAACAGAATGTCTGCATGATCTTCTCTTGGAAACATTGTCTTTTCACTCATTTGAAACACGTCCTTTTCTTATATATATAATCAATATTTCTCTTTTGAGCATTTATGATTATACAATTATGATTATAATAAGTAAAAAGTATAATTGATATAATTGAAATATCATATTATTATATCATTAGTATCTGTGTATTATCGGAAAAATGACCGGTAAAACAATAATAAAAAGGAGGCTTTAAATATGGATATAAATTTTGAGTACTATAAGATATTTTATTATGTTGCAAAATACTGTAATTTCACAAAAGCTGCGAGGACGCTCGGAAACAGCCAGCCGAATGTAACCCGCGCCATGAACAATTTAGAGCAGCAGATAAACAGCATACTTTTTATCAGAAATAACAGAGGTGTGCAGCTCACACCGGAGGGAGAGCGTCTGTACGCGCATGTATCTGCAGCGATGTCACAGATACTTGCGGCGGAGGAGGAGCTGTCAGACAGCACAGGACTGTCACACGGAAGCGTATCAATAGGAGCCAGTGAGACAGCTCTAAACATATATCTGCTTGACAGGCTAAAGACTTTTCACATGGCATATCCGGGTATCAGGCTTAAGATATATAATCACTCCACCCCACAGGCTATAAATGCCGTAAAAAACGGCATGATTGATTTTGCAGTGGTATCGACGCCGGCTGAGGTGGAGGCCCCTCTTAAGATGATAAAGCTTGGTTCATTTCAGGAGATTCTTGTGGGTGGAACCACCTTTACTGCGCTCGGAAGTCAGACTCTGTCATTAAATGAGCTGCATAATTATCCGCTTATCGGACTGGGGCGGGAGACCATGACATTTCAGTTTTTTAACAGAGTTTTTATGTCACACGGACTTGAATTTACGCCTGATACAGAGACCGCAACGACAGACCAGATACTGCCACTTGTGAAAAGTGAGCTTGGTCTTGCCTTTATGCCAAAGCCGATGGCAGAGGCTGCGATAGCAAATCGCGAGATTGTAGAGATAGCTCTGGAGGAGGAGATACCGCAGAGAAATATATGTATGGTATACGATATTCATCACCCGATCAGTGCGGCGGCAAGAGAGTTAAAGAAAGTTATATCAGACAGCCATAAGGTGTGATTGGCAGTCGGTGGGATATACATAGGTAACTGGCAGGTTACATATTGCAACAGGTATGTTACACATTGGCAGGTTTGTAACTTACATCTCGTTTAATACTTTGTTAAAATATAGTCAGGCAGATAAGTTATAAGAATTTATCGGCAGAGTTTTTTAGGAGTATTATTTAAAATTGGAAGGAGATTTTACACTATGGCTAACAGAATCATGTTAAACGAGACATCTTATCACGGATCAGGTGCAATCCAGGAGATTGCAACAGAGGCAAAAGCGCATGGCTTTAAAAAAGCACTGGTATGCTCTGACCCTGACTTAATCAAATTTGGGGTTACAGCAAAGGTAACAGATATCCTTGATAAGAACGGATTGGAATATGAGATTTACTCAGAGATTAAGCCAAATCCAACAATCGACAACGTAAAGCATGGAGTAGAGACATTTAAGAAATCAGGAGCTGATTACCTCATTGCAATCGGAGGCGGCTCATCTATGGATACATCAAAGGCAATCGGTATCATCATTGCAAACCCTGAGTTTGAGGATGTAAGAAGCTTAGAGGGAGTTGCACCTACAAAGAAGCCTTGTGTTCCTATCATTGCAGTACCTACAACAGCAGGAACAGCTGCAGAGGTTACAATCAACTATGTCATCACAGATGTAGAGAGAAAGAGAAAGTTTGTATGTGTAGACCCACATGACATGCCAATCATCGCAATCGTAGACCCTGACATGATGTCATCAATGCCAAAGGGACTTACAGCATCAACAGGTATGGACGCACTTACACATGCTATCGAGGGCTACACAACAAAGGCTGCATGGGAGATGACAGATATGTTCCATCTCAAAGCAATCGAGATTATTGCAAGGTCCTTAAGAAGTGCAGTTGCCAATGAAAAAGAGGGTCGTGAGGGTATGGCTCTTGGAGAGTACATTGCCGGAATGGGATTTTCAAATGTTGGACTTGGAATCGCTCATTCAATGGCTCATACACTTGGAGCTGTTTATGATACACCACACGGAGTAGCATGTGCTATGATGCTTCCAATCGTAATGGAGTACAATGCAGACTGCACAGGTGAGAAATATCGTGAAATTGCCCGCGCAATGGGAGTAAAGGGCGTAGATGATATGTCTGTAGAGGAGTACAGAAAGGCTGCAATTGATGCTGTAGCACAGCTCTCTGTAGATGTAGGAATCCCAACAAAGCTCGAGGCTATAAAGGAGGAAGACTTAGAATTCCTCGCAGAGTCTGCTCACGCAGATGCATGTGCACCTGGAAATCCAAAGGATGCAAGTGTTGAGGATTTGAAGGCTCTTTTCCGTAAGATTATGTAATTCGGCAACAGCTTACAGGGATGTTTGTGAATAGTTACGATTAAGAATGAAATAAAATAGAAAATCCGGGAACTGTCAATTGACAGCATTCCCGGATTTTTAACGCTGATATAACTATTCTGACGACCGTGCACATTTGTAAAAACGCACGATACTTGTTCTAAATGGTTCTGAATATTACCTTGAATTTATATCAGGTTTACCTCGCGAAATACGTCGGCAAGCTCCTTTGGCATAGCATCAGCGAGCAGTCCGGCAAGCTCCTGAGGTGTGAAATTTTTATTGTCAAGCACCCATTGGGTTGTCATAAAGACAGAGCCCTGACAATACATCTCAAGCTGGAACAACAGCTTTTCTGATATTTTCCGGTGGCTTTTTCCCTCAATCTGGTCAATATAAAACTGACGAATCAGCTCAAAATCATGCTCCTTTAGATTGTTCTGCTCATCATTTTTAAAAGCAGCCTTAAAGAAAAGGTGCTCCATACGGATATATTCAAATTTTTTAACAAGGCTTTCGTACACTGTACTGCCCTCACCCATCTGGTGAAAGGATTCAATCAGTATCTTATCAAAATACCAGTTTATCAGGTCATATTTGTCCTGAAAATTTCTGTAAAAGGTTTGTCTGGTCACACCACATGTATCGCAGATTTCCTTAACAGTAATTTTCTCGACAGGAGAGGAAACCATGCATTCCTTCATGGCATTGGCCAGCTTGTATTTTATATCGTTGTTCATAATGTCTCCGAATTATAATGCAGATATCTAATGAGCCTTAAGCTTTGACATAAGTGCTTCCTGCAGTGTTTTTGAAAAATTAATTCCCTCTTCCTGCGCAGCAGTATTTAGCCAAGCCGGAATGGTAAGGGTTTTTCGGACCGATTTATCGAAATGCTCTTTGGCATATGCCTTAACATCTACTGAAACCATATTGGTAAATGCATCGGTATATGTTCCTGTTATGTCTAATTCGTCAGATAGTCTGTCAATATTGATATCAGATAATTTGGATGCTTTAGGAAATTTTTCATTATCCATCTTAGCCGTATACAGATATCCTGCAAGACAATCAACAGCCATGGCCACAGCATCTTCAAGGGTATCTCCTTGTGTTGCAAGATAATTTAAATCAGGAAAGATTACAGAGTATCCATTATCTTCCTTAAAAAAACATGCCGGATATATTGATAACATGATGAGTATACCTCCTTATGATTATTTGATTCCCGCTTGCTTACGGATAGAATTTTCAGTGATTTTGTTCAGTTCTTTGCCTTTATGAAAAGGAATAGTTACTTTTCCGGGCTTTGAAGGATGAATATAATGCCGATGTGATCCGGTTTGGTTTTTGAAAATCCACCCATCGGCAAGTATTATACGTTCCATTTCAGTTGGTTTGATCGGCATATTTTTATCCACCTTTCTTTAGTATATATATAATATAACATATGATACGTATAAATTCAATGCGTGTAAATATAATATATATAAATTTAATATGTATAATTATTGCGTATATAAACTATATATTGTTGTTTATATTTTAGTATGATCAGAAATGATTATATTACCGATTAAAAAGATTGAATTTTAAAATTTATCTGCTAATATATTGATGAAAATATTTTGAAATATACGAGGATATACATACATGAAAGACCTTACAAAAGGAAAACCATCAAGACTCATACTGGCATTTGCCATTCCAATATTTATGGCAAATATACTCCAACTCACATACAGTATAGTTGACACGAGAATAGTCGGATCATATCTGGGAGAAAACTCACTGGCAGCAGTCGGAGCCACCACGACACTCAGCAATCTGATGATAGGATTTTTGATGGGAATGGCTGTGTCATATATTTTTATTATAATAGCAGGGCTTGTAGCGACATTTTTGTATGATGCATGTGCGGCGGCACTTAGGGCACTGGGCGATACAGTTACGTCGCTTGTATCAAGCTCACTTGAGATGGTAGGAAAGATTGTCATTGCATTCACACTTGTGCCACTGCTTGGCTATACAGGAGTGATAGTGGCAGAGCCGATAGTATGGTTTATCATGGTGATACCGCTTTTGGTGAAGATATACAACATGCCGGTGCTTAGGAAGCAGCCGGTTTCAGTGAGTTTGAAAAATTAATGAGAGAAGCAGGCTATAAGGTGCCTGAGACTGTGTAGCATCATAGATTTTTTCAACCGATAGGGTTCTGAATCGTTACCTAAAAATTATAAAATACATTGATTTTCCTAATGACAAAAGAATATCCCTATGTTACAATTTAGTTAAAGCATTATATTTCTGTAGAGCGTTACCACATAACACGTCAATAATTGGTGCGTATCACTTTGAAGAGGGCAGACCACTTCGCATCATTCTACAAAGGACATGGAAATTTTCGATGCTTTAAGATACCAGTAAATAGCAGGAAAATAATATGTCAGGTGTAGAATAATGCATCAGATGAAAGAAAACTAAATGATTTAATCACGACAGATGATATTTTTAAAAAAGTCGATGTTGAGACAATAGCAGCAATGAATTTGTTTGCAGGAACAGATATTGAGTATGAAGAAAAGGAAGAGGTGATTAATGTGTGTAAGGCATGGGAAGATCATAAAAAGCTTGGAATACAACAGGGGGAGAATAAGATGTTGTTTACTCTGGTAACAAAGGGCAAGCTCGATATTGATACTGCAGCAGAGGAAGCCGGTGTCAGTGTCAGTGAGTTTGAGAAATTAATGAGAGAAGCAGGCTATAAGGTGCCGGAGACTGTGTAGTATCAGGCATGAATAATTTATCAAAATGTAAATAGCAAAAATCCGCTAACCATTGTATTTGGTATAGCGGATTTTTTGTGCTTGTGCGCCTAGCGGCGCACGTTTCTAACGGGTTAAAGTCCCGAATCCGCCCGGTAGTGGGAAGGATATAGCCGAAAGCAAGGGTGTCCATCGTGAGATGGAATCTGAAGGAAGCTGGATGTGAGGAATATACTAACTCACGGGCAAATCTCTGGTCTGACGAACAGAAATCTCATATGAGGTC